>Ga0306923_10001020_pt1 | contig 24025 bp, 28 predicted proteins | sample sta12Can44000108_FD_203841 | JGI IMG/M metagenome (GOLD analysis project Ga0306923, IMG submission 203841) | Lab enrichment of tropical soil microbial communities from Luquillo Experimental Forest, Puerto Rico - statanox.12C.anox.44.000.108 (v2)... | ecosystem: Environmental > Terrestrial >... | reverse complement strand
CGCTCGCCGACGAGGTTCTCGCGCTCGCGGCTCGGCCGCTTGGCGTCTTCCTCCTCCAGGCTCGGGATCGCCGCCATGCTGCAGTGTTCCCGCTCGCCGCGCAGCCCGCCGAGAAAGGCTCGTTTCAACAGTGTCGTGTCGAGCCGATCGGTCTTCGCCCGGCGATGTTCACGCGAAACGGCAATGCTGTTTGGGTGGATCACATAGGCTTCGATGGCGTGCGCCCGCAGCCAGCGGGCCAGCCAGAAGCCGTCACGCCCCGCCTCGAACGCGACCGCGATCCGGTTGATATTGCGCCCGGCCTTCTCCGCTTCGCCGCGCCAGCGATGCAGCAGCTGGAGCAGTCCTAATCCGTCCGGGTTCAGCTTCTTTGCCGGGTGCCGCTCGACCCCAGGAATAATGCCGGCGACGAGCCCGCTCGATTGGCTCATCTCGATTACTGCGATCAGCGTGCTATTCTCGTCGAGAGCGGCGAGCGACTTGCTCAGGTCATTCGGCTGTGGCATGGGGCACCCCGTCGGTTCAGTTGCAGCGACGATGATGCCGTTCTCTCGCCGCTCGCCCCATAGCATCTCTAAGTGATAAGCCGGTTTGTCGAGCAGCGGACCCGGCATAGCACATAAGAAAGCAAAGAAACGGGTGCGAGGCGCGGACTCAGCGTGGCGGGTAATAATACTGGGGCGGGTAATGCCGTGGTGTAGAATAGCCCGGCGGTAGGGAATAAGGCTGCCCGTAATAGCTGTAGTAGTAGGGCGGCGCTCCCGTTATCGCCCAGACCGGCGCGGTGACGATCATCGCGGCGGTGCCAACGACGGCGCCCACGACGCAGAACGGCCAAGACAGCGGGAACGGCGAGCAAGGAGGAGGATAGTATTGCGCCTTGGCGGTCGAGATCGACAGTGTGGCGAGCCCGGCGGCGAACGCCGCTGAAATCGCGATTCGGCGAATACGCATGAGCGCCTCCCGATTGGACCTACGCGTCAAGACCAGCACAGCATATCCGGCGCGCCAAGGGGTATGAGCCTAATCGGCCTTGCGAGAAGGGGCCGGTAAAGTTGTCGAACGGCGTGCTTCCAGCAAGGACTCCGTCGTCCAGGAGACGCGCGTCGGCCGATATGGATCAATATCATCTGCATATCGGTGACGGCAAACGACGGAGATCCGGCATGATCCTAGGCGTCAATCCCCTCATTGCGCTGGACGAAATCGCTTCGACTGCCGCCACCGATGCCGCCTATGTATTCTTTAACGCGGCGGTGAACGGCAGGCGCCACATCAGGGCGGCAAACTGGAGCGCCATCTGGTATTTATTATCGGCGTTCGCCGTGATCAGTTACACCGAAAATGCGACTTACGTCGTTTTTGCGGCCACCGGCTCGTGGCTCGGCGCATTTGCGTCGGTCACCTGGCTGCGGCGGGGGTATCCCGGAGAGGCGCGCCACAACCCGCCGTGAGCGCCATTCGGCCGCGACCGGCCCTGATCGACGTCGAGCCGGTCTGACAGAGCTCAAGGCAAGAAAGTCAACGCGGCGCACGCCCCGGCCCCATCCTCCAGCGCTCCGCGACGGCTTTCTAACGTCAAAAAGCCGTCCAAATGACGTTTTGTCGGTTGGACTTGATTTGGCGAGCTTATTTTGTACCGGTCGGAAAGTACTCGTATCCGTCCAACGTTAGAGACAAAGGAGAACTTTGTAGATGGCTATATTGGACCAGATCGCAAAGCAAAGGCAGCGCATCTCCGAGCGGCTCATGCGAGTCGATGCGGAACGGACAAAGCTCGGTGGTCAGCTGGACGAGCTTGAAATCGCCGAGCGCGCACTGAATCGCTTCGGCGGGAGAGGGGCTGCCAAGCAACAGCCAAGCAGCGGGCCTGCGGCAAAACCCGCGGCGGCGGCCAGGGCGAAGCCCGCAGCGCGAGGCAGCAAACCGGTACCGGGCGCGTCGCTGGGCGAGGCCACTTTGAAGGCCGTGCAGGCGCACGCCAAGGGCGCCAAGGCCGATGAAGTTTTGAAATATCTCTCGCGGAAATTTGGGCTCACCGTCCGGCCGAACCATCTCGGCAGCGCGCTGCAGCGTCACCGCCGTGCCGGCCGGATCGAAAACCGCGATCAGCGCTGGTACCCCGCGCCCACCGCCTAGTCAGCCGACCTAGCGGTCTACGGCGACCGGGCGACCGCCGCGAGCGGTCCAAAGGGCGAATCGCCCGGCGCCATCATTACGCGCGGCAAATGGTTTGCTGATACGATAATTTGTTTATTGATATTATCGAACGAACGTGTTAAGTGGGAAGGCGCCATGATCCCGGGTTATGGGGCGCAGACGTCTCCGGCAATCAGCAAGACATGATCGCGGCTAACTCGTCCACGGCCGCTCGCATAATTCCGCTGCCATTCCGCTGCCGGGCGCGCCAGATTCCACAGTTAGATCGTAAGTCTTTGATAAATATATATTCATGATGCAGGAAGGACGCGTTTCGGGGATCGCAACAAATCTTTTCCCTGCCGTCAGGGGAACAGGCCGAGGGAGCGCCGAGTGGTCCTGCTGCGGGGGACGGGGCGGCGGAATGAACTCAGGTGCACCTGAAATGCCCACCGATTTTGCGACGCGTCATCTCGGCGATGCCCCCGATGCGATCGCACCGGATGGTTCGGAGGTTCGTCTCTTGGGCGCGCTGTCGCGCGGCAGCATGGCCGCCTTTCGGCTGGCGCCGAAGGCCGTGTCGAAAGCCGTCGCTCATCGCACGGTCGAGGAAATCTGGTTCTTCACCGCTGGGCACGGCCGGATGTGGCGCAGGCTCGCCAGCCGCGAGGAGATCACCGAGGTCGCACCCGGCGTCTCGATCACGATCCCGACCGGCACGCACTTCCAATTTCGCTGCGATGGCGGCGAGCCGCTCGAAGCGGTGGCGGTCACAATGCCGCCCTGGCCGGGTGACGAAGAGGCCTATGCCGTCCCGGGAATATGGGAGCCGACGGTCTGAGTGACGGGGATGCGCGTTTTCCGCATCGCCGAACCGGCGGGGAGGGCCTACAATCCGGCAACGACCGAGCCATGGATAGGAGGAAATAATGGCGAACCAACTGATCTCCTGCGACGACCATATGGATCTGGGCCAGCTGCCGGGAGACTTGTGGCTGACGCGGCTGCCGGCCTCGTTGCGCGATCGGGCGCCCCGTATCGAAGAGCGCGACGGCCAGGCCGTGTGGATCTGCGACGGCAAGGTGTGGGGCAGCTGGGGCGGAAAGCCGCCGGCGAACGGTAGCTCGCGGCCGGTCAAACCGCTCTACAACGCCTTCGATCGCGCGCAAATTTACGATCAGAGCGCCAGGAGGCCGGCGATCGCCGAATTGCGGCTGGCCGACATGGACCGCGACGGGGTCGAGACCCAGGTCATCTTCGGCCCGATCTTCCAGATCTCGACCGACGATCCGGTGCTGCGCGAGGCGTGCTACCGCGTCTATAACGACTGGCTCTTGGAGTTTTGCGCGGCGGCGCCCGACCGGCTGGTCGGCGTGCCGATGCTGCCGGAGACGCCGGATTCGGCAGTGGCCGAGCTGTCGCGCCTCGCGGAGAAAGGCGGCGTGCGCCAGGTCAATCTGCAGATCGCCAACATCAAGCCAAAGCTCGACGATCCGGCCTGGGAGCCGTTCTGGTCGCTGCTCGAAAACTCCGGGATCATCCTCTCCTGGCACATCACCGTCTTCCTCGGCAGGCTGAGCGAGCGCGCCGCCGGCAAGCCCGCGAGCGTCTTCGAGAACACCAAATTCTTTATGGGCAATTTCCTCGAGCCCTTTGTCGATCTGTTCGCCTGGGGCATCCTCGAGCGCCACCCGAAGCTCCGGATGGTCATGGCGGAGGCCGGCACGGGCTGGCTGCCCTGGCTCGTCGAGGAGCTCGACTACCGCCACTGGCGGTTGTGGGAAGCCAAGGAGTTCTGGGCCGACAAGGGCGGCATCGCGCTCGAAACGAAGCCCAGCGAATTGTTCAAGCGACAGATTTACGCTACCTTCCAGGAAGATCGCGTCGCGATGTCGCTGGTGCCGTTCTTTGGCGACGGTCATCTCTTGTGGGCCTCGGACTACCCCCATCCTGACAGTGTGTGGCCCAATTCGCGGGCGGCGATCGAACGGCAGATGGCGGGGCTTTCCGCCGAGCTGCGCCGAAAGCTGACGCACGACAACGCCGCCAGGCTCTACGGGCTGATTTGAGGCGCGCGGCGGCGATGGGCCGGCTCGAACGCAAGGTAACGGTCATTACCGGTGCCGCAAGCGGCATAGGACGCGGCACCGCGGAAGTCTTCGCTGAAGAGGGGGCGAAGGTTGTCGTCGCCGATCGCGACGAGGAGCGCGGCCGTCGCCTCGCCGAGGCGCTCGGGCCCCAGGCGAGCTTCATCCGCACCGACGTCGCCAACGGCGCCGAAATTCGCGGCGCCATCGAACACACTGTGGAGCGCTTCGGGCGCCTCGACATCATGTTCAACAATGCCGGTTTCGGCGGCGCGCGCGGCGGCATCGCCGAACTCACCGAAGTAGGCTGGTACGCGACGATGGCGGTTCTGCTGCGCGCCGTCTTTCTCGGCATGAAGCATGCCGCCGCGGTGATGAAGCCGCAGCGGTCGGGGGTCATCCTGTCGACCGCCAGCGTCGCCGGTCTGACGACCCGCTGGTCGACGCCGCACATCTACCATCGGCCAAGGCCGCCGTGATCGACCTCACCAAATCGGTCGCGCTCGAGCTCGGCGAGTTTGGTATTCGGGTCAATTGCCTGTGCCCTGGTTTCATCGCGACGCCGATTGTTGCCGGCGGCCTCGACCTGCCGAGCCAATTGCTCGACAAGGTGCCGGATGTGGCGGCACGGTTCCTCGCCGACCATCAGCCGCTAAAGCGCGCCGGCCGGCCGAACGACATCGCGCAAGCGGCCCTTTGGCTGGCCAGCGACGCTGCGGAATGGGTCACCGGGCATGCCCTTGTCGTAGATGGTGGGGTCATGACCCGAACGAGCTGGAGCTCGGTTCTTGCCCCGTTGCGTGACGAGCTTCGGGCCTTGGCCAGCGAGGGGTGAGCTAGCCGATGAAGAACATCGCCCCGCCGCATACAGGTCGCCATTTTTTGCAAATCCCGGGCCCGACGAACGTTCCGGACCGGGTGCTGCAGGCGATCGCGATGCCGACGATCGACCATCGCGGGCCGGAATTCGCGCTCCTCGGGCAAGAGATCGTCGCCGGCATGAAGCGGGTCCTCCAGACCGAGGACACCGTCGTCGTCTACCCCTCCTCGGGGACCGGGGCGTGGGAGGCAGCACTTTCCAACACATTGTCCCCGGGCGACCGGGTGCTGATGTTCGAGACCGGCCACTTCGCGACCTTGTGGCATCAGATGGCGACGCGGCTCGGGCTGGATATCGATTTCGTGCCGGGCGATTGGCGGCACGGCGTCGATCCGGCACTGGTCGAGGAGAAGCTGACGCTCGACAAGGAGCACGCCCTGAAGGCGGTCTGCGTCGTGCACAACGAAACCTCGACCGGGGTGACGAGCCGCATCGCCGAGATCCGCGAGGCGATCGACCGCGCCCATCACCCGGCGCTGTTCATGGTCGACACGATCTCATCGCTCGCCTCGATCGACTATCGTCACGATGCCTGGAAGGTCGACGTCACCGTCGCCGGCTCACAGAAGGGGCTGATGCTCCCTCCCGGGCTCGGCTTCAACGCGGTCTCGAAAAAGGCGCTGGCGGCGCATAAGACGGCGCGGCTGTCGCGCTCCTATTGGGACTGGGAGGCGATGCTCGAAACCGGGCGCACTGGTTTCTTCCCCTATACGCCTGCGACAAACCTGCTCTACGGGCTGCGCGAAGCCTTGAAGATGCTGCTCGATGAAGAAGGGCTAGCGGCCGTGTTCCATCGCCATGCCCGCCACGCGGAGGCGACCCGGCGCGCTGTCGCCGGCTGGGGTCTCGAGGTGCTGTGCGCCGATCCGCGCGAACATTCCAACTCCTTGACTGCGGTCCTCGTGCCGCAAGGGTTCGACGCCGATCGACTGCGCGAGATCATCCTGGACGCATTCGACATGTCCCTCGGCACAGGTCTCGGTCGGCTCAGGGGCAGGGTGTTCCGGATTGGCCACCTCGGTCACTTCAACGACGTGATGCTGTGCGGCACCTTGGCCGGGATCGAGATGGGGCTGCACCGGGCCGGCATCCCGCACCGTGCGGGTGGTGTGACGGCGGCACTCGCATTTCTCGGCTCGGTGCTGTCCGAGTAACAATTCAGCTTAAATGACGAAGGCGGTGACGTCCGGCGCCGCCGCGCCGAGCGGGGCGGCGACCTACGATAGCACCGCACAAGCGGTGCATTGGCTCGTCGCCGCGCTCGCGGTTATCACGGTCCCGCTCGGTTGGGCCATCGCTGGGGCGCCGCGCAACACCCCTCAGCGCGATCTCCTCCTGCTGCTGCACCGCTCAGCCGGGTTAGCCATTCTTGCGGCCTGTCATCCCCCGGTTGGAAATCGCTCTCGCCCGCCTCACGCACTTTGTCCGCTACCTGTTCCTTATCTTGATGCCGCTTGCCGGATATTTGAACGTTGCGGCAGGGGGCCACGCGGTGAATTTTTTCGGGGTCGTCTCGACCCCGCCGCTGCTCGCCGAGAACGACCGTCTGTCGCAGGTGGAGATTGCGATCCATCTCGTCGCGCAATACCCGCTATATTTATTCCACGGCGCCGTCAGACGCGACGGGATCGTCGAGCGGATGCTACCGATACGCCGCGCCGGCTAGCCGGTGTCTGTGCCTACCAGGCTGAGGCGGGTCCGAAAGAAATCCAGGGCGTCAGCGAGGCTCGCGGAGACGCAGTGCCTCTGCCGCCCGCTTTGCACGGTAAACTCGACCGGACGCGCCGGTGCCGGCGCGGTTTTGACGATGCGGTACGCCGGCGCCTCATGGGTATGACGGAACACCGAGAACAGCGCCATTCCATCGCGATGATCGATCGCGTAGTCGCGCCAAACCCCGTGCGCCACGTGCCGGCTATAGAGGCCGAGAAGCTGGTTCAACTCCAAGCGTGTGAAATATACCGTTCGGTGTTTCGTCCGATAATCGCCGAAGGCAAGCACCGTCGCACTCTTCCGGCTCATCGCTGCTCATTCGCCATTTGCCGCCGTCTCGCAGTGTTCCCGATTTCGCGGGTGACGTCCAGCGGTCTGACGCAGCGGTCAGGCGCGTTGACGGCAGCGTGACGCCGCACCCATTCGCGCTCGGATTGCCCCCGTTTCGGCAAGGGGATATGTTGACTGCAATTTCGGCGACCACCGTCTGAGGCTTTTGTGAGCGACATCTTCCGCGAAATCGACGAGGAACTCCGGCGAGACAATCTGCTCAAGCTTTGGTCGCGCTATGGGCGCTATATCATAGCCATCGCGGTGTTGGCACTCGTCGTCGCCGGCAGCATCGTCGCTTGGCGGGACCACCAGCTCTCGGAACGCCGGGGGCAATCCACCCGCTACGCCGCGGCGCTAGCGCTTGCCCGCGACGGAAAAGAATCTGACGCGGTCAAGGTGTTCGCGGCGATCGCTAAAGAGGGCGCCGGCTACGCCGTTCTGGCCTCCTTCGAAGAGGCGCGCTTGCTGGCGAAGTCCGGCGACCGCGAGGCAGCGGCAGCGGCATATGACCGCATCGCTGCGGCGAGCGACATCGACCCCAATTTTCGTGGGCTCGCCGTGTTGCTTTCGGTTGTGCAGCGAATGCCGGAGGCCGATCCGCATACAACGATTGATCGCCTTGGACCCTTGACCGCGAGCGGCAACCCGTGGCGTCCGTCCGCTATCGAGCTGACGGCCCTCGCCCGGCTCCAATCGGGGGACAAATCCGGCGCAATCGACCTCTTCAAGAGCCTGGCCGACGACTCGGCGACACCGCAGAACCTACGTGCCCGCGCCGCTGAAATGGCGGTCGCACTCGCCTCCTAACCTGCGTCCGATCTCGGGATGATGCGAACCGCCGCTACCGCTCTTTTGCCGGTCCTGTTGCTGCTCGCGGGATGCAGCTGGTTCGATAGTAAGAAACAGCCGCTCTCCGGAGAGCGGATTTCCGTGCTCAGTCTCGATCGCCAGCTCGAGCCCGACCCGAATCTCGCCAAAATTGCGATCACCTTGCCGGCGCCGGTCGTCAACCCCGACTGGCCCGAGGCCGGCGGCTATCCGAATCACGCGATGCAGCACCTATCGCTCCCGGAGCAGCTCACCCGCGTGTGGAAGGCGAGCACCGGTGAGGGCGCCTCGCGGTACACACGAGTTTTGTCCCAGCCGATTGTCGCCAACGGACGGGTCTACGCCATGGATGGGGCGGTTCAGGTCAGTGCCTACGATGCCGCAACGGGAGAGCGGCTGTGGCAGGTCGATCTGAAGCCCGAAGACGAACGCGGCAGCTCATTTGGCGGCGGTATCAGTTTTTGGAACGACCGTCTCTACGCGTCTACCGGTTACGCGCAGGTTTTGGCGCTCGATCCGGCGGATGGAAGGGTCATATGGAGAAGCAACGTTGGCTCCCCGGTGCGCAGCGCGCCGACGGTTTCCGATGGACGCGTTTTCGCAATTACTGTCGAGAACGAGCTTGTTGTCCTCGCGGCTGACGATGGCCGCAGGCTATGGGCTCACAACGCGATCCCGGAAACAGCGAGTCTGCTCGGCAGCGCAAGCCCGGCTGTTGATGGTGAGGTTGTCGTGGCCGCCTATTCTTCCGGCGAGATCTACGCACTCACTGTCGAGACCGGGAGACCGCTGTGGTCCGACAACCTCGCCTCGACGCGCAACGTCGACGCCGTTTCTACCCTAGCAGATATCCGTGGGCGGCCGGTTATCGACCGGGGCCGGGTCTATGCCGCCAGCCATAGCGGACGAATGGCGGCGATCGATCTTAGAACCGGCGAGCGTGCTTGGGAGCAGGAACTCGGCGGCACCCATAGCCTCTGGGTGGCCGGGGATTACGTCTATGTCCTATCGACCGACAACGAGTTGATCTGCCTGACCCGGAACGAGGGCAAGGTGCGCTGGGTGCGCCTGCTCCCGAGTTATCAGGACGAGAAGAAAAGAAAGGATCCGATGGTTTGGGCGGGCCCGGTGCTCGGGGGCGACCGATTGATCGTTCTTTCCTCGGACGGAGGCGCTCTATCCATATCGCCCTATACCGGCGAACCACTGGGTCGGGAAGAGATGTCCGGCGGCGGGTATTTCGAGCCGGCAATCGCCGACAATTCCCTTTACGTGTTGACCGACGACGCCAACTTGTCGGCCTATCGTTGACCCGATCGCCTGCACACAACCACCACGATGAGCTTCGCGGTCGCCATTCTGGGACGACCGAATGTCGGCAAGTCGACCCTCTTTAACCGGCTCGTCGGCCGCCGATTGGCCCTCGTCGACAACACTCCGGGGCTGACGCGAGACCGCCGGGAGGGCGATGGGCGAATCGCCGATCTCGGCTTTCGCGTCATCGATACGGCCGGCCTCGAAGAGGCCGCACCCGCCTCTCTCGAGGGCCGGATGCGGGCACACACCGAGCGGGCGCTCGCCGCGGCGGACGTAGCCCTCCTCGTCATCGACGCACGCGAGGGAGTCACCGAAGCCGACCGTCATTTTGCCGGCTGGCTGCGGCGCAGCGGCAAACCGGTCGTGCTCGTCGCCAACAAGACCGAGGGCCGCGCAACTCTTCCCGGCGTCGGCGAGGCCTACCGGCTTGGCCTGGGCGACCCGGTGCCGATCTCGGCCGAGCACGGTGAAGGTCTGGCCGAGCTTTACGAGCGGCTGAAGCCATTCGCCGCAGACCAGTCTTTCGACACGGCCCCGGTCGAGCATGAGAAGCCGTTGCAGCTCGCCATCGTCGGCCGTCCCAATGTCGGGAAATCCACCCTCGCCAATCGCCTGATCGGGGAAGACCGGCTGTTGACCGGTCCGGAGGCGGGCATCACCCGCGATGCGATCGCCGTCGACTGGGTATGGCGCGAGCGTCTGATCCGTCTCGTCGATACCGCCGGTCTGCGGCGCCGGCCGCGGGTCGAGGGGAAGCTCGAAGAGCTTTCGGTCGGCGATGCATTGCGCACGATCCGCTTTGCCGAGGCGGTGATTCTGGTGCTCGACGCCTTGCAGCCCTTCGAGCGGCAAGACCTGACGATCACAAGGCTCGTCGCCGACGAGGGACGCGCGCTGGTGCTGGCGGCGAGCAAGTGGGACGCGGTCGCCGAACCTGCGGCGGCGCTGCAGCGCTTGCGCGACCGGGCGTTGATATCGCTGCCCCAACTTCAGGGCGTTGCTCTCGTTCCGGTATCAGGGCTCACCGGTCTCGGAATCGACGCGCTTATGACGTCAGTCTTCGCGGCGGACGAGGTGTGGAACCGGCGGGTGACGACCCCCGACCTCAATCGCTGGCTCGCCGCCGTCCAAGAGCGCCACCCGCCGCCGCTCGTCGCCGGCCGCCGGCTGCGCTTGCGCTACGTGACCCAGGTCAACACCCGACCGCCGAGCTTCGCGCTCTTCGCCTCGAAACCCGGAGAACTTCCGGTTTCCTATCGGCGTTATCTCGTCAACGCGCTGCGCCAGGATTTCGACCTGCCCGGCACCCCGATCCGGATGATGCTGCGCAAGGGCAAGAACCCCTACGACGCGCGCTGATCGAGCCGCCAGCGCCGACCGCGCCGGCACGCGGGGGCCCTCCAGCCATTTCCCGCCGACCCCTGTAAAAGCGGCAAAACAGGGCGAATCGTCGATTCGGCGCTGAATTTTGACCCTGTGATCCTCGATAAAGCAATGCGGATCAAATATTTACCAGCCGCTTGCCGGCACGGACGAACAGGGGGCCATTTTCGCCAATCAGGGCAGCCGAATCGGGCTATCAGGGGGCTAGCAGGGGAGGGAGCCAGGCGTCGGTTCATCGGGTTCGAGTATGGGATGTTGAAAATACATATATTGTTATGTCGACAATAACGAGCAACCCTGATATAAAGGCGAAACTCCGCCGCGGCAAGTCGGTGATCGGGGCCCACTGTCACGCCGAGCCCGGCAGGATCTCCTATCTGAATACCGCAACGATGGCTGCCGACGCCTTGCGACATCGGCATTCGCATCATCCGAGCTCAAGGAAGCAGAGAAAGACACATGTCCGAGACCGAGCGCGAATACGCGGCCAACTATCGCAAGCCGCCGCACACCCGTCTCAAGAAGGGCCAGTCCGGCAACCCGCGCGGGCGGCCCAAGAAGGACCTGCCGGCGCTGCTGGTCGCCGCCCTCAACGAGCCGGTCTACGTCACCACAAACGGACGGCGTCGCAGGATCACCAAGCGCGAGGCGATCGTCGCTCGGATGGTCAACGAATCCGCCCGCGCCAATTTGCGCGCGACCAAGATGCTGATCGACATGATGAAGGACATCGAAAAGAAGACCGGCACAGAACCGCCGCCGGAGCAGCACCGGTTCGCCCCGGCCGACGAGGAGGTGATCAAAGGCGCCGTGGAGCGGATACGGTGAGCCCCGCTGCAAGAAATCCAAGACATGAACGCGGGGAACCCGGCGCTCGCGATGATTTCTTTGCCTCCAGCCAGCGTCCCGGTCAGGCAACCCGCCGGCGCCTGACGTTGCGGCTTGACCAGGCGCGGCAAGCTCGGCGCCTGGCCCGGCCCCGGGTGCCGGTTCAACCGGTTTGCGCCAGCGCCTTCGGCTCGTTGTGGCTGGCGACGTCGGTGCCACGCTAGAGGATCCGGGCGTTGCGCTCGGTGATGGTGCGGTGAAGCGCCACGAATTCCGGGTCGAGGTCGCGGCTCGGCTGCGGCTCAGGTACGAAATGGTGATGGCGATCCTCGCCGCGCACCAGGGTGGCACTATTCTCGCCTGCGAGCTGCGCCACCATCGTCGGGATATAGCGGATGGCAAAGTATGACGGGAGATGATTGGAACAGGAGAAAAATCTCTCCCCTCCCCGTCGCCAAGGCGCCGGCGCAGCGGCACTTCGTCCGGTTTGGGGCGGATAGCGACAGGCCGGCCGATGCACCTAACCCGTGCCGATCGCCCGCGCGCCCATCGAGGCAATCAGCTTCCTCACCCTCGACGACCTCGCCTCCGCGCGCGGCCATCGCGCTGTTTCTGCTCGCTTATCGGCACGCCTGCGGGCGAGCGAGGAGTGACAGGCCGATCAGGGCTCTTCCCGGGGCTAAGGAAAAACCCGGCCGTTCTCCCGGCTGACGAGGAAGAGATCGCGCCGCTCGAAGAATTCGCGCGCGATGAAGGCGAGCGCCTCCGGCCGCTCGGCGCCGATGGCGGAACCTGCGTCATAGACGAACATGAAGTGGCAATCGGGCAGCAGCGTGCGCCAGCGATCGCCGGCATCGAACCCATCCTTCGTTCCGGAAAGCACAAGAGCCGGCCGCTTCAAATCGTGGAAGGCTTCATCGGGAAGGTCATCGGGCGCTGCGAGCACGACGGAGCCGATGTCCGCCTCGGGCACCAGTGCAAGCCAGACTGCGGCCGCAGCCCCGGCGCCCTCGCCCATCAGGTCAAAGCGCTCGATCCCGAGCGCCGTCGCCGCGGCGCCGATCCGTCGCGCTGCCTCCTGAGGCGACCCGACGTCCGCCGTCATCGTGAAGACGATGACGCGCCGCCGCTCGGCCAACAGTGCATGGGCCCGTGTGGGCAGCTCTCCGTCGCCGACGATCGCGACGATCGTCTCCCCCGAACCCGCCTCGTAATAGGGGAGGCGGCGGCCTTCACCCGCCCAGCGCTGCGCAAACGTCATTTCGGTCATTTCTAGAGCTCCCGCATGCGCGGCAGGACCTTCTCGCCGAACAACTCGATCGAATGCAGGGTCCGGTCGCCGAGCTGCGCGCCGATGACGAGGTCGAGAACGCCGGCGCTGAGCTCGTCGCGGATATGCCGCACCTGCGCCAATACGGTGTCCGGGCCGCCGACGATGACTTGGCCGAGCTCGATGCGGTCAGCGAGCTCGCGCCGCGACGTGCGCTGCCGCTGCGCCACGGCATCGGCGCCGTAATAGCCCGATTGCCGCACGCCTTCGGCGATGGCCTTGTTCTGGTCGACGAGGCTGATCCGCGGCGGCAGTGTGCTCATGTCGGCAAAGGCCTGTTCGTCCGTATCGGCGACATGGAACATCGCGCGGTAGATGACGTCCACCGCCGCGGGCTCCCAGCCCGCATTGCGGGCGCAGGCGCGGTAGTGCTGCACCGCACTCTGGGCGAGCGGCACGGTCGTGAAGGCGAAGCCGATGCCGATATGGTTGCGCGCCGCGAACTCCCCGGCCTCGGGGCTGGAGCCCGACATGTAAAGGGGCGGGTGCGGCTGCTGCACGGGCCGCGGCCAGATCGAGATCGTGCGGTACTGGTAGTAACGGCCGAGCCAGCCGAAAGGCCGCGTCTCGGTCCAGGCGCGGCGGATCAGATGCAGCGCCTCGGCGAAGCGCTCGCGCGATTCCGCCGGATTGATATTGTAGGTCACGTATTCGTTCGGCGTGCCACGCATCATGCCGGCAACCACACGGCCGCCGGACGTGGTGTCGAGCATCGCGAACTCTTCCGCCACCCGTACCGGGTTCAGGATCGGAACGGTCGGGCCCAGAACCGCAATCTTGGCGCGGCGGACGAGCTGGCTCAGCGCACCCGCCATGACCATCGGGTTCGGGGTGAGCGAGAAGCCCGAATAATGGTGCTCGGCGACCGTCACCCAGTCAAAGCCGAACTCGTCGGCACAGCGGAACTGGTCGAAGGTGGTTTGCATCGACCGCACGGCCGCATCGCTCGAATAATACTCGCCCGAGAGCGGCCAGATGTCGTGCGGTGCTGCACCGATGTAGTGCGCGGTGCAGAAGAGCGATGCTTTCATTTCAAACCACCCGCTTTGCTATAGAGTTCGCCGCGACGCATCAGCCGGCGGGCAAGCCGGCCCTTCGCCCGAAGGACCGGGAGACCGCCGGCAGGCATCAATTCCAAGACTTGTCAATCCATGGTCGGTATTTCAGCCCGCACCCGACAAACAGCGCGAGCGGCTCGGAACCTTTACGGCGCACAGCTCGTATCGTCTCCGAAGCCGACCCCTTCCGCCTCGGTCCCGGATCGCCGTCGCCCGTCTAGGCACCGTATCGGAAAGAGGGCGCAACGCGCCGAAAGCGGTCTATCGCGAGCCTGCGAGCATTCAGCCGAACGATTCATGCTGTCATATGGACCGCGGCTGGGACCCGCAGCTCTAACTGCACGACCTGCGACTTGAGGAGGGATTGACCGGTCTCTCCCGCCCCGGTTAATATTGATTTAACTTGCGTGTTAGCCCGCACATCATTCAAACTTCGACGTATCAAGCGCCTCAATTCTGTCGGGCTAGCGCCTGCCCAACGTCGCCGAGGAGGATCGTAAAATGCGCTTTCACTGGCTCATCGGCGCGGCGGTCGTTGCCCTGTTGACGCAAGCGAGCCCGTCTGCGCGGGCCACGCTGATGGGCGCTACCGTCCAGTCAGCCTCCTTTTTCAACGTCTCTTTCCCTCCCCCCTCGTGCACGCCGCTCAGCTGTCCTATGGGCTCGATTCTCGATTATCAGGGGCCGAGCGGTCCAACCAATTCCCCGCTGCCGGTGGTTCCGGTGACGTACCTCGAGGACGCCCTGACTGCGACGACCGTCTCCGTCGGCGACACCCAGATCACGATCACCAACAATCTGGCCGGGCAGATTGGCACGCCGGGAGATTTCACCGGTTTTGTTTTCACGTTCACAGGCGCGCCCGACATCACGAACGTGGTAGCAGGCGGTTCCGCGGACTTCCAACCCGTCGCCCCACCCGCCGGGCCTCCTGCCGGCCTTACATTTACCGCGGATTCAATAACCGTGAACGTGTCCGGGGATACTCTGCGCGTCGGCGATCAGCTCATCCTCGACGTGACCACTGGCGTTACGCCGCCGCCGTCCGTGCCCGAGCCGCGAGCCTCGCATTGTTGGTCAGCGGGCTTATCGGCTTGCTGGCGATCAATCGCCGCGCGAAAAGCAGCTCGGACGCCGGCTGCTGATGACGGAGAACGCCGGAGCATGAGTGATTTTTTTATCGGGACGATCAGGCTCGTCGGGTTCAATTTCGCTCCGGTCGATTGGGCGCTGTGCCAGGGGCAGGCCCTGTCTATCGCTGACAACCCAGCGTTGTATGCGCTTATCGGTACGTTCTTTGGCGGCGACGGCGTGCAAACCTTCAACCTGCCGGATCTGCGCAGCCGGGTAGCGCTGGGCCAGGGCCAAGGACCCGGTCTCTCGAACTATTTGCAAGGACAGGCCGGAGGCAGCGAAACAGTCACACTGACCGCGGGCCAAGCGCCGGCGCACAGCCATACGTTAATGGCGGCAACTAATGTCACGACGCCAAACCCGGGGTCGGGTCTTGCTCTCGGGACCCCGGCCACCGAGGTTAGGCTTTACGGCGCGGCCTCGCCGACGGCGTTGGCGCCCAACTCGATCGGCGCGTTTGGCGGAAGTGTCGCTCACGAAAATCGCCAGCCCTTTTTGGCGCTAAACTACATCATCGCCCTCCAAGGCATTTTCCCATCCCAGAACTGAGCCGTCGCGGCGATCGGGGGAGGTTGGCAGGATGAATCCGTTTCTTGGCCAAATCACTTTACTCGGTTGCAATTTCGCCCCGCAGGGCTGGGCGCTGTGCCAGGGGCAATTATTGGCGATCAACCAAAATACGGCGCTGTTCTCTTTGTTAGGTACCAACTTTGGCGGCAACGGAACGACAAATTTTGCGCTGCCCGATCTGCGCAGCCGCGCACCGATCGGCTTTGGCCAGGGTCCGGGCCTGTCCGCCTATGTGATTGGTCAAGCCGGCGGCCAAGAAACCGTGACAATCACGGCATCGACCTACCCAACGCATTCGCACGCGCTGTTCGCCGCCGCCAGCGCGGCCAGCGGAAATACGCCGGCCGGCCTGATCGAGGCCGAAGGCCAAATCGCCGCCAGAGGAGCCCCTAATCTCGCCCTCTACAGCGGCGCCGGGACCGGCACTACATTGGCCGCGGCGGCCCTGACCGCTACTGCAGGCGGTAATCAACCCCATAACAACCTGCAACCCTATCTCGCGCTGAACTTCTGCATCGCGCTGCAAGGCATCTTTCCGGCACGAAGCTGAGGTAGCGGCTGCGGCGTCAAGGAGCATCGCAAGCGATGGCGACACCATTCCTGTCGATGATCGAAGCCTTTGGCTTTAACTTCGCGCCGCGGGGCTGGGCGATGTGTGCCGGGCAGACTTTGTCGATCGCTCAATATACCGCGCTGTTCTCGTTGCTCGGCACCACCTATGGCGGAAATGGCACCACAACATTCAATCTGCCTGACCTGCGCAGCCGAATAGCGCTGAGCTTTGGGCAAGGGGCGGGACTGTCGTCGTATACGCTCGGCGCGGCAGGCGGGCAGGAGACCCACCAGTTGGTGGCGAGCGAGGTTCCCAGCCACGCTCACGCCTTGAACGCGACCAACAACGGGCAGGCAAACGGCACCAATATTCCCAGCGCCAGCGTGCTGATGGGTAGCGGTTACGCCATCGAAACCAACAACCCGGTCGAAAATATCTATAGTAACGCGGCACCCACGGTCGCGATGGGAGCCAATGCCGTCGGGATCATCGGCGGATCGCCGCACGAGAACCGGATGCCATTCCTGACGATCAACTATTGCATCGCGCTGGCGGGGATTTTCCCGTCGCGCAGCTGACCCGGCACCCGCTCAGTTGAAGACGATCTGGTAATCCTGATGATCGCGCGCCGCGGTCAGAACGGGGATGATGTAAAGCGCCAGGACGGGGCCCTCTTCGATTACAATGTGATGGAGGCCTTCGGGTAATACAGGGTCGTGCGGGCCACGAAGGATCAGCGAAAACGGCCTCCGCGCCGCGGCTTCCCAGCCGGGAAATTCGCGCTGGTCGATCGAACTCAAAGTCAGCTCGAGATCGGTCCCGGCCGGGCGAAACGCCTTGGTGAGATAGGGCGCGAAATCATCGGCGGTGAGCTGATCGATCCGATGCATTGCTGTTGTCCGCATTTCCCCGGCGGTGGCTAAGCTTCATCGCTGATCGGCTTATTATCGGGTCTGGCGCGATCCATCGCAAACGGGCGGCCTTCGCCTGCAGCCGAGGAGAGCCATCGTGCGCGACGAGCTGAGGATCCGCACCCCGCAGGGCACCGTCGGCCTGCGGCCAGCAGCTGGCGGTCCCGCCGAAGAAGCCTTTCTTTACCTTCTGTTCGCCAGCAACCGAGCGCCGGAAATGGCGTTCATGCCGATCTCACAACACGACAAAGAATTCCTGCTACAAGTGCAGTACCGCTCGATGAACAATACCTATCGGCAAAACTTCCCTGCTGCCCGTTACGACATCATCGAGCTCGACCGCTGGCCGATCGGGCGCATCGTCAGCGAGATTCAGACCGGTTGCGTCTACTACGTCGACTTCGCCCTGCTTCCGCAGGTGCAAGGCCTCGGCATCGGCGCGACGGTCTTGGCTGCCGCCTTGGAAGAGCCGCAGCAACTGGGTCTGCCAGCACGGTTGCGGTCATTCTCCCACAATTGGGCGGCGCAGCGGCTCTACGGCATGCTCGGTTTCACCGTAATCGCTGAAGAACCGCCGCAGCTCTTGCTCGAGTGGCGGGCAAGACACTGATTTGGCTGCGACCCGCTTGATCTCGGCAGGCTTGTGTGCGGAGAGCGGGGCTCGCGGAATGTCGGACGTTCGACAGGCCAAGACGACACCAGCGTGCGGCAGCATCGCGAGCCGTCAACATAATGCCGCTAGAACTTATACTCAGGGCCGTCGACGTACCTGAACCGCTCCAGCGCATCCGCGCGCAGGGTGAAACCGAGGCCCGGCCGGTCGGGCGCATGCACCATGCCGTCCGGGCGGATGTCGAACGGCTCGTTGAAGAGCTCCCACATCATCGGCATCCAGCCTTGGCTGACCTCGAGGATGTGGCAATTGGGGGCTGCCATTGCGACGTGAATGCTGGCGGCAAACAGCACGCCGCTGCCCCAGGCGTGGGGGGCCAGACGCACGCCGTGGGCCGAGGTCAGTGCTGCAATGCGCCGGATCTCGGTCATGCCGCCCGCGCGGGCGACGTCCGGCTGGGCGATATCGAGGGCACGCCGCTCGAGCAGATCCTGGAAGTCGAACCGCGTGAACTCGCGCTCGCCTGAGGCAATCGGGATCGTCGTCGATCGGCGCACCTCCGCCTGACCGGCGTGGTCGTCCGGCGAGACCGGCTCCTCAAACCAGGCGATGTCGTAGGGCTCGAGTTCCCGGGCGAGCTTGATGGCGGTCGCCACCTCGAGCGAGCCGTGCGCGTCGATCATCAGTTCGACATTGCGGCCAAGCCCGCGCCGAGCCGCCTTGACCCGGCGCACACAATTGGCGATCGAGAAGCCGTCACGGCCTACGACGCGCATCTTGGCAGCGGTGAATCCCTTCGCGGCGTAGCCCGCGAGCTCCGCCTCGGCCTCCTCGCCCGGCGCCCAGCCGCCGCTCGCATAGCCGCGCACCGACCTGCGCGCCGCACCCAACGCCTGGTAGAGCGGAATGCCGAGCGCCTGCGCCTTGACGTCCCACACCGCGATGTCGACGCCGGCAATGGCTTCCATGACGACGCCGCGGCGCCGGCTTTCATCAGCCTGGGTGATACCGCGTTCGAGCGCCGGCCTGCTACGTGACCCGTTGTACATCTTTTCGAAGATGCGCTCTGAGAACATGGGGTCCTCATCGACGCATTCCGGCGCGAGCTCATGCTCGACGATGGCGGCAACGATCGGGGGCGTGCCAAGAGCAGCACCAATGCCGGTGAGCCCGTTGTCGGTTTCGATGCGGATCAAGGTCGCATCACTCTTGATCTTGGTTCCAAGATCGGTGCGGTGACGCTTTTGCTCCGGAACGGGTGCGGACATTGGAATCGCGGACACTTTGACGATTTTCATGGGTGGTTCATCCCTGGTCAGTCGAACCGATCTCGCTTTGGCCTATCTCGATTTGGATTGTGTTCGCCGTCAATCGGAGAAACCAACGCTCCCGCGCCGCATTTCGTGATGGCGCCATCGTGCGGCGATCGGCGATGATGGTCCCCCGAGGAGGGAACTTCGATGCGCGTCGAGGAACTCACCGCCGAATTCGGCATTGCGGGCGTCCTTGATTTTGCCGAGACGGAACACGGGCTGGTCAAGGCCGTGGTCTCGCTCGATGGAGTGATGGGAGAGCTCTACCTGCAGGGAGCGCAGGTAACCGCGTGGCGGCCGCCGAACGAGCGGCCGGTCCTGTTCACCAGCCCGAACAGCGCCTTCGCACCGGGGCGGGCGATCCGCGGCGGCATCCCGATCATCTTTCCGTGGTTCGGTCCCAGCCGGCACACGCCGGCGGCGCCGCAGCACGGTTTCGCGCGCACCGCGACGTGGCACCTCGACGATGTGGAGACTGCGGGCAGCGGGTCGCTCACCCTGACCCTCAGCCTCGGTGAGGGCGATATCGGCTCGCCGTTCTGGCCGGAGCGCTTCCGTGCGATCTACACCGTAACCTTCGCGCAGACCCTGTCATTGCGCCTCGCCGTGCAGAACCGCGCGATGCATCCGATCGTGTTCGAGCAGGCGCTGCACAGCTACTTTGTAATCTCCGACATCGCCGAGATCGCGATCGACGGGCTCGGCGGCACCAGTTACATCGACAAGACCGACGCAGCCCGCCGGAAGCCGCAGACCGCGGATCTCGTCACAATCTCGGCGGAGACCGACCGCGTCTACCTCGATACGCCGAGGCAATGCGTCATAGAAGATCGCGGCTGGCGCCGCCGCATTGTTATCGAGAAGGACGGCGCCTCGTCGAGCGTGGTGTGGAACCCCTGGGTCGAGAAGGCAGCTGCGATGGCTGATCTCGGCGACCCCGCCTGGCGCGGCATGGTCTGCGTCGAGACCGGGAACATTGCCGACAACGAACTCCGGCTCGCGGCAGATGCCGAACACCAGATGTCAACGGTAATCTCCGTAGCTGCCGCGCGGTGACTTTTGCCACGGATGTACGAGGCGCAGCGCCAAGCCGATCTAGCGTATGTCGAGACGGCATCGCGTTGCTGGTGTCGCCACCCCCGCGCAAGGCGGGGGCCAGGGGCGAGTCCGGAGCATTGGCCCTGGATGCCCGCTTTCGCGGGGGTGACGACAAATGATCTCGGGCTCATTTACGGTCAGGCTCTCAGCCGCGGCGCTGGCGCTCGACTTGCATACTGGCGAGAAACGGCACCAGCGGATGGGCGCCCGTCGCGACGATTCCGCGGGTGTCGAGTGCGATCAACGCCGCGCGCTGGACCGCCGTTAGACGAAAGCGATCGGCGTAGGCGGCGGCATCGGCAAGAAAAGCGGCGCGGCTCGCCTCGTCATGGGCGAGGCCGTGCAGGGCGACGGTCAATTCGACGAGCTCGGGCTTGATCGACGGGTAGTGTGGTTCGGGCCGTCCCGCCGCCGGGCTGAACCAGCCGAGCGACGCATAATTGTGGTGCCAGCTCGGCTCGAGCGAGACGATGTCGGGCTTGCGCTCACCAATGGCACCGGCGGCGCAAGCCCAGCAGCGAAGTTCAACATTGCCGGCGGCGTCGAGCTCGGCCGCGTCATAACCGATCAACGATTTGAGATTGCCGGCGGCAATCCTTGCGAGCGCTGCTTGGTCCCAGGCAAGGTCGGGTGCCCCATAGCGATCTGTCCCGGGGTAATGAGACATGCCGCCGCTCGCCAGCACCGCCGTCTTCACTCCGATCGCGCTGACAATGCGTCCCAAGGCCTGGCCAAAGGCGTAGCAGCGCTCCATCGACGGCTGCGGCGGCAGATAGGCGTTGACATAGATCGGCAGAACCGGATCGGCAACGTCGAGATGGGTCAGCGGAATGCCGAGCGCGTAATCGATCTTGGCGACGCTCGTGAAGGCCGGGTCGAAACCCTGGTCGTACATTTCGCGCACGATCTCAAACCCGATCTCGCCCGGCACGCGCCAATGAAATTGGCGACCAGCGAACTCGCCCTTTGCTTCGTCGCCGACATGGATCGTAAAGGGCGGTGCGGCTGTGTGGAAGAACTGCTCCACATGGTCGTTGGCGAAGATGATCCACAGATCGGGGCGCAGCGCCCGCAATCGGGTGCCGATCTCGGCGGCCGCCGTCTTGACGCGCTCGACCGTGTAGGCACGCTCAGGTGACAGGCGTCCAAAAACCTGCACATAGCGATCCTCGGTTTCCGGCATCGTGAAAAATTGCGGGGCATGAGGCAGCATCGCGCCGCCGATCACGCTCGACATCATCGCCCTTCCTCCCAATCGGAGGGTCAGCCTTTTTTCGGCGACCAGCCGTAGGCTTTGGCACAGGCGCCGCCCATCAGCATTGCCCGCTCCGTGTTGCTCAGGCGATCAGTCTTTCGGAAGGGCTCGACGGCCTGTTCGTAGTTGACGACGGCGAACGCGCGCGTCCAGTCCGTGCCCCACAAGCAGCGATCGAAACCCCAGGCATCGAACACGCGGGCAAGCGAGTCCCAAATGTCCGGGAAGGGATACGACTCCCGCGACAGTGTGCAGGCGCCGCTGACCTTGATCACCGCGTTCGGGCGCTTGGCGAGTTCCAGCACCTTGGGGAGGTCGGCCCAGGGCTGCGGCGGCGCCGGCGGCACGCGTGGCTGTAGGATGGCCAGATGGTCGATGATGAAGCGCGTATCGGGATGGCGATCAATCAGCGCAGCGCCCGCGTCCACATTGCCCCAGAACAGGACGTTGACCGGAAAATCGTGGCGAACGGCCGCCCGTGCGATCCGGTCTAGGCCCGGGTCGTCCGGCGCGCGCTTTGCGTTTTGCGTCAACATGATGCGGATGCCGACCGTGCCCGGCGTCTTCTTCCAGTCGGCGATGACATCGGCGACCGCCGGATCGTCCGGGTTGACCGGCTTGACGAGCGCGAACCGGCCGGGATAGGCCCGTTGCACTTCCACCGCATAGCCGGCGTCATACTGGTACATGGAAAAGGCGGAGATGAAGATCGCGCCGTCGACGCCGACCTTGTCCATCGCCGCCACCATCTCGTCACCCGTGACGTGATCGGGCCAGTTCGGCACACTGTGCCAGGGCCGTTTCGGAGTGTTCGCCTCATAGACATGGACCTGGGAATCGATGATCGTCATAGGGGAATCTCCTCTGTGCCAGGCGAGTTTGGCTGTCGCAGCAGGTTCGTGTCTAGAAGGCCGAGGCTTCGTGCGTTGCTGATGCCGCTGAATCTCTTCAGATCAGAAGGATACGCCAGATGCTGATCGTCGATGGCCAAATTCATCTCTGGGAAAAGGGCACGCCATCACCGCACCATCGCCAGGAGCCTTACTCGGCGCAGCAGGCGATCGCTGCGATGGATGAGGGTGCCGTCGACCGCGCGCTGATCCACCCGGTGCTGTGGGACCCGGATTCGAACGAGCTGGCCCAGGAAGCAGTGCGGAAATATCCCGACCGCTTTCGCATCATGGGCTGGTTCTATCTCGATGACCCCAAGGGGAGCGACCTCGTCGCCCATTGGAAAGAGCGGCCGGGCATGGTCGGGCTGCGCTTTTATACCAACGAGCGGCACCCACAGTCTTGGTTCACCGATGGAACCCTCGACTGGCTGTGGCCTGCCGCCGAGCGCTCGGGGGTGCCGGTGGCGCTGGGAGCTGCGATGTTTCTGCCGACCGTCGGCCAGATCGCCGCGCGTCACCCGGGCCTCAAACTGATCGTCGATCACATGGGCGTGCCGCGCGCCAGCATGGGCGAGGCCGCCTATCGATTCCAGCCGGAGCTGCTGGCGCTCGCCAAATACCCGAATATCGCGGTCAAGGCGACCGGTCAGGTGGGCTACGCCGAGGACGCCTATCCGTTCCGCAGCCTTCATGAGCATCTGCACCGCTGCTTTGACGCCTTCGGCCCCGCGCGGATGTTCTGGGGCACCGACATCACCCGGATGCCGTGCTCGTGGCGGCAATGCGTGACGGTGTTCACCGAGGAATTGCCGTGGCTCAAGGGTCGCGACCTCGAACTCGTCATGGGCGAAGCGGTGTGCAACTGGGTAGGCTGGCGCCGCCCCGCCTGAGTGCCGGCGGGAGTGGAGAGGGGGAATGAAGCCTTATGTGGTCTGCCATATGAACTCGAGCATCGACGGCCGCATCCTCGGCAGCCGTTGGCGGCCGAGCGAAAACCGCATGGCCGGGCTGTTCGAGCGCATCCACAAAGAGCTCGGCGGCGGCTCGTGGCTGATCGGGCGCGTCACCGGCAGCGAATACGCCAAGGCGCAGGCCTACCCCAGTCACACGGATCAGACCTATCCGCGGGAGCACTGGTTCGCGCGGCGCGACGCGAAGGCTTGCGGCATCGCGCTCGACGCAAGGGGCAAGATTGCCTGGGGGCGGTCCGATATCGGGGGCGATCCGGTCGTCGCGGTCCTGACCGAGCAGGTTTCCGACGCGCATCTGGCGGGGCTGCGCCAGGACCGTGTCTCTTACATTTTCGCCGGCGAGCGCGAGCTCGATCTCGGCTTGGCGCTGGAGATTTTGAACCGCGAGCTCGGCATCGAGCGCCTGCTGCTCGAAGGCGGCGGCGGCTCGAACGGGGCTTTTCTACGGGCCGGCCTGATCGACGAAATCAGCCTGGCGATCTGCCCCACCGTCGACGGTGCCAAGGGCGCGCCGAGCATTTTCGACTCGAGCGACAAGGATGCCGGCGTACCGGCGCCGATCACCGCGATGACCTTGGCGAGCTGCGAGGTGCTGGAGGGCGGTGCGGTTTGGCTGCGCTATCGGCTACACAACGGATGATGCGAAAAGGGCCGCCCGTTCGGGGCGGCCCTCGTCAATTCTGATCCGCGATGGATCAGGCAGGAACGCGATGGAGTCCGACGATTTTGTTGCCGTCGGGATCGCGCAGATAGGCGAGATACATCTGCCCGGCAGCGCCCTGGCGGAAGCCCGGCGGGTCCTCGATCGACGTGCCGCC
>Ga0306923_10001018_pt1 | contig 24033 bp, 20 predicted proteins | sample sta12Can44000108_FD_203841 | JGI IMG/M metagenome (GOLD analysis project Ga0306923, IMG submission 203841) | Lab enrichment of tropical soil microbial communities from Luquillo Experimental Forest, Puerto Rico - statanox.12C.anox.44.000.108 (v2)... | ecosystem: Environmental > Terrestrial >... | reverse complement strand
CGCATCACACGGCCGGCCGCCAGTAGCTCGCGGCGGATGTCGCGATAATTGTAAATCTCTCCATTGAAGGTAATGACGTAGCGCCGGTCGGCCGAATGCATCGGCTGAGCGCCTCCCGGGCTGAGATCGATGATGGCAAGTCGGCGCTGCCCGAGCGCTACGCCGCCCGCCGCTTCGACCCACACCTCGCCGGCATCGGGCCCGCGATGGCGCACGCTCTCGATCATGGCTTCGCAGGTCGCACGCAGCGTATCGGCCGTTGTCGCCGCGCGCCAATCAATCATGCCGGCGATGCCGCACATTCCAACACTCCAGTGGACGATCGCGCTAATTGCTTTTCGTGACGCCTGCGCAGGTCACGGTTCGGAGTCTACCCGAGATCATCGCCGGCGCGAACCAATCGGCTGCGGCTGTTGCAGCGGCTTGCTTCTACCATACCCCGCGGCGCAGTCCGGTTTTGACATATTGCCACAACGTGGGATGCGACCACAGGCGAGAAGGCGAATCCACCTTTTGCGGCCGCAAAGTTCCGGTCGCTGCATCGCGCGCAGCTCTTTCGAGAAGGGGCAAGGCGGCGACGAGCTGCGGATAAGGGTACGTGGAATAATTGTCCACCGCACTCGGAGCAAGCCGCGCTTGATAAAGCACATCACCCGTGTCGACGCCTTTATCGATGAGATGCACGGTGACCCCGAAATTGCCGGGATCCCCTTCTGCATTTGCCCAATATCCGCCGTGCACCCCGCGATATTTCGGGGTGATGCCGGCGTGATAGTTGATGAAGGGCGCCTCGACCGCCTGCAGCACTTCCTCCGCGATGATACGGGTCCCCACTACGAGGATCGCCCGCGGCTGCAAACGCTTCAAATGCGCAATACATTCGAGCGCGTTGACCGATGGTACCCGAATCAAGTCGCTTGCGTCGGGCCATCGCGGCTCGAGGTCCGCTTGCCGGACAATTTCGGCGATGCGCCCTCTCGAAACTCTGCGTTGCACGCGTTGAAACGCCATGAAGGCGAGCTGCCCGCTGACGCGAACGAATCCCAGCCGCTTGAGCCGGCGACGCAACAGCAGCGAGCGTGGCGCGTTGCGCTCGACGATCACCGTCAAGCCGGGAAAGCAAACGGCGAGATAGCGCGCGGCCATGCGTGCGGCTTCATCCTCGCACGTCAGCAGCACGACCTTCCCGGTATCCATGAAGGACCTCGTCGGCAACCTGCCCCATCGTCATCGACCGCATCCCATAGCGCTCCTGCAACATGCGGAAACGATCCAGGATGCCACGCAGAAACGCCAAGTTCTCCTCCAGGTCGACGCCGAAATTGTGCGGGTGCCACCACAGATGAAACAGTTTTCGATGCCGGGCCGCCATTTCCATCGCCGAGTTGATGCGCCGCAAGCGCAGCCGCTCCAACGCAGCGCCCTTTCCCACCGGCCGCAGAAAACGGCTCGCCGGGACGTTGACCATGCCGTCGACGACGGCCGGCTCATGCTCATGGGTTCCGCCGATTGGCAAATAACTGTCGAGCAAGCGCGACGCACGGACGAGATGCGTTTGCTCGGCCTCGCTGCGGGCTCGATGGAACCAAGCGCGCTCGTTTCCCCGGAAAGCCCGCAAGCCGAATTCGCGACAGACTGGCAGATGCGTCGAAGCAACTTGGTTGCGCGGGAAGGCGATGCTTGCGAGCGTAATGCCGAGCGTGCCGGCGGCGGATCGCGCGGCCTCAAGATCCGCGCGAAAAGCCTCGACGCCGCCTCCCCGTTCCAAGCAATAGAAATGCGAAAAGGTATGCGTCCCGATCTCCTGGCGCGGGCAATCCAAGATTTTCCTGATCAGTGACAATCCGTAGTGGTAGGGATCGCGCTCTTCGTCTGCTCCGACCTCGTTGAGGTAATGGTAGGAGGAAATTCGTGCGTCGCTGTAGCGCGGCTTGCGCGCTGGAAGCCCGGCGCGCAACGCCTTGTTCGTCGCAAAGAACAGAAGACCTACCGTCGCCCATGTGCAGGCGATCTCGCGCTGCGCGAAAAGGTCGAGCAGAGCGGGAACGGCCTTACGGACGCCGAGAATATTGGGGCCGTAATCCGCAATCGTGCGCTTGTCGCGAACGCCCCATAACAGCTCGAAGTCCAGCGAAATGACCAGCGCGCCATATTGCACTGCGCGTCTCCTCAGCGGCGACGAGGGCGACCATAGGTCGGCACCGGGCGCATGAGCAAGCGCGACCGCACGCGTGTTACCCTCGCCCCTCCGGCCAAGCGTCCGCGTTCGAAAACGCGTTTATGGGTCCCGGCACGCAGAGCGAGGCCAGTGTCGCCACGATCCACTTCGCCTTGAGGCCCGACTCCGATTGTGGCATCAGTCGCCGATATGATACGCAGCTTCATTGCGGGAGTGACGGTCGCAATACTGAGCATGACCGCTCTCTTCGCCGTCAACTTCGCCCTTACACAAATTTCTCCGGAGCACTATCGCCGCGTCGTTTTGCAGGCCCTGGAATCCGGCACACTCGCCACCGTGACACATTTATCGTTCGCCCCCGGCAAGGACATCTATCCTTTCGGAGGCAATGATTGTCTCATCCTGGGCGCATTGGTCGTGCCTCGCGACGCGCCGCTCAAAGCCAGCGTATCGCCGCGGCAACCGCTCGCAGGCGAAGAGACCGACAGTGCGCCAGGATATCCTGCAGCCGCGCTATGCCGGGGGCTCGCAGCCACGATGCAGGCGATTGCGCGTAACCCGGCAGCCGACCAGTTTCCGCCGCCGTCGTACTATCACCGTTACATTCACGGCGATACGACAGTCGCAGCGCTCCTGTTGGGCGGCCTATCCTTTGCCGCAGCCACAACGACGCTGCTTGTTGCCTGCTACGCAATGATCGCCGCGATTGCAGTGCTGGCGCTGTTTCGGCTTAGGAACGGCGATGCGGCCGAGCGCAGACGCGCAGGCGCCTTCCTGATTATTGCCGCCACGCTGGCATGCTTCTACGGGCTGCCGGTTTTCGATCGTTCGTTCTCGTTCGCACCGACCGATCTGGTCGTGTTCGCGTTCATCCTCTATGGCCTGCTCCAACCCCTTGGCGCCATTCCGCTGCAACGCTTCGTCATTGCCGCAGCCGTATTCGGCAGCCTGATCGCGATCCTCGAGTTTCTCACGGGCGGAGTCCCTCTGGGGTTGGCCACGTTAATTGCACTGATCGGGCTCGGGCGGACTCCGGATTGGCCCACGTTGCGCAACCGTATTGGCATCGGGACGACGGCGTTCACTGCCGCTGTGATCGCCTGCTTCGGTTACAAATTGGTAGCGGTCGCGACTGTCTTCGGAACAAACGAGCTTTCGGTTTTTGTTGAGATGCTGGGACAGCGGATGGGAGGGTCGGTAGAGGTCAATCTTTCCGAGAGCGCGAAAGCGGCTCTCTCCGCTTACCATATCGATCCGCAATGGCTCGACGCCAACATTCTGACCCGCGTGGCCTTCGCGGGTCTCATGCTGACCTATTCCTCGTTCTTTCTCGGATGGGGCTCACACCTGCTCGGCGCGGCCATCGTTCTTGTTCCGACGCCGCTTCTCGTCGCGCTTGCCTGGTCTTCATACCGCGAGCGTCGCATATCCCCAGTGGCGCGCGAGCGCCTCGCATTGGCGGCAGCAGGCGCCGTGCCGGTCCTGTGGTATGTTGTGTTTGCCAATCACACGATCCTGCACTCATCTTACATGGTGCGGCCTTTGGCTCTCAACGTGGCGCTGTGCGTGGTGGCTGCGCTGCCTAGCCGGCACGCGACGACCGGCCGATCCCGCGCCCGCATTGCCGACGTGGCCCCAATTTGAGCGCCGGGCAGGGCAAGGGGCTCCAGAGATCATGGCGCCCATGAAGATTCTTTTTCTCGTCCGCGATCTCGCCATCGGCGGCAGCCAGCGTCAGCTCGCCATCCTCGCCGCCGGCCTTGCGCGGCGCGGCCACGACGTGGCGGTTGCGGTCCTCTATGCCGGCGGTGCCCTCGAACATCTGCTCGGCGGCAGCGGCGCACGTCTTCTCACAATCGGCAAATCCAGCCGTTGGCGGGCCGTCGCGCCGCTCGCGAGGTTGCGGCAACTCTTTCTGCGCGAACAGCCCGATCTGGTCTACGCTTTTCTTCCCACACAGACGACGCTTGCGGCACTGCTGTTGCCGCGGCGCGCCAAGACAAAACTCGTCTTCGGCTTGCGCGCCGCAGGCGTGCGCCTGGATCGCTACGACGCCTTGAGCGCGCTCATGTATCGCTCCGAGGTTTGGCTTGCGCGCCGCGCCGACCTCATTGTCGCCAACGCCCGCGCCGTGCGCGCCGATGCTGTCGCGCGTGGCTTGCGTGCCGAGCGTATCGTCGTCATCCCGAATGGGATCGATACCGCCGCGATGCGGCCCGATGCGACCGCCGGCTTAGCCCTTCGCCGCAGGTGGCAGCTTCCCGATGATGCCTTCGTCATTGGCTGTGTGGCGCGGCTTGATGCAATGAAGGATCATGCCAATCTGTTGCACGCGGCGGCGAGTTTTGCTCCCCATCATCCGGATACACATTTCGTTTGTGTCGGAGGCGGCCCGCCCGCCTATGCCGAGGAGCTCAAGGCGCTCGCGAATTCGCGGGGCTTGGCGCATCGCGTCGTATGGGCGGGCGAGGTGAACGATGTGAAAGCTGCCTATAACAGCTTCAACATCGCCACCCTCTCGTCCTCCTTCGGCGAGGGATTTCCCAATGCGGTCGGTGAGGCGATGGCGTGCGGCACTCCAGTGGTGGCGACAGATATTGGCGATGCGCGATGGATCATCGGCGAGCTCGGCGAGGTCGTGCCACCGGGCAATCCTGACCTCTTAAGTGCGGGATGGACCCGGCTGCGAATGCGTCTGGCGCGGGATTCCGGGCTGCGCGAGGCGGCGCGCGGCGCAATCGTCGCAAACTATGGGGTCGACGCCATGCTCGGCAGAACCGAAGCCATCCTCTCGCAAGTCGTTGCCGGTCGAGCGGCTGCCGATCTAAGCCGCGATCTTGCATGAGTTGCCGGCCGCAGCTGACTGTCCAGCGCGACCAAATTCCTCAGATCAAGGGACTGATTTCCGCCGCGTCAGCTGACCCGGCGATACAGATACTCGTCGCAACCCGAGCCGAAGATGCCAGTCGTGAGTGGAGTACCGGTGGCGTAAATGCCTGCGAAACCGAGCGGCCGCATCAATGCGTCAACTTCCGGCGCGAGAATTGATTCATAGGGATAGCCGCCCATCCAGTCGTGCACGTCATGCACGAAGTCCATTCCGCGGACGCTGTGATAATTGGCGACGTGGGATTGAAAGTCTCGGCCCATGACAAAGAACGCCGTCCGCAAGAGGCCGGTGTAAATGGCACGCGCGCGCTGCTGCGCCTGTGGCGACGCCCCGCTGTACCAGCGCTTTTCCCATCGCCATAGGCCGCACATTAGCGTGCGATGGTAGAGCGCAAAGGCCAAGAGGCCGCCTGGCGCGACCAGGCGAGCCGCAGCAGCCAACGCGTCATGCATGGCTCCGGTATGGTGCAGGACTCCCCACGCATAAACCACGTCGAAAGTACCAAGACCGCGGACATAGTTGTCATCAAGGATCGAGCCTTGCTCGATCGTCCAGTCACGGTCGCCGGTAAAATAGCGTTCGCGCAACTGCGTAGTACAAGCCACAGAATCTTTATCAAAGTCGAACGAGTGCACGCGCGCACCGAGCTTGCGCGCCGTAAGCGAGAACAATCCACTGCCTGAACCAATATCGAGAAAGCTCAGCCCGGCGAGGATATCGCGTTGAAGCAGCCGCCGAAGCGACCGTTCCGCTTCGGTCAGCTGATCCACGCTGAGAGTGCGAGCAAAGTCCAGCCAATTGTCGCCAAATCGGAAACGACGGTCCTGAATTTCTCTATCCGACATTCCTAATGATCCAGTCAGTACCCCGCGGCGCAAGATAGCTGGTTCGGTTTCGCTGTGGCAATGCGACGGCGAAAAGCGCGCAGGCGTTGGTGTGCGGTCTGCGCAGGAATGGTATCGTGCGATGGTCGCGGCGGGCAAACAGTGCAGCAATGACTGAGCAAGTCACTGAGCGTCTCTGGGTCTTGGGCCCCGTCGCTCTTGTCGCATTTATCTTGACGACGGGGCTGATGCTGCTGCTGCGCCCCTGGCTTGCGCGCTTCGCAATGGTCCCGCCGAACGCCCGCTCATCCCATCACAAGCCGACGCCTCAAGGCGGCGGCATCGCGGTCGTTGTCGCGACGCTGCTGGTCGCCTGGGCCGGCGTCACCCTGTCGTCCAACCTGCTACCGTATCAAGGCGGGCAGCTCCTTGCGGTGAGCGGAGCAACTGCGCTCCTCGCCGTAGTCGGCGCGCTCGACGACATTCACTCATTGCCGGCAGCGGCGCGGCTGGCCATGCAATGCATCGCCGTCGGCGCTGTTATCACGGCACTTCCACCCGAGGTGCGGGTCATCCCCCATGTGCCCTGGGGCATCGAACGCGCGGGCCTGTTTCTCGTCGGGGTATGGTTTGTCAATCTCGTCAACTTCATGGACGGCATCGACTGGATGACCGTGGCCGAGGCCGTGCCGGTGACGGGCGCGATCCTGGTACTCGGGCTTGCCGGCGTCGTGGCGCCGTTGCCTGCCTTGCTCGCCGCTGCGCTGCTCGGCGCAATCATCGGCTTCGCGCCCTTCAATAAGCCAGTGGCGCGGATCTTTCTCGGCGATGTGGGTAGTCTCCCGGTGGGTCTCTTGCTCGGCTGGCTCTTGCTGCAGCTCGCCGCCGCCGGTCATCTGGCAGCGGCGCTTCTCCTATCGCTCTATTATCTCGCCGACGCCACCATCACCCTCGTCCAGCGCATCGCAAGGGCTGAGACGATCTGGCAGGCCCATCGCACGCATTTCTATCAGCGCGCCACCGATCGCGGACTGAGCGTGACGAACGTCGTGGCGCGCGTGTTTGTGGTCAATTTGCTGCTGGCTGGGCTCGCGTTCATCACTGTCGCCGCGCAGAATTTGGCCGTATCCCTGGCGATGCTGGGCGTCGGTGGCGCAATCGTTCTGTGGGTGCTTGCCACATTTGCGAGCGGCAAGGAAAGACGCGAATAGTGATTTTTTGCTGTTGACCTACAGCAGCAGACCCTCAAGCCGCTTCCCCACTGAAATCCGGCACGGCGTCGTGCAGCACGCCGAAGATGACCGACCGGTCTTCGCGCGCGAGCCCCTGCTCAAGCGCAGCAAGCCAGCCTCGCATCGCCTCGAGCGATGGACTGACGGGCTTGGCTGCGACGATGCCTTCGATGCCGATTGGCGCGGTCGGCTCTTCGCGTGCGAACAGGATTTCTTGTAGGCGCTCGCCCGGCCTGATGCCGGTGAAGGTGATGTCGATGTCGCGGCCGGGTTCCAGGCCGGAAAGCCTGATCAATCGCTCGGCGAGATCGACGATCTTCACCGGTTGGCCCATGTTGAGCACGTAGACCGCCACGTCGGTCCTTGTCTGCTCGAGGGCGTGGCTTGCCGAGGTGACCACCAGATCGCAGGCCTCTCGGATGGTCATGAAGTACCGCACCATCTCGGGATGCGTCACCGTGAGCGGGCCGCCCGCTTCGATCTGCGCCTTGAACTTCGGCACCACGGAGCCATTCGAGGCGAGCACGTTGCCAAAACGCACCGCGATCAATCGCATCGGCCGCTCATGTGCGGCGGCGCGACGTGCGAAGTCGTTGTCGAGCGCCTGGCAATACATTTCCGCAAAGCGCTTCGAGGCGCCGAGCACCGAGACTGGTTCGATCGCCTTATCGGTCGAGATCATAACCATGGCTGCAGCGCCCACGGCGGCAGCCGCATCGGCGACATTGACCGAGCCGAAGACGTTGGTCTTGACCCCTTCTTGCCAGTCCCGTTCCAAAAGCGGCACGTGCTTGAGCGCGGCCGCGTGGAACACGATGTCCGGTCGAAACGCATTCATCAGATGGAGGATGCGGGCACGATCACGCACGTCGGCAAGACGCCCTTCGATCTTGGCCTTTGACTGTTTGGCCATGAGCATTTCCAGCACGGCGTGCAGGGCAGGCTCCGAGTTCTCGATCACAAGGAGGCGTGCCGCGCCAAAAGTTACGATGCGGTCACAGATTTCGGCGCCAATCGATCCACCGCCGCCTGTCACGATGATCGACTTGTCCCGCACGAAAGTTTCAAGGCGACGGTAGTCGATCCTCACCTTCGGGCGCAGCAGCAAATCTTCGACGTTGACCGGCGCAAGCCGCAGCGCCTCGCCGCCGTCATCGAGCGAGGGAAGGCGGCTGGTAGCCAGCCCCAAGCGCCTGGCCCGCATCAGGATGGTTTCCGGTTTTGCCTCGGGCGCAAGCGCACTTGGCGTAAGCACCAAGCGCGTCACGTTGGTGCCGCGCTTGCTGAGCTCGGCGACGACGCTTTCGAGATCGTCTGGACCGCCGACCACGGAAATTCCGCGTATGGCTTGGCCGCGGTCGGCCAAGGACGGCGACAGAATGCCGACGGGCTGGATCTTCGTCACCGCCCCGCTCTCAATCGCACGCAGCAGAACATCAACATCAGCAGTGCGACCGAGGACGAGCATCGGCGTCGAATCGCGGGCCTTGGCGTGCTGAAGCGTGCGGGCATAGCGGAAATAGCGGTAGGCGATGCGCGGTCCTGAGAGAAATGCAATCTGCAGCAACCAATAGAGGACAATCGTAATCTTGCCGAAGAAGAACGTGCCGTAGACGTTCGGGGCCACGAGCACGTAGTCGAGCGCCAACAATGTCGCCGCCAGCACGGTTGCGGCGCGCACGATGTTGAAGAGGTCGGGCAGCGAGGTGAAGCGCCACTTTGCCCTGTAGAGGCCGGAGAAAACATAGATGAAGCCCGCATAGACGAGGAAGCCAGGCAGCAAAATCGCCAGGAACCGCCAGCGCTCGACAAGCCCGGCCTCTTCGAAACGAATGAAGAAAGTCGCGACCACCGCCGCCGCCGTGGCGAGGAGATCGTGCACCAGAATGAGCCACATCCGTGTGGTGAAGGTCGAAAGCCGTATCATCATCCCGATATTGCCGCTCAATGCGGCGCCGAGCCATCAATATCGGCCTTTGGGCGCATGCGCTACCTGGCGGAGGTATGGCCCAGCGGCGCGGCACCAATCAATCGCCGCATTTCTGGAACCATATGGTTAATGGCCATGGCAGGTTCGCCGGGCGTTTGTGCGTGCGATGTGACACGGCATGCCCTTGAGACATCCTTCACCGCAGTCAAGGGCCTTCGGAACGGCCGCGCACGAGGGGCAACGCGGTCAATTCGTTGTATGTGCGTACCTGGCAGCGCTGGCAGTGACCTTGGCCGGTTGCTCGGCGAGCGAGTTGGTTCAGAATTGGACGCCGGCTCCGGCTCCCAGCACCACAATCTCCACCGACCTGTCGCCGCCGAACTATCGCCAAATCGTCGGCGACAACATCAGGGCAATTTTTCCGAACATCGAGAAGCTGGGTGATCTGGAAATTTCCAGCGTGCGGCCAGTCGATCATCTCAAGGGGCCCGCTTGGCTCACATGTCTCAAGCTTGATGCGCACGGAAAACCGCAGGAGTACGCCTTGTTCATTCAGGACAACAAGATCATCGATTCCCGCGCCGGCGTGGTCATCGATCAGTGCTACAAGCAGACATTCGAGCATTTCGACTTGCCGACTCCGGCAGCCAAAAAGGCTGGGCCCTGATCGATCCACCTTCTATCCAGCTAGATCTTTCGGCCCAGGGCGCACCAGAAAGGCTCGGCATCGCGAAAACGTATCTCGCGCAGCCCGGCATTTTCCATCAGCGTTTTGATCTGCGCTTGGGTCATGCGACGCTCGATGCGCGTGCCAAAGCGATCGAGTGCATCCGTGCGCATGGCATAATAGCTGCGCCAGCGATAGGCGGCGAGCGGCCAATGGGCGACATTGCCACCGAGCCGCTCGAACAGTTGTGCACCCCGCGCCAACGGCCAATAGACGCAAGCCGCGAGAAGTTCGGCGATTGCCGATTTCAAGCGAAACGGTGCCCTCGAAACCCCCTGGCGCAAAAAATCGCTTGCACGCCACAGCAAACGAAACCACCCCGGGCGATTGTCGAAGGCGTAATAGATATAGACGAGCATCGGCGCTCCGCGCTTGAGCTTCCTCACGCAGCCAGCCAGTCCGACCGCGGGATCGGGCAAATGGTGGAGGACGCCAAGGCTGTAGCCAAAATCCATACTGTCGTCGGCCAAAGGCATGGCGTCGACGGCAGCCACGTGAAAGCTCACGTTCCCCGCACCCGCGAGATTCCTTTGCGCGACGGCCAGAGCGTCGGCGCTTGCATCGATGCAGTGCAGCCCGCCGACGCGCGGCGCTACGAGCGCGGCCCAGCGTCCACTGCCGCAGCCCGCGTCGAAGCCCACCGCATCGCGGGGTAGACCGTTCCAGGGAAAGATCGCGAAATACTCGTCGAACATGCGTCGCAGTTCTGCGCTCGACACGTCGCGCTGGTCGAAGCGCTGCCATTCCCGGCCGAAATCGTCGACGGTGGCGCGATCGAAATTGGGACGGTTGCTCTGCATCGCTGCTCGTTGTGCGAGAATTCTACCCTGCCCTGCTTTATCAAATGGCGGGAATACGAGGCTCGTCTCGCACCGGGCACCACGTCCCCTAATGCCGCAGAACGGCTGCCGCCCCCAGCGCCTGATCGACCGCGGTTAAAACCGCGCGGACCGGCATTTCGTCGAGGCAACGGCTGTAGCTTTCAAGATGGCCTTCGCAGCCGAGCTTCTCGCACGGTAGGCACGGGAGCGGGTTCTGCACCACCCACACATTGCCGCGCCGTTGTATCGTGCCGGAATGATCCCAAGGCGCGGCCAGGCCGCCCAGGGGCCACGGTCCGATCAGCCGGGGGCTCGTGGGACCATACAGCGCGACAGTGGGGCAGCCGCTCGCCGCAGCGAGGTGGGTCACTGAGGTGTCGGGCCCGACATAGATGGCCGCGCCTTTGAGCAGCTCTGACAGACCCGCCCAGTCCAGCCGCCCACGCACCCGCACCAACGGCGGGTCGGCGGGCCCCCACAGGCCGTCGATATAGGCTTGCTCGGTGGGGTCGCGCCCTTCGGTCGCAACGAGAGCGAGGCCGCGCTCGGCCAAGCCGCGGGCGAGGCCGCGCCAGCCTGCGTCGGTCCAGCGCTTGTAGCGATAGAACGGACTGGCATGTACGACCGCGTAGGGCGTCCGAGGCGTGAACTCCTCGGCTCTCCCACCCTGCGGACACACGATATCCGGCGCCTGTTTCAGGCCGAGCGCGGTGGCAAGACCCAGGAGCTGCGTCACCCGATGACAGTCAGGATCCGCCGGCACCGAAACATGATGTGCGTGCCGCTTCCACCAAGCCCCGGTCTGGCCCGTAGGCGGCACCAGTCCAACCCGGCGCGGCGCCGACATGAGGGCGAAAAAGGTGGGCCGGTCACCGGCCTGAGTAGAAACCACGAGATCGTACTTGCGCCACAGGCGCCCAACGAGCCCGGCCATCTCCGCGAACGAGGGACGATGCGACGTCGCGATCACCTCGTCGACGTCGGGGTTCCCGGCGAGCATGCCTTCGGTGCCGTGAAACACCAACGCGGTGACCGAGCTGCCCGCAAACCCAGTCTTCAGCGTGCGGATGAGCGGAGTCGTGAGCAACACATCGCCCAGCCGGCGCAACGTGATCACCAGGATGCGCGGGTTCTTAGGTAGATCAACGCTCGTCATCGCCAGGACCGAAGGTGCGAACAGAATCCCTCAACGATTTGGATCACAATTTTCGCGCTGAGGCGGTTGATGGGACTTCTCCTTAGAGACGGGCAATGCGGATGCGGGCTGTCTCGTCGACCTGCCAGCGCTCGTCAACCCTAGCACCCATCGCACTCGCGGATGCCATCCTTGCGGCGCGGACTCTCGCCGCCGCTCATGGTTTCTGCTCGGCTCTGGCTGCCGCATCCGCCGCGCGCAGAACCATACCGCCGAAGATGCCGACGCCAAAGACATACAGCCAGCCTTGGCCGAAGTCGAACAAATGCGAATTGAAGAGGGACGACACGATGTTGTAGCTCACCACAAGCAAACCAAACCACGCGGTCAGCGTAGCGCCGCGAAACAGGGCGAGATGGGCCAGCCACATCGCGAGAAGGATAACCGTGCCGAGGAGGCCGATCTCGATCGCTACCGCCAGAATTTGATTATGCGGGTTGGTGGTGATGAGCGCCGGAATCGTGCTGACGGTAGCGTCACGCTGGAACAGCTTTGGAATCGTCCCCGTTCCATGGCCGATGATCGGCGCCTCGGCGATGAAAGCGAGCGATTTCTTCCAGTATTCGAGGCGCAGCCCGGTCGGGGTGTCGATGTCCCCGGTCTCGTAGATCCGCAGTTCCTTAATCGCAACCGCCACGCGCTCGCGCAAATAGGGTGAGGATACCCACACCGCACCCGCCAGGATCGCGCCGATAACTGCAGCACCGAGTGCCCCCTTCCAGCCGAATTGCCGCAAGCCCCATAGCAACAGCATCACCGCTAGAACGACTAGGGTCGTTCGCGCGGTCGACACATAGACGATATTGGCAATGAATGCCGCCGCCAGAAGAAGCAGCGCCAGTGAAACCCGCAGCCGCCTGCGCCAGAACTCGGCGGCCTGCCCAACAAGCCCGAAGGCGCAAATCGCAAAGATGGCACTCTGCATGATGTAGTTCTTGACCGGCACGCCTGGTGACAGCCTGCCGCGCCACGTCAGACCGGGCGTGAGCACGAGTGCCCACGAGACGACGAGCAACACCACACAGGACGCGAGAAAACCGACGATCGCCCACCTTGCCTGGCCGGAGCGCCGGAATTGCGCGAGCAAGAACGGAATGAAAAGCAATTTGTGAAATCCACTCAAACCCGCGATACGCTCGCTCCAGCTCACGTCGGCCCACAACATCCCGATCACGGCGATCGCCCAGAGGAGCACCGGCAGGCCGCCGGCCGGCGACATGACTTCCCGCCGCAGCGAGGCAGCATCCAGCGTGGGAACGAGCGCAATCAACCAAAGCACGATTAGGATGCCAGTGGCGGAGGTTGACCACGGCAACGAAACCGCGACCGCCGCGACCAGCCCATCGGCGATTTGCGCGAGCCGAGGAGCGCGAACGGACCGGCTCACGGCGGCTGATTCAAGACTGCGCTCGGACATGGCAATCGTTCGACAAATCATGTTCGCCGATGTCGGCGTTTTCGCGCAGCGCCGACAGGCCGCGCTGCGCGCGTTTACGCTCGCTTTGCAACACGGCAGCGAGCCGCCCATCATTGGCGGCCAAATGCGTACGGTCGATTTGGGGATGCCAGAGATGAATGACGCCGGTTGCAAAGCGACCATCCTTCCGGCGTAGACCGCAGCGCAGCAGTCGGATCAGCAGATCGGAATCCTCCCGGCCCCAACCGGTGAAAGAAGCATCGAACCCGTCAACCCGTTCGAGATCGGAGCGCCAAACGGCGAGATTGCAGGAGCGCGCGCCGCGCCATTGTCGCGATCGCAGCTTGCGCAGCGGACCGAGCGGCAACCGCAGCAACGCCGCCAGCCGATTGACGCCGCCACGCAACCGCTGCCGGATCCAGCGCGATGCGCTCCACGCCTGCGGCTGTGCGTGGTCGCGCAACACCGCCGCCGTGAGGGCCTGCGAGAGCAGTACGCGGTTGCCGGTGACGAACCAGCCGGCCTCTGCCAGCTTGCGATGCCGCGCGACGAAGTCTGGTAGAACGATGCAGTCCCCGTCGAGGAAGACGCAGTAGTCGCCGCGAGAGGCGAGGATGGCGCGATTGCGGATTTCCGCGGCGCGAAAGCCGGTATTCATCTGCCACACGTGACTGAGCGGCACGCCAAGACGCGCTCGCCAGGCTTCTATCACGACCGCTGTCGTAGGGCGCGAACCATCGTCCGCGATCACAACCTCAAACGCGCGATCGCTCTGGCGCGACAATGCCGACAGGACCGCATCGAGTGCGTCCTCGCGATTATAGGTGGTCACGATGACCGAGATGAGATCAGGCACGTCGACGCGGTTCCGATCTTTCGTCCTGCATGTCCAGCCCCGCTGTGATAGCGTGCGGCGCCGTCGGGCTCAACAACGAGGGAACATGCAAAAAATATCGGCCTATATCCTCGCCTTCAACGAGGCCGAAAAGATCGCGGACGCCGTCTCGAGCGTCTTGTGGGCCGATGAAATCGTGGTCGCGGATTCCGGCAGCACCGACCGCACCGCCGAGATCGCGCAAAGCCTTGGCGCTCGGGTGATTCAACTCCCCTTTCACGGATTTGGCGACCTGCGCAACCGCGCCGTCTCCGAATGCCGGCACGAATGGATCTTCAGCCTCGATTCGGACGAGCGCTGCACGGGCGAAGTGCGCGACGAAATTTTTGCCATTCTGTCGTCGACGCCCTCGCACGATGCCTATCTCGTGCCGCGCCGCAATTACATGATGGGCCGCTGGATCAAAGGTTCCGGCTGGTACCCGAATTTTCGCCAGCCGCAGCTCTTCCGCAGGGGCGCCATGCGCTACAACGAAGATCCCGTCCATGAAGGTTACCAACTTTTGACGCAGCGGCCGCTAGGCCAATTGCAAAGCGCTATTTGGCAGTTTCCGTTCCGAAATCTCGAGGAGCTCATCAATAAGATGAACCGCTACTCCTCGCTCGGCGTGCTAAAGCTTTCAGGAAAGCGAGTATCGATGGGCAGCGCGCTCGGGCATGGGTTTTGGGCTTTCCTCAAGCACTACCTGTTCAAGCACGGCTATCGCGACGGCTGGGCGGGTTTCGTGATCGCGTTTGGAAATTTCGAAGGCACATTTTACCGCTACGCCAAGCGCTACGAGGAAATGAAAGCGTGGTCAGCACCGCCGGCCGCGCCGCTGCTCGAGTCGCCCGCTTCGCCTCCCGCCGCAGCGAAGACTGCCTCCGTTCCGGCGGAGCGCGAGGCGCCAACGTCCTCGAACCCGCGATAATCGCCGACCAGTCGGAGCTCACGCGGCGAAGCGCTCCCGTAGCCGGCGGCGAACGGCTCGGGAGGCATTGCGCGCCATGCGGAACGGCAGAGCAAGGTAGTATTTGCGAACGATTTCCCACCGCTCGTGGGGACCCACGCGGAACGCCGCGTTACGCGGAACATACCAGCCGTTGTTTTCGAGGCGGCGGATCAGGCGATAACCAGCGGCGCGAAGAAACCAGTGCTTCTTGAGATTGCCTACGTGATCCTCGAGCAATACGAGGCGAGGCCGCCAATGCGCGAAATCGAATCCGCTGAGCACCTCGAGCTCGTGCCCTTCTACGTCGATCGATAAGAAATCGAGCTGGCGCGGTGCACAAGCCTCGATCAGAACGTCGTCGAGCGTCCTCACTGGGACTTCGATGACCCGCTCCGGCTGCGCACCGGGTGCCATTCGGTCGCGGTCCAGCGCCGACAATGCGCCGGCGACATGAAGCTTCATGCGCCGGCCGGCATTCTCCGGCGAGGAGCAAGCCACGGCAAACACTTTGGCGGAGCGCGCACTGCAGAGGTCGCTGGCAAGCTCGGGCTGCGGCTCGATGAGGATTCCCGTCCAACCGAGCTGTTCCAGATGCCAGGTCTGCGATTCCTGCTGCGGCCGGTTGGCCCCCACCTCGACAAAGAAGCCTGACCGGGCACCGCCAAAAAACTCCCGCACGAGTTCCTGCTCGCGCCCACCGGGCAAGGTCATGCGCGCAGCTCCGTGGACCTTAAGAGCTTCTGACCGGGGCGGCCACGCGCGATCGACGGACGATTTTGGATGTACTGAAACCGGGCATGAGGTCGATGAGGATCACCTCGCCGCCATCGCTTTCGACAAACTCGCGTCCCACCACCTCCTCGCGACGATAGTCGCCACCCTTGGCCAACACCTTCGGACGCACGCGCCGGATCAGCTCGAGCGGCGTATCCTCGTCGAAGATGATGACCAGGTCGACTGCTTCGAGTGCTGCCAGCACTTCGGCGCGAGCATGCACCTCCTGAAGCGGTCTGCCCTCCCCCTTCAATCGCCGCACGGAGGCATCGCCATTGAGACCGACGATGAGCCGATCGCACGCGGCGCGCGCCTCGGACAGGAGCTTGATGTGCCCGGGATGCAGCAGATCGAAGCAGCCGTTGGTGAAGCCAATGCGCAGGTCGCGCCATTGGGCGAGCCGCTCATCGAGCACCGACCAATCGAAAATCACCTTCTCCTCGGGGGCGAGCGAGGCGGCGGGAAGAATGCGGGAGCGCAGTTCCGCTGCTGAGACCGTCGCAGTGCCGCGCTTGCCGACCACTACGGCGGCCGCCGCGTTGGCCGCGCGCACGGCAGGTTCATAGCTTGTCTTCGTTGCCAGCAGCACGGCAAGCGCCGCGACCACGGTATCCCCCGCGCCGGACGTATCCCTCAGTTTGACCGGGTAGGCGGGCACATGGACCGCCGCGCCGCTTGCCGGCACCAGCATCAAACCGGCGTCGCTAAGCGAAACGACGACGGCGTCGGTATCCAACAGGCGGTTTAATTCCAACGCCGCCGCGATGACGTCCGCATCGGAGTCGACGCGCCGGCGGGTCGCGTCTGCAAGCTCCTTGCGGTTCGGCTTGACCACCGTCGCACCACGATAAATGGAATAGTCGACGGCTTTGGGATCGACGATGACCGGTATTCCTGTCTTTTTCGCCGCCTCGATGACTTCGCGGATGAGCCGCGGCGTCAGCGTACCCTTGGCATAATCGGACAAGACGACGCTTCCTGCGCGCGGCAGCGCGGCCAGCGTACGATCGATCAGCGCCTTTTCAGTCATGGCGTTGAGCGCCTCCGCCAATTCCCAGTCGGCGCGCAACAAATGGGTGGAATGATGCTCGGAAACGAAGCGAACTTTGCGCGTGGTCGGACGCCCGGCATCGACGACGAGATGGGGCTCGATCAAAGGCTCGGCCGCGAGGGCGCGCATCAGCGTGCGGCTCGCGTCGTCCTCTCCAACGACGCTGAGGAAAATGCAGCGCGCCCCAAGTCCCGCTATATTGCGGGCGACGTTGCCGGCACCGCCGACCGTGAGCTCGTTGCGCCGCACTGCCAGGATCGGAGCAGGCGCCTCGGGCGAGATGCGCGAGACCTCGCCGTACACGAAGTCATCGAGCATCAAATCTCCGACGCAGACGATGGTCTGCTCGGGAATGAGCTTGAGCGCGTCCTCGACATTGAACATGGCGCTATCGCTGGTGGCTGACGGTGCCCGTGACTTTCACCGATACCGGTCTGGCTGATTCAGAAACAGGGTGACATAGCGATACACCCCCTCCTCAAGCGGGGTGAAGCCGGCGTTGTAGCCTGCCCGCCGCAGATTTTCGACCTTGGCTTGGGTGAAATATTGATACTGATTGCGGATCTCCGAAGGCATGTCGACGTATTCGATATCGGGCTGCCGCCCCAGCGCACGGAATGCCGCGGTGATCAGATCGCGGAAGCTGCGGGCCTTGCCGGTGCCAACGTTGAAGATACCGGACACCGAGGGCGTGTCGAGAAGCCAGCGCATCACCGCGACTGCGTCGTCGACATAGATGAAGTCGCGTTTCTGTTCGCCGTCGGCGACGCCATCGCGGTAGGACTTGAACAAGCGCACGGACTTGCCGCCCTTCGCCTCGTCAAAGCGCTTGGCGACCAAACTCATCATCTCGCCCTTGTGGTACTCGTTGGGGCCGAAGACGTTGAAGAATTTAAGCCCCACCCATTGCGGCGGGAGCTTGGCGCCTTTGGCGACGCGATCGACCACCGCGAGATCGAAAAGATGTTTGCTGAAGCCGTAGAGATTCATGGGCTTGAGCCGCTGCAGCGCCGGAAGCGACCAATCGTCGTCGAACCCGGCGGCGCCGTCGCCGTAGGTCGCAGCCGAGGAGGCATAGATGAACGGGGTCCGTGTCGCCGTACACCAATCCAGAAGTTCGAGCGAGAGACGAAAATTGGTGGCGAGGACGAGATCGGCGTCGGTGGCGGTGGTGTCGGAAATCGCCCCGAGATGAATGACCGCCTCGAGCTTGCGGCGATCCAGCCAACCGATCAGTTCGCCGGGCGGCACCACGTCGGCGAGCTGGCGCTTGCCCAGATTGCGCCATTTGCCAGCATCGCCCAACGCGTCATTGACGACGATGTCGGTCCGTCCCGCCTCGTTAAGGCCGGCGATCAGATTGGACCCGATGAAGCCGGCTCCGCCGGTGACCAATAGCATCCCTACCCGCCGCTGCTGGGCTCCCTTTGCCCCAGGGCGTGCACCCGTGCAACTTCTCGAGTCGAATAGCGTAAAGTGGCCAACGGGTAACCTTGGCGGGCCTGCGCACGCTGGACAGGCTCAAAGGGCCGAGTTAACGGCCCTTCTGCGGCTGCCGGCCAAAGGCGCCGGGATAGAACTGAGGATATATTCAGTTCTCGGCGGGGTGCCAGGAACATATGTCGAACTCGTCCATCCTGATCGTCCCCTACATGTGGATCGGCGACTTCGTTCGCTGTCACACGGTGGTAAGGCTGCTCAAGGAGCGGTGGCCAAACGCCGCGATTGACGTGTTGACCACCTCGATGGTCGCCCCGCTCCTCGACTACATGCCGGGGGTGCGAAAGGGGATCGTCGCCGACCTGCCGCGCAAGCGTCTCGCCTTCAAACAGCATTCCGCCCTTGCGGAGAGGCTGCGGGCGGAAAACTACGCGCGCGCGCTAATCATGCCGCGGACTTGGAAAGCCGCATTGGCGCCGTGGCTCGCCGGCATTCCGCGCCGCACCGGGTTCGCCGGCGAAGCCCGTTTCGGCCTGATCAACGATTTACGCTTTGGCGAGCGCCGACTCCCGCGCATGGCGGACCGCTGCGCCATGCTCGCCCTCCCCAAGGGTGAGGCCGCACCCGACGCATGGCCATTGCCCGAACTCAGGGTGGCGGCCTCCGAGTGCGCCAACTGGCGGCGGCGGCTGGGGCTCGCGCCCGACCGCCGCGCGGTCATTGTGCTCGCACCGGGAGCGGTCGGTCCCTCCAAGCGCTGGCCGTCCGGATCGTATAGCGAACTCGCGCGCCGCCTTGCCGCCGAGGGTCATTGGATCTGGGTGATCGGCGGACCGAACGAGAAAGAGCTTGCTGCAGAGATCGCCGACCACGCCGATATCCGCGACCTCACCGGACCCGACCTGCGCAACGCCATTCTCGCGCTGGCGGCGGCAGACCTCGCAGTGTCGAACGATTCCGGCCTGCTGCACGTCGCGGCCGCACTAGGCACACCGGCGATCGGAATCTTCGGTCCGACCAGCGCATGGCATTGGGCCCCGCTCAACCCGATCGCCGCAACGATCGAAACCACGCACGCCCTGCCCTGCCGCCCGTGCCACAAGCCGGTCTGCCGTCTGGGCCATCACCGTTGCATGCGCGATATTTCCGTTGATCAGGTGGCCACATCGGTGCGGCAAATCATTGCCGCTGCGCCGGCGCGCGCGTCGATCTGAGCCTCGCGTTGTCCCAAAGCCGTCCGCGTCGAGCGCTTAGGCCAACTGTTCGAATCCACCGAGGACATCCGGCACGGATACCTGCTTGTGCTTGCCGCCAACCACCACGATCGGACCCGTTCCCATCGGTCCGGTGAGGGCAGGCTCGCTACCCGTGAAGATTGCGACGAGCGGCACGCCAAGCGCCGCGGCGAGATGGATGAGCCCCGTATCCACGCCGATGACGAAGGATGCTCCGGCCATCAGCGCCGCCATGCGGTCGAGCGCTTGCCGATCCGGCACGCGGGCATTCGCAAGCGCCGCGGCGATGCGCCTGCTGCGCGCATGCTCCACCTCGCTTCCCCACGGCAGCAACAGCGAAGTGCCGCGCCCGCCGAGCGCACGGCCGAGCGCGATCCACGACGCCTCGGGCCATTCCTTCTCAGGCCGTGCGGTGGCATGGAGCAGGATGCCGTACGGCGCTCCAGTGGGTGTGCCAATATCCTTGCGCGACAGCCCGAAATCGACCGCGCCATCGGGCGTGTAGCCGAGCGCAAGTCCGGTCAATAGGCGATTGCGTGCGATCGCATGGAGGTCGCGCGCGATGCGATGCTTCACGTCGTAGAACCGCGATGCCGCCGGCTCGCGAATACTGCTCGAGTCGTAGCCGTGCCGGCGGCCGTGGGCGAGCCGCGCAACCACCGCGGAGCGCACCAGGCCCTGGCTGTCGACGATGTCGTCGTAGCGGCGCGCGCGCACCGCGCGAGCGAACGCGGCGATCTCCCGCCACGTCGATGGCGCAAGCAGCATTCCTCGCCAGCGGCGGGACGCAATCGGAATCACGTCGGAGACCGCAGGGTGCATTCGAACCAGGGGCGCGAAGGCCTCCTCGACGACCCAGGAAAACCGTGCCTGCGGCCGTTGCCGCCGCGCCTCCGTCAGCGCCGGCATATGATGGATCACGTCGCCAAGCGAGGAACTCTTGATGAACAAGATGTCGGACATTTCCAAACGCCCCGCCTATGCGGCCCGTACCGGCTTGTCATCGCACGCCAGCGCGTGCATTCACGTCTGCGCGCGGCTGTCGCCGGCAGTAACGCCAAAGGACATGAAAGCGCCTCCAGCATGACGGTCCTGGTCACCGGCGGCGCCGGCTATATCGGAAGCCACATGGTTTACGCGCTCCTCGATGCCGGCGAGCGCGTCGTGGTGCTCGACAATCTTGCAACCGGTTTCGATTGGGCGGTAGCGCACGGCGCCACGCTTCTTGTCGGTAACGCGGGCGACCAAGCGCTGGTCGCCGCCCTGGTCGCCAAGCATCAGATCGAGACCATCATCCATTTCGCCGCCTCGGTCGTCGTGCCGGACTCGGTGCGCGATCCGCTCGGCTACTATCGCAACAACACGGTGAACTCGCATGCGTTGATCGAGGCTGCCGTCAACGCAGGCGTGCGCCATTTCATCTTCTCTTCGACCGCCGCGGTCTATGGCAATCCCGAACGGGTACCGGTGCGCGAAGACGATCCGACCGTGCCGGCCTCGCCGTATGGCTCCTCCAAGCTCATGACCGAGATCATGCTGCGCGACGCGGCCAGCGCCCATGGCCTCCGCCACGCAATCTTGCGTTACTTCAACGTCGCCGGCGCCGACCCGCTCGGCCGTGTCGGTCAATCGACCAAAGGAGCCACTCACCTCATCAAGGTTGCAGTGGAAGCCGCGGTCGGCCTGCGGCCGACCGTCAAGGTCTTCGGCACTGACTATCCGACGCCAGACGGCACCTGCATCCGCGACTATATTCACGTCTGCGACCTCGTGCGCGCGCATGCCGATGCCCTGGCCTATCTGCGCGCGGGCGGCGCTTCCGTCACGCTCAATTGCGGTTACGGCCGCGGCTTTTCCGTGCTCGAGGTGATCGACGCGGTCAAGCGCATCTCGAGGGTCAATTTCAAGGTCGAGGTCGCCGCGCGGCGGTGGGGAGATCCCGCATGGGTCGTGGCGGATTCCGACCGCGCCCGCGCTGTGCTCAAATGGCAACCGCATTTCAACGACCTGGAAAGCATCGTGTGCCATGCGCTGACATGGGAACGCAAGCTTTCGACGCACGCCAGGTGACGTCTGCGGACTTGTCGATTTCCGCTTGAAAAGCGGGCTGGTCTGGGCAAAAAGGCTCGCTGCAGCGCCGCCGCGCCGCGCAACGGATGGGCATGCTGAAATCGTATTTTCAAAGATTGTTCGCGGACCCCAACAGCACGCCTGCGTTGGTCCGCAGGCTGCTGGTGGAACAGGCCGCCGGGCAGTGGCGGCGCTACGCGCTAGCATTCGGCTTGATGGGGATCGCCGCGGCCAGTACCGCGCTCGGTGCCTATTTGGTGGGCGATGTCATCAATCAGGCCTACGTCCACAAGAACCTTCCGGGAATCGTCGTCCTCGCCGTCGTGACCGCTGTGATCTTCATGATCAAGGGGATGGCGACTTATGGCCAATCGGTGATGCTCGCACGCATCGGCAACAGAATCATCGCCGACAATCAAAAGCGGATGTTCGCCAGGCTGCTGCAGCATAACGTCGGCTTTTTCGCCGACCGGCACAGTTCCGAATTCATGGCGCGGCTTACCACCGGCGCCGCCGCTGCGAGCCAGGTGTTGAATCTGCTCATCACGTCATTCGGTCGCGATCTGCTCTCGCTCATCGGACTCCTGGCGGTGATGGCGGTGCAAGACCCGGTACTGTCGACATTGAGCATCGTCGTGGTGCCGCCGGCGATGCTGCTCTTGCGTAAGATGATCCGCCGCATCAAGACAATTGCGCATCATCAATTCACCGGCAGCGCGCGCATTCTCGAAACGCTGCAGGAAACGTTGCAGGGGATGCGCATCCTCAAGGCTTTCAATCTCCAAGATACAATGAGTGCCCGCTTCAACTCCCGTGTGGCGGATCTGGAGAACGAATCGAACAAATGGGCGCGCGTCGCCTACCGCTCGGGTCCGCTGATGGAGGCTCTCGGCGGATTTGCAATCGCCGGCGCCCTGGTTTACGGCGGTTTCCGGGTCATCGAGACCGGGGCAACGCCCGGTCAATTCTTTTCCTTCCTCGCCGCCTTCATGCTGGCTTACGAGCCGGCCAAGCGCCTCGCCCGACTCAATCTCGACCTCAATAGCGGACTGGTCGGCGTGCGCATCCTGTTCGATGTGATCGACCATCCGCCGACCGAACCGGCCGATGAAGACAAGCCACCGCTGAAGCTGTCGAACGCGCGGGTCGAATTCGCAAACGTGCAGTTCGCGTACCGTGCGGGCGAGAGGGTGATCAGAAATCTGTCCTTTGTCGCCGAGCCCGGAAAGGTCAGCGCATTGGTCGGCCCCTCGGGCGGCGGCAAATCGACAATCCTCAACTTGATGCTGCGCTTCTACGAGGTCGACGGCGGCGCCATCATCATCGACGGGCAGAATATCGCGGCGGTGTCGCGGCGCTCGTTGCGCAGCCAGATCGCCTATGTCGGGCAGGATGTTTTCCTGTTTCGCGGCTCGGTACGCGAGAACATCGCATTCGGGCGCTTGGGCGCGAGCGAGGCCGAAATCGTCGCCGCGGCCCAGGCCGCTTACGCACATGACTTCATCATGGCGTTCCCGCGCGGATACGACACGCCGGTCGGCGAACATGGGCTTCAGGTCGCTGGCGGCGAGCGCCAGCGCATCGCCATTGCGCGTGCTCTACTCAAAAACGCGCCGGTCATCCTGCTCGATGAGGCAACCGCCTCGCTCGATTCCGAATCCGAGCGGCAGGTTCAGCGCGCGATCGAGCACCTTTGCCAGGGGCGAACGACGATCGTGATCGCACATCGCTTGCACACGGTCGTTGATGCCGATCGCATTTTTGTCATCGAGGATGGAGCCGTCGTCGAATCCGGCCGCCACGAGGAGCTGCTGCGCAGGGGCGGTCGTTATACCTCGTTCTATCGGCTGCAGCTGCGGGGACAGGAGTCGCCGCCGGTCGCCATCGCCTCCACCGCGTAAAGTCGCAACAACTGCAAGAGAGACCATGACCACCGACGCCCGTAGCTACGTCGTTCCACCGCCGCCCCAGGCGTCCATCGCGGTTGCCGGCGCCGACAAGAGGTTTCCGGTGCGCCGCGTCTGGTGCGTCGGCCGCAATTATGAGGAACACATCCGCGAGATGGGGCAAGACGTCCGCGATCCGCCGTTTTTCTTCGCCAAGCCCGCCGACGCCGTCGTGCCGGATGGGGCGAATGTGCCCTATCCGCCCCTCACCAAGGACATGCATCACGAAGTGGAACTCGTGGTCGCGCTCAAGTCGGGCGGAAGGAACATTCCGGTCAATAAGGCCCTCGACTGCATCTACGGCTATGGCGTCGGCATCGATCTCACGCGGCGCGACCTGCAGATCGCCTCGCGCGACATGAAGAGGCCGTGGGAGATCGGCAAGGCATTCGACGCCTCGGCGCCCTGCGGACCACTGCAGCCCGCCAGCAAGATCGGCCATCCCGGCAAAGGCCGAATCGCACTCAAGGTCAACG
>Ga0306923_10001016_pt1 | contig 24046 bp, 22 predicted proteins | sample sta12Can44000108_FD_203841 | JGI IMG/M metagenome (GOLD analysis project Ga0306923, IMG submission 203841) | Lab enrichment of tropical soil microbial communities from Luquillo Experimental Forest, Puerto Rico - statanox.12C.anox.44.000.108 (v2)... | ecosystem: Environmental > Terrestrial >... | reverse complement strand
GCTATCGCGGCGTCAGCATCGAGGTGACCGAGCCCGCCATGCGCGAGGTGCGGGAAAGCGAGAACCGCTTCCGCGCCATTTTCGACCACGCCGCGCTGGGCATCGCCGTGGTCCGGCCGGGCGGCCGGCTGGAGCAGGCCAACGCTGCCATGGAGTCCATGTTCGGCTGCACGGCCGATGAACTTGCGCGCCAGGGGCTGTCGCTGCTCACCCATCCCGACGATCGCGACGCCGACCGCGACGGAGCGCGCATGCTTGTCAAGCGTGAGGTTGACAGTTACTGCCGGGAGAACCGCTACCTGCGCCGGGACGGCAGCCAGTTCTGGGGGCGGCTGACCGCCTCGGTGGTGCCGGGCGGCGATTCCGAACGGTTCACCGTGGTGATGGTCGAGGACATCGACGACCGTAAGCGCGCCGAGGCCAATCTCAGCCTGTTCCGCAAGGTCATGGATGCCGCCCACGAGGCAGTGGTCATCCTGTCGCCCAGCGGCCACATCCTCTACGCCAATTCCGCCTACGGCCGGCTGTTCGGCGTCAGCGCCGGTTCGGTGTTCGGCAGCCATTACCGCGGCTATTTTCCGCCTGCCTCGCAGGAGATTCTCGACCAGACGGTGGGGCCGGCGCTGATGCGCGGCGAAAGCTGGGAAGGGGTGATCGAGGCCGCCGACACGACGGGGCGGAATTTCCCCCTGTGGCAGCGCGCCGGCGTGCTGCGCGACGAGGCGGGACGGGTGCAGTTCTACTTCGCCTTCATGCACGACAACACCGACCGGCAACTGTTCGAGGACGAACTGTTCGACGCCAAGGAAGCGGCCGAGGAGGCCAACGTGGCCAAGACCCGCTTCCTCGCCGCCGCCAGCCACGACCTGCGCCAGCCCATGCAGGCGCTGTCCATGTTCGTGGCGGTGCTGGCCGGCCGCGCCATGGACCCGGCCCAGGCGGCGCTGGTAACGCGCATCCAGGATTCGGTGACGGCGCTGGACGGCCTGCTCAACGGTCTGCTGGACGTGTCCAAGCTGGAGGCGGGCCTGGTGGTGCCGCATCAATCGTCGTTCTCGGTGGCGGGCATGATGGACCGGCTGGCGGCCGAGTTCGAACCTCTGTGCGCCGCCGAGGGTCTGCGGCTGTCCGTGGTGCCCAGCACGGTGATGGTGCACAGCGACCCGGCGCTGCTGGAGCGAATCCTGCGCAACCTGCTCAACAACGCCGTGCGCTATACCCAGACCGGCCGCATCCTCTTCGGTTGCCGCCGCCGGGGGAAATCGGTGGCGTTCCAGGTGTGCGACACCGGCATCGGCATTCCCCAGGCCGAGCTGAAGAATATCTTCCGCGAGTTCCACCAGGTGGGCAATCCGGGGCGCGACCGCCGCCAGGGCCTGGGCCTGGGGCTCGCCATCGTCGAACGCCTCGCCGCCTTGCTGGAGCACAAGATCCTTGTCCAGTCGGAAGAGGATCGCGGCTCGGTCTTCTCGGTCCAGGTCGCCATGGCCGCGCGTACGCCGGCGGCGGTGCAGCCCAGCCAGCTGCAACTGGGGCTAGCCCGAAAGGGTGCCGCCATCTTGGTGATCGACGACGAGCCGGATGTGCGCGAAAGCCTGGAGCTGCTGCTGGAAAGCTGGGGGCACATGGTGTTGTCGGCCGCCAGCGCCGACGATGCTATCCGTCGGCTGCAAAGCTGGGGCCGCATTCCCGAGCTGGTGGTCGCCGATTATCGGCTGCAGAACGGCGATACCGGCGGCCAGGCCATCGCCCGGGTCGAGGTTCACCTGCGCCCCGTTGCCAAGCTCCCGGCCATCATCCTCACTGGCGATACCGCGCCTGAGCGGTTGCAGCAGGCCCAGGCGCTGGGGCACGGCCTGCTGCACAAACCGGTGCAGGCCGATGCGCTGCGGGCCGCCATTGACGAGGCGCTGGCTCGCGGCGCCCGCGCCCACCGGCGCACGGCACGCGGTTCCGGCAAGAAGAGCGCCGCAAGAAAGGCGAAGGCATCTTGATGATATGCAGCTGTTACAGTCGCTTGCGCGACAACCCTAAACAAGAATGGCCGGGCTTGTGGCCCGGCCATCTGGCGTGTGGCCCGCGGGTTGAAGGGCCTCAGGCCGCTTCCACATGGCAAGACAAGTTCAGTTCGCCCGCCGTGTTGGCCACGGTATTCAGGCAGGCTTCGGCGCGCTCGGGAATGGCCACCGACAGGCGGGTGACGTACAGGCCCTGCTCGGGGAGGCGCTGGGCATCCAGGCGTACGATGTTGGCCTTGAACTGGCCGAACACTTCCGACAGGCGGGCGAGCAAGCCGGGGCGGTCGCCGCCCGACAGCACGATGCGGTGGGTCACGCGGCCCAGCGGGCCGGCGGCGGAGTCCAATTCGAACGGGCGCACGGTCAGGCGGGCGCCCTGGAGTTGGGGCAGCGCGGCCAGTTCGGCTTCAAGCTGTTCGGCCCCCAGATCGGCGGGCAGGTCGCAGACCGAGGTGAACTCCGCGCCGGTGCCCAGCATGGCGAAGCTGGTGTCGCCAAGATTCGCCCCCAGGTCGAACAGGCAACCGGTGATGGCAGCCACTAGGCCGGTGCGGTCGGGACAGAAGATGGAAATCAGCACGGTGCTCATGGATCGAGGGCCTCTTTCGCGGAACAGGCGGCCATCATGCGCCCATGGCCGGCGAATTCAACCCCGCGCATGGCGCGAATCGCCTAGGCCGGGCGGCGATTTTCCCCGCAAGTCCACACGGCCTTGCGGCCAGCGGCGGCGCTACGGGCGCGATCATATCTGCTGGGCGTCATGAAAGCCGTCAGCCCCACCAGCGTCTTCGCCGCCCTTGTGGTCCTCACTCCCGTCCCGACGTTCGCCGGTCCGGTCTCCGAGCTTCGCTTCGGAGTCTTCGACCATGACATCGGATTTCTGGGGAATAACAAGGAAAAGGGAGTGGACATCAACGGCGAAGTGCTGTTCGACTCACCCGATTTCCTGGGCGTCGTGTGGTCGCCGCGCCCGACCCTAGGGGCCAGCATCAATACCTCGGGCTATACCGACCAGTTCTATGGCGCGCTCACCTGGCAGTTCGAGCCGGTGCAGGATCTGTTCCTGGAATTCAGCCTGGGCGGCTCGGTCCACACCGGCAGCCTGGAATACGTCGAGGGCAGCAGCCACAAGGATTTGGGAACCCGCGCCCTGTTCCGCGAATCCATCGCTGTCGGCTACCGCATCGACCAGCACAATTCCATTTCCGTCGCGTTCGACCATGAGAGCAATGCCGGGATTGGCCCTCACAATCCCGGCCTCAACAATGTTGGGCTGCGTTGGGGCTACCGGTTCTAGATGACTTCGCTATACTCCCGCCGAAACCTCGGGGGGATCATGCGCCGCCGCAGTTTTGCCGCCGTCATCGCCTTGCTTGCCGCCGCCAGCGCGGTCGGCGGGATGTGGGCGTGGCGCCAGGGACGCAGCATCGATCCCGATAATCCGGACCAGGTCGCGCGCGGTGCGCTGCTGTACGCCGCCCATTGCGCCCAATGCCATGGTGTGCGCCTGGAGGGCGAGCCCAACTGGCAGACGCGCAAGCCATCGGGCGAGCTGCCCGCGCCGCCTCACGATCCCAGCGGCCACACCTGGCACCATACCGACGAGCAATTGTTCGCCATCACCAAGCACGGCATGGCGCGCTATGCGCCGCCCGATTACAAGACCGCCATGCCGGCCTTCGTGGGAAAGCTGTCGGATTCCGACATCCGCGCCGTGATCGCCTATATCGAGTCCACCTGGCCCGAGGGCATTCGCCGACGGCAACGCAGCCTAGGCAGGAACTAGAGCGTCGAGCCTCAAATATGGGCGCGGCGCTCCTGCGAGCATTGAGCGAGCGGCCGGGCCGCCCCGAAAGGGGCAAACGACGCCCGAAGGGCGGCCCGGCACGAAGTAACGGGTGGGCTTCGCCCACAAGGGCGCGGATGCGCCCGCCCGGCGAGGGGCAATGATGAAGCTAGACCACCGTGCGCCACATTTTGCGCTCGGTGATCTAGCCGGCCACCTGCCAGTGCCCGCCTGCGCGGTGGTAATGCCGGTGTCGCACCGCGTGGAAAGCCGAGCCGGACCAGCCGCGCACTTCGACCATCATGTCGGGCAGACCGACACGGATGACCCCGTAGCCGTTGGCATCCTCGCGCAGGCGGGTGGAGCAGGCGGTGGAGGCCTGGACCAGCACACAGGAACGGTGATGGCCGACGATCACCTCCACATGGGCGCGGTGGACGTGGCCGGTCAGCACCAGGTCGATGCCGCGGTCGGCGAGGGCCTCGAACGGATGACCGGACAAGGCGGTGGCCGGCGGGTGATGCAGGAACGCCACCTTGCAGGCCGAGGCCGGCGCGTCCTTCAACACCCCGTCCACCTGCTCAAGATGGCTGGCGCGCAGCTTGCCGCTTTTCCAGCGCAGATGCCGGGTGCTGTCCAACCCCACCGCCACGACCTTGTCGTCACGCCATACCGCCTCGTCGGCATGACCGGGCAGGTGGTGCTGGAACTTGGCGCGCGGGCGGAACAGCCGGTTCAGTGGTCTGTACATGGGCGCCAGATCGTGGTTGCCGGGAACCACCAGGGCGGGGGCGGGCAGGCGGTCGAGGAAGTTCCGCGCCTCGGCGAATTGGTGCGAGCGCGCCCGCTGCGTCAGATCGCCCGAGACGATGACCAGGTCGGGTCGTTGATGGCCCAGATCCGTCAACAGGGCCTCGACAACCTGGTTGTCGGTGCGGCCAAAATGCAGGTCGGACAGATGGGCAATGGTGCGCATGTCCTCAGCCTTGCGGAAGGGTGGGGGAAGCGGGCATCAGCACGGACAGCGCCCGGGGGCGCAGCCGGAACGCCAGGGGCGAGCGCAGCACGGTGACTTCGCCGTCCAGCGACACCATGACGCGGCCCTTGCGGCTGATGACCCGCACTTCGTCGGCCTTGAACGTCTCAAGCAGGCTCTTGGCGTGCCATACGCCAAGGACCGCCCTCAGCGCCAGCCAAGCCAGCCCCAGCCGCGAGGAGAAGCGGGCCACGTGCACCACCAGCTCGCCCCGGTCCAGCGCCTCGCGGGTCAGTGGCGGTCGCTGGTCGTGCCAGGCGTTGTTGGAAATCACCAGGATGGGCGTGGTCACCGTCTTCTGCACTCCGTTCACCGACAGGGTGACGTGCACCCGCGGATAGCGGCGGAAGGCGCGCAACGCGGCCAGGGCGAAGGCCGGCCACTTCTGCCAGCCGCCCCGCTGCAATTTGTCGCGGCGGCGTACGATCCAGGGATGCATGCCCAGTGACGCCCAGATGGCGAAGGGTAGGCCGTTGACCTCGGCCAAATCGATGGCGGTGGGGTGGCCAGCGGCCAAAAGGCCGGCAGCCGCCACCGGATCGAGCGGCAGGCCCAGGTCGCGCGCCAGCAGGTTCAGTGTGCCCAGCGGCAGGATACCCAGCGGTTTGGCCTGGCCAAGCCCGGCCAGGACGGCGGTGAGGATGGTGCCATCGCCGCCGCCCACCACCACCGCGTCAAGGTCGGTCCGCTGAGCCAGCGAGGACAGCACGCCGGCCAGATCGCGCCGGCCGCACGTCACCACTTCCACCGAATGGCCGGCCTCTTGGAGGCAACGGGTGATGGCGGCGACAGTGGGCTCAGACGGCAGCCGGTTGAAGGTTCCGGCGGAAAGATTGATGGCGAGGGCGAGACGCATACCAAATGACATGCCTCGAACCAGGACGCTGTCAACCATTCAGCACATGCTCGGGCATATTGAAAAAGTGCGCAGACGCAAGCATCCTCTCGCTTCGTCTTCTCCCATCGGGGGGAGGGGGCAGAAAGGGCGAACGCCCAGAGGGAGGAAAAGGCGCAGATGCATAATCCGTACGAGCAGCACCTGGACAAGAATCCGGCGAATTTCGTTCCGCTTACTCCCTTGCAGTTCCTTGAGCGGGCGGCCTATGTCTATCCCAATCGTCCCGCCGTCATTCACGGGTCCTTGCGCCGCACCTGGGCCGAGACCTACCGGCGCTGCCGCCAGTTGGCCTCGGCGCTGGCCAAGCGGGGCATCGGCGTGGGCGACACCGTGGCGGTGATGGCCCCCAACATTCCCGAAATTTTCGAAGCCCATTTCGGCGTGCCGATGCTGGGTGCGGTGCTGAACGCGCTGAACATCCGCCTGGATGCGGAAGCGCTCGCCTTTATCCTCGAGCATGCCGAAGCCAAGGTGCTGATCACCGACCGCGAGTTCTCGAGCGTCATCAAGAAGGCGCTGGCCATGACCGGCCGCAAGATGCTGGTCATCGACATCGACGATCCCGTCTGCACGACCGGCGAGCTGATCGGCGAGTGCACCTACGAGCAGTTCCTCGCCACCGGCGATGCGGACTTCCAGTGGCGCTGGCCCACCGACGAGTGGGAGGCCATCTCGCTCAACTACACCTCGGGCACCACCGGCAATCCCAAGGGCGTGGTCTACAGCCACCGCGGCGCCTACATCAACGCCATCGGCAACGTGGTCACCTGGGGCATGAGCGGCCATCCGGTCTATCTGTGGACCCTGCCCATGTTCCATTGCAACGGCTGGTGTTTCCCGTGGACCATCACCGCCCTGGCCGGCACCCATGTCTGCCTGCGCCGCGTGGACGCCGCCAGCATGTTCGCCGCCATGGCCGAGCACAAGGTCACCCACCTGTGCGGCGCCCCCATCGTCATGGGCATGCTGATCAACGCCTCCGACGCCGAGCGTCAGCCGCTGCCCCATCAGGTCGAGTTCATGACCGCCGCCGCGCCGCCGCCCGCCGCCGTCATCGGCCGGTTGGAAGGTCAGGGCTTCAAGATCACCCATGTCTACGGCCTGACCGAGGTCTACGGCCCCTCCACCGTGTGCTCGTGGCACGAGGAGTGGGACGCGCTTGAGCTTGACCAGCGCGCCAAGCTGAAGTCGCGCCAGGGCGTGCGTTACGTCATGCAGGAAGGCCTGATGGTGGCCGACGCCAACACGCTGGAGCCGGTGCCGAAGGACGGCGTCACCATGGGCGAGGTGTTCTTCCGCGGCAACGTGGTGATGAAGGGTTACCTCAAGAACCCCAAGGCCTCCGACGAGGCGTTCGCCGGCGGCTGGTTCCACACCGGCGACCTGGGCGTCTGGCATCCCGACGGCTACATCGAGCTGAAGGACCGCTCGAAGGACATCATCATCTCGGGCGGCGAGAACATCTCGACCATCGAGGTGGAGGGCGTGCTGTACCAGCACCCCGATATCACCGAAGCCGCCGTGTGCGCCCGTCCCGACGAGAAGTGGGGCGAGACGCCCTGCGCCTTCATCAATCTCAAGGAGGGCTCGACCGTCACCGACAAGGACATCATGGCGTTCTGCCGCGCGCGTCTGGCCCATTTCAAGTGCCCGCGCACCGTGGTGTTCGGCCCCTTGCCCAAGACCTCGACCGGCAAGATCCAGAAGTTCGTGTTGCGTGAGATGGCCAAGAAGCTCAACGGCTAGAACACGTTTCCGGTAAGGCAGGCGCCCGGCGGAACTCCGCCGGGCGCCTGGTCCTTATGCAATGGTATTACCCCTTGCTTTGTATACGGGCCGCGTTAACGTTGCGCCGGGAATTATCAGGGGGTGGATGTGGCTGAAAAAGCCCGCGCGTCGCTGCCGTTCATGCAGCGAGGGTTGGCGGAGCGTCTGATCTGTCTGCATGACGAGATCAGGGGCGATTCCTCGTTGACGCCACTAAGCCGCATCGCCGTGGCGCTGTACGACGACAGCACCGATCTGCTGAAGACCTTCATCCATTCGTCCGAGGGCGACAGCCCGCTGGCGCATATCGACGCGCGCCTGTCCGACATGCCGACCCTGCAACAGCTGGCCTGGACCGGGGCGCGGCGCACCATCAACGACATGTCGGCCCTTGCCGCCGCCGGCCAGGAGCACGCCGCCAAGCTGGTGGCTAACGGCTACATGTCCAGCCATACCGTGCCCATCCAGCACAAGGGCTCGTTTTACGGCTTCCTGTTCTTCAATTCGTTCCAGCCCAACTTCTTCGTCGCCCCGGTATTGGCGCGGCTGCGCCCGTACACCGACCTGATCGCCATGGTGGTGATGCGCGAGTTGGACACCGTGCGCATGATGCAGGCGGCGGTACGGGTGATCCGTTCTGTCAGCTCGGCCCGCGACGAAGAAACCGGCTCGCATCTGGCACGCATGGCCCGCTATGCCCGCGTCGTTGCCGACAAGCTGGCGCCGAAACACGGCCTCTCGGACGAATTCGTCGAATACGTCTTCCAATTCGCTCCGCTGCACGATGTGGGCAAGGTGTCGGTGCCTGACGCCATCCTGCTTAAGCCCGGACGCCTGAACGAGGAAGAATTCGAGGTCATGCGCACCCACGTCGACAAAGGCGTCGAGATCGTTGACCTGATGATGCGTGACTTCGGTCTGAAGGCGCTGCCGCACTTCGACCTTTTGCGCAACATCGTCGCCTATCACCACGAGGCGCTGGACGGCTCGGGCTATCCCCACAAGCTGGAGGGCGACGCCATCCCCATCGAAGCGCGTATCGCCGCCGTGGCCGACGTGTTCGATGCGCTCACCTCCCAGCGCCCATACAAGAAGCCCTGGACCAACGAGGAGGCGTTGGCGCTGCTGCAATCCCAGGCCGGCACCAAGTTCGACCCCGATTGCGTCGCCGTCATGGCCGAGAACATGGACGCGATCGCCGATATTCAATCCCGGTTTCACGAGACGGTTTTCGACTAAAGGTCTTTACCCGACCGGCGCTTTGACGAATTGGGCTTAGTCGCACTATCATGTGCGCAAAAGGGGCCGATGGTTCCAAGGCAGGGAGTGCGCCATGAGGTCCGGGACGTTGGGGGCAGGAGTGTCGGCCTCACAGAATTTTCGGCCGGTTCATCAGGGACTCGAAGAGCGGCTGGCCTGCTTCCACGACGAGGTGAAGCGGGATTTCGACGGCATCAACCGCATCGCCATCGCCATCTACGATCCCACCACCGACATCCTCAAATCCTTTGTGGATTCCAGCGAGGGTGACAATCCGTTCGAGCATGCCGTCGCCCGCCTGGCAGAATTGAAGCCCCTGGCCACTCTGGCGCGTACCGGCGGGCGCCGGGTCATCAACGACCTTGCCACCCACGTGCCCGGCACGCCCGCCCACGCCCGGCGGCTGCTGGAAGCCGGCTATCTGTCCAGCTACACGGTGCCCATCTTCCACAAGGGTACCTTTCACGGCTTCATTTTCTTCAATTCGTTCCAGCCGGGCTATTTCACTCCGCCGGTGGTGCAGCGCCTGCGCCCGGTGGCCGAGGTGGTGTCGCTGCACACCATCATGGAACTGGATGCCGTGCGCATGATCCAGGCGGCGGTGGAGACCGTGCGCCAGATCAGCCGCGCCCGCGACGAGGAGACCGGCGCCCATCTCGAGCGCATGGCCCACTACACGCGCATGATCGCCCTGCGCCTGGCACCCCGGCGCGGCCTGTCGGACGAATGGGTGGAATTCCTGTTCCAGTTCGCGCCGCTGCACGACGTCGGCAAGATCGCGGTACCCGATCACATCTTGTTCAAGCCCGGCCGCCTGACCGATGAGGAATTCGCCATCATGAAGACGCACGTGGCCAAGGGCTGCGAGATCGTCGACACCATGGCCAAGACCTTCCGCATCGGCGGCGCCCCTTACGTGCGCGTGCTGCGCAACGTGGTGGCCCATCACCACGAGGCTATCGACGGCTCCGGTTATCCCCACGGACTGGCCGGCGAGAGCATTTCGCTGGAGGGGCGTATTACCGCCGTGGCCGACGTGTTCGATGCGCTCACCTCTGAGCGGCCCTACAAGCGGGCCTGGAGCATCGACGAGGCGCTCGACTACTTGGCCGAGCAGGCGGGTAAGAAGTTCGATAAGGATGCGGTGGACATCCTGCGCGACAACCGGGCCGCCATCGCCGACATTCGCAACCAGTTCGCCGAATCCGCCTCGGCCGAATCCGTTCCAAGTTGACCGGCCATTAACCGCTTCCGGGCGATAACCGGGATACGGCAGGAGGATGGTCATGCGCGGTGTTGCGGCGGGTTTGGCGGTCGTGATGATGTTGGGCGCGGGCGCCTGCGCCGAGGCCGGTTCCGCCGGCGAGCGGTGGGGCTCCATCGCGGTTCCGGTGGCGGGCGGAGCCCAGTCCATCGGTTCGCCCGCCGCAGGTTGCATCTCGGGTGCGGTGGCCATGCCGTTGGAAGGCGAGGGGTGGCAGGTGTTGCGGCCCCAACGCAACCGCTTCTGGGGGCATCCGCGCACCATCGCCTTCCTCAAGACCCTTGGCCGCGCCGCCCACGCCGAGGCCTTCGGCCCGCTGCTCATCGGCGACATGTCGCAACCCCGCGGCGGCCCCATGGCATTCGGCCATGGCAGCCATCAAAACGGGCTGGACGTGGACATCTGGTTCCGCCTGCCCAAGCGTGGTTTGGACGAGGACGAATTGGCGAGCCCGGAAGCGATCTCCATGGTCAGGGGCACCCACGTCGATCCCGCCACCTGGACCGACACCCATCTCCGCCTGCTGGAACTGGCCGCCAAGTCGCCGGATGTGGAGCGCATCTTCGTCAACCCGCCTATCAAGGCCGAGGCCTGCCGGCGGACCAAGGGCGACCGCGAATGGTTGTCCAAGTTGCGGCCGTGGTGGGGCCATGACGAGCACTTCCATGTGCGGCTGTCCTGTACCCCCGGTGACATCGGCTGCGTGCCGCAGGCTCCCGTGCCCGATGGCGACGGCTGCGGCGGCGAGCTGACCTCGTGGAATGCCAAGCCGGTGCTGTTGCCGGCCGGGGATAAGCCCAACCATCGCAATCCCGCGCTTCCGGCGGCCTGCCTGACGATCCTCAAGCAGCCCGGCGTGCGCGAGGCGGGCCTGCGCTAGAGCGCGATGACATAGGTCGGCGCAGGAATGCGCCGCCCTAATGTGCATCCGGCTCTAGCCGCAACCTCTCGGAACCCCTTGCCAAACCCGGCGCAAGGCGTTACATACCCGGCCACTAATCCGCACGCGGGTTCGCGGGCGGCGTGTTCGCACGCCGTTCGCTTCCGGTGTTGGCGCCCGGTCATCCGGGTTCCGACCATTGCCCGCGGAGGCTCAACCGGAGAAAAGAAGGAATTCTCTCCATGGCTCTGCCCACTTTTACCCTGCGCCAGCTCGTCGAAGCCGGTGTTCACTTCGGTCACAACACCCGCCGCTGGAACCCGAAGATGGCTCCGTTCCTCTTCGGCATCCGTAACGGCATCCACATCATCGACCTGCAGCAGTCGGTGCCCATGCTGCATGCCGGCATGACCGCCGTGCGCAACGTGACTGCCGGTGGTGGCCGTGTCCTGTTCGTCGGCACCAAGCGCGCCGCCTCCGACATCGTGGCCGATGCCGCCAAGAAGTGCGGTCAGTACTACGTCAACCATCGCTGGCTCGGCGGCATGCTGACCAACTGGAAGACCATCTCCAACTCGATCAAGCGCCTGCGCGAGCTGGACGATCAGCTGGCCTCCGGCGCCCTGTCGCAGCTGACCAAGAAGGAACAGCTGGTCCTGTCCCGCGAGAAGGAGAAGCTGGACCGCGCCCTGGGCGGCATCAAGGACATGGGCGGCCTGCCCGACATCCTGTTCATCATCGACACCAACAAGGAGTCGCTGGCCGTTCAGGAAGCCAACAAGCTGGGCATCCCGGTGGTCGCCATCCTGGACTCCAACTCGGACCCGGCCGGCATCCAGTTCCCCATCCCGGGCAATGACGACGCCATCCGCGCCATCCAGACCTATTGCGACCTGATGGTCGGCGCCGTGCTGGACGGCATTCAGGCCGAGATCGGCCGCTCGGGCGGCGACATCGGCGCCCAGGCCGAGGCCCCGGTCGAGGTGCTGGCTGCCGAGAGCGAAGGCGGGGCGGCTTCGGCCGAGTAATCCCGCTGACGGATCAATGGCGGCGACTTTCGTCGCCGCCATTTTCTTAGGTTCTTTACGCTTCCAAAGACTTTCACGAAGAGGAAGACTGCAATGGCCGAGATTACCGCTGCGCTTGTCAAGGAGCTGCGCGAGAAGACTGGCGCCGGCATGATGGACTGCAAGAAGGCGCTGGCCGAAGTGGCCGGCGACATCGAAGCCGCCGTCGACTGGCTGCGCAAGAAGGGCCTGGCCGCCGCCGCCAAGAAGGCCGGCCGCGTGGCCGCCGAGGGCCTGGTCGCGGTTGCCGCCGCCGGCAACAAGGGCGTGGCCGTCGAGGTGAACGCCGAGACCGACTTCGTCGCTCGTAACGACCAGTTCCAGGGCTTCGTGTCCACCTTCGCCAAGGTCGCCTTGGAGAAGGGCACCGATATCGAGACCCTGAAGGCCGCCGAGTTCCCCGGCGCCGGCAAGTCGGTGCAGGAGCAGCTGACCGCCCTGATCGCCACCATCGGCGAGAACATGAACATCCGCCGCGCCATCCGCCTGGAGGTGTCGTCGGGCGTGGTCGCCACCTACGTCCATTCGGCCATCGCCCCCGGCCTGGGCAAGATCGGCGTGCTGGTCGCCCTGGAGTCCACCGGCGACGCCGCCAAGCTGGAAGCGCTGGGCAAGCAGATCGCCATGCACGTGGCTGCCGCCAACCCGCAGTTCCTCGATTCCGCTTCGGTTGACACCAGCGCGCTCGAGCGTGAGAAGGCCGTGCTGACCGAGCAGGCCCTGGCTTCCGGCAAGCCGGCCAACGTCGTCGAGAAGATGGTCGAGGGCCGCATCCGCAAGTACTACGAGGAAGTCTGCCTGGTCGAGCAGGTGTTCGTGATCGACGGCGAGACCAAGATCTCGAAGGTGGTCGAGAACGCCGCCAAGGACGTCGGCGCCCCGGTCAAGCTGGCCGGCTTTGCTCGCTTCGCCCTGGGCGAGGGAATCGAGAAGGAAGAGAAGGACTTCGCTGCGGAAGTGGCTGCCCAGCTGGGCGGCTGACCGTAAGCGATATGTACCAGGCCGCCGTTCGGGTTGAACTCCCGGACGGCGGCTTTCGTCTCTCTGATGGGCGAAGGAAGGGGGCGACAGGTCGCAGGAATGGTGTATGATCGCCACCCGACCGCCGCATCCCGGCGAATCAGCTCCGGATCATCCAGGTTTTGAGGCACTCATGGCCAGCGACGCCAAATACCGCCGCGTTCTCCTGAAGATCTCGGGCGAGGGGCTGATGGGCTCCCGCGACTACGGGCTCGATCCCGACACCGTCGACCGCATCGCCTGTGAAGTGAAGTCCGTGCGCGACCTCGGCGTCGAGGTCTGCTGCGTGGTCGGTGGCGGCAACATCTTTCGCGGCATTTCGGGCGCAGCCAAGGGCATGGAGCGCGCGGCCGCCGACAACATGGGCATGCTGGCCACCGTCATGAACGCCCTGGCGTTGCAGAACGCCATGGAGCGCATGGGCGTCGAGACCCGCGTGCAGTCGGCCATTCCCATGCCGTCCGTGTGCGAATCCTTCATCCGCCGCCGCGCCATCCGCCATCAGGAAAAGGGCAGGGTGGTGATCTTCGCCGCCGGCACCGGCAATCCGTTCTTCACCACCGATACTGCCGCCGCGTTGCGCGCCGTGGAAATGGGCTGCGATGCGCTGCTGAAGGCCAGCCAGGTGGACGGCGTCTATTCCGCCGACCCCAAGAAGGTGCCCGATGCCGTGCGCTACGACACCCTGTCGTTCCACGAGGTGCTGGCCCGCGATCTGGCGGTCATGGATGCCTCGGCCATCTCGCTGTGCCGCGAGAACAACGTGCCGATCGTGGTTTTCGACATGCATCAGGACAGCGCCTTCGCCGAGGTCGTCTGCGGCCGTGGGCGCTTTACGATTATCAAGGAAGGGGGTTGACCCGTGGCCGTCACCAGTTGGAGCGATCTGAAGAAGGACATTGCCCACCGCATGGACAATACGGTGGAGGTCCTGAAGAAGGAATTCACCGGCCTGCGTACCGGCCGTGCCCATGCCAGCCTGCTTGAGCCGGTCGTGGTCGAAGCCTATGGCCAGACCATGCCGCTGACCCAGTGCGCCACCGTGGGCGTGCCCGAACCGCGCATGCTGACCGTCCAGGTGTGGGACAAGGGTCAGGTCAAGGCGGTCGAGAAGGCTATCCGCGATTCCGGCTTGGGCCTCAACCCCATGGCGGAAGGCCAGATGATCCGCGTGCCGATTCCGCCGCTCAATGAGGAGCGCCGCAAGGAGCTGCAGAAGGTGGCCGGCAAGTATGCCGAGCAGGCCCGTGTCGCCGTGCGCAATGTGCGCCGCGACGGCATGGACACCTTGAAGAAGCTCGAGAAGGACGGCCATATCTCGGAAGACGAGATCAAGAAGCACGAGAAGGAAGTGCAGGCGCTGACCGACGAGACGATCAAGAAGGTCGACGAGACGCTGGCCAACAAGGAAAAGGAAATCCTCCAGGTCTGATGGAGATGGAATCCGCCGCAACCTCCCACGCCGACGAGCTGCAGCCGCCCGTTCATGTCGCCATCATCATGGACGGCAACGGGCGCTGGGCCAAGGCGCGCGGACTGCCCCGCACCGCCGGCCACAAGCGCGGCGCCGAGGCTGTCCGGCGTACCGTCGAGGCTGCGCGCGAGATGGGCATCTCGTACCTCACCCTGTACGCCTTCTCGTCCGAGAACTGGAAGCGCCCGCAGGGTGAGGTCACCGACCTGATGGGCCTGTTGCGCCTGTACCTGCGCAACGAGGTGAAGACCCTGCACAAGAACGGCATCCGGCTGAAGGTCATCGGCGACCGCTCGCGCCTGGGTGCCGACATTGTCGCCCTGATCGAAGAATCCGAGGCCAAGACCGCCACCAACACGGCGCTGACGCTGACGCTGGCGTTGTCCTATGGCGGCCGGCAGGAGATCGTCGAGGCGGCCCAGCGTTTGGCCGCCCAGGTGGCCGCGGGCAAGCTGGCCGCTCAGGACATCGATGAGACCTTGCTCACCGGCAGCCTGTTCACGGCGGGCATGCCCGATCCCGACCTGATCATCCGTACCTCTGGCGAGAAGCGCATCTCCAACTTCCTGCTGTGGCAGTGCGCTTATGCCGAGCTGGTGTTCCTAGACGTTCTGTGGCCGGAATTCGGCCGCGAGGACCTGGAGAACGCCATCCGTGACTTCCACGGCCGCGAGCGCCGTTACGGCGCCTCCGGCGGCTGATCCCCGTGCTGCTTCCCCGTATCCTTTCCGCCCTGGTGATGGCTCCACCCGCCCTATTGGCTACTTGGTGGGGGGGCTATGCGTTCGGCGCGTTGGTGGCGCTGGCCGCGAGCATCATGTGTTGGGAATGGGATACCATCGTCAACAAGCGGTTCAGCTGGTCGGGAAAGGTGGGCGCGATGGGCTGCGCCGTTGCCGCTGGCCTGTCGCTGAGCGCTCCTGCCGCCGCCTTGGCCCTCGTGGCCGGTTCCGCCATCGCCGCCGCGGCTCTGGCGCCGAGCCATTACGAGCGCGCCCGCCTGTGGGCCGGCCTGGGCCCGCTTTATGCCGGTGTGCCGGCGGTGGCGTTGATCTGGCTGCGCGGCGACGATCCCGTGGGCCGGGATACCTTGTTCTGGCTGCTGCTGCTGGTATGGGCCACCGATATCGGCGCCTATGCCGCCGGCCGCTTGATTGGCGGCCCGCTGCTGTTGCCCGTCGTCAGCCCGAAGAAGACCTGGGCTGGCCTGGTGGGGGGCGTGGTCTCGGCCGGACTGGTGGGCCTGGGCGTGGGCTTGGCGCTGTCGCTGCCCCATCCGGCTTGGCTGGCCGTGGCCAGTGGCGTCCTGGCGGTCGTGGCGCAGGCCGGCGACCTGATGGAAAGCTGGGTCAAGCGGCGTTGGGGGGTGAAGGACTCCAGCAATATCATTCCCGGCCACGGCGGGCTTCTCGACCGAGTGGACGGATTGCTGGCGGCGGCCCTGGCGGTCGCCCTGGCGACCTTGGCGTCTGGTACGGCAATCCTTCAGTGGCAGTGAGGACGGCATGACGAACGGCGCGCTGGTGCACGACGGTGTTCGCGGCGTCACCATCCTTGGCTCGACCGGCTCCATCGGCCGCAACACGGTGGAATTGGTGGAGGCCCGTCCCGACCTGTACCGGGTCGAGGCGTTGACAGCCCACAGCCGGGTGGACTTGCTGGCCGAACAGGCGCGCCGGCTCAAGCCGGCCCTGGCCGTAGTGGCGGACCCGGCGGCCTATGGCGCGCTGAAGGAAGCCCTGGCAGGCACCGGGATCGGCGTGGCCGCCGGTTCCGAGGCGGTGGTCGAGGCCGCACAGCGGCCAGCCGACTGGGTGATGGCGTCCATCGTCGGCGCCGCCGGCTTGGCGCCCACGCTGGCTGCCATCCGCCGCGGTGCCGTGGTGGGGCTTGCCAACAAGGAATGTCTCGTCTGCGCCGGTTCGCTGATGATGGCCGAGGTCGCCGCCCACGGCGCCACCTTATTGCCGGTGGATTCCGAGCATTCTGCCATCTTCCAGGTGCTGGAGGCCCACCAGCCCGAGACGGTGGAGAAGATCGTGCTGACCGCCTCGGGCGGGCCGTTCCGCCAGCGCTCGCTGGCTGAGATGGCGGCCATGACGCCCGAGCAGGCGGTGGCCCATCCCAACTGGTCCATGGGTGCCAAGATCTCGGTCGATTCGGCAACCATGATGAACAAGGGCCTGGAACTGATCGAGGCTCACCACCTGTTCGCCATGCCGGAAGAGCGGATCGACATCGTCGTCCACCCGCAATCGGTGATCCATTCCATGGTCGCGTACGTGGACGGTTCGGTACTCGCCCAATTGGGCAGTCCCGACATGCGCACCCCCATCGCCTATGCGTTGGGCTGGCCCAAGCGTATCTACGCGCCGGCGCCGCGGCTGGATCTGGCCGCCATCGGCCAGCTCACCTTCGAAGCTCCCGATCCCGAGCGTTTCCCCGCCCTGCGGCTGGCCCGGCGCGCCTTGCAAAGTGGCGGTTCGGCACCTACTGTGATGAACGCTGCCAATGAGGTGGCGGTCCAGGCCTTCCTGTCGCGCGGCATCGGGTTCCTCGACATTGCCCGCGTGGTGGAGCAGACCATGGACGCCATCGAGCCTGCCCCCCCATCCTCCATCGACGATGTGTTGGCGCAGGATCTGCGGGCACGCGAATGCGCCCGCTCTATCATTGCCGCCGGCAGCGGGCACTGATGCGAACGGATTGATATGGAATTCCTTGCAGGCTTCTGGAACTACGTCGTCGTCTTCCTGATCATCCTGACCGTGGTGGTGTTCGTTCACGAAGCCGGCCACTTCCTGGTGGCCCGCTGGAATGGCGTCAGGGTGGACGTCTTCTCCATCGGCTTCGGTCCCGAGGTCTGGGGCTTCACCGCCAAGTCCGGTACCCGCTGGCGGCTCAGCCTGCTGCCGCTGGGGGGCTACGTGAAGATGTTCGGCGACGCCGACGCGGCGTCGGCGACGGGCGACGACAGGCCCATGACCGAGGCCGAGAAGCAGGTGAGCTTCAGGCATAAGCGGGTGGGGCAGCGCGCCGCCATCGTCTTCGCCGGTCCAGCCGCTAACTTCATTTTTGCCATCATCGGCCTGGCCGCCATGTTCATGGTCCTGGGCCAGCAGGTCACCGATCCGGTGGTCGGCCAGGTGCATGCCGGCCTGCCGGCCGAGGCGGCCGGGATAAAGGCGGGTGACCGCGTCCTGGCCATCAATGGTACGCCGGTGGAGCGCTTCCAGGACATCCAGCGTGTCGTGCGCCTGGAACTGGAGCGCCCGCTCTCCATCGACCTGGAGCGGGGCGGCAGCCGGCTGACCGTGGTGGCGACGCCGCGCATTATCGAGCGCAAGGGAGTGTTCGGCGACATGGAGAAGGTGCCGGTTCTCGGCATCTCGGTGGACGCTTCGCAGACCCGCATCGTCAAGCACGGGCCGGCAAGCGCGGTGGGGCTGGCGCTCAAGGAAACAGAGACGATGGTGACCTCCACCTTCGTCGGCATCGGCCAAATGTTGAACGGCAGTAGAGACAGTGACGAACTGGGCGGTCCGATCCGTATTGCCAAAGGGGCGGGCGATGCGGCGCAGGGGGGATTGGCCAGCGTTGTCTTCTATACGATCCTGCTGTCCTTGAACCTGGGATTAATTAATCTTTTCCCCATCCCTGTATTGGACGGCGGACATTTGCTGTTCTATGCCGTTGAGGCCATCCTTGGTAGGCCTCTAGGCGAGCGGGCACAAGAATATGGTTTCCGAATCGGCCTGTTTCTGGTATTGGCCTTGATGGTCTTCGCCACCCGGAACGATATAGTAACCCTTCCGGTGTGGGACATGGTGAAGCGTCTGCTTTCGTGAGTTGCGACGCGCCGCCGACCAGCGGCCGGACGTCACAGGGGGGCCTTGATGAGTTTCGTGCGTAAGTCTGCGTTGGTGCTCGGGTTTTTGGCCGCGGCAGCGCCGGCTCTTGCCCAGGACGCGGGGCGCGTGCGCCAGATCGTGGTGCAGGGCACCCAGCGCATCGAGGTCGAAACTGTCAAATCCTACATGGCTCTTGCCGAGGGTGACCCCTACGACCCCGATCGCGTCGATCGCTCGCTCAAGAGCCTGTTCAACACGGGCCTGTTCGCTGACGTAACGATTCGTCGGGACGGCGACGTGGTGGTGGTGCGCGTGGTGGAAAACCCCATCATCAACCGCATCGCGTTCGAGGGTAACAAGCGCATCAAGGAAGAGGAGCTGACCCAGGAGACGCAGCTGCGTCCCCGCGTGGTCTACACCCGTTCCAAGGTGCAGAACGACGTCAAGCGTATCCTCGACCTCTATCGCCGCAACGGCCGCTTCGGCGCCACCGTCGAGCCCAAGATCATTCAGCTTGAGCAGAACCGCGTCGATCTGGTGTTCGAGATCAACGAAGGCGAGCCCACCTACGTCAAGCGCATCAACTTCATCGGCAACCATAAGTACGGCGATTCGCGGCTGCGCGAGGTGCTGATGACCAAGGAGGAGCGCTGGTATCGCTTCTTCTCGAGCGACGACACCTATGATCCCGACCGCGTCACTTATGACCGCGAGTTGCTGCGCCGCTATTATCTGAGGCACGGCTATGCTGACTTCCGCGTCACCTCGGCCGTCGCCGAGTTGACTCCCGACCGCGAGGGCTTCTTCATCACCTTCACGGTGGAGGAGGGCGACCGCTACAAGTTCGGCACTGCGGACCTCAATGCCAACTTGAAGGACCTGAAGGCGGACGAACTCAAGCCGCTGCTCACGTCTCAGCCCGGCGATTGGTACAACGCCGATCAGGTCGAAGATATCGTCCAGAAGCTCACCGACGCGCTGGGCTCGCGCGGTTACGCCTTCGTCGACGTCAAGCCGCAGGTCAAGCGCGACCGCGAGCGCAAGGTGATCGACATCACCTACGACATCACCGAAGGTCCGCGCGTCTATGTCGAGCGCATCGATATCACCGGCAACGTCCGCACGCTGGACAGCGTGATTCGCCGCGAATTCAAGCTGGTGGAAGGCGATGCCTTCAATACCGCCAAGCTGCGCCGTTCGCGCCAGCGCATCAAGGATCTGAACTTCTTCGAGAAGGCCGAAATCACCAACGTTCCGTCCGAAACCGCTCCCGACCGCACCGTCATCAAGGTGGACGTGCAGGAGAAATCCACCGGCGAGGTGTCGTTCGGTGTCGGCTGGTCCACGGTCGCCGGTCCGCTGGTGGAAGTGTCCATGCGTGAACGCAATCTGCTGGGCCGCGGCCAGGACGTGCGCGCCACCGCGTCGGTGGGCACCAAGCAGAACCAGGCGGTGTTCTCGTTCACCGAGCCGTATTTCCTGGATCGCCAGCTGGCCGCCGGTTTTGACGTCTTCGCCATTACGCGCAAGCTGCAAACGGAAAGCTCGTACGATTCCAGCTCGATCGGCACCTCGCTCCGCGCCGGCTATCAGATCAGCGAGAATCTCCGGCAGGACTGGAAGTACACGCTGAAGCGCGACAAGATCCAAAATGTGCCGGATTCCGCTTCGCTGTTTATTAAGGAGCAGGCTGGCGAATCGACGCTGTCGTCGGTGCAGCAGACCTTGCTGTGGGATTATCGCGACTCCAAGGTCGACCCGACCGAGGGTTATTTCTTCCGAATCAACAACGAGGTTGCGGGTGCCGGCGGCTCCGAGCGCTTCCTGCGCAATAATTTCGGCGCGGGCCAGTACTTCTCCCTGGATGAAGGTGTGGTGCTCGGCCTGACCGGTGCCGCCGGTGTCATCACCGGATTCGATCAGAAGGTGCGGATCACCGAGCGTTACTTCCTTGGTGGCGACACCCTGCGCGGTTTCGCCAATGCGGGCGTCAGCCCGCGCGACCAGGCAACCAACGATGCGCTGGGCGGCCTGTGGGAATACAACGGCACCGCCCAGGTCAAGTTCCCGCTCGGCCTGCCCGAGGAATTGGGCTTCGGCGGTCAGGTGTTCACCGACTTCGGCGCCATCGGCAACACCGAGAACTCCTCGACCGGCGGCGCTATCAACCAGTCCAGCTCCATCCGCATTTCGGTCGGTGCCGGCGTGACCTGGAAGTCGCCCATGGGCCCGGTTGCGGTGGATCTTGGCTTCCCGATCAAGAAGGAAAGCTTCGACGAGCGCGAGCTGTTCCGCTTCAACTTCGGCACGAGGTTCTAGCATGATCGCCAGGATGCGCGCCCACCTGGGGTGGGCCATCCTTGCCGTGCAGCTTTCGTTTGCCATTCCTGCCGGGGCGGAAACGGCTTCGGTCAAGCTGCCGGCGGCCACCATTATGGTGGTCGATGTCCAGGCCGCGCTGCAGCAATCCATTGCCGCCAAGGCGGTGCGGGTGCAACGCGACCAGTATCTGCAAGCCTACCAGGCAGAATCGGAAAGCAATCGGGCGGCTCTGAAGGATATTGAGAACGACCTGGTGAAGCAGAAATCGGCCATGGCGCCCGAGGTCTGGCAGCAGAAGGCGCGCTCGTTCGAGCAGCAGGTGTTCGAATTCAACCAGCGCTTCCAGCGTAATAACCAGGCTGTGGAAAAGTCTTTCCGCGTTGCCATGGGCGAACTGTCAGATGCTTTGGCCCAGGTTACCGAGGAGTTGGCGGGCGAATTGGGGGCTAATCTGGTGCTGCCAAAGTCCCAGATATTCCTGCATGACCCGCGCATGGAAGTAACCCAGCTGGTCATCGAGCGGTTGAACAAAAAACACCCGTCGGTGAACTTCCCCCCTCCCGTTGTCGAGGGCGAGCCGAAGCTCCCGCCCCAGCCTAAGAAGAAGTAGTTTCCATGGCAGATTCGCGTTTCTTCTCCGTGGCCGGTCCCTTTACGCTGGCGCGTTTGGCCGAAATCGCCGGGGCCGAGTTGGCTCCCGGAGCCGACGGCGGCGCCGTGTTCGTCGATGTGGCGGCGCTGGACGAGGCGGGGCCGACCGACATCAGTTTTCTCGATAATCGCAAGTACCTGGCCTCGTTCCAGGCGAGCAAGGCCGGTGCCGCCATCGTTCATCCCGATTTGGCCGATCGTGCGCCGGCGGGCATGGCTTTGCTGCTGGCCAAGGATGCCTATCGTGCTTACGCCAAGGTGGCGCAAGCCTATTATCCCCGGCCGGCCTTCGATGCGTGGGTGGCACCTACCGCCTATGTCGATCCGACGGCCAAGGTGGGCGAGGGTTGTCGAATCGAGTATGGCGCGGTCATCGGCGCTCGCGCCGAGATCGGTGCCCGCTGCCGCATTTGCGCCAACGCGGTGATCGGCGATGGGGTGGTATTGGGCGACGATTGCATCGTCGGGGCCAATGCCACCGTGCAGTTCGCCCTGGTGGGGCGTAATGTCAACATTTATCCCGGAGCCCGCATCGGCCAGGATGGCTTCGGCTTCGCCATGAGCCCCCAGGGCCACCTCAAGGTGCCGCAGTTGGGCCGCGTGATCATCGGCGACAACGTCGAGATTGGCGCCAATGCGACCATCGACCGGGGCGCCGGTCCAGATACCATCATCGGCGCGGGTACGATGATTGATAATCTGGTCCAGATTGGGCACAACGTGCAGCTCGGTCGTGGCTGCGTCATCGTCGCCCAGGTGGGCATTTCCGGGTCCACCAAGTTGGGTGATTTCGTCGCCGCCGGCGGCCAGGCCGGCTTGGCGGGTCACCTCAATGTGGGGACCGGCGCGCGTATCGCCGCTCAGGCTGGGGTGCACAAGGATATTCCCGCCGGTGAGACCGTTGGCGGCACGCCGGCTGTTCCGCAGATGGATTGGCTGCGTCAGTCGGCGGCGTTGAACCGCCTGATTCGGCGCAAGGGCTGACAACCGAGGCGCCTTGGAACGGCGGCTTCGCGAGGCAGAGAGGGCAAGGACAAAGATGACTGTGGTGAGCAACGCGGGGAAGGACATCGATATCAACCGGATCATGCAGATGATCCCGCATCGATATCCGTTCCTGATGGTCGACAAGGTGGTCAACGTGATCCCGGGCGAGAGCGCCGTGGGCATCAAGAACGTGACCATCAACGAGCCCTTTTTCCAGGGCCATTTCCCCCAGCGCCCGGTGATGCCCGGCGTGCTGATCATCGAGGCCATGGCACAGACCTCGGCCGTGCTGGTGGTGGAAACCCTGGGCCCGGCTTCCGAAGGCAAGCTGGTCTATTTCATGAGCGTCGACTCTGCCCGCTTCCGCAAGCCGGTCGGCCCGGGGGACACGCTTGCCATCCACGTGGTCAAGGAACGTTCCCGCGGCAACGTGTGGAAGTTCCGCGCCGAGGCCAAGGTCGGCGAGACCCTGATGGCCGAAGCCACCTATGCCGCCATGATCCTGGACGACTGATGCCCAATATCCATCCCACCGCTGTCGTCGATTCCAAGGCGCGCATCGCCGATACCGCCACCATTGGCCCGTTCTGCGTGGTCGGCCCCGACGTGGAGCTTGCCGACAATGTCGAGCTGTTGTCCCACGTGGTGGTGGCCGGCATCACCAGCGTGGGCGAGGGCACCCGCATTTTCCCCTTCGCTTCCATCGGCCACCAGCCGCAGGACCTGAAGTACAAGGGCGAGCCCTCGACGCTGACCATCGGCAAAAATTGCCAGATTCGCGAACACGTGACCATGAACCCCGGCACCGAAGGCGGCGGCATGGTCACCCGCGTCGGCGACAACTGCCTGTTCATGGCCAGCGCCCATGTGGCCCATGACTGCATCCTCGGCAACAACGTCATCATGGCCAACAACGCCACCCTGGCGGGCCACGTGGTGGTGGGCGACTTCGCCTTCCTGGGCGGCCTGTCGGCGGTGCACCAGTTCGTGCGCATCGGCAAGCATGCCATGATCGGCGGCATGTCGGGCGTCGAGGCCGACGTCATCCCGTTCGGCATCGTCATCGGCAACCGTGCTCACCTTAACGGTCTTAACATCGTGGGGTTGAAGCGCCGTGGCTTCTCGCGCGAGGATATCCACACCCTGCGCAACGCCTATCGCCTGCTGTTCGCCCCCGAGGGCACCCTGCAGGAGCGCGTCGAGGACGTGGCCGAGCAGTACAAGACCAACGGGGCGGTGATGGAGATCGTCGAGTTCATCCGCGCCGATTCGTCGCGCCAGCTGTGCACGCCGGCCTTCCAGGATGACAAGTAAACTGGGCATCGTGGCAGGCGGCGGCGAGTTCCCTGGACTCGTCATCGCCGCCTGCCGCGCCCAGAATCGTCCGTTCCATGTGTTGGCCCTCACGGGCCATGCCGATCCTTCTGTCATCGGCGATGCCCCGGTCGATTGGATCCGCCTGGGCGAGGCCGGCACCGGCTTCCAGAAGCTCAAGCAAGCAGACGTGGACGAAGTGGTGATGATCGGCCCCGTGCGCCGTCCCACCATCCGCGAGCTTGCCCCCGATTTCCGCACCACCAAGTTTTTCGCCAAGGTCGGCCTCAAGGCGTTGGGTGATGACGGCCTGCTGCGTGCCGTGGCCCGCGAGATCGAGGAAGAGGGCTTTCGCCTGGTGGGCATCGACGACGTCCTGGCCGATTGCCTGGCCGTTCCCGGCCTCTACGGCCGCCACACCCCCGATGAGCAGGCCGAGGCCGACATCCAG
>Ga0306923_10001015_pt1 | contig 24046 bp, 26 predicted proteins | sample sta12Can44000108_FD_203841 | JGI IMG/M metagenome (GOLD analysis project Ga0306923, IMG submission 203841) | Lab enrichment of tropical soil microbial communities from Luquillo Experimental Forest, Puerto Rico - statanox.12C.anox.44.000.108 (v2)... | ecosystem: Environmental > Terrestrial >... | reverse complement strand
GCCAACTGATCTGCGGCTATGGCGCCGTCCTCGTGGCGACGGCGGCTTTGGCTGGTGCAGCGGATCGCGTCCGCCGCGACATGCCTTATGCCGATGCCAGAAAGGCGCTGCTGGCCGACGGTTTCTTGCCGGCGCGCGTTGGCATCTGCAATGCGCCGGGACGCGAGGAGATTTGCACCGCTCTCCCCGAATCGCAAATGTGCGCCGGCACCGGATTTGCTGAATGCGTGTTCGCCTTTCGCCGGCCGGATGGCGCAACGGTCCGGATCGTCTCGCGGGGCGAAGCGCTCAAGGATCTGATCGTGTATCGGGTGATACGGGGCCGATCCGGCAGCCGCCGTTGAACGCGCTGTGCGTCAGCGAGTGGGAGCGCACCGAGATTGTGGCTGGATGTGATCATGATATCCGCAACGAGTTACAATCGGTTGCGCCACGCCACGTTGGTTGCAGTTCTCTTTTCTCTGGCTTCGCTATTCGCGGTCCTGCCGTTGCGCGCCCAGGGTAGCGTCAACGATCGGCCCGCCCCCGCCCGCGTCCTCTACCTCACCCATTCCGCCGGTTACCGCCACGCGGTCATTCCAGCGTCGCGCGAAATCCTGCAGCGCATCGGCGCCAAGGCGGGCTTCGAGGTTACGGCATCCGAGGATGTCGCCGTGTTCTCGGCCGCGAACCTGCAACGCACTGGCGCCGTCATGTTCTTCACCTCCGGCGAGCTGCCGATGAGCGCGGCGCAGAAAGCGGCGTTCACGGATTTCGTCCGCGCCGGCGGCGGCTTTCTCGGCGTGCACTCGGCGACCGACACGTTCTACCGCTGGCCGGAATATGGAAAGCTCATCGGCGGCTATTTTGATGAGCATCCGTGGCACCAGGCCGTCACCGTCGACGTGGCGGAGCGCGCCGACCCGCTGGTCGCCTCCCTCGGCGCATCGCTCGCCGTTACCGACGAGATCTATCAGATCCGCGATTTCGACGCGGCCGGCTCGCGCGTGCTGCTGCGCCTCGATCCCAATTCGGTCGATCTCACGCGGCCCAATGTGCACCGGCACGCTTACGGGTGGCCGCTCGCCTGGACGCGTGCCTACGGCAGCGGCCGCGTGTTCTACACCGCGCTCGGCCATGAGGAAGGCGTGTGGCGCGATCCGCGCTTCCAGCAACTGCTCGGCAACGCCGCGCTGTGGGCGCTGCGGCGGTCGCCGTAGCCCGGGGTTAGAGCCCTCACCACGTCGTCATGGCCGGGCTTGTCCCGGCCATCCACGTCTTGCTCACAAATCAAAGAAAGACGTGGATGCCCGGCACGAGGCCGGGCATGACGAGGATGGGTCCGAGTCAAGGTCGTGCGGCCCGCCCCAAATCACGGAATCCCTTTGAAAGACAACTTGCTGCCCGTTGGCGGCCTTCAATCCGCTCCAATGTCGGCAATTACAATTGGTGCGTCATTATAAAGGGTTGGGGAGAGCGGCCATGAAAGCGCGCGTCGCAATATTTGCTTCAGTCGTTTTGTGCGGAAATGCAATGGCTGAATCAGCTCAATACGCCGTCGACGGACTGCCCGTCGGCGCGAAGCTCAACTTCGACAGCGCGTCGTATCGGGAATTCAAATGTACGCCGAGCGAGCAGTTCGACGGGCTGACCTGGTGCCAGAAGACACGCACCGAGATCGGGCGACGCGGCCCTTACGCCGCAGGCTATTCGATCCTGCACTCGGGGGAAGGCAACGTCTTCTATGTCAACCGCTCGCAGGAAGCCTCGTTCTTCAACCAGGCTGAAGTGCAAGCCGATATCAACCGATATTCGCGCAGCATCGGTCAGTCGCCGCAAATCATGAAGATGCCGCACCGCAACGGCCTTCCCGATGGGATGATCGCGACCTGGGGCGGGCTCACGCTCAAGCCGCTGGACCCGCAGAGCGCCAGGATCCTGGCGGAGGGAAAAAGCCCGAAGAAGGGATTGCTCATCGATTTCCTCGGCGACCTCACTCGCTCGGCGAAGGAAGGCTTGCCGGTCTACCGCATCGAGGGCGGTCCCGGCTTTGTCTGGGCGGCAAGTTTCGGACTGAGGACACGCGGGACGCTGCGCGTGGTCGCGGCAGATACGACGGGATTTAACGTCCCGGCATCGGAGCAACAAGCGACAGCGGAATCGACCACGATTGTTGCGGCGGCGGGAACTAATCCGGTGGAAGCGGCACCGAGCATCGACACGCTGCAATCCGAAATAACGAATCTCAACGGCAGGATCGCGGACCTGGAAACCGCGGCGGAAACGGCGCGCGGCGAAGCGGCGCAGGCGCGCGCCGCTGCCGAGCAAACCGCAGCGACGGGCAAAGCCCAACTGGAAGCAACGATCGCGCAGCTGCAGGCGGATCGGGCTGCGGCCGATGCCAAAGCCGGCTGGTGGCAAAAAGCCTTGCTCGGAGCAATCGGTGGCTTGCTGGTTGTGCTGACAGGTTCGGCGATCGGGTTCTTCACCAACCGGCGCAAGGCAAGCGTCGCGAACCAACCAGCCGCGCAGCCTGCAGCGGAGCCGATCGGGCTCCCGGCCCAATCTCAAAGTGCCGCGCGCCCGAGCGGCCTCTCGGCTCAATCTCAGAACGGAGCACAGGCGGTCAGCGTCTCGGCCCAAGCTCAAACCGCCACGCAGCCGATCGAGCTACCGGCCCAATCTCAGAACGGCGCGCAGGAATTCGTGCCGCATGTTGCATCGCCTGAGATTGCCGCCGCGGTAGCTGCGGTTGGCGTTGCGTTGGAAGAACAGGTCAACGCCACGTCGGCCTCCGCTCCAGCAGCGGTGTCCACCCCTGCTGGTGAGAAGCTCAACGGCGGCGCCGAGGTTTCCGCTCCTCGATCCTGACTACTCGCTCTGATACATCCGCGTCGTCATGGCCGGGCTTGTCCCGGCCATCCACGTCTTGCTTGCACAATGAAAGAAAGACGTGGATGCCCGGCCCAAGGCCGGGCATGACGAAGGGTGGGCCGGCGTCAAAACCCGTTGATATCACGCCCGCCCGGCGACGATTGTCTGCAACAGCGCAGAGAGCGCTTGGCTGGCAATCGTGGATGCTTATCGCACCGGTGTGAACACGTCGGTGACGATTGTGTCATCGGCGATGCCGATGCCGGCCGCATTGGGTTGCTGGGCGCCCGACTTCGGCAGCCCATACATCGCCTCGATGGTACGCAAGATGTTCACATGCGTGAGGCCTCTGCCTTCGCTGTACGAACCGGGCCTGATGTGCGCACCTGCGAAGATGGTGACGATTCGATTGCGCAGATCGAGCATGAGCTGATCGTGTTGATTTGCCGCCGGATAGGTTGAGATAGCGCGTGCCGCCGGATTGGTGAGCCCGAAGTAGCTCGCTTTGTCGTCATTCTCGTCGAACGTAACGATCAGAAGACTGTTGTGCGTCTTGGCCCATTGATAATAGCCGTCGAGGTTGTCGCGTAGCCAGGCATCGCCCGCGGCAACGCTCTGCGGCAGTTGGCCGTTGTGCATGTCGTGATCGAGGTTCGGAATCACGAACGCGACGGTCGGCAGTTTCGAATAGTCGCTGGGAAAGTCCGCAAAGCGCAGGTTCGAGGACGTCTCGACCGTCGTTCCGTTGGGGACGTTCGCGAAGCTGATCCAGGGCACATGCTTGCGGCCGTAAACGCATTCGACCCCGCGGCAGTTCGCGGGATCAAACACGACCTGCGAGCCGATCGCGGGCAGGCTCTCCGCATATCCCTTGAACAAGAGCCCTTTCTTGATCAGCTGCGCGCCAAGGTTGCTCGCCTGGAACGGATAATCAGGATGGTTCGCGGCGCTCGGAACCCGATCGAAAAAACCGACATTCTGATTGCTGCCGGAGAACAGCCAGAAGTAGTTGCCTTGACTGAAGTGCTCCTCGCCGAACATGCGCTCGAAGCTCGCCCCCTCCGCTGCGAGCTTTTGCAGATACGGCGCGTCGTGGCCGCCGAGGATCTGTTCGTAATCTTTGTTCTCTTCGACCACGATTACGATATGGTCATAGACCGGCAGCGTCGAAGGCCAGGATAGCTGATCGGCTGCCGCCGCAGCGCACGCCCGGCAGATGACGAGCCCAATCACGCACGCATGCAACAGCTTCGGCATTTTCCGGCTCTCCGGTCCTCGAGATCTTAAAGTCATGAGCTGCCAACCTATCCATATCGGCACGGTGCCGTGCAATGGTGTCGCTCTACGCCCGTTGACGATGACGGCGATCAGCGGAACCAGCAAGAGAACGCGGGACACGATGGGCAGGAACGGCATGCTGGTGTTGGCCGTGGTCGCGGCGCTGTGCGCAGGATCAAGCGCAAATGCCGTTGCGCAGAGCTACCCGGACAGGCCGATCCGGATCGTGGTGCCGGCCGCGCCGGGTGGCCCGACCGATCTGCCGGCGCGGCTCGCTTCGCAGATCCTGCCGCCCCGGCTTGGCCAGCCGGTCGTTGTCGAGAATCGTCCCGGCGCGGCGGGAGCGATCGGCGCCCGCGCGGTCGCGAGCGCGCCGCCCGATGGCTATCTGCTGCTTGCCGGCAACACCAGTGTGTTTGCGGTGCTGCCGTCGGTCTCCGCCAGCGCCGGCTACGATCCAATGGAAAACTTTGCGCCCGTCGCCAAGGTTTCCGAGAGCTACCAGATCCTGGTCGTGCATCCGTCATCGCCCTGGACGTCGGTCAAGGCGTTCGTCGACGAGGCCAGGGCCAATCCGGGCAAGATCAATTACGCGCATACCGGGCCTGGCGGCCTGCCGCACCTTACCGCCGAGCTGTTCCGGGCGCGCACAGGGGTGGACATCGTCGGCGTGGCGTACAAGAGCGGCGGCGAGGCGGTAACCGGCGTGCTGGGCCGGCAAGTCGACGCCACATTCGAAAGCATCACGATTCTTCTGCCGCTCATCCGCGACGGCAAACTGCGTGCGCTGGCAATCACCAGCGCCAAACGCACGAACCTGGCGCCCGACCTTCCGACCATGATGGAGGCGGGCGTCCCCGACTACGAAGTGATCACCTTCAACGGGATCGTGGCGCCGGCCGGAACTCCGCCGGCGATCGTGGGCAAGCTCAACGGCGCGCTCAACGAGGGGCTCGGCACGCCCGAAATGCGCGCGACCATTGCCGGGCTTGGCGCCGTATCGCCGCTCGGAACGCCGCAGGAGTTTGCGGCATTCATCGCTGCGCAAAACGAGAAGTGGCGCGCCGTGGCGCGCGCAGCGAATATCAAAGTGGACTAAAGGCGGGATGAGTTTGAGTCGTCATGGCCGCGGATGGGTTGAGCGAAGCGAAACCCATCGTTTCTTGTGCGAGCGGCACTCTCCCCCGTCGTCCCGGCCGAGCGCGCCAGCGCGAGAGCCGGGACCCATGACCACAGGCCACAAAATTTGGCGCAGTCCCCCGCTTTCGCAAGGGCAGGCGAGAGGCCTGTGGTTATGGGTCCCCGCTTTCGCGGGGACGACACGGCGAGTCTATGGCTAGCGTGCTGCGCTTTCTTACACCCGCTCTGCCACGATCGCCTGCAGCAGCGCGGCTAGCGCGTCGGGCGCGGTGACGTGCGGCGAATGGCTGGCGTCGATCTCGTAATAGCGCCACCCGGCTTCGCTCTTGGCGCGCTCGGCGAATTGGCGGAACGGGTCGCCGGGTGCAATCCGCGTGCAGTAGATGTAGCTGCGCGGCAGCGCGATGTCGGCATTGCTCAGCCGAACCGGCATCTCGAACGTCTTGAACGATTGCGGCAGCCGGCGCTCGGCGATCCATTTCACGTCGGCTTCCGAAGTGTCGGGCGGCGTCGGGTTGGGCGCCACGCGCCAGCCGTCGCCGGCCTTCACCCGCTCCTGCATCTGCTGGCGCGCCGGCGGCGGCAGCAGATCGAGCAGCGACTGTCCGATTCTCGGCACGAACGCGTCCATATAAATGAGCTGCGCGATCCGCTCGCGCGCGCGATCGGCGACGCCGGTCGCGACCATGCCGCCGTAGCTGTGGCCGATCAGCACGAAGTTGCGCAGGTCTTCGTATTTGATGACGTTGAGCACGTCGGCGATGTGCGTCTCGAGGTCGTTCGCCGGGCTTGCCAGATGCTCGCGTTCGCCCAGCCCGGTATAGGTGGGCGTGACCAGGCGGTGCCCGGCGGCGCGCATCAGCGGATGCATCTTCTTCCACGCCCAACCCGCCGACCAGGCGCCATGGGCGACGAGAAACGTCGTGCCTGATGACTGCGCGACCGCGGTCGCGGCGGCGCTCGAGGCGACAACGCCGGCGCCCGCCGCTTTCAGCAAATCTCGCCGTTTCATGACGTCCCTCCCTTTGCGCGGCATTCCGGAGATGGCCGGCTCTCGTCGGCAGGATAGGCGCTTTTCGCCGCCGGAAACAGCAGCGGCTCACGGCCTCATGCTGAGGAGCCGCTCCGCCCTCATCCTGAGGAGCGAGCCATAAGCGCGTTTACGCGCGTCCATAGCTCGTCGAAGACGAGCGTAATCGCTCTTACGGACGCGCTATGGCGAGCGTCTCGAAGGATGGGGGCGGCCCACCGATCTCGGGTTTACCCGAGATCGGCAATATTAAGTGCGCAAGTCGGGTCAACCCGACTTGCAGTGCTTCGAGACGCATTGCTTCGCAATGCTTCTCAGCATGAGGTCGGGAGAGAGCGCGTCGCGCTACGGCGAAATCCGGCAGATTCAGGCTTGCGTTAAGCGGCTTTGCTCCGCCAGCGCTCGGTTGCCGCTTGTTGCTCGGCTTGCTCGGCGACCTTGAGCCATTGGCGCGCGAGCGCCTCGTACTGCGACCTGATCAGGCCGTCGAACTGCTTTGCCAGACTCTGGCATTCTGACGCGCGGGCGCGAAATTCGTCGGATCGCGTTTGCATGGGATACTCTCAGTATTACTCAACGCCCAGCCAACGTGACGCCACACAAATAGGGCGGTGGCGGCCCTCCGCCATGTGATGGCCGTCACAGAATCGCGCTTTCTCCTTCCCTTGACGGAGATTTGATCCGCAGGCCGCGGGCGAGCGCACGTTATCGGCCATGGCATGAAGGCAGATCTTCGCTTCGGCGCAAGATTTCCTCAAACACAGCAATCCCGGCAAAAAAATTGATTGCCGGTGGAGAAATGATACCCGCGAGCTGCTCGGCTGATCGGTCCGCCGCGCGTGCTCTTGCATCCACGATCTGTGTTCCGGGGATCGGGCTACGGAGGATCAGGTCATGTACAAGACACTTGGCGGAATTGCAGCCGCGGCCATGCTGGTGATGGTCGCTGCTCCTGGTGCGGCAGCGGCGCAGCGGCAGGAAACCGGCATTCACAAGCAAGCCGTGGGCGAGGAATTCAGCTCACAAAAACGCCGCGTCTCGCGCCGAGCTTCGGTGCGCAGGCCTGCAGCGCGCTACTCATATAGTTACGGGTACCCGTACCTCGCCGGCTACGGCAGCTCCCCATATCCAGCTGCCTGGGAGAGCACCCGGGGCTATCGATATTCGGCACGCGACAATCAGGCGTCCTTTTCCTGGGGCGGTCCATACTATGCCGGCTACGGCAGCTCCCCATATCCGGCTGCCTGGGAGAGCACCCGGGGCTATCGGTATTCAGCACGGGATAATCAGGCGTCCTTTTCCTGGGGCGGCCCGTACTACGCCGGCTACGGCACCTCTCCATACCCGGCACCCTTCGAAACACGCCCGCGGTGATCGAGTAGCGAACCGTCGCCGGGGTTTCGCTTCGCTCAAATCCGGACCGTTTACTCTGGCACATCCGCACCGTCATGGCCGGGCTTGTCCCGGCCATCCACGTCTTTGTGGCACAATGAAGCAAGACGTGGATGCCCGGCACAAGGCCGGGCATGACGAGGATGGGTAAGTGCGCAGGGCGGACTAGCCGAAGGCGTAATCCGCCCCGTCCTGCGCGAGTCGACACAATAGCGCTTCGCTATTGCGCCCTGCGAACTGACTGCACTTAGGGACAATATCGCTTTGGCTGACCGTACAGTAAAGGGTCGCCGATCAAAGACCCGTGGTGCGCGTCCATGCTGCGATTTTTTCGGCGACATAAAAGCGGCACGGCGGTGGCGCTCGGCATTTGCGATGGTCGACATTGGCTCGAATACGATTCCTTTGCCCTCGCTATACTGTTGATCAGTATTGGATTTGTTGAGTTGATCGTGTTGAGCATTTGAAACGGCAGCGCCGCGAGCCGGAGCTGTTTCGGCTGCTTCGCTTTCACACAAAGATTGTACGCGCGGCGCCAGGAGGGTGCCGCCTGCCATGGTTTCGCCGTTAACGGGCGAAACGGTATCCCCTTACGCCAAATGAGACAGGGGGGGTAGAAAATGGCGAGGATCACGGCATTCGTCCTGAGCGCGGTATTTGCAGGCATGTGGGCCGCCGGCGCCGCGGCGGAAAGCAGCAGCAAGACGAACAGCAGCAGCCCGGCTCCGAAGACTACGACGAGCAGCGCCCCGACGCCGAGTGCTCCGCGCCCCGCCGCCCCCGCCGCGCCAACGCCCGCGCAGAAAATCAATAACATCGTCAACTACGGCGCGGTAAAGACCAACCAGAATCCGGGTCCGGTGAACCGCGTGACCCCGACGGGCACGCAGCCGATGACACCGAACGCGGCGCAAGCCAATCGCGGGCTGCACACCAATGCCGTGCCGGCACCGAAAAACCCCAACGCACGTACCAATACTCAGGGCCGCAACGTGAATCCGACCGGCGACAAGGCGATTGCCGCCGGCTACGATCGAAACCAGCAGCGATATCAGGCCAATCAGCCGAAACCCAAGCCCGTCACCACCCCGACCGCATCGACTGCGCGGTCGTGGCCAGGCCCGGCGCGTCCCGCCACAACTCCGGCAATCAGGCCAAGCACCACAACGGTGTCGGCGTCCGCACGGCCCGCGGCGACAACGGTCGCACGGCCGGCTTCGCCTCCGCCTCCGCCGCCCGCGCGCAGCAGTTACACCGCCGCATCGAGTTCATCGACGGCAAAGTCAACGTCCAGCAAGAAGTGATAACGCCGCCACCCGCGATTTTTTAATTGGCGCGGGATCTCGGTCCTCACCGCGCCGAGATACGGCACTCGATGGCCCACCATAGCCCGGATTTCGCGGAGCTCAATCCGGGCTACTTGCTACTTGCCACTTGCTACAAGCGTTGCACGCGAAAATAGACCAATGCCTGCTCGCAAAGTCGATCAGGATCGGTCTCGCCGGCTTGGGCGAGCTCGATCACCTTCCTGGCGATGATCTCGTTGAGCCGATCGTTGCGGTCGACAATGCCAAGCGCGGCGCGGACCTTTTGGTAAGCGACGCCCATGGCGGAGATCGCGCCAGAATCGAACTTGAGGCCACCCAGAAATGGCGTGATTGGCATGGTCCTGCCCCTTTGCTGAACTTGGGGCGTTAACGGCTCGTGGAACACCTCTGTTCGAAAGGCATAGCTGCCTAAATATCGGAACCAATCATCGCCCGGGTTTGGTTCCGCAGCGCCGCTCAAATTTTGTTACCGGATAGCGATCCCGGATTTCGTGGAGCCTGTCATCGGGTGGCGCTTCGCGCCGACCCGTTGGCTCATCCGGGCTACTTGCTTTGCACCAGGTCCGCCGAAGCTCTAGAGGTGGGCGCAGCACGGTAGCCACACACTCACATGTCGTCCCCGCGAAAGCGGGGACCCATGACCACAGGCCTCTCGCCTGCCCTCGCGAAAGCGGGGGATTGCGCCAAATTTCGTGGCCTGTGGTCATGCGTCCCGGCTCTCGCGCCATAGCGCATCGAAGACGCGCGTAAACGCGCTTGAGGCGCTCGGCCGGGACGACGGCGGAGGGTGTGGCGCGCAGCTCATGACATCGGCGCGGCGGACGCGGCGTTCTCTCAATCGTCATCGCCGGCATGGGCGCACGTGGGCCACATCAACGCCGAGCAGAGACGTCGCACGATGCGACAAAGGCCGCAATCTGCCGTATCAGCTTCGGTTCGGCCAGCAACGGCGCGTGACCCTGATCCGGCACCACGGCGATTTCGAGGTTGCCGCGTCGAGCCAGCATGGCATCCAGAGTGGTCGAAGCGAGCATGTCTGAATTGGCGCCGCGAATAATCATGAGCGGCACGCGCTCCAGCACGTCAAATTGCTTCCACAACTTTGGAAGACGCTCCAGACTGGCTCGTTGCAGCATTCGAGCGAGCTTGGGATCGTACTCGGGCACGAGTCTGCCGCGGTGCTCGCGCCAAGTGCGTCGCGCGAACGCGATCCAATCCTGCGATGTCAGCTTCGGGAACGCCGCGCCGAACCACCGGCGCAGGAATTCCGCACCCTCCTCGAAGTTGCGCGGGACAGAGGGCTTTTCCACGTAGGTCTTCACCCGCAAGAAGCCCTGCGGCTCGATGACGGGACCGATGTCGTTGAGGATGACACCGGCGATGACCGTGGGCCGCGATAGCGCCAGCATCAGTGCGAGCAGGCCGCCGTAAGAGGTGCCGACGAATATGGCAGGCGCGATCGCGAGCGCGACCAGGACTGCCGAGAGGTCGGCGAGCGCGACGGGAAGCGTGTAGTGGTCGGGATTGCGATCGTATTCGGACCGGCCGTGGCCGCGATAATCGAGCGCCAACAGATGCCGGGGCTTGGCAGGGTCGGTCGCCAGCGCCGTTGCCAGCGGATCAAAGTCGGCTGCAGTTCGGGCGAGAGCAGGCAGGCACACAACGGGAAGCGCAGAAGCGAGGCGCGACCCATAGCAGCGCACATGCAGTCTCAGCCCGTCCGGGGCCGTCACGAAGACGCTCGCGGGGCCCCGGGCCACGTGGTTGGCCTCTTAATTGATCACGCGCTGGACCGGCTGCTTGACCGCACGGAGCCGCGCCTTTCCGGCGCGGCACAATGCGGCGATGCATTGCGCGACCTTCACAAGGCAGCGCGTATGCTCCTGGCTGGCATCGCTACCCAGATGCGCGCCCTAGTGTCCCGATTCCGAAGTTCGCACGCGCCGCGGCACTAGTGCTTCGGCTCGACCGTCGCCTCGGACCACTCAGTCGATGCCGAATCTTCAACGCGCTGCAAATACGGGGCCAGGGCCGAGTTCTCCCGATCGACTTTCTGGGAGCGTTTGGCGTCGGCGGGGGACGATAGGTCCATCGGATTCTCGACCCGCCGCGATGATCCTTCAAACAGAGAGTTCTCGTCGATCGACAATGACCGATTAAAAATGTCACCTTCGACCGCACCGCCCTCCTGCAGTTTGACGCGGACGGCGCGGATAGTGCCTTTGACACGGCCGCGGACCGTGACGTCCTGCGCAATAATGTTGCCGTCCACCTGTGCGCCGTCGCCGATCAGGAGATCCGAAGCGCGCAATTCGCCTTCGATTCGCCCGAACACCTGCGCTGGACCGTTGCATTCAATTTTGCCGACGATCGACATGCCCGAGCCGATGCAAGAGGCCGTTGCCGCTTTCGTCGGCTCCGGCCTTGCCGGCGGCGCCGGGATCTGTTCAACCACCGGGCGTTGCGGCTGCTCCATCTTCTCGATGACTTCAGCCGCATTTGCCGCTGCATCCGTACCCTTCTCGGGTGTCTTGCCCTTGAAACCACTCAACATGTCCACCTCCCATTTTGCGCTCGCATGACGATCGACCAGTATCTACCCACGCATTGGCCGGCTTCGCGGATCATCCCGCAGTTCACACAGCTAGTTCGACTGAGGAAAGAACGGACCCGGCAGTGGCGAATTGTGCCAACCTACGCGTCCGCCGGTATTGGTGACTACATCCAGCGTCGTATGGGTCGGCGAAAACGCGTAATCAAGGAACTTGCGTTCACCCGGCATCACCTCGGTGCCGGCGTCGAGGAATGAGCGCGGCACAACGACCACCCGCGACCGCGGGCGCTTCGCTTTGGCGACGATGGCCGTCGCAACCTTCGGTTCTTTCGCAGCCTCCGGAGTCTCGTGAGCGGGTCGTGTGGAAGGTTGCGTGGAAGGTTGCCCGTTAGGAAAGCGCTCTTTGAACGTGGCGGTAGGTTGCTCGGAGTCCTGCGCAAAGGCTCCAGCCGGGGCGGCGAGCATGAGGGCAAAAGCCATGTTCGTCACGAGACGGGCGAAACGAGAACCAGGCATAACGGGCTCTGCGAAACATGGACTTGGCGGAGCGCTGCTGATCCCCAATGGTGAGCGCAGACGGCGCGCCATGTTGCGAGCATGATACTGCGCATCGGACCTTATGGCCTGGCAGCTTGGGCGCAAGGTTAACGGAAAAAGGTCACGCGTCGTTTGTTGGCAGCATTTTTCCGGTAGCCCGTTCCGCTTTTCCATACGCTGCTACCGCCTAGTGCCGCGAACCCGAAGTTCGCACGGTCGGGCGGCAAGGGTGTTTGCGAACTTCGGGTTCAAAAGCGGCACTAGAATCATAACGTTGCTGGTGTCCCTTTGATTCCGAAGTTTGCATCGAGACTGCCGCGAGCGCGTGCGAACTTCGGAATCGGGACACTTAGTGCCGCGAACCCGAAGTTCGCACGGTCGGGCGGCGAGGGTGTTTGCGAACTTCGGGTTCAAAAGCGGCACTAGAATCATAACGTTGCTGGTGTCCCTTTGATTCCGAAGTTCGCATCGAGACTGCCGCGAGCGCGTGCGAACTTCGGAATCGGGACACCCGCGACCCATGGACCCTTGAGGGGCTTCCAGCCGGAAACGACAAGCCAAAAGGCGCAACTCATTAGTCGCGCTTGCGGCGATTCGGTTCGATAAACGACACAAACAATATTGATGCCGAACGGCGGACAGCCTCGCACCGTTTCGCTGCGGTGCCGGTGTGGCTGATGAGTTATGGGGCGAGCCTCGCAGAGGCCTACCGTCAGATAGGCGTCTATGCCGGCCGTCTTGTCAAAGGCACTCAGCCGGCAGAGCTCCGGTCTTGCGCGCAACTGCTCTCAACATCTAAAGATATCTACGGATATTTTCCTTAGATGAAAGATTGGGATGAGGGTGTTGGATAATGTCACCAAGGCGCGATCCGACAAACTCGCCGTCAACTTACTTGATCGTTCAGCTAACATCGATTGGGTGGCGCTGCACGCTAATGAGTTCGTCTAGTGGGTAGGCGAGGTTAGAAAATGTTAGAGCACTGGCTCATCGAGCTCATCGGCCACGTTTCCGGCCTTAGCCACGCACAACTTGAGCAAATTGAGAAATCCTTGCCAGCAACCAAGGCGCTGGTCGACCTTCTCAATAGAGCACGACCGATCATCGAGCAGGCGGAAAAACTGTACACTGAAGCCGAACCGCTGATCGATGAAGCGAAAAAGGAGTGGGAGACTGTCGGCCCTGCAGCGCAAATTTTGATCGATGTCATTTCGCATCATGTCAACCGGGGTAACACCCCGGCAGAAGCCGCCGAAACAGTGCGTGCCGCGCTTGACGGGTCAATCAATAGCATCCCGGAAGGTCATTTGTCGGATCGCGGAATGAACTGCGTCACCGTATTTGGGGGGACCGGCTTTGTTGGCCGTCGTGTCGTGCGGCATTTGCGCGAGGCCGGCACCAGGGTCCGCATAGTCTCGCGCCATCGCGGGTTGGGCGAGGATGAAAGTGTCGAACAAATCGCCGCGGACGCACATGACCAACGCTCCGTGGAGGCAGCCGTTGCCAGTGCCGACGGTGTTGTCAACGCGATCAGTCTCTACGTTGAGCACGGAGGTGACACTTTTCATTCGGTGCACGTGGAAGCGGCCGCCAAGATTGCAAGAGCGGCGAGGCAGGCGGGGATTAGGCGGTTTGTGCACGTATCAGGGATCGGCGCCAATTCGGCGTCGCCTTCGCTTTATATTCGCAGCCGCGGTGAAGGTGAAGCGGCCGTGCAGACCGCATTTCCCGGCGCAGTCATTGTCCGCCCGGCAGCAATGTTTGCGCCGGATGATGTATTTCTTACGACAATTCTCCAGCTGCTGCGATCCCTGCCAGCCTATCCGATATTCGGCGACGGCAGGACCAGACTCCAGCCGGTCTACGTGGATGACGTGGCGACGGCGATCGCACAAATTTTGCGGCAGAGCCAGGAACCATATCCTATCTACGAACTAGCCGGGCCGCAGGTCTACTCCTACGAGGAGTTGTTGCAAACCGTTGCTCGTATCGCAGGATTGCGGCCAGTGTTGATGCGCATGCCATTTACCTTTTGGAACGCAATGGCCCGTGTTGCTGAGATGCTGCCGCGGCCGCCACTCACCCGCAATCAGGTCGAACTTATGCAGATCGACACCACGGCCTCGGAACGCCTGCCGGGATTTCGCGCGCTTGGAATTTCGCCGCGATCGCTCGAAGACGAACTCGAAGCAATACTCAGGCAAAATAAACAAGGAGTCCTCCTACGGTGAATGCACCGATCGTCCTCCCTTGGCCGTTACGGAGCGGTTTTGAGGCTGCGACGCGGGCGCTGTTTGATCTCGGCGACCAATCTTCCACCGATTTCTTGCGACCTGCTGGCGAGGCCGCACTGGTGCCGCCCGACTCCGTGTCGTGGCGCGTGTTCAAGAACCCGCTCTCGCTTTTTATCGGCGGCGTCGCGGCTGTCATAATGGAACTTGCTGAGCCGCGTGTGCGGACCGGGGTGTGGGAGCGCACTACGTTCCGCATCGATCCGATTGGACGACTGCGGCGGACAGGACTCGCCGCCATGGTCACGATTTATGGCGCTCGCAGCACGGCCGAGGGCATGATTGCCCGCGTTCGCCGAATGCACGATAGAATCGTCGGCTTGACGCCGGCAGGCAAAGCTTACCGTGCCAATGACCCGGAGCTTCTAAATTGGGTTCAGGGTACGGCCGCATACGGCTTTTTGCAGGCCTATCACTCATATGTGCGACCGCTCTCGGACTTGGAGCGCGATCGTTATTATGCGGAAGCAACTTTAGCTGCCAGTCTTTACGGGGCCAGCGCACCGACATCGGAAGCAGCCCTTGAAATGCGTTTTGAGGCGATTGCCAATCAATTGGAGCGCTCGGAAATTTTGTTCGAGTTCCTAGCGATCATGCGCTCGGCGCCCATTTTGCCATCGCCGCTGAGGCCGGTGCAGCCTTTGCTGATCCGGGCCGCGATTGATCTGACGCCTCATTGGCTGCGGAAGATTGTGGGACTAACCGATCACGGCTTAAATGCTTTGGAGGCTGGGCTGGTGTGGCAAATCGGAGCGTTCGCGGATCGCCTTGTTCTTGACACCAATCCAGCCGTGCAGGCCTGTCGACGCATGGGGCTTTCGGCCAATTATTTGTATTCCCGATAACGTATTCTGATTGAACCTCGATAGAACAACGAAGTCGCCCATTGATGCTGTGGACGGCTCCTCCACCGGCACGTGAGCGCCCGAGAGCTGGCCTAAGTGAACGGATATCCGCTCCATCCCAGCAAGCAAGACATGATGTCCGCCGCCGACATTTAAGGATCAGGAGTTGACCATAATTGTGTCGATGCGATGATATTGATTGAACTCGTCCTTTTATGCTTGACCCGCGTTTTTCAAGCGCCTTGAACTGCTTGACACGCAAGGGCGCCACTCCGCGATCTATCTATGATCGCCGAACCTACACGCCGTTCCTGGCGCAGATGAAAACGTTCTTGCCTCAGCGGGTCTCGGGTCGAGAGCCTTGGCGTATTTGCAGCTAGTTTCGAAGACATGTCGATGACTTCACCTACCTGGCGAGCGCTAGGTCAGATCGTCTTGGTCTATTTCGCGGTTGGCGGTGCTGCAGTCACGGCGCAGGATACGCAGCCTGGTCGCGCAACCTTTGCTGAAATGATCGCCTTTGCCAGACTTGCTTCCGTCCCCTGCCAGCGGCTGGCGCCGGACGCGGATACCTTTCACGCGCTGGCGCTCCGGAGGCTTATTCAACCGCCGATCACCGAGGAAGAGATTGCTGCCAAAGAAAAAGACATCAAGCGACTTCGAGTTCGTCTCGGGCTTAGCAGATGGTGCAAGCGATATGCCGGCCAAATGGAGCAGGCCCGTATTCTCGTTCAGGTTCTACGAAGGCAAAATTAGCTGTGCGCTCATTGTAATCCAGCATCTTGGCGGTCAGCACAATGCGCGGGCGCCTTGACAAAATCTTGCAGCCCTTCGACCGACGTGTTTTCAAAGCCAGTTTGCTGCGGTGCCATAAGCCGCTAATGGCACGAAGTGGCGTTCTGCTGCTACGCATTGACATGTCCGGTATTGGAGCGAAGCGGGCATGCACAGAAACCAAATCCGCACCTGAGCAATCGGGAGTGCTGGAACCCCCTAATACCCGGACTTGATCTCCGCAAATTTGGGCGGCAGCCCCGCTATACGTTCGGCACGATGAACGCGCAGATCGAGCGGTGATCACGGCCGTGACCGAGGCACACATGGCAATGGTGGTCCTGACTCGGCTGCACTTGCTCGCGCTTGAACTGGTTGCCGGTCGGGACGTAGAGCCAGCCGGAAACCGTTTCCACCAACTGATCGCAGGCTATCGGAAAGCAATCCATATCGCCGCAGCAGGATAGCGGATACCACGAATGGGCCATCGCCGGGATGGCGACAACCAGCACCGCAACAATAAGCAATGCCAATCGCATCACTGGAACTCGGCGAGCGTGGCCGAGGCCGCCGAAAAGTCGGTGCCGTATCAGCCGACGTAAGCGGCGCGCGCTTGAGGTTCTGCTGCAGCCAACATCTTGGGCTGTGCCGGCAACTGCAACACCGTCGCGTGCTGGCCTTCGCATAGCGAGGTTAGGAACACGATCTTCCCGTTTGGAAATTCCAGCGCGTCATGATGCGCATACGGCTGATTCTTATTGATTTGGCGGAACCGAGCCACTCTTTCGCCTAGCGTCTGCTTCTTGCGAAAGAGCCCGGGCTTCCACTGCACTTTGCCCTCGAACGCAACTTCCGTGCCGGATAAAAGGCATACCACCACGTTCGGCTCTCCGACTGCAGAGAACCCGCGCGTGCTGGATGCGTCAAATTGTGTCGTAACTAGCTTGTCTCCGACCTTCGCAGGTCGCGACTTAACGTTGTGTAGGCTGTAGTCGCACATGGCAGAGGAGCTCCTCTTTTGAAGCCCCGCAGCCCCTAATCTATCTAGCACAAAAGTGGCGCACCGCCCATTACCCTAGTATCTAGCACTACTCCAATACTTCAGCTCACCACGTCCTTAATGGCAGAAAAATTGCCGTGCGACAGCCCGCTACACGTTAGGCACGATGAACGCACAGACCGAGCGGTGGTCAGGCGTCTTCAGGCCGCTGAACAAGCTTGTAAGTTGGAACGTCGGTTGAATCCCACGTGTCCATGGTTTGCAGGCAGACCACACATTTCGCGACGTTGCTCTCCCGTTTGAAAAACCTCGCATGCGTCACCGAATAAAGCGCTCCGCAATGAGGACAAAAGAAAGTCCTGCCCTTGAGGATTGGCCCGGTTTGAGGCATGGCGGCGCCTCCGCACTACGAACCAAATATGCGCCCCGAAGCGGATGAATTCCAGCGACAGTCACGTCTGCTTTTGGGGTGCTGCGGAAATCAGCTAAATACCGCTGCTGATGGTCCCTGACGCGGTTGACCCGAAGCGGACATGAGCGCGCCGCTTTTGCTGCGATGCACGGCTCTGACCTGCTATATTTAAGGTCGCGATCCTTGGCCTTGGGGTAAGCCCGTGAGGCGACGCGATTTGATCAAAGTGATTGGGGGTACGGTGGCGTGGCCACTTGCGGCGCGCGCGCAGCAGGCGGGCCGCACCTATCGGCTCGGTGCCTTGTACACTACTCCACGAACTTCGCCGCAATATGTAGCGCTGTTCGACCAACTGCAGCGGCTGGGCTTCGTCGAGGGGCGAAATCTCTCGGTCGATGGGCGTGGTTATGGGCTGGGCGCCGAGCAGTTTGCGCAGCATGCGTCAGAGCTAGTCAAAGCCCAGGTCGATGTCATCCTTTGCGCCGGAGATGCGGCCATCCGCGCCGCACAGCAGGCGACCAAAACAATTCCAATCCTTGCGGTAACGGACGATATGGTCGGATCGGGCTTGGTGCGCTCGCTTGCCAAGCCTGATGGCAACACAACGGGTGTGAGCCTGCTCGCTACCGAGCTTGACGGCAAGCGGCAAGAAATCCTGTTGGAAGCCGTACCCTGGGTACGCCGCATCGCGGCCCTGGCTGATCTCAACACCACCTCGCCGCAACAACTCCACCAGCTGCAGGATGCTGCGCACGCGGGCGGGGTTGACCTTTCAATCTATCCTGCGGCAACACCGGAAGAGATTGCAGAGGCAATTGAAACCGCGAAAAGCTACGGTGAGTCGGCGGTCAACGTGCTGGCGTCACCGTTCCTGTTCGCCCATCGCCAAGTCATCTTGCAGCGCGTTGCGACCCTGCGTCTGCCAGCCATGTATCAGTGGCCGGAAACGGCAGAGGAAGGTGGCCTCATTGGCTACGGGCCGCGCTTAGTCCAAATCTATAGGGAGATCATGGCCCGACAGGTCGCCGAGCTGCTGCGCGGCGCCAAGCCCGCCGATCTTCCGATCGAACAGCCGACCCGGTTCGTGCTCGTCATCAATTTGCGAACCGCGAAGGCTCTCGATCACGAAATTCCAGCCGGGCTCGTGTTGCGCGCCGACGAGGTGATCGAATAGGGTTGCCGATAGAAAGATCAAAACGATGTTTGATCTGGATCAGTTTGTCGCCGACTGTCGTGCCGCTCTCGTTGGGGATGCAACACACAAATCCGTCCGAGAGGTCGTCGCTCGTGCGGTTTCTGACCCTCGGGCCGTTCTCAAAGGATTGGGTGAGCCGCAACGCTCCGGAGTACAGAAAATCTACCAGTCGCACGATCTCACTATTCTCAATGTTATCTGGGGACCGCGCATGACCATCTGGCCCCACAACCATCAAATGTGGGCCGTGATCGGCATATACACTGGCCGCGAAGACAATATCTTTTGGCGTCGGGTTCCAGGCGGCAAGGTTGAAGCAGCGGGCGCGAGGGCGCTTTGCGAAAAGGATGCGGAGCCTCTCGGACACAACATCATTCATTCAGTGACCAATCCGGTCTCACGCCTGACCGGCGCCATTCACGTTTACGGAGGCGATTTCTTCTCCGCTGACCGAAGCGAGTGGGATCCCGAAACCCTGAGGGAGCAGCCATACGACGTGGAAAAGACCTTGCGCCTATTCGAAGAAGCAAACCGACAGTAAATTTATTACTTTGAATGATGTTTTGAGTGACGTTCTTTGTTGCAGTGCATGAGTCCGCTTCTGGCACATCGCGACACGCAGCGATGCTGTGACTTCGCTTCCGCTTTGGGGACAGAACCGGAAATGAGCGGCTGTGCGGGCTTGGCCGTCTCGGTAGCGAACGACCCATCTCGGACATAAGACATCGCTTTTTGTTGCGATGCACGCCACCGCCTCGCTCCCGACCTGCTATAATTAGTCGGCGATCCTTGACCTTGGGGTACGTCCCCATGAGACGACGCGCGTTCATCACGCTTCTTGGCGGCGCGGCGGCGTGGCCGCTCGCGGCGCGCGCGCAGCAGCCAATGCCGGTGATCGGGTTTCTCAACAGCGTGTCGGCCGGCCAGTTCGGGCACTTCCTCGACATGTTTCGGAGCGGCCTTAATGAAACCGGCTTCGTCGAGGGTCGAAATGTGAGGATCGAATACCGCTGGGCGGAGGGCCACTTCGACCGTCTGCCGGCGCTTGCCGCCGATCTGGTAGGTCGCAACGCGGCGGTGATCGCTGCGACCGGCGGCCCGGCGTCGGGATTGGCCGCCAAGGCGGTGACTGCAACAACGCCCATTGTCTTCGTCAGCGGCGGCGATCCGGTCAAGGAGGGCTTCGTCGCCAGCTTCAACCGGCCCGGCGGCAACGCCACCGGGATAAACTTGCTGCTGAGCGCGATGGAGGGAAAGCGGCTGGGGCTCCTCCGAGAGCTCCTTCCGAGCGCCACGCTCATCGGGGTTCTGCTCAACCCGGCCATGCCGACGTATGCTGATCAGTTGAACGAAATTCAAGAAGCAGCTCGAGCCCTGACCCAACAGATACACGTCTTGCATGTAAGCGATGAACGCGAGATCGATGCCGCCTTCGCGAGCGCGGCTCAATTGCGCGCCGCGGCGCTTCTTGTCACCGCCGATCCATTCATGTTCAGCCGGCTCGATCAACTCGTTGCGCTGGCGAAACGATATTCAGTTCCCGTTTTTTATTTTGCCAGAGAGTTTACAGCCGCCGGCGGCCTGATCAGCTACGGAATCAGTCTCGCCGAGGCCTACCGTATGGTCGGCGTCTACACCGGCCGGATCCTCAAAGGTGAGAAGCCTGCGGACCTGCCGGTCCAGCAATTGACCAAATTTGAAATGGTCATCAATCTCAAAACCGCCAAGGCACTCGGCCTCGAAGTGCCGCCTAGCCTGTCCGCGCGCGCCGACGAGGTGATCGAATAGGCACGCTATTTGCTGCACTGCATATGTCCGCTGTTGGCACATCGCGACATTTCGCTGTGACGCATCAATCCGGTCGCTATTGGGGGTAAAGCGGACATTGCGCGGGCGGCGCCGGCGTGTCGATCTGTAGCGATTGACCCTGAGCGGAGATAACCGGCCCGCTTTTGCTGCAATGCACGGGCGTGGCCCGCTATACCAGTCTGGCGCGCGGCATCTAAGAGCAAATGAATGGCAGCAAATAACAAAACGGCCGCCCGCCTTTTATATTTCCTTCGGCCGTCGCTCGTTTGAGCAAGAGGAGCGCGATGGCACCGCGCTCCCCAATCCGAGAGGGGCTGTCCCGGATACGCTGCAGTGGGTTTGGCCTATCAATAGCGGACTGGAATGAAAGAGGCGCTAATTATTGCGACCATTCGGCTCGTCAGCCCCGCAATAGCGTGGGCGATAAATCGATTGATCTTCAGGTTTGTCGATCCCAAAAAATCGCGCCGGTTTCTTTTCCAACGGCCCCCCTTTTTTAGCTCGCCGCCCTCCGCATCCGAGCGCGTTGTTGACCCAAACCGGAAATGACACGGCCGCTTTTGCTGCAATGCACGGTCGTGACCCGCTATACTCGGGCGTGGTCATTTGGTTGGGGTCAGCGATGAAACGCCGCGAGTTCATCATGCTGGTCGGCGGCGCGGCGGTGGCGTGGCCAAAGCGGCGTTTTATTGCGACGCGCCAATTCGGTCGGTTTTGGAGCAAAGCGGACATTACCTAGTCCTGTAGCGTCGAAGCTCTTTGGTTACGCAATCACCCGATCGCGGCCCGCTGTCACGTAACGCGTCTTATTTACGTTCCCAGCTCTTCTTAAACGCCGCCATCGCCGCTTCGCGCGTTACCGCATAACCGTGAGTTGGGTTTCGATCCCGGTGATAGCCATAAGCAAGCGTCCAGAACCATGGCGAGCCCACCGGTGCGGCGATGGCTTTCATGATGCGACCGACTACGGCGTCGTCCGCTAACACGTCGTAATCGTCCTCGCTCCACTTGCCAGACGGACGGCTTGCCGATGCTCGTTTGAGGATCAGCGTTGCCACGGCACGCTGCCTTATCCTTTTAGCGCCACCCCTTCTTGCCCCAATCCTCTTCGATGTCGCGCGTGGCGGCCGACGCCGCTGGATTTTTTATCTTGACCCAATCGCGCGAGCAGCCAGAGCGATAGCGTGAACTCTTGCGTTTCGAGACGATACCCTCGCAGGCGAGTAGGCAGGCATGTCGGAAATCCGACTGAAGAATGGAACCCGACCAACCCGCGCGCGTTACGCAGCAACCCTACAAACGCCTGCAAGGTAAATCCTTCCGGAGGACGACGATGACGAAGCTGAGCTTATCTGCTGTTTCCGTTGGCGCAGCTTTAGTATGCGCCGCGCTGCCATTTTCGCTGCATTGGGTACCAATGAAAACGCCATCGGTCTCGCTTGACCAAGCCCACGCCCAGTTTGTGGGACAGCAGCCCTCTGTGGCAAGGAATGTTGCTGGTGTTAGCCGGCCGGTTCATCGGCGCACATACCGCCGAGCAGCGGTAGACCGCCGCCGAGCAGCAGTAGACCGCCGCCGAGCAGCAGGCCGCCGAGCAGCACCGTATGGCTACGGAGGTTCGGAGTACGGATATGTCGTGGAACCTGGCGGGTATGGAAGGTGGTGTGCGGTCTATCCGAGCGGCTTCCGGTGGTGCTGGACTTTTTTAACGATCGGTTGATTGGTGCGCTGCGGGGGCCCCGCAACCGGTGAATTGAGTGCTCGCTCGCTTCCGTACAGATTACGGATGTGCTCGAGACCCGTTTTGAATTGAGACTCACACCGGCCGGCCGGGAGCAGTTGAGCGTGCTGGCGGCCTCGACCAGCGCTCGGAATACGGCAACGCGCCGTAATCTCCTACACCGCCCGCCGCAGCGGCTCTCGGGCGAGGGCACATCCAGCGGGCGGCCTTGCGCTGGCGTCTCCGGACGGGGTGGCGACGACAGCCAAGGTGTTGGGGTGGACGTGCGCAGAGTTGTGAGGGTCGAGTACCACTGGCTGGAAGGGAAATACAATCAGCTGCCGGCGCTCATGGCCAATCTGGTTAGTCGTCGCGTGGCGCTGATCGCCACGCCCACCTAGACATCGGTTGCGCTTGCAGCCAAAGCTGCAACTTCGACGATCCCGATTGTTTTCAGCGTCGCCCAAAACCCGGTCCAGCTTGGTCTGGCCGCCAGCCTGTCGATCCGACGCGAATGACCCATCGCTGCACTTGGCGGCCAATTTTGCTGTGACGCACAACGCTGCCCTTTGGTAGGCTTTAGTCCTCGACGGGCAATTTTGCATGAAACGGCGCAACTTCATCGCACTCCTGGGCGGCGCGGCGGCGTGGCCGCTCGCGGCGCGCGCACAGCAGCCGGCGAACATGCCGGTTATCGCCTGTCTTGTCGGAGGTTCGAAGGCCGCGACCGAACGCTACTTCGGCGGCTTTTCGCAAGGCATGCGCGAATCAGGCTACGCGCAAGGCCGCGATTACGGCTTCGAGGTTCGCTACGCCGAGGGAGATCAGGCGCGCAGTCCGTTGCTGGTGGAAGAGCTGATCCGTCTCAAGCCTGACATTCTCGTGTCAGGCACGCTCAGCGGCGTGATCGAATTCAAAAAGCACACCTCTTCCATACCTATTGTGTCGCCGTCGCTCATTGATCCGGTCGGCTTCGGCTGGGCAGCGAGCCACGCGCGACCCGGTGGCAATGTCACTGGCGTGCTAGCGACAGTAGAGGACTTGCCGAGCAAACAGCTCGCTCTTGCGGCTGAAATGGTTCCTGGCGTGAACAGGGTTGGTCTACTGGTCAATCCCGGCAGTCCACTGCATCCACTCCTTCGACCCGGTTTAGACGTAGCGGCCAAGAAGCTTGGGATTGAGCTGATTGCACAGGAGGCACGCTCACCGAATGACCTCCATGCCGCGTTCCAGCGGTTCGCCCGTGATAAAATAAGCATCGTGTTCGCATTAACGGATGCCATGTTCCTCAACGAGCGCAAACGGATAGCGTTATTGGCGATGTCCGAGCGGCTACCGACGATCTTCGCACTACGAGAAAACGTCGAAGACGGCGGAGTGATGAGCTATGGGATCGATTGGCGCGCGAACTGGCGCCGTGTTGCCGGTTTCGTGGACAGAATTTTGAAGGGCACCAAAGCAGGTGATCTGCCGATCGAGTTTGCGACCCAATTGGAGCTGGTCATCAACTTGACGGCAGCGAAAATCCTCGGCCTAACGATCCCAGCGACGCTGCTCGCCCGCGCCGAAGAGGTGATCGAGTGAAGCGACGCGCGTTCGTCACGCGCCAACTCAGCCTCGCCCTGTTCACGGATGCCAAGCTCGACCTCGGGCACAAGCGAGGTCGCGCCAAATCCGCGCGACGAAGATCCTTCGCGGCCGTTTTGGCAACCTTCACACACACCCCAAAACTGCCACTCTCTTAGAAAGGTACGACCATGATCAAACGTGCTCTCAGAAATTTGACTGCAGCCTCGATCCTGGCTGGTGCCACCCACGGTGCCATTGCTCAGACACCGATGCCGCAGACGCCGACCACCAAGATTCTGGCCGTCGGCACCTTCGCCCC
>Ga0306923_10001014_pt1 | contig 24053 bp, 25 predicted proteins | sample sta12Can44000108_FD_203841 | JGI IMG/M metagenome (GOLD analysis project Ga0306923, IMG submission 203841) | Lab enrichment of tropical soil microbial communities from Luquillo Experimental Forest, Puerto Rico - statanox.12C.anox.44.000.108 (v2)... | ecosystem: Environmental > Terrestrial >... | reverse complement strand
ATTTCCGCTTCCGCTTTCTTGGCGGTAAGTGCCGAAGCCCAAATCGTGGTAATCCGCTCGCGGGGAACACGTGCACGCAGATAGGGATCGCGTTCTCCCGCGAAGCGTTGTTCCGTCCACTTGATCCCCAGGCGGTTGTAACAGGCGCTTTCCGCGCAACCGGCAACTGCCACGCCGTCCGCGAGATCCCGGCTCAACACGAAGTCGATCAACGACGGCGGTGCCATGGCGACACACGGCAAGATCACCGTTCCCTCGAGCCGCCCGGCCGCAGCGCCATACTCGCAAGCCAGCACCAGCACGCGCCCCGACCCGGTGAGCCCGCCCGCGACCTCGACGACCTTCTCACGCAGCTCTTTCAGCGAGAACTCCGGCAGGTCGATCCCGGTTCGCAGATCCTGCGTGCGACGGAATGGCGTCGAGGACGGACATGCACCGACGCAGATACCGCAAGATACGCAGAGGGATGGATTGACCTGCGCCTGAGTCGGAAACGGCATGCCGTCGGTGCGTCCGACCATGCGTATCGCCTCGTAGGGACAATCCTCCGCGCAACGCGCGCAGCCGTTGCAATGCGCGAGATCTATTTCGGCGGGCTTTGCCCGCCTAAGCGGCGGCAGCCAAGGCATCAGTCCGATCATCAGCGAAAAGGCGCCCAGCAGTGCCCATACCGTACCGTTGCTCCAGATGCTGGTGAGCGGATAGAGCGGCAGATAGAACCAGTCGAGGCCGACCTGGGCCGGTACCTTCGTCAGCACGGCTGGTCCCTGCGAGATCGCCGGTTTCCAGATCGAGACGGCCAGCAGCGCGATGAGGGACAGCAGCGCTAGCATACGCGGCGGATTCACCTTCGGCCGCGAGATCCGCAGGATGTGCACCCACATGATGAACAGCAGGAACAGCGGCACCGCTACATGCATGAACACCATCAGCGAAAAGAAGCGGCTGGTGAGCGTGCCGGTGGAAATGAAGTTGCGGGCGATCGGCTCGCCGAAGAAGGGCAGCCAATCCAACAGCTCCGACGAGACGATCGCGACATATTGCGCGAGTTTGTCCCAGACCAGCCAATAGCCGGTGATGCCGGAAGCGTAGAGCAGCCAGATGATCGGCAGGCCAGTAAACCACGAGTACCACCGGACACCGCGATAATGATCATAAGCAAATTCGCGCAGCAGATGCACGACAACCATCACAACCATCAGGTCGGAGGCGTAGCGGTGAAAACTCCGCATCACGCCGGCGTGGAACCATTGCTCCCGTGTCAGGTATTCGACCGACTGGTAGGCCCGCTCGACGCCGGTGTCGAAGAAGATGAAAAGGTAGATGCCGCTGACTGCGACGATCCAAAAAAAGAAAAAGCCGAGCGCACCCAGTTGCGCCAGCGGATTGAGTGCCGGACCAAACAACCGATCGAACGGCTCCTCGATCAGTGCAAAGCCGATGCGGAGCGCCTTGCGGATTGCGCCGATCACGTCATCCCCCGTTTGTTCCGGTCAGGTCGCTCTTGCCCTGGCCGCACGAATCCATTCACGCAGGATAAATCCGGCCATGGCGAACAGGGAGAAAGCTGCGATCACGGCTCCAAACACGGGACCGAAATCGGTACGATAACGGCGCGAAGCGGGATCGTAGGCGGTACAGATGAACTGCATGCGATCGATCATTCCGCCCCAGCTAAACGGCGTGACAGTGCCATAGATCGCGTCTTTCATCGGCTCCATGAATATCGGAAGCGGAAAATCGTCGCCGTAGACGTGGCGGTAGATCCTGCCGTCGCGATCAACGATTGTGGTTTGCATCGGGTGGTCGAAGCCGCCAGCGACGGCGCGGTAGCTGAAGCCGAGATCGTTCAGCAGGGCCTCGATGCTCGCGACATCGCCGCTGGCAACACGCCAATTCGGCAGTTTAATGCCCTGGGCCGACGCGAACTGCACCATCCTCGGCACGGTATCGTTGCGTGCGTCGAATCCGACCGTAAGCACAGCAAAGCGATTTGGCCCGAACACTCGCCTCGCCTCTGTCACGGCGTCGATCAGATGCTGAGTTGTGACCGGGCAAATGGAACTGCAGGCTGAGTAGACAAGGCTGATGACGAGGGGCTTGCCGCGATAGTCCTGGAGAGTGAACGGCACTCCCCTGGTGTCCGTCAGCGTATAGTTGCCTAATGTGCGTCCAAGCGCCCTCTCCCCCGACGCCATCGCCGCGGCGGGCTCAAGTTTGGTCGACGTTGGTTCAGCCGCGGCCGAAGCGACGGACAGCAGCGCAAACGCGACTGCCCACTTCGCGGCGAGGCCACCGCGGATCATGACGCATACCACCCGACCACGCTCGCAAGCAGCGCCCCCGTTACGAGCAGCGCAAGTTGCACCAGCGAAGCGAGGAAGTTGGCCATCGCATTGGCCTTGGACGGCTCGCGATAAAGCCTGAAACTCTTCCAAACGAAATAACCGCCGCCTAGACCGGCGCCAAGTCCATAGAGCGGCCCCTCGCCAAACCAGAGCGGCACGAGCGAGATCGCCGTCAGCGCAATCGCGTGCGAGAGAATTGCCATGGTCCAGGCGTGCGCCGGGACAACGACGGGCAGCATCGGAACCTTCGCTCTCGCATAATCCTGGTCTTTGGCTGCAGCGAGGCTCCAGAAATGCGGCGGCGTCCACAAAAACAGCACGATTGCCAGCACGGTCGGCACGACCTGCGGCGCCGGATCGACTGCGGCCGCTCCGGCGAGCACGGCGAAACTTCCGGCGAGTCCCCCCACCACGATGTTCCAGGTGCTGCGGCGTTTTAGCCAAACCGTATAGACGATGCCATAGGTGAATGCGCCGAGAAAAACGTAGCTTGCCGCAACACGGCCGCCGCAGAGCGAGGCGAGGCCAAGTGAGAACGCCAGCAACGCGAAAAAGGCCAGCGGCCACCACGGGCTCGCCACAAAAGCTCCGCTCGCGAACGGGCGCCTGCATGTTCGCTGCATGAGGCGGTCGAGATCCCGCTCGTAATAGTGGTTGAACGCTCCGGCCGCACCGGAAGCCCCGAGAATCGCCAACGCCAAACCAAGCGGCTGCCACCAGAGGAGTCCGGGGCCGTCGGCGACTGCAACGCCGGCCAGCGCGCTCGCCGCGATGGCGACGCCGATCCTGAGCTTCAAGAGCGAGATTGCCATCCCGATTGTCGCGCGCATCCGGCCTTCTCCCTGCAAGTCATTGCCAATCAATGGAACAGCCAGAGTTCCGACAGGTATTTCCAGTTAATGAAATAGTAGAGCACGAAGCAGACGAAAAAGATCGCGATCAGGATGATCGTGCCGGGCAGCTTGATCGTACCTTCGCTGCCGTAGTGGGACACGGTCGCTCCGCCGCCGGGATTTAGCGGGAACGTCAGCTTGTGGCCGCCCTTGATCTTCTCGCCGAAGAACACGGTGCCGACCACGACGAGCACAAAGAGGATGCCGCCAATTGCCGCGATGATGGCAAAGATCCCGTTCAGGCCCATCATCAGGAACGCGCCGGCCGAATAGGCGAACGAAAGGTTGGCGTCACTGAATGTGATGTCCCAGTGCCGGCGCGCCACCCCCAGGGTACCTGCCCCCATCATGAACAGCGAAATGCCGGCAGCGCCGATTCCGAAAAGATAGGGTTGGATTTTTGCCAGCTTCGGCCAGATGATTTCGCGTTGGAAGACCAGCGGCAAGACCAGATAAGTTGCCGCCATGAAGGCCAGCGTCGTTCCCGCAACCACGGTACCGTGGAAGTGGCCGGGCACGTAGATCGTGTTGTGCATCAGCAGGTTCAGCTGCTCGGTCCCGAGCACCACGCCGGAAATGCCGCCGATGAAACCAAAGAAGATCAGCGACAGGAACATTCCTGAAAATGCCGGGTGACCCCATGGTGCCTTGCGAAGCCATTCGAAAACACCGCGATTATAGCCGTTTCGCCGCTGCGCCGCCTCGATCGCGCCCGGCACGGTCAGTCCATGAATCATCGAACCCATCACCGCCAGGTACATCATGTAGCTGGTGTTGACGATCTTCCAACTTGCGTCCAGACCTGGCTCGGCAAGCAAGTGATGAGCGGACGCGAGTTGAAGAAACAGGATGTACATCAAAAACGCGGTGCGGCTAACCTTCTCGCTCAACGGCTTGGCACCTACCAGGAGGGCAGCGATCAGATACCAGATGGAGACGTGCGCCGAGACGTTGATCTGTTGCGAGGAATGACCCATCGCCCACCACACGACCTTGTACATCAGGGGATCGATGTTGGAGATCAGGCCGAGCGACCACAGCCAGGTCGGGATCAGAATGATGGCACCCGTGGCGATGGTGAACACCGCTATGATGGCAGCCGTCAGCGCGCCGAAGGTCACAAGCGGAATGGAGCCGTCATAGGTTCTTTCTTCCTTCGCAATGACAAGCGTGGCGAAAAAAATCCCGCAGCCGATCAAGGCGCCGACCGCAAACAGGACGAGGCCAAGGTAAAAGTGCGGCTTGGCCTGCATCGGCGGATAAGACGTGAACATCACGCTCGAATCGCCCTGCAGCACCGCCACGTTGGTCGCGATCGCGCCTACGACCATCAGCACGAATCCCAACCAGGCGAGCTTGGGCGCCGCCAGCCGCGAGTTGAGCAGGATTGCGGAAGCAAAATAGAGCACCGCGATTTCGAAGAAGATGATCCAGAACAGAAGCACATTGGCGCCGTGTCCGGTCAGCACTAGATAGAACCACTCGGCTGGAAGCAGATGCACCGCCGGCCAGCGCGTTAACGCCACTAGCAGTCCCATGAGGCCGCCAACCGCGAGGAAGATTACCGCGGCGACGGCGTTCGCCTTGATCAAGGCCTGTGCCGCTGCATCGACTTTCAGGCCGGTGTACTGGCAAATACGGGATTCAGTCTTGGCCGGAATGGCGCCGATGACGGTTTCTGCGGTCATGACCCTACCTCCCCTCGACCGGGCGCTGCTCGGCCTCCGCGCGCTTCTGCTCCGTGACGTAGATCTTTCCGGTCATCGTGTGATGACCGATCCCGCAAAACTCGTTGCAGACGATTCCAAACTCACCGCTTTGGGTCGGCGTCAGTGAGATGATGTGTTCGTATCCCGGATGAACCTGAATGTTGATGTTGATGGGCTGCAGTGAGAAGCCGTGCTGCCAATCGATCGACGAGAGATGAATCCGATAACTGACGCCCTTCTCCAGTTCGAGGATCGGCCACCATTGCCAAAGTCGCGCAAGCAGGTAGACGTCGCTGCCGGACTGCGGCTTGATGACCGGAATCCCCTGTTCCTCGCGGACTTGATACTTTTTGGCGAAGGCCTCAACCTTTTCCTCGTAGGTGGAGGGATTCACACGATACGCTTCCTTGCTCAGGTTCTGCTGGCCAATGAAATGCCAGGCGATCATGAACACGAACATGAACAGGCCCCAGAGGAACGCGATGACGATCCAGACCAGTTCAACCCGTTCGATCGGCTCATTCCACCAGATGCGTTGTTCGGGCGGTGTGACGGCCATTTCGGTTTCCCCTTGCGTTAAGCCTAGCGCGTCGGGATACGCTTGCCAGGATTTTGCGAATTCACTTGCCCAACGGAATCGATGCGACTTCCATCACCCCCCAGATCACGTAGAGAACGGTGGGAAGGGTGATGCCAAGAAACAGCAGCAGAAACGGATTATCGAGAATCCGCTGCATCGTTGGCACACGTGCCGCACTGTCCTGTTGCGGCGCATTCAGTTCGGTGGGGGGCATCGGCGCACTCCCGGCGTTGTTAGCAGCGAGCAGATTTACGCTTCGCTACCCTGACCTCCTTGACCGTGGTTAAGGATGCGGAACGGCGCATCAGAAATATTGGACGTGATGCAACAGCCGGCCGAAATTTCTCGCCAGCGTCCCGGTTTGCAGTACCGGCAACGGTCTGCGCAACTTGGCGCGATAGTTGCGGTCGCGACCATCGCTGCGATCGCGTGGGGTACACATCAACCACGAAACAGAGGACATATGAACGTCATGCTTCTCTATGTCGGCGCCGAAGATTGCGCGCCCTGCCGAGCCTGGCGCCACGGAGAGGGGGCGGCTTTTCTTGCATCAGCCGAATCCGGACGCATTACCTATCGCGAGGTCAAGTCGCCGCATCTTGAAGACGTTTTAAAAGACGAAAACTGGCCGAAAGACATTCGTCCCTTCAGAGATGGGATCAGTCGAATCGACGGCGTACCGCTCTGGGTCGTCGTCACCGACGACAAGGTCGTCGAGCACCAATTTGGCGTGACCGCGTGGAATGAGCGCGTGCTGCCGAAGATCAGATCATACTTGCGCTAGAAACCGGCTTCGCCTCGCGCTCGGGCCGGACGGCGGCGGCGTTGAGGCAAGACAAGGCTTCGCTGATTTGATTTTCGCATGACCGCGGGGGCGGGTACGATCGCCGGTAACCAGACCCCGAAGCTGTGCTATTTCGCTGACCACAACACGGGAGGCGCGGACATCGACCCCGATCGGCCTGAGCTTGGCGAAGATTCGCGACAGGGATTCCGGCTTCAGCCCCAGCCTGCCCGCGATGACCGATTTGTCATAGGGAAGCTCGATCGTGCAGGGTCCTTTTGAACAGGGAGCGAGCGCAGCGAGGAAATCAGCCACGCGCTGCGTAGCGCTCTGGGCGGTGAGCTGTTCAATGCGTTGAATCATCCGGTGCAGGTGCTGCGAAGTCGATGCGATCATGGCGAACGCAATTTCAGGCATTTCCCGAATGCAGTTCATCACATGGTCGGCAGGAATCATGACGACACGCGCCCGCGTCACGGCGCAGGCCGTCGCGGGGTGGCGGCCAGAAGCGAACGTTACCGCCTCGGCGAGGCTTTCTCCCGTAGTCAGCACATTGAGAACGGCCTCGTCGCCGGCCGGGGTAACCCGATAGAGCTTTATCCAGCCCTCCACAATGATGAAGAACGCAAGCGCCGGTTCCCCTTGTCGGAACAACACATGACCGGGGCGGAGCTTGATCACGCTCGCTTGCGCGAGCAGAACCCCCAGCGCCTCGGATTGCAGTCCACTGAAGACAGGTATCCTGGCCGAAATATCCAGATCACCTCTTGTGGGTACCGTGATGGGCTTCGTGCCCGAAGTTTTATAGACTGCCTTATGAATGGCAGCTAATCCCTGATCGGTTCCACCCAGATCGATTTGCGGCGCCATGCTCCGCCGGTCTCGCGAGCACCGTGTCAAAATTCTTTGCATGGTTTACCCCGTTTTCCTTGTCCTGCAATATCGCGGAGGGCCTTCATGAATGCGTTGCGATCGATGCCATGTTCGACACAGGCGTCATCAACGGTGTGGAAGCAGGCGATCGGGCAGCCGACACAGCCCATTTTGAAGTCGAGAAAAATGCGGATCGTCTTCGGCTGGCTCCTCATCACCTCGTCCACCAGATCGTCGAACTCGATCGGCATCGAAGGTCTTCCTGTTAAATTTTGACTATTGGGTCGTCTTTCGATTCTCTGTTTGTTGGGGCGCAAACTTCGCGACGTTTTCCCGAAAAACTAGGCCGGAGGATTTCGAGGTCCGGGTACCACGTGCGGTTTTTCGTTCGCCTGCGCGGCGGCCAACGCCTTGCCCTGCCGGCAATTGATCCCCCGAGACGGACCTTTAAAGGATGCCGAAGATGAAGATGACACCGTCGATACGGCCGGCCGCCGTGAACAACGCACTTTGCGAGGGTCGGAGCGACAATCCCGCCGCCATCCGGCTCTTGGCGCCGCAACTTGATCGGCAGACCCACGCCACTCCGCGCCACAGGGCCGCTGTATGGCGTCATCCTGCACGAGCAGAGGCGGTCTCCGGTCGAAGGGGATTTGCGAAAGGACCAACGCCTAAAGCAGAAGTCACCCTCCGTCTCGCCTACGTCTGGTTTGCTTTTAGAAATCGGACATCAAGATCCGGAGGCCGGTTGCGCATAGTGCCACATCAGACCTCGGACAACTGTGGACAGGCCTCAGTTCGGCCATCGTTGCTGGGTGGCAATTGAGCTGCGCCAGGGCCGCGTGGAAGCGCCTACGACACGGCCAGCCTCCTACGCGACGATATCAACCTGCGAATTGGGCTTCGCCATCTCTTCTGCATCGATCACAGCCCGCTCATCAGCTTTGATCGTTACCGGCGCGGCATTTTCGGTTTGGTCGGCAACGAGCCGTATCTCAGCTTCCACCACGAGAACTTGGGCAGGGAATGCGGTGCTAACTGTCGTCATTAGCGAACACCTCCTTTTCTCAAAATAGAGACGGTCTGTTCATGTCTTGTTAAGGTATTTGGTTAACGCGCGATATTCGGCAATAATCGAAGCCGCGCTTTCCAAGGGCACGGCCGGGGCGAAAAGGACGCGAGGCCAGGCGATCTCCGCATTCCCTGCAATCCGGAGACTGCGCTGGGTCAAGCTAGTTGGACTACTGATCGATCAGAGCGCAGCGAGGGGTTCAATATGGTCAGCCGACGCGACGTTGCTAGCATTGAGACAGAGATTGGTCGCACCTTTGAGCAGATGATTCCGTTCAATCGCGTGCTTGGGCTGAAGGTCGATTCGCTCGATTCCAAGACGCCCCGGCTGCGGTTTGAAATGCGGCCTGAGCTGGTCGGCAACCCGGTTCGTCAAATCCTGCACGGCGGGGTGATCTCGGCGACACTCGACGTGGTCGGCGGCCTCGCCATCGCGCTCGCGTCGCTCGCCAAGAAAGCCGATGAGACGCCGGCGCGACAGTTTCCAAATATTGGCACGATCGACCTGCGCATCGACTATCTGCGACCTGGGCGCGGCAAATTTTTCATTGCCTCCGGTCGCGTCGTTCGGCTCGGCGGTCGCGTGGCGGTAGCCCATATGGAGCTCGTCAACGACACCGGGGATCAAATCGCGACTGGCTCGGCGGCCTACATCGTCGGCTGAGCAGAGCGCTCCCCGTGGCGCGCCTGGCGACCGGGAAATTATTCTCAACAACAGGAATTTCGCGCGTCAAAACAGAGAAAAACGAACGGAAAGCAGCCCACCTTTTTTGCGTCTGCTCATCTTCAGCAGCCGGCACCGCCTAATTCAGAACGGACTTTGGTTGGGAAAAATCGGCGCACGCTTTTCGAGGTGCGAGGCGAGCCCTTCCTTCACCTCGGGACTATCGAAACCCAGAAACTCCAGCGCGAGAGATGCATCAAACGTTGGCCCCGCTTGGCGCAACCAGTTATTGAGCGCGTACTTCGTCCACTTGATGGCGGCCTGAGCGCCGTTCGCAAGGCGACTCGCGATCTCGATCGCGCGTTGATCGAGCGCTTCGTCGTCAAGAGCCTCGGTAATCAAACCGATCCGCTCGGCCTCGGCGCCCAATAAGGTATCGCAGGTCAAAAGATAATATTTCGCCTTGGCCATGCCGCACAGGAGCGGCCAGATCATCGCGGCGTGATCGCCGGCTGCGACGCCCAGTCGGGTGTGACCATCCAGTATTCGGCAATCCCGCGTTGCGAGCGAAATGTCAGCCAGAATCCCGCAGACCAATCCCGCGCCGACCGCCACACCCCGCATGGCACTGATCACCGGCTTGGAGCAATTGATGCAGTTGTACACGAGGTCGCGTGCTTCCCTCCATCCGCTGACGCGCGCCTCGAAGCTGTCGATCTGTGCCCGGACGAGTGAGAAGTCGCCGCCAGCCGAGAAGTATCGGCCTGTTCCGGTGATGATCACGGCGTTCGCTTCGGGATCGGCTTCGACATCGCGCCACACCTCGGCCAATTCGCGGTGCATTATCGCGTCGGCCGTATTCATCTTGCCGTTATTCATCGTAATGCGAACGACGCGCGGAGCTGGATAGTCGAACTGGAGACGCTGGTAGGCTGAATATCGCTGCGCGGCATGCTGCATGTTGGCCTCCCTGTCTCGAACCCGCATGGACTCTGTGTAACCGCAGTCTAGACAGACACAAGTTGCAATCAGCCCTTCTTCACCAGCGGGCAGGCTGAGTCCTTGAGCGAGCGGAATGCCTCGTCGCCCGGGATCACGGCGCGCAGCTTGTAGTAATCCCATTCGCCCTGCGATTCCTGGGGCTTCTTGACTTCGTACACGTACATCTCGTGCACCATGCGGCCGTCTTCGCGGATGCGACCGTTCTTGGCGAAGAAGTCGTTGATCGGCATCTCTCGCATCTTGGTCATCACGGCTTTGGCGTCGTCGGTTCCCGCCGCTTCGATCGCCTTCAGGTAATGCATCGTGGAAGAGTAATCTCCGGCATCTCCCATATGCGGCATCCGCTTCATCCGATCGTAGAACCGCTTCGACCATGCGCGGGTTTCGCCGTCGCGATCCCAGTAAAAGGCGTTGGTGAGGACGAGGCCCTGCGCCGTTTCAAGCCCAAGGCTCTTGATGTCGGTGATCCAGACCAGAAGGCCGGCCAGCGTCTGCCCACCTTTGCGGATACCGAATTCCTGTGCCGCCTTGACCGCATTGACGAACACGGTTCCCGAGCCAGCGAGCCCAACCACCTTGGCTTTTGACGCCTGCGCCTGCAACAGGAAGGACGACTGATCCGACGTCTCGATCGGATAGCGCGAAGCGCCCAGTACCTGACCGCCCAAAGCCTTTATCACCGCCGTCGTATCACCCTCTAACGCATGGCCGAACGCATAATCGGCTGTGAGGAAATACCAGGTCGTGCCGCCCTCTCGCATCAGCGCGGTGCCCGTGCCCTTCGCCAGCGAATAGGTATCGTAGGCGTAATGAATGCTGTTGGGCGTACAGGCATCTCCGCTGAGCCGTGAGGAACCCGACCCGTTGATGATAGCGATGCGATCCTTTTCCCTGGCGAGCTGCGAAACGCTCAAAGCAATGGAGGAGTTGATCAGGTTCGCGATCATGTCGACCTTGTCGACGTCGAACCATTTGCGCGCAATGCCGGAGGCAATGTCGGGCTTGTTCTGGTGATCGGCAACAATAAGTTCGACAGGCTTGCCGAGCACCTTGCCGCCGAAATCCTCGATTGCCATCCGCACGGCCGTGACCGCGCCTTCACCGGATTCATGGGAAAACTGACCGGACATGTCGGTCAGGACCCCGATCTTTACCACATTGTCGGAGATGCCATCTGCGAAAGCAGGTACTGATCCGAGCGTGACCACGAATGAAAACGCGAGCGCGGTTCGAGCAACACTACCCATGGCGGTGCCTCCGAAAACGGTTTGAACAATCGGGGTGCGCTTCCACCCTTCTCTTTTATACTTTTCATCTATCACATGCATAACTAGACTAAATTTGCTTGGTAAGTCAATCCAGCTACTGTAGGATGGGCTTTTAGTTGCTGCGGGCACTCGGTGCGCGCAAAGGGTGAGATATGAGCGACACATTGCGCCTTGGCGCAGGCTGCGATTGTGCAATTCGGCTACAATCCTGATGGCGCGTTCGGCAACGGCGAAGATCGCGGCAAGACCGGCGCAAGCGGCGGCCCGCCCGGAAAAGACGGCCAGCGAGACGCGCGCCGAACGAACCTGTTCGGTCGCCCGGACGCTCGATATCGTTTCGGACGCCTGGGCGTTCCTGATCATTCGCGAAGCTTTTTTCGGCACACGCACATTCGAAGCGTTTCGTTCGGCGCTCGACATCCCGCGCGCCACGCTGACCGACCGCCTGAGAAAGCTGACACGGCTGCAGATTTTCCGGCAGGTCGCGGCCGAAACCGGGCAGCGCAAGGAATACCGGCTCACCAAAATGGGTTTTGATCTCTACCCGAGCTTCATTGCGCTGATGCAGTTCGGCGACCGTTGGCTTTCGGTCGGCAAACGCCCGCCGCTGGTGCTGGTCCACCGCGCTTGTGGCTGCGAAAGTCATCCTGTCGTCGCCTGTTCGCAATGCCTGACCGCACTCGAAGCGCGCAACGTCGCGTTTCGCGACGGACCCGGCGCCGGGCGAAGGCCAGCGAAGCCTGGACGCAATACCAGACGCGCCTCTGGCGATAGCCGCTTCATGCAGGGGCGCCCGAGCTCGGTATCTCGCGCGATCGAGATCATCGGTGACAAGTGGAGCTTTATGGTCGTTCGCGAGGCATTCTTCGGCAATCGCCGCTACGACAAGATTCAGATGGAGCTCGGAATTGCCCCGAACATCCTGACTGACCGGCTGTCACGCCTCGTCGCCCGCGGCATTTTTCACCGGCGGCTCTATCAGCACGCACCCGAACGCTACGAATATTTGCTGACCGACATGGGCCGCGATCTCTACGGACCGTTCGTCGCGATGCTGGCGTGGGGCGATCGCTGGCTTGCCAAGGGCAAGCCGCCGCTGCTTCTGCGCCACAGCATATGCCGACGTGATTTTCAGGCGATGGTGATCTGTAATCAATGCCAGAAGCCAATCATCGCGGCCGACATGCAATATCGATTGAACTATGATCCGCGGGATTACAACGCGCTCGGGCCGCGATCGATCAACTAAGCATCGCGCTTCAAGGCTTCCACCAGCTTGAAGCGCATGATCTTGCCGGAACCCGTGCGCGGTATCTCGGGCACAATGTGGGTCGCCTCTGGAATCTTGTAGGCTGACAGGCTAAGGCGGCAATGCGCCAGAAGTGAATCGGCATCGAGCATGTTCTTTTCGGCCACCACAAACAGATGTGGCACCTCGCCGAGCGTGGCGTGCGGCATGCCGACCACGGCGCAATCGAGCACCTGGTGATGACGGATCGCGACTTCCTCGATTTCCGCAGGCGCGATGTTCTGACCACCCCTGATGATCAGCTCCTTGATCCGCCCTGTGATCGTGAGATAGCCATTGGGGTCGGATCTCGCGAGATCGCCAGTGTGGTACCAGCCTTTCTTCAAGGCCGAGGCCGTCTCCGCCGGCTTGTTATGATAGCCCTGCATCAGATTGGGGCCGCGAACGATCAGTTCGCCTTCTGCGCCGAACGGCAAGTCTTCCACTGTATTTGGATCGACGATCCGCACCGCAAGGCCTGGCACCGGAAGCCCGCAACTTCCCATCACCCGCGTACCCGTCATCCAGTTCATCGTGACCATGGTCGAGGTTTCGGTGATGCCATAGCCATCGAGCAGCATGGTGCCGAAGTGCGCCTCGAACGAGCGATTTAACGTCGCGGGCATGATCGCACCCGCGGAGAAACATACCCGCGTGTTGCCGAGCTTGCTGACGCCTGTCTCCTGCGCCCGCTGCAGCAGATAGTGAAACATCGTCGGCACGCCGGGAAAGAGTGTGTATTTCCCGCTTCCCAGCAGCTCCAGCACGTTTTGCGGCGAAAACCGCTCCATGATGTGCTCGCTGGCGCCAGCCGCGAGCACGCTGAGGACCGAGAGATTGAGCGCGTACGAATGGAACAGAGGCAGCGGCGACAGCACGACATCCTTGTCGGACAGACCCATGATCGGCGCCCAGCAGGACGCGGCGATCCAAAGCATACCGCGGATCGACAACAGCACGCCCTTGGCTCGCCCCGTCGTACCGGACGTGTAGATGATGAAGGATGAACGATCGATATCGGCGGGGTCCAGCGCGCCATGCGCACTGACTTGCGCGAGCTCATCAAGGTTCGTGCCTGCTTCTTTTGCGCCGGCGCCGGCATATACAAGCGAAACTTCGCCAGCCGACCCAGCGGTGAGTTTCCTGATCAAATCGGCGCGTGCCGGCGTCGTGACAACAAGCCCGCAATCCGCATCCAAAAGCCGATAGGCAATCTCCGCCTCCGCCGCGTCATAGCTGATGGGCACGATCACCGAACCGGCGCGCAGGCCAGCGAAACACGCCTCAATCCAGTCAACCCCATTTGGAAGATAGACCGCGATGCGATCGCCTTCGCGGACTCCTCTTTTCGACAGCGCGACCGCCATCGAAGCCGTGCGGTGGGCGAGTTCTCCGTAAGTTACCGATCTCTGGGAATCCCAGTACGCGATTTTGTCTGATCGCTCGTTGGCATGCCGCCGCAGGAGTTCCGATACTGGTGCGATCAGATCCGTGTGTAACATGGCTTTCCTCCGCCGCTTAGACCATGCTGAATCCACCGCTGATGCTGATGACCTGGCCGGTGATCCAGCTTCCCGCATCCGACGCCAATAACGTGACCATCGGCGCCACGTCGGAGGGCTGGCCGAGGCGGCGGATCGCATAGGCCTTCACCAGCTTCTCACGATTGGCCTCGACCCAGCTTCGGTCGTGGGCGGATTCGATCAGGCCGAGTGCAATGGAATTGGCGGTCGTGCCCGAGCGTCCCATCTCCCGCGCCAGCGATTTCATCAGCGCGATGGTGCCGGCGCGAGCTGCAGCTGCAACAGCAAGCCCGGATTCGCCGACGCGAGAGGAATCCCCCATGATCGATATGATCCGCCCCCGGCCGGAAGCCTCCAGCAAAGGCGATGCGGCGTGACAGCAATGAATCGCCCCATAAAGGCAGGTATCGATCTGCCTGTGCCAGTCTTCTGGGATGGTTTCGATGAAGCGCTTGCGCAATACCAGACCGGCATTGTTGACGAGAATGTCCAGCCCTCCAAACTCAGCCTTGACGCCCGCGACCATGCTCCGGACCGCCTCGAGATCCGAGATATCCGCGGCGAACGCCTTGGCCTTGCCGCCAGCCTCCCGGATTCGCAAAACGACCGTATCGGCCTCATCTTTCGAGGAATGATAATTGACCGCGACCGCCGCACCGGCGGCGGCGAGGCCTAACGAAATTGCAGCACCCACGTCGCGGCCGCCACCGGTGACAAGGGCGACGCGCCCAGCCAGATCGTTCATGGTTTGCTTCCTTTCGCGTTCATGCGTGCCTGCTCCAGCAGCGTGAAAATTCGCTGCGGCGTCATGGGGAGGATCGAAACGTTGATGTCGAGAGGTGAGAGCGCATCCGCAATCGCGTTCGCGATCGCGGCAGGAGCGCCAATCGTGCCGCCCTCGCCCATGCCGCGAAAGCCGCCTGCGACCGCCGACTCGCTTTCGATATGAATGACATTCATCGGCGGGATTTCAACAGCGGACGGAATGACATAATCGACGAGGCTTGCGGTCACAAGCTGACCATCTTCGTCGTAGATCATTTCCTCAAGGAGCGCGGCGCCGATGCCCTGAGCAACGCCACCATGAACCTGGCCGTCGACGATCATCGGGTTGATGATGCGGCCGCAATCCTCAGCGACCATGTAAGCGTGGATTTTGACGAAACAGGTCGCCGGATCGACCTCGACTGCGGCGAGATGGGTCGCGGCCGCCGCCGTTCCGTTGATGGGATCGTAGGTATAGCTGGCCTCAAGCTCCTCGCGCGCCTCGACCGGCAGCGTCTTCATGTCGGAATAGACCGCTTTCGCGATCTGCCGGAAGCTCACCGCGCGGTCGGTGCCGGTAATCATGGCACGGCTGCCGTTGATGTCGATATCCTCGGCACTTGCTTCCAACAGGTGAGTGGCGACCCTTTTGATTTTTTCACGCAGCAGCAGTGAGGCATTTTTCGCGGCACCACCGCCAAGCACCGCGCTGCGGCTGGCATAGGTGCCCGTCGACATCGGTACGCCGTCGCTGTCGCCTTGAAGGACGCGAATATCTTCGAATCTAGCGCCGAGGTCATCGGCGATGATCTGGGCGAGCGTCGTTTCCAGCCCCTGCCCATGTGAAGCGATACCAAAAGCCGCCGTGATCGCGCCGGTCGAATCGAGACGAATTTTGGCGGTCTCCGAGCCGGTGTTGATCGGCATGCCTGGGGCAGCGGAAATGCGTGAGCCGATGCCAGTGAGTTCGGCGTAGCTTGCGAGCCCGATGCCGAAATAACGTCCCTGCGCGCGCGCCAGGCGTTGTTGCTCGCGAAGCTTCTCATAGTGCCCAGCTTTCGCTGCCGTTTCGAGGCATTCGAGAAAGCCGGTTTTGTCCCAGATGATTCCAGATGCGATCCGGTAGGGAAATTCATCCGCGCGAACGAGATTGCGCCGCCGAATTTCCAGCGGATCCAGCCCGAGCGCCTTCGCACCCATGTCCATCAGACGTTCGGTGACGAAGGCGGAAATCGGCCGGCCGACGCCCCGATAGGGTCCGGTCGGCGGCTTGTTGGTGGCAACCCCGCGCACCGCGCCGCGATACGACCTGATCCTGTAGGGACCGGGAAGGAAGCTCACCACCTGGACCGGTTCTAGCGCACAGGTCCAGGGATAGATCGAATAGGCGCCGACGTCGCCGATCACGTCAGCTTGAAGAGCGATCGCCACGCCGTTTTCGTCAAAGCCCATTTCGGCGTCGATGATTTCGGCGAAAGCCTGGCTCGAACTGGAGATGTCCTCGAGCCGGTCCGCCGTCCATTTCAGCGGTCGGCGCAATTTCTTCGCAGCGACGCAAAGAAGAATCTCCTCCGGGTAGAGCGAGCCTTTGGAGCCGAAGCTACCGCCGACATCGGGCGCGACGACCCGCAACCGGTTGCCTGGCAGGTCGAGCGACTCCGAAAGCGCATCGCGCACGATGCCGGGCACGTTGGAAGACGTATACAGCGTGATGGCCTCACGCCGATTCTCATATTCCGCGCAGTAGCTGCGCGGCTCGATGGCGAGCGGCGCCTTGCGCATCATCTGAAAGCGATCGCGGACGCGCACATGCGCAACGGCCAGATCGGCGCGGACATCGCCCTTCTTGAACTCCCTCGCGATGAGCACGTTGCTGGCGGCTTCGGCATGAACGAGCGGGGCGCCGTCCGACAGCCCAAATTCGGGATCGGCTATTGCGCCGAGCGGGGCACATTCAATGTCGACCAGCTCAAGCGCGTCTTCAGCAAGGTAGCGGTCTTCCGCAATGACGGCGACCACGGGTTCCCCGACATAGCGCACCTTCTTCGACGCCAAGGCCAGTATCGGCGTCGCGTAGTAGTTCGGCATCCGCGATACCGGAATGACCGGTCTGTAGTCGTCTTTGAGGTCATCGGCGGTGAAGACGGCGACGATGCCAGGCGCGGCACGCGCTTTCGACACATCGATCCGCACGATTTCGGCATGGGGATGTTCGCTGCGACGAAAGGCGATGTGAAGCGCGCGCTCCGGCTTGCGGTCGGCGGTATATTCACCATTGCCAGTCAGCAGGCGCGGATCTTCGGTGCGCCTGATCGGAGCACCGACATGGCGCGGTCGCAGCAGGTCCGAACTCTGGACGAGATCGTCCTTACTCATACGCGTCCGCCCCCTTGCGCAGGCATTGCCATTGCGCGTCGTCATGGCCGCAGATGACGGTAGCGCCCGCTTTTTCGATTCGCCTTATCTCCACATAGGATTTCAGAAGTGCGTCCGCGTTCCAGGTATTGCGGGGCGCCGTATCAGCATCGAGATTGGCGCGCAGGCTCACGGCGTCCGACACCAGCAGGAACGAGCCGTCGCGATCGAGGTTGACCTGCGCCCCCATCGTGCCCGGGGTGTGGCCCGGCAGCGGAATCAGAACGAGCTTGCCGTCACCGAACACGTCGCGCTCGCCCGCGATCGCGTCGGTCGGCTGGTCATGGTCCCAGTCCGCCCGCAGGTAACCGGCCATCTCCGCTGCCGGTGCCTTCGCCGCCTCGATTTCCCTGGCATGCGCCATGATCGTGGCCTTTCGGAAGAACTGGTTGCAGCCGCAATGATCGGGATGGAAGTGGGAATTGACCACGACGTCGATATCGTCGGGAGCGACCCCGACGCAGGCGAGGTTCGGCAGAAGCGTATCTTGCGCGCTCATCACCGGCGTCATCACCTTCAGCAGTGAGCCCCAGCGTTCTTCGCCGTGTTCGACCACCGACGGATGGCAGCCGCTGTCGAACAGCACATTGCCCTGGCGATGGCGGATCAGCGCGCTGGAAACCGGCGCTTCAAACGTCTCGGTGCGCTCGGCGGCCTTGTCGTAGATGCTTTTCTTCAGGCGCAGACGGCCGGCGGAGACGAATTGCAGTTTCATGTGGCGCCTCCATCGCGCAAAGCCGCTGCCGCCCGGATCGCGGCGACGATGTTCTGATAGCCGGTGCAGCGGCAGAGATTGCCGGACAAGCCCTCGCGAATCTCCTCATCGCTCGCCAGTGGATATTTCTTTAACAGGTCCATGCCTGAAATCAGCATGCCCGGCGTGCAGAAGCCGCACTGCAGGCCATGCTTTTCACGAAACTCGTTCTGCAATACGTTGAGCTGATCCTGCGAGCCCAAGCCTTCGACGGTCAAAATCTCCGCGCCATCGGCCCGCACCGCAAGCATCAAACAGGAGCGGACGCTGTTGCCGTTTGCAAGGATCGTGCACGCTCCGCATACGCCGTGCTCGCATCCGACATGCGTACCGGTCAGGCCCAGTCTGTCACGGAGAAAATCGGAAAGCAGCAAGCGCGGCTCGACCTGCGCCTCGTATTTGCGCCCGTTCACGGTGACGGTGATATCCTTCTTCACGGCGCCTCCCCGGTCGCGCGCGACAAAGCCGCCGCGAAAGCCTTCTTGGCCAGCGCGCTGATCAGGTGTTTACGGTATGCGGCCGATGCATGAATATCATCCGAAGGCGACACGGACCCGCGCACGGCTTCGGCAAACCGGTTTGCCCCTTCTGCGTCGCCGTATGAACCGTTGATGGTGTCCTCGGCCTTGCGAAGGCGCAGCGGCTTCTCCGCGATACCCATCGCAGCCACGCGCGCATCGGCGAGGCGGCCGTCAACCAGCGCAAAGGACAGCGCAATTGAGGCCAGGGCAAAATCGCCGAAGCGGCGCGCAACTTCTTCAAAGGCCCAGCCGGCGTGGCCTCTCAGAACCGGAAAATCGATTTCAAACACGATCTCTTCCGGCTCGAGACAATTGGTCAAAGCGGCAACGAAAAATTCCTCAGCCGGGATTTCGCGTTGACCGTTCGGCCCCTGTGCCTTGATCGTGGCGCCGTAAAGCACCGCCAGCATCGGCAATTCGGCCGCAGGATCGGCATGGGACAGGCTACCGCCAATCGTGCCGCAATTTCGGATCGCAAGATGCGCCACATGCGGCATGGCCGCCGCCATGACCGGCAGCTTAGTTTTGATCGAGTCAGAAAATTCAAGATCGGCGTGCCGGGTCAAGGCACCGATCGCAACGGTGTCGCCCTTCAACCGAATGGATGACAGGCCCGGAATACGCATGAGATCGACGATGACGGCGGGTCGTGTCATCCGGAAGTTCAAAAGTGGCATCAGCGATTGCCCGCCGGCCATCACCTTGCCCTCGCCCCGTGCCGAGACGAGGGCTTGGACCGCCGCTTCCAGGCTTTCGGGAGCGACGTAGTCGAAAGCGGCCGGCTTCATCCCACTTCTCCGAACAGCTCGCCGAAACGCAACCTTCTCCCTTCAACGCACTTCATCAGCGGCCACGAAATCGTGGCGTACGTTTCTCGGCCAAAGCTAGCCTGCCCTCCCTGAAATCGTCACTATCGGCCGCTTCGTCGACGAGGCGCTGGGCAACCGCAAGGTCCAGCGCGCCCTCGCCGGCCGATAATCCATTCAGCATGAATTTTGCACCAGCGATCGACAGGGGTGCATTGCGCGCCAGGACCTGCGCAAATTCAATCGCAGCCCCGAAGGCATTGTCCTTGACTTCATCGACAAGACCCATGCGGAGCGAATGCGCCGCATCGTAGCGCTCGCCCGCAAAGAGGATACGCTTGGCGTTTGCGATTCCGACGATCGCGAGCAGACGCTGTACGCTTTTTACGCCGTATACGATCGAGAGTTTGGCTGAGGGAATACCGAGTTTTGCCGTGCTATCGGCAAACCGGAAATCGCAGGCAAGCGCAAGGTGACAACCTCCGCCCAGGCAATATCCGGAGATTGCAGCGATCACAGGCTTTTGCACATGCGCAATCGCCGCCGAGCACGCGTCGACTGCAGTTTCATAGGCGGCGCTCTGGTCCTTGTTCTCTCTGATAGCGCTGAACTCGGTTACATCAGCGCCGACGCAAAAGTTCGCGCCCGCTCCCGTCAGAACGATGGCACGAACGGCATCATCACTGGCGAGATCTTGGAACATGCCGGCCAATTCACGCCACATCGCGAGTTTGACCGCATTGTACACCTCCGGCCGGTTCAGGCTCACAATGCCGACGTCGTCCCGCCTGGTCACGAGGATATCCGGCATTTCATCTCCCTTGGCCCGCTTCCCGACCCACGGCCGCGAGGGTCGCCGCGCCGCGACAGGATGGCTCGCGCCTGTGACTTGCATAAGTAGACTAATCGCGATGCTGCGGTCAAGTCCGGCAGCGCCCGGCATGCGCAAATCGTCAGCTACGACCGGTCCGCTGCGAAGTCTGCCCGCTCCAAAAGCCAGGAAACGGCGATACCAAAGACCAGCCCCCAAAAAGCAGCGCCGACATTTAGCAATGACACGTCGGCGACGGTCACAAGGAAGGCAACCAGCGCGCCGAGAGAGAAACGCTCCTTGAAGGCAGTAATGAAAGCTGTCTGCAGCACGCGCAGCATCGCAAGACCCGCCAGGACGGTTACCAGAGATTTGGGAGCCAGGAAAAGCAGTCTAGTGAAGGTAGGCGCCAGCAGCCCGAACAATATTGCCAACAATCCGACAAGTATTCCCGAAGTATATTGGCGTTTGCGCTCGCCGCTTGCGACAATGATCGCGTTGGCCGGCCCTGTCAGGCATGTGCTGATACCACCAACAAGAGCGCTGACCGCCGAACCTACGCCGCAGGCGATGGTGATGGCATCAATTGGCGGCTCAAAACCTGCTGACTTCAGCACCGCGATGCCTTGGCTGTTCTGGATCGCGAGCACGGTGATGGCGAGGGGAACAATCAGTTCGATCATGGCCGCGGTCGACCAGATGGGTGCCGCAATCAGCGGCCTGATCAACTCGATCTGCAGCGACTTGGAGGTGTCGAACCTTCCGAGCGTCACGGTAAGCAGTGTGCCGACGAGAAGTGTTCCAATGATGGGCGGGCAGCCGCGCCCCAGCCTTGGCGATGCGGTCAGGACCAGCCAGATAACAACCATCGGTCCCGCAATGGGGAAATCGGCAAAAACCGCATGGACAAGGTCGAGTCCGAAGCGCAGGAACACGCCGGCGACCATCCCCATCACGATCGGCATGGGCACGAGCAGCATGGCGCGCTTCACCCAACCGATCGCGCCAAGCAGCAGCAATAGCGCACTGGTTCCGTAGTAGGCGCCGACAATTTCAGGGAACGTTAGGTGGTTCAATGACTGACCGACCAGAACCGCGCCGGGAATCGTCCACAGCATGATCAGCGGCTGGCGGTAAAACCAGCAAAACAGGACGGTAACCAAGCCGTTGACGAAAAAGACACCGAAGATCCAGGACGCGATTTCGTCCTCCGAAAGCCCGCCATTCGTGCCGACGGCGAGAATGACGGCAACCGGCGCGCTCACGGCAAACAACCAGCTGACAAGACCGTTCGAGGCGTAGAGGAGACCGAAATCCGAGAGAACCTGCCGAAGCTTAGGCGGCCGCTCAGCTGGTCGTTCGATATGTGTGAACATGAAGCGTTAGGTTAGCCGGGCGAGATCAGAAACCGGAAGCTTACCAATTCTTGCCAAGGCATTGTAACAAAAGCACGCTGGGGTTCATGATCCCCTCGGATCCAGACGCTTCGATCATGGCGCCGGCGCGATCGATCGCGGCCTGAAGACCGAGGACTGCCCGCGCATCGGTGCGCGCAACGATCTGAAGATCGCCATCGCGACGGGTGTCGACTGTGGCCTTGATCTTCGCCAGCATCTCTTCCAGCGGCACGACCTCCTTGCCATCGAAATGACCGCACCTCTTCGGAAACACCTGGTCTTCGATCTGAAGCCCGGCCGCGCCTGCGCGTTCCAGTACTTGCCGTCGACAGCGGCAACCATTTCCTCACGGTCACGGTGTCGGAATACATCCCCGACACCGACCGTATGCTGTTCTAGGTCGGATTCGGCGCGATGCAGTAAGCCAGAACATTAAATCATTTCGACGTTGATTTAGGTCAACCCCGCCGCTCCCGCCGGCTCTTTGTATGCGCGCTCCAAAACGGAGGCGGCGCTCCATGACCAAAATCCAACTCCTGCGCCTGATCGGAGCCGGAAAATACGATTCAGAAATTCCGGGCGATTATCTTACCAGCAAAATGCTATTTGAATGTATTGCGGACGGCCTCGTTGAATCGAGCCACGTCAAGAACGATGATCTTTTCTGGCTCACCAAGCGCGGCAAATTCGCCAGCCGGATAGATGACGCCGAGGACGCCGCTTGAAGCGGTTCTGCGCGAAGCAGTTCTCGGTCGCGAATATGATCGTCGCATCTCATCGGAGATCGATAGGCGATTGCCGAGTCGGAGAAGGTCGCGGAGAGGTCCCACTCCAAGCCGGTGCGCGCATGGAGGACCCCGCCAGCGCGACAGCGGCGTCACATACATGTCGTGCATCTGGATGATCATGCCGACCGCCACTTCCCGGAGGGCGCGAACGGCTGCCTTGATCTCGGCAGGCATTTGCCGAAGGAGAACCTAAACCGCGACGGAAGGAGAGTAGCAATGCATCTCCCAATTGTGTTGGCCGCTCTCGTTGCCGTTTCCAGCATCATCGCTGCCGACCGCCTCCACGGACCCATGTTTCACGATCTAGCCTACTGCCTCAACGACGGCGGCGCGCAGATAACGAGGATGTGCACCGGGAGGGTTCCGCCAGACTGAGGCTGGTCCCACGGGTGAACATGGGCAACTCCGCCAATTTGCGCTGCTGATCCACGGCGGTGGATAGATGCCGAAGCAGATTTTTCCGGAAATAATTTTCGGAAGGCCGCCAATGTGCTTCGGCGCAACTAGTGCCTCCGATCACTCGACTGTCCGACCCAAGCATCCATCGGTGTCCAAGCGTGCGTCTGTTCACAGTGGGGACATTTCAGAGGGATCGCGACGTTGGGCAAACTGTCAAGGACTATTATCTCGGTGGTCAATCCGGTCAGGACTGCCTGACCGGTGACAGGACAGCGGATCAAAATATCTGGCATCTCTAGAAGGTCGCCCCCGTGCGGTCTGCGTGCCCATGATGAGCATAATTTAATTAAAAATGCCCATAGGTAATTGGTCCCATCTGCGCACAGATTGGGCCCGCTTGCAGGTAGAGGTGGTTTGACGGAGAGCTACAATCTAAAATCTCAGCGACGGCGGGGCCAGAAGCTCGGGGCCGGTGGGGGTGAAGGGTCCGTTACCGCGCCAGGCCGAGGACACGGCGCGAGATCGGGATTAGATCGGAAATCGGATCGCATCGGAAAATGAAAACCCGCCTTCAGGCATCATCCTCGTCGTCTTCGGCGATCTCGGATGGCCAGGTGTCCTCACGCCAAGCAGCGGGCCTCGCTCTCGGAGATCAAGCCGGTACTGACAAGGACGAGATGTTGACGCAGGTCGAGCGCAAGATCAGTGGTCATCAACCAAAGCAATCGTGAACCAGTGCAGAGCGACGACGAAGCCAAACAGGAGACGCAACGAGCGGATCAAGCGTCAGGCCAAGCGGGGTCGCAACGCTTGAGTTGGACTTCGTTCGGAGGTCGAGTGCAGTGGGTCGACGATACGCGCCGTCTTGAACAGACCAGGATCATTTGTCGGAAGTACTTCAGCCCGGTCTGTCGGAGATCGGAATTGTTCGCAGGCTAAGCCGATGAAAACATTGGAGCGGGTGAAGGGAATCGAACCCTCGTATTCAGCTTGGAAGGGTTTCGGCGGCTGAATACCATCAAGGGCCGTTCGGACAAATTACCGCAAAAAACATCATTGAGCGCAAACGGCTTTCCCGGCTTGTCCGAACGTCAGGAGGTGCTTCATGTCTGCACCGCCTGAAGACGAAAATGAAAGGGCCGACTCTGGCAAGCCGGCCCAGGATTCACAGGATAAACCAAGCACCGAATTATTAGCAGATGTGTTGGCGCAGTCAATTCGGCGCGGTGGATTGTTTTCCATACCCAAGAATTTCATCGAGCAGATTCACACGCATCGCCTTTTGTATCCGCGTCCAGGCGATCCGACATCGATCAATTGACGGGGGCGATTCATGATTGCCCTTGTCGAGCGCAACAAGTCGCGTGTAGATTCGGACCAGAGCAGTACATTGC
>Ga0306923_10001013_pt1 | contig 24064 bp, 16 predicted proteins | sample sta12Can44000108_FD_203841 | JGI IMG/M metagenome (GOLD analysis project Ga0306923, IMG submission 203841) | Lab enrichment of tropical soil microbial communities from Luquillo Experimental Forest, Puerto Rico - statanox.12C.anox.44.000.108 (v2)... | ecosystem: Environmental > Terrestrial >... | reverse complement strand
TGTAGGCCTTGTCATAGAGTTTGACCGAGTTGCCGTTGAGCCGGTGTTTGATGCGAATACCCTCGGCGCGCTGTTTGAGAGCGCTGACTACTTCTCCCTGAAAGCGCTTGGGCACTTGCCCGCTGAGTTTCTGTGCCTCTGTGGTGAACGGCTCTAAACCCTATATCTCTCCCGGATGAATTCCCCGATCTTCTCATATGCAGCTTCCAACACGTTCTCCTGGGGCAAAAACACAATCCGCACATGCTTTGTTCCCGCCTTCTGCCCGAAACCCGACCCATGCACCAGCAGCACATGCTTTTGCTTCAGCAAATCGGTGACGAAGGTCAAATCGTCGTCGGGGATGTCGAGCGAAGGCTGGGCATAGAATGCTCCCTTCGGGGCGACCAGACTCATACGCGGTATGCGCTTGGCCCAGTCTTGCGTGATCTGCGCCCGCCGACACAATTTTTCCAGCATTACGGGAATGTGGTCCTGCGGGCCTTCCAGCGCCGGCTTGATCGCGTGCTGAAACGGATGCGGCGCCGACAAGCGCGCGCGCAGCAGCCGATGCACGGCTTCTAAGTAATGATGGAGGGCCTCGCGCGGCCCGGTCGCGACGGCCCACCCTATTCTCCATCCCGGCACCAAATAAGCCTTCGACAATCCGTTGAAAGTGATGATCGGAATGTCTTGCGCCAGCGTGGCGATAGAGATGTGCTTGGCACCTGGCTCGTAGACGAGCTTGTCGTAGATTTCATCGGCGAGGATGACGAGATTGTGCTGGCGTGCGATCTCCAGCAGCTGTTCGAGTGTGCGCTTTGAGTACACCGCGCCGGTTGGATTGTTTGGGTTGATCAGCAGCAGCGCCCGCGTTTTATCGTTCACCTTGCCTTTGATGTCATCGACGTCGGGCTCCCAGCCGTTCGACTCATCCAGATCATAGGCGTTCGGCACCGCGCCCAGCTTGGCTAGCACAGCACCATACAGCGGATACTCGGGGCTCGGCGTCAGCACGTTTTCGCCCGCATTGACCAGCGCCGTCAGGCAACTGTCGATCACCTCTCCGCTGCCGTAGCCGACAAAGACGCTCTGAATGTCGTTGAAGCCGTGTGCCTCGGCGCGATGACGAATTGCGTCCACCGCCGGCTTGATGCCGAGCGACTCGCCATAGCCGTTATGGCCGTCGCGCATGGCTTTCTCCACTGCCTCGATCATGTGCGGCGGGGTGGGGAAGTCGAACTTACATGGATCGCCGATGTTGAGGTAAAGAATCTTGTGTCCTTCGCGCGCTACTTCATCGGCAACAACAGCCAGATCGCGAATGGCATAGCGGACATTCGCCATGCGCTTGGCGGCAACAACTTCCATGACGGTTTTCGTGGGCATGAAGAAACCTCGAGAGCTAGTGGTCTGTCGCTATGAGGAGGAACAGGTCACTAAAGAGAGATCTATCCAGCCTACACCCAGACTGACAGACGCCGCAGCATTGATGCGGGTAAGTGCTACTTGGCCGAAATCATAGTCTGGCCGTGCTTTCACCGCGCCGCCAGCGCCTGCTCGATCGCCTTTTGCGCGAGAGCCGTCATAATCGCGTACCCCTTCGCGTTCGGGTGCAGGCCGTCCTCGGCGAGATCGGCGCGCAGCATGCCTTTCTCGTCCACCATGGCGTTGAAATAGTCGAGATAAACAAAGCTATTTCGAGTGGCGTAGTCCTTGATCCATTGATTGAGTTCAAGGATTTGCGCAGGAGGCCGAAGCGGAAAAAAGAGTTTCGAGCGTTCGGTGTAGTTGTTAACCGGTAGTACCGATGAGAGAACGACCCGAATTCCATGGACGCGCGCGAGTTCGGCCATAGTCTGCAGATTGGCTTCGATTTCTGTCAGAGTCATCGGCCCGGTGTTGCCGGCCAGGTCATTGGTACCGGCGAGAATGACGACAACTTTAGGTACGAGATCGATTACGTCCGGGCGAAAGCGAATGAGCATCTGTGGAGTCGTCTGTCCTCCTATGCCTCGGTTGATATACGCTCTGCCAGGAAAGGATTGCTCGAGCTTCCACATGTCAGTGATCGAGTCACCCAGGAACACCACGCGGTTCTCCCTGGCGTCAGAAGGCGATAGCTTGGCGTTGGCCTGGCGGTACCGAGTGAGGTCGCCGAAGTCGGACATCCAGAGTGGAATGAGGCTCTCGCGGTAGTGTTCAAGTTCGCGGACGGCTCGCACACCATCAGATTCCGGTTGGGCAAAGACGGCGGACGTTAGACAAAGGGCGACGATGGCACAGAAGATTTTGCAAAGCATGACGAAACCATAGCACGACGCCTCGGGGCCAGCGGACGGACGAAGATCGACTGATGCGGCGCACTGCGAGCAGTGTCATCCAGCCTTGCAGAAGGGCGCAGCCTCGAATAGCTTCACAAAGGCAGACCATATCGCGAAGAGGATCCCATGGACATCACGGAATTTTGCGAGTCGCTGAAGCAGGCACGGCCTCCGCAAGGATTGAACCCCGCGTTGGAAGCCTTATGGTGGGAGGCTAAAGGGGATTGGAACAAAGCCCACGAGACCGCCCAGCGCGATGAAGGCCCGAACGGCTCCTGGGTACACGCCTATCTGCATCGCAAGGCAGGCGATCTGTCGAATGCCCAGTATTGGTACCGTCGAGCCGACCGGCCGACCGGCGACGGTGACTCGAAGCGCGAATGGGACTCGATTGTGAACTGGCTGCTGAGAACCAGCAGCCATTAGCCAGTCGCCCAGTTGTTCCGTCCCACCACCCGGTCCGCAACCAACGCGGACCCGGGTGAGCACCCGCATGAGTTTCAACTTTCAAGTACAGCTACTCTTCATCCTGGTTCATACCTTTCCACGAGCTTCGCTGAACAGACACTTGAGGAAGAGCGAGAATGCCGAGTTGCGATTTCAACTGCGGCAGGTCGGTCTTCTGAATTTGCTCCCACTGCTTCAGCAAGGTCTCGGTTGACTGCCTCAACACCGGAACGGCTTGCGTGGCTTGCGGAGTCGGAGTTGCGTCGACATCCTGCAATACCGAGAAGACTTCGAACAGGCTGCCGCGAACGCTGGAGAGAGTTGTTGCCGGCTGGTTGCCGCGACGGCGACGTCCACTCGCCCCGGCAAAAGCATCCAGCTTCTGCGAGAAGGCATCGAGCTTGGCGGTGTCTTCCGGCGATGGCGACTTCGCGCGCTGCGCCTTGATCTGAGCGCGAATCTGCTCGATCTGGTCGTTGATGGGTTGCAGCGCAAGCAGGTTCTGATAGACCTGCTGCGAGAGATCGAACTGCTGCTGAAGATCAGCAGCAGAGATCTTCACACGCGGATCCATCGCCAGCGTGAGCTCCTGCGTGTACTTCTGTCCATTCGCCGTCAGCACAATCTTGTACTTGCCGGGAACCGCCCACGGCGATGTCGAAACCGGCGGCGTGTTCTGGTACACGGCGGCGATTGGATAATCGGGCTTCACGCCGCGAATCGGCGCGTAATGCAGGTCCCACACGAAGCGATGGAATCCCGCCTGATTGCTGAGCTTCTGCGGAGGACGAACCCAATAGCTCGGAATTGCCAGTTCCGGATCAGGTGCAGGCAATGGATCAGCACTGGAATAGCGCCGCACGAGCTTGCCCGAGCTGTCGAGGATTTCCAGCGTCACATCTCCAGACGTGCCCGGGCCAAGATAGTAGTTGAGGATCGCGCCGTCCGGCGGATTCTGTCCCGCGGGAACATCAGGCGGAAGCGGTGTGTCGGAGTTCGTGTTCCAGCGGACACGATAGGCCAACGCCGGCTCGAAGAGGAACGCTTTATCAACGAGCGCCTTGTCGTTGAGCTGGCGCAGCGGAGTAATGTCATCCAGGATCCAGAAACCGCGGCCGTGCATAGCGATCGCCAGGTCGTTGTCCTTGATGGTGAGATCGCGCACTGAAGACGCGGGCAGGTTCAGCCGCAGCGATTGCCAATGATCTCCGTCATCAAACGAGACATACACAGTGCGCTCAGTTCCAGCGAATAGCAGACCTTTGCGCTTAGGATCTTCGCGTACGGCGTTGACATTTTCATCGTCTGGAATGCCGGTGACGATCTCGGTCCAGGTCTTGCCGCCATCGCGAGTACGCAGGATGTGCGGGCGCAGATCGTTGAGACGGAGCGTATTGATTGCCGCGTAAGCAGTGTTCGGGTCAGTGTGGCTGGCTTCCAGTGTCGAAACCTTCTGCCAGGCAGTGAGCAAAGGTGGCGTGACATTGTTCCAGTTCTTGCCGCCGTCGGTTGTGAGCCAGATCAAGCCGTCGTCGGTTCCAGCCCAGATGCGGTTGATATCGAGTGGCGAAGGCGCCAGCGCATAGATCACGCCGCGCAGCGTGGGGGTGACTTCGCTGGCGAAGATCCCGACGCTGGCGGGAACGTCCCATGTCTTCCGGGTGAGATCGGGGCTGATCTGCTTCCAATTGCGGCCGCCGTCGCCTGTGCTCCAGAGCGTGTTGGCGGCGAAGTAGAGCAGGTGAGGATCAACCGGCGAGAACATCAACGGCGCGGTGCGGACGACGCGGAAATCCGGTGGCCGCAACTGAACCGGCATGACGTACTGTGCCTGCGTGGTTCTCCGATCGTAGCGCGTGAGCTTACCGCCATAGACGATATCGGGATCGAGCGGATCAGGCGCGGCGTAGCCGTATTCCTCAAGAGCCACAGGATGCCAGTCGCGCATGGTGATTTGGCCATCGTTGCCGCGGCTAGAGATGCAGGCCGAGCCACTCTCCTGCTGACCGCTGCAAAGTCGGTAAGGGAAGGAATTGTCGGCGGCGACGTGATACATCTGCGCGGTGGGCTGGTTGTACCACGAGCTCCATGATTGCCCACCGTTGACGGTAATGATTCCGCCCTGGTCACTGGTGATGAAGATGGTGTTCGGGTCGTTGGGGTTGATCCAGATGTTCTGATAGTCATCGCCCCCTGGCGCGCCGCGAAAGCCAATCCAAGTCTTGCCGCTATCGGTGCATTTCCACGTGACCGTCGAAGCCATGTAAACCACATCGGGATTCTTCGGATCGATCATCGGCACCGGCAAATCTCCGCCGCCAATACGGCCTTTGGGGCGCGGATCGCTAGTGACCGTGTGCCAGGTTGCTCCGGCATCGGAAGACGCCCAGAGGTCAACGCCCTCCTGGGTAGCCACTGAGGCGAAGAGGCGCTTTGGATCGCTGAGCGAGATGTTGACATAAGCTTGCACAATGCCGTCAGGCAAGCCACCCGCGAGCTGGTTCCAGGTGGTGCCGCCGTCGGTGGACTTAAAGATGCCTCCGCCGGTGCCGTTCCAGGAGCCATTCTCCCACGGACCCTCGCGGGCCTCCCACAATGTGGCATAGACGATGTTAGGGTCAGACGGATCGATCACGACGCCTGCTGCACCGATGTTCTCGTTCTTGTAGAGGACCTTCTCGAACGTCTTGGCCCCGTCAGTGGAGCGGAAGATTCCGCGCTCCGGATTCGGGCCGTAAGGATGCCCGGCGACTGCCACGAACAGACGGTCGGGATTGCGAGGGTCGACGGCCATCTGAGAGATTTGCTGACCCTCGCGCAGGCCGAGGTGCGTCCAAGTTTTGCCCGCGTCGGTGGACTTGTAGATGCCATCGCCGACAGAGAGATCGGGGCGATGAAGACCTTCACCGCTTCCAACGTAAATGATGTTGGGATCGGAAGGAGCGACCACGAGAGCACCGATCGAGCCGGTTGGCTGATCGTCGAAAATGGGCTGCCAGGTACGCCCGTAGTCAGTGGACTTCCACACGCCACCATTCACCGCGCCGATGTAGAAAACGTTTGGCTGACCGGGAACGCCGCTGAGGGCACGTGTGCGGCCTCCGCGAAACGGGCCGACATTTCGCCAGCGCATCTCGGTGAGCGCTTTGGTGTCAACTTTGGCTGTTTGGGCGTGATGGACTGGCGGAAAGGCAATAAGGAAGAAGAGCAATGCTAGGTTTGTGCGCATAGACATCCAGAAATGAGTTGTTGAAACGGCGAAGTGTAGTCTAAATGAACGCGAATTTCTAAGGCGAGGCTTCTCGACGAATGAGGCAGATCTTGCGGTCTTGCGTGTTGGTGTGGCTACTGTACGTTTTGGTTGCGACATTTTTGTGGGCGCAGCCTGTTCCAGCGTCCCTGTACTCGGGCCTGCAGTGGCGCTTACTGGGACCGTTTCGCGGTGGGCGCTCGGTTGCGGTCGCTGGCATCCCGGGAAACGGGACGACGTTCTTCATGGGCTCGGTCGATGGCGGCATATGGAAGACGGAAAATGCCGGAGTGACCTGGCTTCCGCTTACCGACGGACAGCCCATCGCCTCCATCGGAGCGCTGGCGGTCGCACCCTCGAATCGGCAGGTGATTTATGCGGGCACAGGCGAGTCCGACATTCGCAGCGACTTGGCCTCGGGCGACGGGGTTTACAAGTCAGCTGATGGTGGAAAGACGTGGACCAACCTTGGACTGCGGGAGACGCGGCAGATCAGCAGGATCGTGGTTGATCCCAGCAATCCGGCGGTGGTTTATGTGGGGGCGCTAGGCCATGCATACGGACCAAACCCGGAACGAGGCGTGTACAAATCAACCGATGGTGGAGAGACGTGGTTGCACGTCCTGGATCAAGGCGCCGAAATTGGCGTGAGCGATCTGGCAATCGCAGCCGGGAACCCGCAGATTTTGTTTGCAGCAACGTGGCAGGCGCACCGGCCTGCTTGGAGTACGTATGCGCCCATTAATGGCGGTCATGGCGGAATCTTTCGGACGACGGATGCAGGTGCGACCTGGAAGAAACTGGAAGGCAACGGCCTGCCGGACGGCGAATGGGGCCGTGTGGGAGTAACGGTCGCTGCCGATGGTCGCCGGGTGTACGCGCTCATCGAGCAGGGAAAGGAGAATGATCCGGCAAACAAGTCTGGGCTGTATTGGTCGGATGATGGTGGCGAGACTTGGGTGTTGGCAAACAGCGATAAACGATTGACCAGCCGCGCCTGGTACTTCAATCAGCCGACTATTGATCCGAGCAACCCTGACGTGGTTTACGTGCCGAATGTGGCCTTGTACCGACTGGAAGCTGGAGGCAAGAAGCTCAGCATTGTACGCGGTGCGCCTGGCGGCGACGACTACCATCAGCTTTGGATCGATCCCGCGAACTCGTCGCGAATGGTGGTGGCTACCGATCAGGGTACGAGTGTGAGCGTGGATGATGGAGCAACGTGGTCATCGTGGTTCAATCAGCCGATTGGCCAGTTCTACCACGTCACGACGGACAACGGATTTCCTTACGCGGTATTTGGGGCGCAGCAGGACAGCGGCAGCGCGGCGGTGTATGGCCGCACCGACCATGGTCACATCATGGCGACGGATTGGTTTCTAGTAGGCGGCGGAGAGAGCGGCTGGATTGCCATGGATCCCAATGACCCGAACATCTTTTATGCCAGCGGGGCGTATGGCCGGGTGTCGCGTTTCGATCGGCGCACTTCGCTTAGCCAGGACATCTCGCCTTGGCCGATGCCGGTGGGGGTGACGGAGATCGACACCAGGAAATATCGCGCGCCGTGGTCGCCAGTGCTGGTGATGTCGCCGGTGGAGAGGAGTGCGCTGTATCTGGGCACACAGTACGTTATGAAGACGACCGATGGCGGGCTGCATTGGGAGAAGATCAGTCCGGATTTGACAGGTGCTGGACCGGTTTCCACTGATGAAGCAAAAGCCTCCGCTACGGTGCAGAACGCGAAGCAACGTGGATTCGGGGTTGTCTTCTCGATTGCGCCCTCGCCGCTCAAGGCGAACGTGATCTGGGCGGGGAGCGATACAGGGCTGGTGCATGTAACCACCGATGCTGGGAAAACATGGACCAATGTGACCCCAAAGGAGCTGAGCGACTGGAGCAAGATTGCCATGATCGAGCTCTCGCACTTTGATCCGGCGGTAGCCTACGTTGCCGTTGACCGGCACAGACTGAACGACCGGGCTCCGTACCTGTATCGCACTCGGGATTACGGGAAGACGTGGCAGCCAATTACGCAGGGCATCGGGGCGAACGCGTTTCTGAATGCGATCCGCCAGGACACTCAGGCCAAGGCCCTGCTGTTTGCCGGAACGGAGTTGGGCGTGTACGTGTCGTTCGACGCGGGCGATCATTGGCAGCCCTTGCAGTTCAACCTGCCGGTGACGTCCGTGCGGGACCTAGTGATTCATGGCGATGACTTGGTGATTGCGACACACGGTCGGGCGTTCTGGGTGATGGACAATATCACTGCGCTGCGGCAAATTGTCGCGAACGCGGAGACGGACAAGGCGCGAGTGTTCGTTCCGGCGGTGGCGGTACGTATCGATAACGATTCGTTTTTGGGGAGTCCATTTCCTCCAGAGGAGCCGATGGCCAACAATCCGCCAAGCGGAGCAGTGATCGATTACTACCTGCCGGCGGAAGCAGTGAAGGTGACGCTGGAAGTGCGCGACGGAACAGGAAAGCTCGTGCGCGGGTATGTGAGCGGAGAGAGGAGGGCTGAGGGTGGGCCTCCGTTACCGATTGCGGAGCGCTGGCTGCCGAAGCCCGCGGTACTGGAAACAACTCCAGGGATGCATCGGTTTGTTTGGGATCTGCGCTGGAGCAGTGCCGGGATCGGCGATGCAGTGGATGAGGAGACTGGAATCGAGGGAGGTCCGAAGGTGGCTCCGGGGTACTACCAAGTCGACTTCACGGTGGATGGCGCGAAGCTCGGTACGGCGGTGACGGTCAAGATGGACCCTCGGTCAAACGCAACCGCCTCAGAACTGGCAGAACAGCAACGGTTAGGTGTGGAAATCTTGGCAGTGACCCTGCGGGTACGCAGGGCACAAGAGCAGATAAAAGCCTCGAAGGAACGGCTGGCAAACTTAAAGGAGAAGTTGACAGGTCAACCGCAAATACAAGTGGAGCGAATGGTCTCTGAGATCGCTGAAATCGAGAAGGGCACGCCTGACGCAATGGGGTTAACAACGGCAGCCAGCGGCCTGCAATCGGCATTGCGGGTGGTAGAGGGTGGCGATCGAACGACGCCGCAGCAGGCGCTGGAGGTGTATCGGATCTCGAGCGAAGCGGCGGAGGTGCGGATTGCTGAGTGGGACAAGCTGAAGAGCGGGAAGCTGGCGGAGTTCGACAACGGGCAAGGGAAGTAGCGTTCACCACCCCCTGCATTCGCAGGGAGTTTTGCTGGCGTGTGGTCGGTTGTGGAGGGTACAATCGGCTTCGCAAATCAACCGGAGAGTAGTGTCGATGAAGCATGTTGTCAACTATGTGCTCGGCGATGATCCTTTGTCCGATCGGCAATTGATGCTGGGGCCGCTGGAGCTGGAAGTCATGGATGTAGTGTGGAATTTCGGCGCAAGTAATGTCAGGGACGTCGTTGGGCAGATGCAGCGCGAACTGGCCTACACAACCGTGATGACTACGCTGGATCGGCTGTACAAGAAGGGCTTGCTGGGACGGGAGATGACGGAGAGAGCCTTCGTGTACGCGCCCAAGCTGACGCGGGAAGAGTGGAATCGCCGTCGGGCCGGGGAGATGATGGCAGGCTTTTTGTCAGGACCGGAGGAGTCGCGTCACCTGCTGCTCTCCTGCCTGGTGGATGCCGTCGGCTCGCACGACCTGCAACTACTGGACGAGCTGGAGAACAAAATTCAACGTAAGCGGGAAGAGCTAGCTAACTCGAAGCAGAAATGATTTTTCCCTACTATGTTCGGCTGGTCGTCCTGTGCTTTGCCACGTTTTACGTGGCGCATACTGCTATCTGGCTGGGCGTTCGAGGATTCGCATCGACCGGACTGCGAATCGCGCGGACGATGAAGCCACGCATGGCCGCGCGGTTCCTCTTCGCATTGCGTTCCGCGCCGATGGTCGTTTCGGCCTTTCTGGTCGCAGGCTTTTGCATTCCAAGTTACGTGTGGTGGGAACCGGATATTGCCGGCGAACGTGTTGGATGGATCTGCCTCGCCTCGGCGCTCTTGGGCATTTCGGTCTGTGCAGTTTCGCTGGTGCGAAGCGGGGCTTCGATCGTCCAAACCGAGCGGTATTTGCGCCGTTGGAGGCGCGAGAGCGAAACGGCCGATGGCTCTGTGGAATCGGCCGACATGCTGGTGGTTCAGGACTGCGCAGCCATTATGGCGGTTGCGGGAGTCACGCATCCTCGTCTCGTGGTTTCGCAACGAGTGATGGAAGCGCTGAGCGAAGAACAAAGGGCAGTGGCGATTCGCCACGAAACAGCCCATCGCTCTTCGCGCGACAATCTGAAGAAGTTGGCGCTCTTGCTGATGCCCGATGCCGTTCCGTTTTGCCGGGGGCTTGGCCAGATCGAACGAGCCTGGGCCCGATTCATTGAGTGGTCGGCGGATGACGAGGCGGTGGATGGAAGCCAGGAACGTGCTCTTTCTTTAGCCACAGCCCTGGTACGGGTCGCGAAGCTGGGAGTGCAGTCTGCTCCGCCGTATGTGCTGTCGTCGCTGATGAGCCATGACGATGATCTGGCAGCGCGAATCGATCGCCTCCTCAGAGAGCCTGTTTACGCTGAGCGTCCCCTGAAGCCCTTGGCAGCGATTCCATGTAATACGGCACTCATGCTGGGATGGGTGGCCGGAACGGTGCTGCTGTGGCCCGGAAGTCTAAGCGGCGTGCATCGGTTGCTAGAGCGGCTGGTACAGTAAGCCACAGATTCCGCAGTTTCCTTCACCTAAGGTTTATTTGCTGCGCAAACGAGCTCTCAAGCCGAGTTTTCCTGATTATCTTTTACTTTCGAATATGTTCGTTTATGATTGAATGAAAGGAACGAGTTGCGCCGTTGAGCGGTTGCTTGTATTACGGCGAAGGCGGAGGCAAGAGGAGCACAGACTGGAAACACGAACTAGTGAAATGGTGATGAGCAGAGCAGGCGGCAGGTTTAGCCCAAGCCTGTGGGTCCCTACTCTGTATTTTGCTGAAGGGCTACCGTTTTATGCCGTCAACATGATGGCGCTGATCTTCTACTCACGCATGGGCGTATCGAACGTGACCATCACAGCGACGGTAAGTCTGCTGGGGCTTCCGTGGTCGCTCAAGCCGCTGTGGAGTCCTTTCCTTGAGATGTACCGGACCAAGAAGTTCTTTGTCATTACGGCAGAGTTCCTTGGCGGCACGTGCCTGGGTCTGCTGGCCCTCTGCCTACCCTTGCCCGGCTACTTTCGTTATAGCGTGGCCCTGCTGGCAGCGATTGCGTTTTGCTCGTCAACCCACGACATTGCGGCTGACGGGTTATACATCGCGAGCCTCAGTTCGAGGCAACAGGCAAAATACGCGGGATGGCAGGGAGCGTTCTACAACATCGCGCGGTTTGTTTCGCAGGGTGGACTGCTGATTCTCGCGGGATACCTCGAATCGCGGATGGCGGCGGTGCGGGCATGGATGATCATCTTCGGCTCGGTGGGCCTCACGCTGGTGCTGCTGAGCCTGTTTCATGCGCGAGTTCTTCCCAAAGGCGGCGCTGAGCGCCACTCACGCAACCTGGCTGAAGTGCTGACCACGTTCTGGGATGTCGTGATCAGTTTTTTCCGGAAGCCGCACATCGGTTTTCTGCTGCTCTTCGTATTTCTTTACCGGGCGGGCGAGGGGCAGGTGGTAAAGATCGGGCCGCTGTTCCTGAAGGCGGCTCGCGAGCACGGGGGATTGGGACTCACCACGGCACAATTTGGGACGATTTATGGAACCTTTGGCACCGCGGCGTTTATCGTCGGGACTGTATTGGGCGGGTACTTTGCTGCCTGGCTCGGCTTGAAGCGCGCCCTGCTGCCGTTGATTCTGGTCATGAATCTCCCCATGCTGACGTACTTCTACTTGAGCACTATGCTACCCACAAATTCAGCCCTGATCGCCGGCGCGATGTCGCTGGAGATGTTCGGCTACGGGTTCGGATTTGTGGGCGTCATGCTGCTAATGATGCTGGAGATTGCGCCGGGAAGATATCAGACGGCGCACTACGCCTTCGCCAATTCGCTGATGAACCTTGGACTCGTTGTGCCGGGGGCGGTGAGCGGCTGGGTGCAGACCAAGCTGGGATATGAGCACTTTTTTCTGTGGGTACTGATTTCGGCGATCCCAGCCATGATTCTGGCCAGGTTTGTGCCGATCCATGGGCCGAGACCGGCAATGGCGGATGCGGAATACGTTGAGGCGTGATTGTGACTTATGGCGATGGATAGCAATATTGCCGGAAATGAGCTGAAAGCCGCCATTCTCGCAGCGGGGAAGGATGCGGCCACTGGAGACGGTGGGCCTCTGGTCCTGAAGCAGCTAGGAGACCACACGATCCTGCAGCATGTGGTACAGAACGCCCTGCAGGTGGTGGCGCCGAACGATATCTACGTTGTTGTCGGATATCGGGCGCAGCACGTTCGCGACCACCTTGGCCCTAAGGTTCACTACGTATGTCAGGAACAAGCGCGTGGCACAGGCGACGCGGTGAGGCGAGTCTGCGAAGCGATCTCCGAGTTCAGCGGAAACCTGCTCATCTTATACGGCGATACACCCTTGTTTCGACCCGCTTCCATACTCGGACTCCTGAACCGGCATCGCCTGAAGCAAGCGCATTTGACGCTGCTGACGGCGATTGTCGACAAGCCGCTGCCCTATGGCCGGATCATCCGTGACGCCGGCGGGCAGATTATCGACATAATCGAAGACACGGAAGCGTCAGCCGAAGTGCGGGCGATCCGCGAACTTAATGTTGGCGCTTACGTGGTGAATGCCCGAGTGATCGCAAGCGCCTTGCAGAAGCTGTCGCCGTCACCGGTCGACGGCGATTACCGGCTGACCGATTGCGTGCACCAGTTGATTCGCTCCGGACTGAAAGTCGAAAGCTACCAACTCTACGATCAGGACGAAGTGCAGGGAATTAACTCGGATGCAGATTTCGAGCGGGCGGGGTTCATTCTTCAGAAACGGTTGTACCGTCCCCGGCGGCAGGAAGAACAAAACCTGATCGCGTTTGGTACCGGCGGCTGGCGAGCGCTGATCGGCGAGGGATTCACGCTGCACAACGTGCGTCGCCTCTCGCAAGCATTGGCAAACGAGATCACGCGACAATCGCTGGAGAAAAAGGGCGTGATTATCGGCTACGACCGAAGGTTCCTGTCAAAGCAGGCCGCCGAGGCCTCGGCGGAAGTATTCGCAGGCAATGATATTCCAACAATTTTGCAGGCTGAAGACGCTCCCACGCCGCTGATCACTTATGCCACGGCGATCAAGGGCTCTGCCTACGGCTTGATGTTCACGGCGAGTCACAATCCCCCGGAGTGGAACGGGCTGAAGGTGTTCCATGGCGATGGCTCGTTGTTGCTCGACAACGAAACACGACTGATCGAGAAGGAAGCCAATGCGCTGAGCGAAGCCGATGTCATCAAGCTCGAGCTCGACCTGTCGCTGGACGCTGGGATCGTCGAGAAACACGACTTCACCAATCAATACGTGGATGCGGTAGAGAAGCTGGTAGACCTTGCGAAGATTCGCGAGGCAGGTCTGCGGGTGATCGTGGATCCGATGTACGGTGTTGGGCAACTCACGCTGGGGACCGTCCTGACCGAAGCTCGTTGCCGGGTGACGTTCATCCACGAGCGACATAATCCGCTGTTTGGCGGGCGGTCGCCAGCGCCCAATGAAGATGCCCTGCGATTGCTGAGCTCAGAGATGAAAGAGGGGGATTACGACCTGGGGCTGGCGATGGACGGCGATGCCGACCGGGTCGCGATTCTCGATGAGCGCGGCGAGTACGTGTCGATCAATGATGTGCTGCTGCTTCTCTATTGGTATCTTCACGAAATACGCGGCGAGCGCGGGGGCGTCGTACGAAATTTGTCTACGTCGCACCTTCTCGACCGGCTGGCCAAGAAGCTGGGTGAGCAGTGCTACGAAACGCCGGTGGGTTTCAAGCACATCGTTTCGACGATGCAGGAGCACAATGCTGTGCTGGGCGGCGAGTCGTCGGGCGGCCTGACCATCCGCGGGCACATCCTGGGGAAGGACGGCATTTTCGCATGTGCGCTGGTGGTGGAGATGCTGGCGAAGACGGGCTTGAAGGTCTCGGAGTTACTGGAGAAGGCGTACGGGCTGACAGGGCGGCTGTGCTACGTCGAAGAGAGTCTGCCGGCAACGCCGGAGATGCGAATTGCGGTCCCCAAGCGCATGATGCAAGCGCCCAGCTCGCACATTGGGCCGTACAAGGTCGTCAGCATCTCGCATATGGATGGAACCAAGCTGCTGCTGGAAAACGATAACTGGGCGCTGTTGCGGTTCTCGGGAACTGAGCCGGTACTGCGGTTGACGGTTGAGGCTGACACTCGAGCAAAAGCGAATGAACTGTTGCAGTGGTTGCGGCAGTTTGTAACGGCGGAGAGCGGGAAGTAGCTCCACTGTTCCGTGCAGAAAGACATTCACCACAGAGACACCGAGAACACGGAGAAATGCGATTCACAACCTTCGTGTCCGGAGCCTGCCCTGAGCGAAGTCTGTCGGGCTGGAACGGAGGTCGGTTTGCGCTACGGGTACTTTGATAATACAAATCGGGAGTATGTGATCGGCCGAGTGGATGTGCCGGTTTCGTGGACCAATTATCTGGGCGTGCGCGATTTATGCACGGTCATCTCCCACAATGCGGGAGGGTATTCCTTTTACCAGAGCGCTGAGCATCACCGCATAACGCGGTTTCGCCAGAATGGTGTTCCGCTGGACCGTCCCGGACACTATGTGTACTTGCGCGACGACCAGACGGGCGAATACTGGTCGATTTCGTGGCAGCCAGTGGGCAAGGATCTCGCCATGGCCAAGTACGAATGCCGGCACGGCCTGTCGTATTCGAAATTTTCGTGCGATTACAACGGCATCGACGCACAGCAGACGCTATTCATCCCAATCGAGGACGACGTCGAACTGTGGGATGTGCGGATCAAGAATACGAGCGACAAGCCACGCAACCTGAGTGTGTTCTCGTATGTCGAATTTTCCTTTCATCACATCGAGATCGACAATCAAAACCTGCAAATGAGTTTGTACGCTGCGGGCTCCAGCTACGCTGATGGCGTAATCGAGTACGACTTCTTCTACGAGCCGTGGACCTTTCATTACCTGACTGCCAGCTTCGATCCCGACAGTTATGACTGCGTGCGCGAGAAGTTTCTGGGTAGCTATCACACCGAGACCAACCCGCTGGCGGTCGAGCGCGGAGAATGCCACGGCAGCTCGGAGCTAGGTGGGAATCATTGTGGAGCGCTGCACAAGCGGCTAACTCTGGCGCCAGGCGAAGAAGCGCGAGAGGTGTTCATGCTCGGAGTCGGCAACCGCGTCGCCGGAAAACAGATCAGGAGCAAGTATTCGAACTTCGCGAAAGTCGACGCGGCATTCGAAGCGCTGCGGGAATATTGGGCGAAGAAGCTGGCGGTTTTCCAGTGCAAGACGCCGCACGAAGGCCTCGACACGATGACCAACATCTGGACTCTCTACCAGGCCGAGACTTGCGTAGTGTGGTCGCGTTTTGCATCGTTTATCGAGGTTGGCGGGCGCACAGGTCTGGGCTATCGAGACACGTCTCAGGACGTGATGAGCGTGGTACACACGAATCCTGTCAAATGCAGGCAGCGCATTATTGAGTTGCTTAAAGGACAGGTAAGTGCGGGATACGGACTCCACCTGTTCGATCCGGATTGGTTCGACCCCGAGAAGCAAAAGAAGCCGGAATTCAAGTCGCCCACCATCGCCCACGCACCCGACAAGAAGCAGATGATTCATGGGCTGGAACAGACTTGCTCGGACGATCACCTATGGCAAGTTGTGACGATTTGCGAGTACGTGAAAGAAACAGGTGAGCTTTCGTTATTCGACGAGGTAGTGCCGTTTGCCGATGAGGGCGCGGCGACTGTTTACGAACACTTGAAGCGGGCATTGGACTTCTCAGCGGAGCAAGTTGGTGCAACCGGAATATGCAAGGGTCTGCGGGCCGATTGGAACGACTGCCTCAATTTGGGTGGCGGCCAGAGCGCGATGGTCTCCTTTATGCACCACTGGGCGCTGCGGGAGTTTGTGGAAGCGGCAGCGCACTTGGGGCGAAGCCAAGATGTCGCAAGTTACTCTGCGATGGCTGATCACGTGAAAGCAGCCTGCGAGCGCGAGTTGTGGGATGGTGAGTGGTATCTGCGCGGCATCACTGCGAAGGGGCTGAAGATAGGCAGTCACGAAAACGCAGAAGGCAAGGTCTTCATCGAGAGCAACACCTGGGCAGTGGTTTCTGACACGGCGTCCGCCGAGCGTGGACGCGCAGCAATGGATGCGGTAGACAGGTACCTCTACTCACCTTACGGAATTCATCTGTTGTGGCCGGCATTTTCCAAACCGAACGATGACATCGGGTTCGTCGGCCGCGTGTACAAGGGGATTAAAGAGAATGCCGCCATATTCAGCCATCCCAACCCGTGGGCGGTGATTGCCGAATGCAAGCTGGGTCGCGGTGAGCGTGCGATGAAGTTCTACAACTCGCTTTTGCCGTACAACCAGAATGACATGATCGAAGTACGCGAAGCAGAGGCTTATTCGTATTGCCAGTTCATCATGGGTAGAGACCACAGTGCATTCGGGCGAGCGCGGCATCCCTGGCTTACGGGCAGCGGCGGCTGGAATTACACAGCCGCGACACGCTGGATTCTGGGGGTGCGTTTGACATTCGAAGGACTGGTGATCGATCCCTGCGTACCGGCAGACTGGAAGCGCTTTGAAGTGCAGCGGCAATGGCGCGCAGCGAGTTACCAGATCGTGGTTGAGAATCCTGACGGGGTGGAGAAAGGCGTCAAGGCCGTCATCCTCAATGGAAGACCAGCGACTATGCCGTTGGCAGCGCAGCCCAAGGGATCAGTGAATGAAGTCGTGGTGAGGATGGGATAGCTACTGCAGGAACTTCTGGAAAATGCGCGTGAAGTCCCAGTCCTTCTGGGGAATGCCGCTGCAGAACGGCGAGACCTTCCCAAAACAACCGCCGTTATCCCGGCCGATCGACCAAAACGATATCAGCGCAATTGAACTCGAGTTGGCCAGCGCGTAGTTTAGGACGACTTGGGCGTCATCAAGTGTAAATGTTTCGCCGGCTGAGTCATTCACGCCGATCATCGGGGTGAGGCCGATCTTCGCGGCTAATCCGACCGATTTCAACTGACACATGGCGCCTGCGGCGGCGGCAACTGCGTTCGGACCCATTGCGCCGGTCAACACCGCAGCCCCGTAGTCCATGGTCATCAGGTTCACGATGCTGACCGGCGTACCAAACTTCATAGCGCTTTTGATTACATTGACGGAGAGATCTGTGAGCCCCGCAGGAGTGGTTGGCAGTGTGTAGTTGATCTGGAGTTCGGGATTGGCGGCCACGAGCGCCTTCAGGGCCTGGCTGCGACGATCGATGGAAACAGGATCTTCAATCGCACTGTGCTCGATGTCGAGATCAAGCACCCTCGGCTTGTACTTTTCGATGACCGCCTGATAGGCCGCCTGCAGACTCGGTACATCTGGGCAGGACTGCGCCAGTTCGATGCCGTCGTAGCCGCCAAAGGCGATGAGGACATCGGCGCCTTTGGCGCGCACCTGTTGTATAGCCGCGGCAACGTCTGTGTCCGACGCCACAGAACTGCCGCCGAGCCACACTGGTACGCATCCATTACCCGCGACGACGAATGCCAGCGTGAAGGCGTTGACGCCGGTTTCGATCTGGATCGAGGGAAGTCGGGCGCCCATCTTGCTCATGTCGAGGTAGGGAGCGAAGGTACGGGAGGGCGGAACCTGCGCAATTGCGGTGAACGTCGCCAACCAGCAGAAAGACAGCATGAAAGCAGGCACACTATTGCGAAACATGAAGACTCCGGCCGAACTCAATACGCTAGCATGTCACGTAATCGTGAGTCTAAGGAGGCCGAGCGTGGCATCGAACTGCGCGGAAATTGCGGCGCAATTGTCGACAATCCAGTCGGGTTTTTCGCAATTGAGTTCCGGTTCCGTTGCGGTGGTGCGGAGTGCGATCACACGTGCGCCCGCGGCTTTCCCGGAGCGAATACCTGCCGGCACGTCCTCGAGAACAATGCAGTCGGCAGGACTGAATCCAAGCTTGGCCGCTCCCGTCAGGTACGGTTCCGGATCCGGCTTGCCACGCGCTATTTCTGAGGAGGTGACCATGGTAGGAGGCTGAGGGAGGCGCGCAGCGCGCACCCGGACCTCGGCAAGTTCGCGGGTGCACGAGGTGACAATGGTCCAGCGGTCTGAGGGAAGAGAATTCAGCAACTCGACGGCGCCGGCCTGTGGTACCACACCTTCGAGATCCTCGATCTCGCGACGTTCCATTTCCAGGTTCATGGTCTCGTGGTCAGCGTCCGGCAAGAGCTCGCGGAGGGAGTCCAAGCTCGGTTTGCCGTGGGCTTCGCGCACGGTCTTGTCGGGATCAAATCCGTGATCGAGTGCCCATCGGGCCCACACCCTTGTGATCGCCGGCGTGGAATCAACTAAGACACCGTCCAAATCAAAGAGCAGCGCGCTCGTGGTTATGACCATACTGGCATGATAACGTACAGCGAGCGGAATCACGGCAGCCCGGCTCCGAAGGTCAATGACTTTACGTACTGGCTTCTCAAACTGTATCGTGTACGTACACGATAAGGAAAACGTAATTCTCTGCCGCAACGAAGGAACTGCGAATGACACGAGCTTTCGCTCTGGTGGTTGCCGAAAGGCTGGTTCATCTCTCCGCGGTGGACGTGGTAATCATCGCTTTTTACTTCGCATTGGTGCTTGGTATTGGGTGGTATCTGCGCGGCCAATCCAACACCAGCGAAGACTTCTTCATGGCCGGCCGAGAAATGACCGCATGGATCGCCGGGCTTAGCTTCCTGTCTGCGAACCTTGGCTCTCTCGAACTGATGGGCTGGGCTGCCGCCGCCTACCAATACGGGATTCTAGCGACGCATTGGTACTGGATCGGAGCGATTCCGGCGATGTTGTTCCTCGCACTGGTGATGATGCCCTTCTACTACATCTCGAAGACCCATTCAGTCCCGGGGTTTCTGAAGTTGCGATACGGTGAAGCGGCACGCACACTGTCGTCGGTGTCCTTCGCTTTCATGACGGTGCTCATGAGCGGCATCAACATGTACTCGATGGCGCTAGTGATGAAGGTGGTGTTGGGATGGGACATCAATTTCTCAATTTGGGTGTCGTCGCTCACCGTTGCCGTCTATGTAGCGTTGGGCGGCCTGCGCTCGGCAATTTTCAATGAGGTGCTGCAATTCATTCTGATCTGGGCCGGCGCTTTGGTTATTCCGGTGATGGGTCTGATCGAAGCAGGTGGCTGGAACAACCTGAAGGCGCAGATCGCCGTACGGGCGTCAGCGGAATACACGCACCTGTGGTCGACTATGGGCACTTTCAAAGACAATCCCATGGGGATTCACTGGACGGGCATCGTTTTTGGCCTCGGCTTCGTGATTTCGTTTGGATATTGGACGACGGACTTCCTCGTCGTACAGCGCGTGCTGTCGGCAAAGGACCTGCGCTCGGCGGAGTTGGCTCCGATTATCGGCGCGGCATTCAAGATGTTTGTCCCGTTCATCGTGATCTTGCCGGGACTTCTGGCGCTTGCGGTGCTGCCGCAAAAGCTTGTCGGCGAGGGTGCGGCAATCGCTTCGGGCGGCCACAGCTACAACGAAGTGCTACCGCTGATGCTGTCCCGTTATTGCGGTCCAGGGTTGCTGGGCCTTGGTATCACGGCACTCATTGCGGGCTTCATGTCGGGGATGGCTGGTAACGTCAGCGCATTCACGACGGTCTGGACCTATGACATCTACCGCGCGCTGATCAAGAAGAATGCCAGTGATGAGCACTACGTGAAGATGGGCCGGTGGACCACCATCATCGGAGTCCTCATTTCTGTCGGCACCGCGTACCTGGTGATGCAGTTCCTGAGCATCATGGATTACGTGCAAGCGCTGTTCAGCTTTTTTATTGCGCCACTGTTTGGAACAGTGGTGCTCGGCATGTTGTGGAAGAGAACCTCGCCGGCGGGAGGCTTCTGGGGATTGTTGGCGGGAACCTTGTCGTCGATAGGCATGTGGTTTTGGGTAAAGTTCGATCCGACGGCGCTACGTTACATCGCACTCTCATCTGATGCTCGTGCGATGGCCGAGAACATGTACCGGGCTCTGTGGTCGTGGGTTGTGTGCGTGGCAGTCACCGTCATCGTCAGCTTGATGACCAAGCCAAAAGCCGACAGCGAACTCGTTGGGCTTGTCTATGGAGTGACGCCGATTCCGCGCGAAACCGGCGCGCCTTTATGGCAGCGGCCGATCTTCTGGGGAGCAGCGGTCTTCGTGGCCTTCGTGCTGTTCAACATCTACGTCTGGTAAGGAGCGCTCATGCGCAAAGGCAAAGAAGGTGGCATATCGATTTGGTTCTTCGTTGGCATCTCGCTCCTGGTGAATGGCGCGTTGATCCTGGGTGCGGGGTTGTGGGAACTGGCCCATCCTCCGGTGAATCCGGTTGTGCTGTTTCATCTGCACGCGAATGCGTGGTGGGGAGCAGTGCTGTTCGCGCTCGGCATCTTGTATAGCCTAAAGTTCTCGCCCAAACGCGCATCTTAACAAGACGAGTGGCCGCAGCGTTAACAAAACGGGGATGTATACTGCGCAATCGGAGATCCTATGAGATCAATCTTTGTACTTCTCGTGGTACTGGTGTTGGTGGTGCAGATGTTGGGGAAGGTTTCCAAACAGGCAGCGGGTACGGCGGACGGCCAGCCGGTCGACCTGTACACCCTGCAGGACGGCAAGATAACCGTTAAGATCCTCACCTACGGCGGAATCGTGCAGTCGATCGAAGCGCCCGACCGCAACGGTAAGACCGCGAATATCGTACTTGGTTTCGACGGACTCGATGGGTACGTGCAGACGGGAAACAAGCCCTACATGGGGGCGATTATCGGCCGCTACGCCAATCGCATTGCGGGCGGCACGTTTCAATTGAATGGAAAGACCTACCACGTACCGAAGAACGATGGCGACAATGCGCTGCACGGCGGCATCAACGGGTTCAACAAGAAGGTTTGGACCAGCACCGAAAGCGAGAACGGCGTGGAATTGAAGTATGTCAGCAAGGATGGCGAGGAAGGGTTTCCCGGAAATCTGACAACGACCGTGCGCTACACCTTGAAAGGCAACGAACTTCGCATCGACTACACGGCAACTAGCGACGCTGACACTGTGCTCAATCTTACTAACCATTCTTACTTCAACCTCAAGGGCCAGGGGAACGGAGACATCCTGGGCCACGCGATGAAGATCAATGCCCACCGCTACACTCCGGTGGATAAGAACCTGATTCCAACCGGCGAACTTGCTCCGGTAGCGGGCACTCCCTTTGATTTCCTCGAGCCGACCGCCATCGGAGCGCGTATCGATGCCGATAACGAGCAGCTCAAGTTGGCGCGCGGCTACGATCAGAATTGGGTACTCGAAGGCGACGGAAAAAAAGTCATCGTGGCCGCCGAAGCTTACGAGCCCACGACCGGCCGAGTGCTCGAAGTGCTGACCGACCAACCCGGCATTCAGTTCTATACCGGAAATTTTCTCGACGGATCAGTTACAGGAACCGACGGCAAGGTTTACAAGAAGCGCTATGCATTTTGCCTCGAGACCCAGCATTATCCGGACTCGCCGAACCACCCGAAGTTTCCCACCACAGAGTTGAAGCCCGGACAAACGTTCCGGTCGACGACCGTCTATCGCTTCTCAGCCCGCTAGAATGTTTGGCGCTGGCCTCCACCGAAAGTCTTCCTGGCTGTTCACCTGCTGTTCACACGGTATTCACTCAATAAACACCTCATGGTCCTTTCATCGACAATTAATGCTGGTCTTCAGGTCCAATAGGGGATACTAGTTAGTCAGCAAGGAGCTAGCACTCCGACTGAACTTGAGGGGCCGCTCAATGCCGAATTCGGAATCGGCGAACAGCTACGGCATATTCGGTTGGAATCAGGATTTCCACACACAATCCACAGGCCAACGTATTCACGTGGCAGCGGTTTGTTATCGGCTCAAGGATGGCGAGCCGGAATTCCTGCTGGTTCGTACCCGCAGTGGCCGCTGGACCTTTCCCAAGGGAGGGGTTGACCACGATACAACCCATGCCGCTGCGGCTGCAAGAGAAGCTTACGAGGAGGCCGGCGTAAGAGGCCGCATCGAACACGAACCGTTTCACTGGTACTTCCACTCAAAGCGTCAGCGTTTCAAGCCTCACCGTGGGGTAGTAGCAGTGCAGGCACATTTGTGCGAAGTGGAGCGGCTCGAGTGTCCCCTTGAGGGACACCGTAATCCAACCTGGTTCAACGTGGACAAGGCCAAGCGGCGGTTGCGTGAGAATCGCAGCCCAAAACTGGCGCGCGAAGTCCTGGAAGTGGTGGACCGCGCTCTGTTGCGAATTCGAGCCCGTGCGAGGCGAGTGGCGTAACCCTCTCATCACGCCAGCCATTCCCGAGTCAAATACTGTTAATCTTCGGAGATCGCGGATAGTTCGACGCTTTTGCTGTGACGGTTGCGCGTGTAATCGGGCCACAGGAAACGCAGCGGTGACTTCAGGCCGTCAAGTATCAGAAACCGCAGGAGGTGCCACTGTTCCTGGCCGGTCACGTCGTAAGCCCGCAGACCTACATAGGCGGCAATGCTGAAGCTGACGAACAGGTTGAGAACGAAAATCACGGCTATGCCTGCCGTCGCCTCGTAAAACCAGGATCTCTCGAAGCTGCGGGCACCGAAGTGCGCTACGGAAAGCGCCAGGGTTCCTGTGGAGAGCGTAACGTGCCGCACGTCGATCGGCAGACCGAAGAAGTGGCCAATCTCCGGAGCAAATCCGAGCAGATATCCGAGGACGATACTGGTGCTCCACCCTCCGAGATTTCGGTGTATGACGCGGGCGATCTTCTTCATTCGCCCTTGCCCGATACGCAGACCCATCGGGTGCTGTGCGACAGCTTCTGGGAGCCGATAGTACACGGCGAAGTTCTCGCACCAGCTGCCGGCGAGGGCTGCCATCCAAAGGATGACGCCCGTGACAATAGCGTAGAAGGCCGTCCCCGACGAAGTGGGATTGAGCGTCTCATAGATGTACGTAGCCGACTGTGTGGAAAGGAACGAGTCCGAAAAGATTAGTCGCCAAAAACGCTCAAATATTGTGGCCCCCACGCAAACGGCGAAGACGTTGCCCAGGGCGGCGGCTAGCTGCGTGCTGGTGATGCGTGCGACGAAGTCCGTGAGTCTGCTTTCGCGTTCGACCCCCTGGGTTTCTCGAATGATTCCGGCGAATGTTGCCGCAGTGGCAGCCGGCTGTTTCGTGGCCAATACGAGCCCAAATATTTGCAGGAAAATGAAGCTGACGGCGTAATTGGTGCCTGCTGCAAATGCGTGCAGGAAGGGCGATACGGGCGCATCGTGAACCCTCACTTTGATGGCGGCGGTAAGCACCGTAAGAAGACCGCCGCCGAGGGCAGCAAGCCACATGTGTTTGTATTCCGCCCAATCATGTGCGATATAGTGCTCGCCGCTGTGGCCGGTCCGCTCAACCATCTTGCGGGCGATGAGGTTGAGGTTCTCGCGGAGTAGGTTGGAGAGGCTCAGGTCGGCCAACCGACCGCGGATCAACTCGCCCAGAAGTCCATGAACAGCGTTTACCCGGGCGTGATTTGTATCGGCAGCAAGTACTACGAGAATCGAGTCCATTCTCGCCAGGCACGCAGCAATCTTGCGTAGGCCAAAGATCAGCTCGACACTGACACCGGAGTTCTCCATGTGCTCGTGCACCTCTACCATCTCGATGCGGCAGCGATGCTCGATCTTTCGCCAGTTTTCCAGCGCTTCCTGTAAGGATGCTCGATTGCGAGCATGGATTACGTCCTCGGTGGCGGGCACGATCTCGTAGAACGGCGACCCGCAAATGCTTTGAATGGAACTGCGCGACCGCATCTCCGGGTTGAGTCCGATGGCGC
>Ga0306923_10001011_pt1 | contig 24087 bp, 27 predicted proteins | sample sta12Can44000108_FD_203841 | JGI IMG/M metagenome (GOLD analysis project Ga0306923, IMG submission 203841) | Lab enrichment of tropical soil microbial communities from Luquillo Experimental Forest, Puerto Rico - statanox.12C.anox.44.000.108 (v2)... | ecosystem: Environmental > Terrestrial >... | reverse complement strand
CTGCGCGATTCCCACATTCCCACCGCCCGGCTACTGCTATATATTCTAAAAACCTATTTCCGAAAGGAGCCTTCCTCGCCGCCTGCACCCTTCCCCTTCAGGCTCATTCTTGGATTAGAAAAGACTGCCGTTCTCGACGCGCACCTTTATATCCGAGTACGCCGCATCGATGAGCCTGCTTAGCGCTGCGGCGTTCGTGGCTGTTCCCGGTCTCAGCTTCACATGGCGCATGAACTTGCCGGTGCCTTGCAACAAGCGGGTCGGATCCGGCAGCGCTGCGCCGTGAAAGAATCCCACGTTTACGTGCGAAGTAAATACATTGACGTAGCCGAAGGGCGCATCTCCCAAACATGCAACCGGACAGCCGTCATGCAACAGCTCCCGGACTTCGTCCCCGCATTCTCGCATCACCTCAAACCATTGATGTGCTAAGGCCCCCAGTCCACCTGCATGCTCTTTCATCCACGCATCGATGGCGGGGTCCCGCTCGACGGCGCCGTTGAATCGCAGCAATTCCCTTCTCATCACCGCTATACTTTTCTGCTTTCGAGATCTGTAGCTACGTAGCACCCTTACCTTCCCTCGAGCAAAATCCCTCGTCTGGAACAGTCGTTCTTGCCGAAGGAGTGTTGCTCCCGCCTAATGCCGCAGTCTTATATGCCAGAAACGGGCTTATGCCCAGCGTACTGTGTCAGATTCGCGAACTCGTCGACGGTCGTTCCCGACGGCGATGACCTCCTAGGCGGGAACTAGCGGCGACATCTCTATTCATATTTTGAAATATGCCCTTGCCGCATTGATCCAAGGTGTCGCACCGGCACTTTGTCATCAGTTTTTTCAACACTCCTTGCACTGCCTTGATTCCATCCATCAAATCGTCTAACTCGGCGAGCTTTCTCTGCGACAGGGTACGCCAGCGCTCTGAAGCACGAGTCGTATCACGAAAACCAAAAAACAAATGTCGGATTTCGCTCAATGTGAAACCGAGTTGTCGTGCCCGCTGAATGATTGCCAAGCGATAAAGCACCGTGGGATCGTAACGTCTCTGCCCGCTTAGTCGCTCTGCCCGAGGAAGCAAGCCAATCTGCTCGTAATAGCGAATCGCCGAGGGCCGCAGTCGAATTTCCTGTGCAACCTGCGAAATAGTCAATTGAGCCATGCACGATGGTAACGCTCAATCGGCTCCTGCTGACAAATTGTTTACAAAATATCAATTGCCTTAAAGTCAGCTTTAAGTCGTATCGTGATGAATGGCGGACAGAGTAATTCAGAACTCGTTCGCATGAAGGAGAACTGAATCGTGCAGAAAGTGAAATGGATAACGATACTCGCGGTGTGGCTAACTGCGGGTAATCTTTTGGCGCAAGCAGGCCGGCAGGTGGTTGACACAAAGGATATGGCGCCCCGGGACGCACAGCGGGAAAAGCATGCACTGCAAGCCCTGTTGAGGATCGCTGAGAAAGAGATCATACCTGCCGTGGAGGCCATGCCCGCCGACAAGTTCGGGTTTGCGCCGACTGATGGAGAATTCAAGGGCGTGCGCACGTTTGGTCAGATGGTTAAACACCTGTCCGCGACCAACTACATTCTGGCTGCAGTGGCCTTGGGAGAGCAGCCACCGGCAGATGCCGGAGACGAACTTGGGCCTGAAACTGTAAGGACTAAAGCCGAGATACTCAATTACCTCGATGGCTCATTCGCACAGCTATACAGAGCCACCGAAGCTATCGGCCAGATGATCCCATCCGTGAATGCATCGCCAATCTCGCCGCTGAAACAGGGCGAAATAACTCGCTCAGCACTGATAGTGGAGTCGCTGATGCACGCGTATGACCACTATGGACAGATGGTCGAATATCTCCGCATGAACGGAGTCGTGCCACCAGCGAGCCGGCCATGAAGGACGTCGATAAGGTATCAGCAGCCTGCTCTCTGACGACAGAAGAATTACGCGATCGCGAAGCAACGCTCCTTAGCTCTGTTTAGGGCTGCAGTCCTTGAAATTAAGGAACTTCAGGAGGGTTTTGCTGTTCGTCTTCCGGGTGACGGCAAGTCGATTTCTCTACTAGCAGAATTGATGGTGGCAGAACGCGAATGTTGCCCATTCTTGACATTTGAAATGTCGGCCCTCCCCAAGATGGGGCCAGTGATTGTTCGAGTGGTTGGTCCCGCCGGTACAAAGGAGTTCTTGAGAACGATCCTATGCAAGCCTGACACGTCTACCTAGCGGCACTCGGGACGACGGGCTTCGAGGAGTTAGGCCCTTCGGCGAGAGCCACTCGGGTCGGAGGAGGCGCGCTTGCGCGCTAGCCTCTGTCTGCCGCTCAAACTGCACGTGCAGTTTTTCCCGCATGCAGCTTTCACGAAAATGCAGCAACGCCCTGAGGCCCAATCCAACCTAGTCTTGCCGCAGCGCCCGCATGGGATCGACGTGTGCGGCGCGGTGAGCTGGAACGTACGTCGCCGCGATTGCCACCAGCAGAATGGTGATCGCTACTACGACGTAGATCCACGGCTGGCCAACGTGCAGGTCGGAGAACATGGCGTTAAAGACTTTGGGCAGAGGAAGTGCCAGGCTAAGTCCCACCAGCCCGCCAATGACGGATATCTTTGCTCCTTCGGCAATCACCATGCGCAAAACGTCCCGACTATTCGCACCCAAGGCCATGCGGATTCCAATTTCAGGGACTCGCTGCCCCACGGAATAACCCACCAGCCCGTAAATCCCGATGGCGGCCAGTATCAGCGCCATCGCGGCGAAGACGCCGAGAGCTCGCATGAAAAACGGGGTCCCGCCCTTCTGCGCCTCGATCACCGCCGGCATGCTCATCACCTGCGCCAGAGGAAGCTCCACGTCGATCTGCGCCATGGTATTACGCAATGCCGAGACGAGGATGTTCGGGTCGCCTATGGCGCGAATCATGAGGAAAAAGCTGCTTATCGGCCGCTGCAAGAAAGGCTCATAAACTTGCGGGTCGTCACGCACGGACTGCGAATGGGTCTTCACATTGCCAACCACACCGACAATCTGGCTCGGCTCTGAAGTCGCACCGCTTACCTCCAGCGTGATCTGTCTGCCCAGCGGCTCATTCTCGTTCAAGTAGCGCTCGACAAATTTCTGGTTCACAATCACCACGCGCGGTGCGGTGGCGTCGTCGTTATCGGTAAAGGTCCGGCCGCGCAGCAGCGGAGTTCCCGTCGCCTGGAAATAATCAGGAGTCACAACGACATCGAGGGCATTCGGCGCCTGGTTCGCCGCAAGTTCGGGCTGATCTTTGAGGTGCAGTGTGACACTGCCGGGCGCGGTAGCCGGCAGGTCTGAGACGGCTGCGACCTGCACAACACCCGGAAGCTCTCTCAGGCGTGAAATCGATTCGCGCAGAAAGGCAGACTGCCTGGCGGCGTTGGGATATCGCGTCTTATCGAGCGCTACTCGAGCAGTCAGAAGATGCTCGGCCTGAAAGCCAAGGTATTGCCGGTTAAGGAGGTAAATGCCGTGGAACAGCAGTCCGCTGCCCACTAGCAGAAACATGGCCAACGCGATCTCGAGCGTAACCATCACGCTGCGGAAGCGCGTATGCGAACGGCCACGCGAGGCCGCTCGTCCGTCTTCTTTCAGGTTTCTCGTTATGTCGGTCCGCGACGCACTCAATGCCGGCGCCAGCCCGAACAGCAGCGCGCACATCAGCGATGCTCCAGTAGCAAACAGGAGTACGTTGCGGTCGAGGTTGAAGGCAACGGCGCTGATGGCTGGATTGAAACGCATGTTGGCCCGCAACACTTGAACACCCCAATCGGCCCAGACCAACCCCAGTCCGCCGCCTAGCAAGGCGATCAACAGTCCTTCTGTGAGCAGCTGCCGCACCAATCGTAGGCGACCAGCGCCCAATGCGCTGCGAACGGCCAACTCCTTTCGTCGAGCGCCGGTTCGCGCCAGCAATAGCCCCGACACGTTAGCGCACGCGATCAACAACACAAAGCCAACCGTCGTCATAATGACGGCCAAGCCGTTGGTTACGCCGAAATCGTAAATCAGGAAGTCGGGTAGTGTGCGCACCACGACGCCCCATCCTTTTTCAATCTCAGGGAAGCCTTCCTCGGCACGCCGCGCGAAGGTTGCCACTTCAGCCTGCGCCTGTTGCACCGTTGCGCCAGGTTTCAGGCGCGCAAACACATGCAGGTTACGATCCTTGCGGGCAGCGGGCAATTCATCGGTCGCCGTCAGCACCAGCGGAGTCCACAGCTGCGGTATGTAGCCCATCAGATTGAACTTCGCCGGCATCACGCCAATCACAGTGTAGGTTTCGCGATCCAGACGAACGGTGCTGCCTACGATCTGTGGGTTAGAGCCGAAGCGCTGCTCCCACAGCTGATGGCTGAGAACGACGACATGCTCCTGACCGGTCTTGTCGTCGCCAGGTTGGAAGGAGCGCCCCAATTCCGGCGTAACACCCAGCAACCCGAAGTAGGTTAGCGTCACTGCTGCCGAATCCAGCGTCTCGCTATGCCGCCCTACGGTCAAACTCGTCGTCCGGTAGTCATACGAAGCTGCTATCTCTGTGAAAACGTCGGTGCCGTCGCGCCACGCCAGGTAATTCGGGATCGACACCGTACTAGCATCCGCGTGGAAGCGCTGCGCAGGGTCAATGGCTGAGATCACCACCACACGGTCTGGCTCGTGCACCGGCGGCCGCCGCAACAGAAACGCGCTCACCAGGCTGAACATGGTGGCGTTAACCGAAATCCCCAAGGCGAGGGTGATTACGGCAACTGCCGTGAATCCTGGATTCTTGCCTAGCTGCCTAAGCCCGTACATCAGGTCTTGCACCATAGTCCGCATGATCCCTCAACCCCTAGAGGTGTGTCTGGTGTTGATGATTCTGACACAAGCCGCACAATACATTGCAACTTCTCCGCCAATATCACCGTTGGCAAGTACTTGATAAGCAATGCTTTTCTTGATCTGCAGTGGGTATTTCATCCGATCCTTGCGGCCAATCATGGACGCGCATCAGGTGCCGGAAGTAAATGGCGTGCAGGTCGCTGCGTCTTGGCGATGCGGGACGTCAAAGGGCGGCGACTCGCCGACTCAGTGCTTCATAACTTGCGCTTTGTCGCGGCTCATTCTGTTCGAATGCTCTGCAAACAGCAACTTAGCCAGAAACCGGTAGGGAAACCTCCGTTCCTCCGACGCAATTCAGTTCCGGATTGCTTGCGCTTCGCCATTGCGCCGTACTCCTTCACCTCGGATCCGTTGGAACGCCATTTGTTGGAGACTATAATTGCGCGCACATAGGAATGTCCGAGTTCCAACTGCGATTAACAAACTCGAGAAACAGAATCCAGACAGCTCGGACAAACTAACCAAAGATGGTTGCTCCTGAGATGAGGGTTTCGTGAAGAGTGCCATGCAACTGAGGGGCGGTTTGGTGGCTTGGTTGTTGGTGGGAATCTTCGTGGCTGGTTGGCGCACGGGGGCGGCGCCTGCCGCCAACCGTTCAGAAGGCGTGGCAGCTGATCCCGATAAGCCGGAAACAAAGATCGCGAGCTCTTGGGATCCGAAGGCTGCGGCCGCTTACTTAGACCGGCGGCAATCGTGGTGGATGGAATGGCCCAGAGCCCAGCGGGACCATGAAACTTTCTGCGTGTCGTGCCACACCGCTGTTCCTTACGCTCTTTCGCGTTCCGCTCTTCGAAGGGCCCTTGCCGAGCAAGCCCCATCTCCGAACGAGCAACGGCTGCTGGACAGCGTCACGAAGCGCGTGCGCCTCTGGAAGGAGGTTGAACCTTTCTACAAGGATGCGGATCGCGGGCCATACAAGTCGGTCGAGTCGCGCGGAACGGAATCTGTTCTGAACGCACTGATTCTTTCGAGCCGCGATGCGCAAAGGGGCCAACTCAGCAACGACGCGCATATGGCGTTTGAGAACATGTGGGCCGAACAGCAAATTGCCGGCAAGCAGAAAGGCGCGTGGCTCTGGCTGCGCTTTAACAATGAGCCTTGGGAAGCGAACGATTCGGACTACTTCGGAGCCACGCTGGCCGCCGTCGCCATTGGTGTCGCACCAGGAAACTATCGCGCAACGCCCGAAGTGCAAACCAACCTCAAGTTATTGCGGGAGTACCTCAACCGCGAATTTGCCGTGCAGACCACTATTAATCGCGTCCTTCTCTTGTGGGCCGCCCCGAAGCTGCCGGGACTGCTCGAACTAGATCGGCAGCAGGCCATGATTGCCGAGCTTCTGGAAAAGCAGCAGGCTGACGGTGGCTGGAGCCTGTCTTCTCTGTCTGGCGACTGGAAGCGCATGGATGGCACGCCTCAAGAAACGAGGAGCGACGGATACGCGACGGGGCTGATCACCTTTGTTCTTCAGGGGGCCGGGATTTCGCCCGAAAACGCCAAACTGAAGCTGGGGCTCGCATGGCTCACTGCTAACCAGGACAAGACCGAAGGTTCCTGGGCGGCCTACTCTCTGAACAAGAACAAAGAAAACCACATCAGTTCGGAGACTGCGCTCTTTATGAATGACGCAGCCACTTCGTACGCTGTGCTCTCTCTGACTGCCGCGAATCGTCGCTAAAGAACTTAAGATGGATATCGTTCGCAAGTACATGGCCTTTACACACGCAGGCGTGCGTTGCCATAATACGTGCAATGTGGGGAAGGCCGTGAAGTTCCGTGGATGGTTGCTTGCGTTGCTTGCGATGCACCTCTTAATGCATCCAATGACACATGCGATCGCAGCCCGGGTCACTCCGGCGGCGGCTCAGTCAGTTTCCATTCCGGCCTCGGACGACCCAAGCACGGCTCGACCCTTGGACAATTGCGACCTGTGCCGCTTGGGTCACAGTGTTGTCACCGCACCGACCGCGACGAGGGTAGAGCGGGTTCACCCCCAGTGGATTCTCGTCAGGATTCAATCCGTCTCCTACGAGTCGCTTCGCATTGCAACCAAACTCCCGTCTCGCGCTCCTCCTACTCTGTAAATCCATCTTGCCGGAAGCAAGTCCCTAGGCCCAATTTCTCAGAAACCAGGGCTGTTGTAATGGATTGCAAGAGTTTTCTAAATAGTCTTCCCGACTTTGTTGAAACGCGAAAAGCGGTGTCGACGTCGAGGCCATGTAACGGACCCTCGGCTCAAACAAGAAGATCGTTTCTAAAGTCGCGTTCCCGCGGATTTGGCAGCAGGTGAGGAAGGCCAGTCGGAGGAAAGATGACACACGCTACCCAGCTAAACTCACGGTTTCCAGTGTTTTTCGGTTTTATTTCGGCGCACACTCGCCGATCCAAGATGGTGCTCCTTTGCGTGGTGTTGGCAACAGGTTTGTTGGCGCTTTGTCCTGTAGCGGGGCTTGCGCAATCCACAGGAAACGCCAGTAGCATCAACGGCACAGTCACAGATCCCTCGGGAGCAGTTGTGCCCAATGCGACTGTGGAGATTCACAACCCGGTCAGCCAGTTTAGCCGCACCACCCAGACCGACAGCGCCGGCAAGTTCGCTTTTCCGAATGTGCCCCTGAACCCTTATCACCTGACAGTGACTGCGCAGGGATTCGGGCAGTCTGCGCAAGATGTCGAGGTCCGGTCGTCGCTTCCTGTCACGGCAAACGTTAAGCTCCAGATCAGCGGAGGGGCGGAAACCGTTACCGTGCAAGGCGAAGCGGGTGACCTGCTGGAGAACGATCCTACCTTCCACACCGACATCGACCGCCAACTATTCGACAAACTGCCGCTGGAGAGTTCTTCTTCCGAGCTGAGTTCATTGGTCACGCTGTCATCGCCCGGAATAGCTGCCGACTCAAACGGTTTATTTCATGGGATGGGAGACCACGCGTCGAATTCCTTCTCGCTCGATGGGCAGCCCATCACAGACCAGCAGAGCAAGGTGTTCTCCAACCAGATTCCGCTTGACGCCGTGCAATCAATGGAGGTGATCGGCGGGGCACCGCCCGCCGAGTACGGCGATAAGACTAGTCTGGTGATCAACGTAACTACGCGTACCGGACTGGGTTCGACAACGCCACACGGCCAAGTGAACGCTTCCTACGGAACCTTCGGCTCTTCGAACATCGGCTTCAATTTTTCCTATGGAGGAAAGAATTGGGGGAACTACATCGCGGCCAATGGACTGAATACCGGCCGCTTTCTGGATCCTCCCGAATTCGTGGTGCTGCATGCCCGCGGCAACGAAGAAAACGTGTTCGACCGCTTCGACTATGTCTTCTCGCAGAATGACGCCCTGCACGTAAACCTAGGATTCACGCGCTCCTGGTTCCAAAATCCCAATTCATATGATCAGCAGTATCACCTTGTGAATGGGATCCAGGAGACCAACCCGATAACCAGTCTTCCCCTGGGCGCGACAGATCAGCGATCCAAGATCCTTACCTACAACATCGCACCCTCATGGACGCATACCATCAACTCCAATACGCTATTCACGCTCACGGGATACGTGCGAAGGGACGCATTCAACTACTATCCCAGCCCCGATCCATTCAATGATTTCAGCCCGACCCAGCAAGCCAGCGTGGCGCAACAGCGGACGCTTCTAAATGCCGGCGCTATTGCTTCCGTCACCTGGAACAAAGGCATCCACAACGTCAAAGCCGGCGTGATGTATGAGCAGACATTCCTCAATGAAAACAACCAGTTGGGGATTGTCGATTCGTCATTCAATGCACCCTGCGTGGATGCAAACGGCAACCCGGTTTCGGGGTTCACTGATCCTTCACAGTGTGCGGCTGCAGGCTTTCAACCAAATCCTGGATATCAAGCGTTCCTGAGCTGTTACGACCTGACGCGGCCGTTTCCATCGCCTTCTGCAGGTTGCTCAGGTCCCACAAGTAGGGCTTTCCGTTTCAGCGGGCATACCGACGTGAAGGAGCTGGCGCTTTACATTCAGGACACCATCACGCTGAAGAACTGGACGTTCAACCTTGGTATTCGCGGCGACATATACAACGGGCTTTCGGTGGCCAGCCAAGCTGAACCACGTCTTGGAATCGCGTACAACATCCACAAAACCAATACCGTTCTGCGTGTTTCGTATGCGCGTACGTTAGAGACCCCGTTCAATGAAAACCTGGTGCTATCCAGTACAGGGTGCTTCAACCCGGTAATTGCGGCTCTGGTGCCTTGTGTGCCGGCGACCCTCGACCCTGGCTGGCGCAATGAGTTCCATGCCGGTTTCCAGCAGGCCATCGGAAAGTATGTCGTAATTGACGCGGAATACCTCTGGAAGTACACCCACGGCGGCTATGACTTTAGTATTTTGGGTAACACGCCGATCTTCTTCCCGATCGCTTGGCACAACTCGAAGATCACTGGGCCAGCGGCGCGTATCAGTGTGCCAGTGTACAAGGGCTTCAGCGCGCTGGCGGTGATGTCGAGCGTGTCGGCACGCTTCTTCCCACCGCAGGTGGGAGGACTCGGCGTGACGGTAGGTCAAAGCGGGTTTCCGTTCCGCATCGACCACGACGAAGCCTTCAATATGACGTTGCACGTGCAGTATCAGCCATCAAAGGTCTGGCCATGGATCGGCTTCAATTGGCGTTATGACAGCGGGCTCGTTGCGGGTGCAGTGCCTTGTTACGGTGTGCTTGACTTCAATAACTGTCCTACTTCAACCACGCTGCCGGACGGAAGGCCGGCGGTCGATCTCAGCGGCTTGAGCGCCGACCAGCAATTCCAAGCAGGCCTATTCTGCGGAACTGCCAAAGCGAACCCGTACGTTTCACTGCCAACGCCATGCCCGGTAGGACTGTATGGCTCGCACCTGGTGCAGATCCCCTCACCCAACACCCAAAACGACGATCACAACCCGCAGCGCATCGCGCCAAGAAACCTGTTTGACCTGGCGATTGGCGACGATAATCTGTTCCGCGGTGACCGGTACCAGTGGAGTTTGCAGGTCAACATCATTAACCTGACCAACATGTACGCACTGTACAACTTCCTGTCGACGTTCAGCGGAACGCACTACGTGACCCCGCGGACAGTGACCGCGCAGTTGGCGTTTCATTTTTGAGGATGCGATTCCAGTGAACTCTGTATCGCCGGGTAGCGAACGCTGTTCAAATTCGTATCGAGATCGCTGTTCTACACGTTGAGTTGGTCCAGGTGATTAGAGATTCTATTCCTCCTGGGGAAGGACATTAATGGAGGGAACCAACGAACGTTACTATCTGTAGGAAGCAACAGTTCGCGAGGAAACACGTTTGCCAGAAATGCCCAAGTCTGCAAAGTCTTCAGTGAAATCATAGGAGCAAAGGCGTGCGTGAAGAAGCGAGGATTTTCGTCCTGGTGGTTGGAGGTGATGTTTATGGTCGCCAACGCCGCCCGACAGAAGTTTCAGCTCATGGAAGCTTCCATCAATGAAATTCATCGCAGCCTGGAGAACGGCAAGCTGACTTGCCACAGCCTGGTGCAGCAGTACCTGGACCGCATCAAGGCGTACGACCAGCAGGGACCCACCCTTAATGCCATGCTGTACGTAAACCCCAAGGTGCTGGAGCAGGCTGATGCCATGGACAAGCAGTTCAAACGTGACGCTAAGCTCAAGCCGCTACAGTGCATTCCGGTGGTGCTGAAGGACAACTTCGAACACCGCCGATATGCCGACCGCCGCCGCATCGCTGGCGCTCAAGGGAATGCAGCCGACAACTGATGCGTTCACGGTGGCGCGGTTACGTCAAAATGGAGCCCTGATTCTCGCGAAGACGAACATGCATGAGCTGGCGCTGGCCGGGCTAACTGCCAGCTCGCTTGGAGGCCAAACCAGGAATCCCTACGAGCTGTCGCGAACGCCGGGCGGTTCTTCCAGCGGCACCGGGGTGGCCTTGGCAGCCAACTTCGCGACCGTGGGCACCGGGTCGGACACGGTGAACTCGATTCGCTCGCCAGCCTCCGCCAATAGTCTGGTCGGCATTCGTCCCACGCGTGGGCTGATCAGCCGCGCCGGTGTCATCCCCGTCTCGTTTACGCAGGACGCCGCCGGGCCTCTGGCCCGAACCGTAGCCGACGTCGCAGTCATGCTTGATGTAATGGCCGGCTACGATCCTGATGATCCTGTGACGGCGCTGGGCATCGGCAGGATTCCCGCGACCTACACCGCCTCGCTCGATCGCAATGGACTAAGGGGCGCGCGCATTGGGGTGTTGCGTACCCTATTCGGAACCGGCCCCGATCACCAGGAGGTCAACCGCGTGATGGCCGATGCCCTCGAAGTGCTCAAGAAGCAGGGCGCAATTCTGGTGGACATGGACGACGCGGCGTTTGATACCGGCAAACTGAACTCGGATCTCGATGTACAAAGATACGAATACGAGTTCCAGCTCAACGGCTACCTGAAAGCCCAGCCTAACCCTCCGGTGCACTCGCTTGCCGAGCTCATCGCGTCTGGCAATTACCACAAGGCTTCGCTCGAGAAGTTCCTTACTTCGGCGGAAAGCTACGAGAATGGGCTGAACGAAGCGGACTACAAGGACAGGCGCGTCAAGATCGAAGACCTGCGGGTTCGGTTGGCGAACCTGATGGCGAAAAACAGCGTGGTCGCGCTGCTTTATCCACACCAGAAGCGCCTGCCGGTGATGATCAGCGAGATGAATCAGGCGGAGCGCAACGGTATCCTGGCCTCGCTCGCGGGATTTCCTGCCATTACGGTTCCGGCAGGGTTTTCCACGCCCACTGAGAACGCGCCGATCGGGGTGCCGGTCGGGATCGAATTCCTCGGCCAGCCTTTTGACGAGCCGCAGTTGTTGCGGATCGCCTACGGCTTCGAGCAGGCGACGCACGCCCGCAAACCACCGCAATCTACGCCGCCGCTGGATGGCCGTTGAATTGGGAAAAATAGGTATACGCCCGAATCGCCCCTGCTCGTCGGATTTCTCAACTTTTCGCAGACGGTCCATATTTGCCCGCCGTTGGCAAACGTGGAGCGTTTGCCGTGCCCCATCGGACCCAAAGCACTCCTACCGACGGACAGCACAGGCGGGTGGTCTGGCCGGTACTCGATCTCCAAACTAATCTCAGGCCGGTGCCCCATTCGGCCTTCCTCTGGCCGGGGCGGTATTTCATGCAAGGGTGCCCGCATAGCCCGCGACATCTTCCGTTTGCATGTCTGCTCCTTTATCGGGTTTCCAATTATTCGAAAATGAGGAAAAGATTTGTTCGCTGACGTCTGACCTACTGCGGCAGCTAAACAAGTTCCTGATTCGTTGGGTTGGGCCGTGTAGGGGGAGACTTGCCAGACGGGAATGCTTGAAAAGATCGTTAGAGGGCTGGAGTCAAGGGCTTAGGGATGACTGGGCAACCAACTCCGCTGCGGCTGGGCAACAAGACGAGAGCGAAATCCTCTTCCGGACTCTGGATATGAGTTCGTGGTCCTCGAGGCCGCTCAAGCCCATACGTGCCACGTGGTAAGCCTTATAAACCGGTCTGTGGCCACTTTGACCAGGCTGGCGTGCAGGCATTCATCGATCAGCAGTCTGACTCTACGCGACATGCTTCAACTTGCCCTTCTTTCGCGCTATCGGCTTTCTGCCAGACCATGGCTGCTCAGGCGAGTGGCCTCGGCGGGGATGAGTGGTCGCGTAGATGCCGGCAGATTCCACCATCTCGCGCGTCAGCGAAGGGTATCCTTCGAGAATCTCGTCGATCGGTGTCCCTTACTCGATCATCTCGGCAATCAGATGAACCGGGATTCTTGTCCCACGAAACACGGGCGCGCCGCCCATAATGTCTGAGTCGACTTGGACCATTTCTACTACCCGTTCTCGGTCATAACTGTTGGATTCACTGACGGCGCTCCGGCTCGCCTCGTTCCAAAAACCTAAGCATGGGAGCGAGCGGAGTGTTTGCCATGCTTCGTTGAGGATGTTGTCTCGAAGAAACCTGATAACGCCACGGGCTCCCGATCTGGAAATTCGGCGACAAGAGAGAGACGCCCGCCCACTGCCTCCACATAGCTGCGCAGAGTGGAAATCAACAGTTCGCTTCTCGATTTTTGATACGCCTTCCTGGCCGATACGCAGCGACTTGGCGATCTTCTTCTGCGTAAGCTTGCGAGCCTTTCGAACGTCCCGCAGCGTCAACTCCTCGGCAATCAATTGGGCGGCGCGGGCTTCAACCTTCTTCCGCTGCACAGGGCCGAGTCTCTTAATGACGTCGTTTACATTGGTGGCCACTGTTTATTTCCTCCCCTTCTTCAATCGATTGAGATGGGCGTCAAACCTTCCATCGGCCTTGGCGATGAGCTGCTTATAAAACTTCTTCGCGCTAACTCCTGATTTGTCACCCGCTACCAGCAAAATAGCCTTGCGCTTTGGATCGAACGCGAACGCGACCCTCCATTCGCCATCCGCTGCGCTAAACCGCAACTCTTTCATATTGGCATGGCGAGAACCCTTGAGTGTGTCGACGCGAAGGCGTTCCGAGTTGCGGTCCAGACTCTTGTAAGAGCCGAGATAGTGCAAGAATCTCGAGGCTCACGTCTTCGTGCAAATAGTTGAATTCTGGCTCGAACTCATCAGCGAGCTCAACCGTCCATCGCTCCATATCAGTATGCCTTATAGTGCATATGCCGTCAAGTGCGTTGTGTTGTATTGCTGCCGTTGGCCCTGCCGTCAGGAGCACCCTCTCGTACTCCCGCACGTTCCGCAACGATAGCAGGTTCCGCTGCGCATCATCAGCGAGCCGCAGATGTTGCACGCGGGCGCATCACCCATCTGTACCAGTTCTCCAAGCGCCTCCACTGGATCACTGCCATTTGAAGGTACTGCTGCCGGAATCATCCCCGGAAGGGCTTTGAACAACTCGCCCTGTTCGTCAGTAATGAATTTCAATTCAAGCCAGCGGAAGATGTAATCAACGATGGACTTTGCATAGCCGACCTTGGGATTGCCGGACCAGCCGCTGGGCTCGAAGCGAGTGTGCGCGAACTTGCCGCACAGAACCGAGCGGGACGCCGTACTGCAGCGCCAGCGATACCGCTGTGGCGAAGGAATCCATCAGCCCAGAGATGGTCGAGCCCTGCTTCGCCATGGTGATGAAGATCTCCCCCGGCAGGCCGTCATCGTATACGCCGACCGTGAGATACCCTTCCTGCCCGGCGATCGAGAAGTGATGCGTCAGCGCTCGGCGTTAGATCGGCGTCCCTGGCCTGGTACCCCGCGATGGCTGTGAGCGTAGCATTGCTCATCTCAACCACAAACTTCTCGCCATTGTCAGGGGTCGAGAGATTGATCTTGAACTTCATCCCCTCAGCTTTGCGACTATCCATCTGAATGCCGAGGTAGTTGAGGAATAGTTCCGTGCTCGTCCCTCGAATAAAGTCGGGGCTGCCAGCCTTTGCCGCCTTGACCGGAATGATGCCGTCGCGAAGCTCCTTTGCTCCGGCCAAAAAGCTGTTGCGAAGTGACGGACTTTCGTATTGGTACCCTAGCTGTTCGTAAGCATCGGCGAGAAGATCTTTGGCCGGTTGGTTATTAGGCTCGGCATAGACCAGCTTATTCAGAATCTCTACGGAGTAGCGGTATTTGCCTTGATCGTTCAGCTCCTTCGCCTTGGGGATGATTTTTGCGGATCCGCCCATCATCTCGACGTAGAGTGGCGCGGAGTCTTCGGGCGAAAGCGGAACAAGCGTCGCCGGATTTCCATCCCAGAATCCAAAGTAGCGTTGGATAACTGCTCGGCTGTTGTGCAGATAGGAGCCGTGATAACCGCGGTCATACCACAACTGTTGCAGCGATTTGGGCGGTTCATAGACGTTTTGGATCTGGTTGATGGTGACGCCCATGTTGGCGAGGTGCATCACCTGGTTGTTCAGATTGGCATACATGTCGCGCTTCACTTCCTGAATCCTGTCCTTACCCCAACGCGGCCAACTATGCGACGCGAACATCGCCTCCGCCTCGTCACTGAAACGATACAACGCCTCGTTGATGTACTTTGACCACGCAAGCGCATCCCGCACCGGAGCACCCACACAGGGCCCAGAACGCTTTGAAATCAGGAAACCAGGTGTTCATCTCGGCTGGTGCTTCGGTGCCCGGAGTGTTCTGGAACACCATCCGGACGCCGTCAATCGTCATCTCCTCGATCGGCTGGTCAATAACCCTGGCCGGCGGCAATATACCGGTATCCCCGCTGGCGACGCCCTTGCCAATTGAGGCGTCGACCTGACCGTAGGGACTGTTCGGTAGGAGATCTCCGTAGGTGTAGGACTTGCGACGGGTCATCCCATTACCGCCGAAGAGATTTTCCTGGATAGACTCCTGCATAAAACCGTTCGGTGCGATGATCTGCACTTTTCCGGCAGCGAAGCAGCGTCGTCCACGACACCCCGGATACCCGCGAAATGGTCGGCGTGAGAATGGGAGAGATGATGACTGCCACTACGGGTCTCTCGCCGAGCTTTTCGTTGACGAACTTCAATGCCGCACGGGCCGTTTCCTTGGCGGTTAGTGGATCGATCACGATCCAACCCGTTTTGGCTTTGACAAAGGAAATGTTCGCTAAATCAAAGCCGCGCACCTGATAGATGCCTGGCACCATCCAAGGCGATCCCAGGGCACGCGTGCGACAAGCTGAACGGGGATTTGTCGACTGCGCGGTGCTCGAAGAACTTGTTCAAGTGGAATCTCGTAAATGCGTTGCCTATCAGCTATCTCAATTAAGATTGTCATGCCTATGAGTTCCCACGCTTCGTTATAAATGGCTCCGCCCGTCTGACCCAACATGGCGTTCGACTGGATTATGTAAAAGGGATCAGAGGACAAGGGGTCGGAGGACAAGTCCATTCATTATCCCCTACGTTCCAAAACACGCCTCCGGAACACCCGATACTACTAACTGGACTATTTACTGCGGGCTAGGACTGGGGCGAGAGAATCGCGAAGTCTACGTCTTTGAGAAAGGCGTTAAGGCGTGCATCCCTGAGGACTACGATTACAAACAAGCGAATTATTTTTGGGTCAAAACTGGAGAGGATCGTGCCGGAGCGCGAGCTTTCTTCGCCTTCGAATCTCACCTCCAAGTTTCGAGGAGGTGCCGGAGGATGGCCCAGGACATGAGTGGTTGTCGCGATATAGACCCGTTGGTCATCCAAGCCGACGATTACTCCCTCCGCCGCACCCCTCGTCCGCTGTCACCATTACGACCTGTGCAAGCGCCGCGCTTTTCGCCTGCGAAGGGAGCATCTGCGCTTGCAAACCAGACATGCCCAAGAACAGAGCTCCAAGACTTAAGGTTAGAATTGACGGCAAAGTCGTTTGGCATCCTGGTGTTTGTTTCTCAAACAGAATTCACCAAAAAATTTTCGCAGTGCGATTTGGAGTGTGACAAGCGTCTGTTTACGTACAACCTGCCCTCGTCGAATCGCCGCCAGCGTGTGCTGGCTTAGTCCTGTCGTCCGCATCAACTCTCTCACGCCATGCTTGTTCATTTCCTGTAGCAAATCCGGGTCGGCGGCAACCATCTTCCGCTCCCATGACCCGCGCTCACTTCGATCCAGAGTCAGCATGCTCAAGTCTTCGCCCTGTTCCCATCGCCGGTCTGTCTCTTTGCGCGAACAGATCTGCGTGCCAGGGATGACTGAACTGCGTTGGAGCAGTCCGTTCGTACCCGCAACGCAAGGTGTGAGATCGGGTGCCAGGGACTTTGATTCGGGGTGGCACGGGTGCAACCTAAGGACGTATCCGAAAGTCTGGGGAATCACCTTGTCCAACCTCGCGCTTTGCTGCAAAGCTAAGGGATAGTGCTTTCCGTCGTGGATGTTCACATAGTCGAGGTTCACCCATCTTGAACGTTGATCGGTAAACGCTGCGACCAGGAGGAATCGCTTGGGGTCGACGCCCATCGGGTAACCGGCAACGTTGTCAATCATTGGGCAAATGAGAAAGTTGTAAGGGCGCAGCCAGGGTTGGTCCAGTAGGCGTTTCAGCACCTCAGGGGTGCTGATTACCCAGCTGCCCGCGCGGGTGTTGCTCCGGTCACCAACAAATCCACGTGGAAGCGTGTCGCCATGGGCCCGTCGGGATCCCACCTTTTCTCCCAGTATGGACACCATTTCCGTGAAGCGCCTGTCAGCCAGCATCGAGCGAGCACCCGGCGATCTGGGTCAGGACGCAATACAACTTTGGCTTAGTTCCTGTTACCCTTTCTGTTCTGTGGAATTTGTCGCGAACGGCCGCTTTGTTTATTTAGCTTTCAAACTAGTCGATTTCACCTAGGTGTAACCTGATCGGTTCTCGGCAAACGAGTAAGTAAGTGCGCGGGTGCCGAAGCGTTCAATTGCTGGAACGACAGCTGGCTAAGCGGACAACCACGAAGGCAGGAGAAAGCGTTATGACGTCATACACTCGGTTTAGGAAACTGTTCGGCGCGGCGAGGTCGCGCGTCCTTGGCCGCCTGCTGCCTTCGATTTTGATGCTGGCGGCGCTGCTGGTCGCGCTTTCCCCCCGGGGTGAGGCACAACGGACGCCCCCTGCCGAAAGCGAAGCGACGCTCTTCCAGAATGTACGCATCTTTGACGGAAAGAGTTCGACGCTTTCGACGTCCTCCAATGTGCTCGTCCGGGGCAATAAGATCGAGCGCATCTCGACAAGCCCGATCACGGTCGACGCAGGTGCGCGGGTGATCGACGGCGGCGGTCGCACATTGATGCCTGGTCTCATCGATGTGCACTGGCACGCGATGCTGATCCGTCCGACCCCGGCCGAGGCCATCTTTGGCGACGTGGGCTACAACAATCTCGTCGCTGGCGACGAGGCGAAGGATACCCTGATGCGCGGCTTCACCACGGTCCGCGATGTTGGCGGGGCAGTATTCGGCCTCAAACACGCCATCGACGACGGAACCGTCGTCGGCCCGCGCATCTACCCCTCCGGCGCGATGATTAGCGTGACGAGCGGCCATGGGGATTTCCGCCAATTGACCGATCTGCCGCGAACGATCGGTGGCCCGCTTACCCGGGGGGAGCAGATTGGCGGCGTGGCCATTGCCGATAGCCCGGACGAGGTACGCCTGCGTGTCCGGGAGCAATTGATGCAAGGTGCCTCCCAGATAAAGCTCACGGCGGGCGGCGGCGTTTCATCGCCGTTCAGTCCGATCGATGTGGTCACCTTTACCGAGCCGGAACTTCGGGCCGCCGTGGAAGCGGCCCAAAACTGGGGCACGTACGTTACCGTGCATGCCTTCACGTCCGAAGCGATCCGGCAGGCCATTGCGGCGGGAGTGACGTGCATCGAGCATGGCTTCCTGATGGACGAGGCCACCGCGAAGCTAATAGCCGACAAGGGCATTTGGTTGAGCCTGCAGCCCCTGCCCGACGAATTGCGGACCGGTTTTCCAGAAGGGTCGGTCCAGCGAGAAAAGGCCGACGAAGTCTTCCCCGGGATCGCTAAAACATATGTCCTCGCGAAGAAGTACAAGATCAAGACAGCGTGGGGTACCGACGTGCTGTTCTCTCGTGCGCTCGCGCAACGACAGGGTGCCATTCTGGCCTCCCTTGTCCGTTGGTATACGCCCGCCGAAGCGCTGGTCATGGCGACATCGACCAACGCCGAGTTGTTGGCCTTGTCGGGCAAGCGCAATCCCTATCGAGGCAAGCTCGGTGTAGTGGAGGTCGCTGCCCTCGCGGATCTTCTGCTCGTCGACGGCGATCCGCTGCAGGACATCAATCTCGTCGCGGATCCGGCCAAGAATTTCCTGGTCATCATGAAGGATGGGAAGATCTACAAGAACACGCTGACGAGATGATTCAAGTTGGGCGTTGACCTGGAGTTCGGCCAGCGCCTGCGAGCCCCGCGCTGCCGGCTCTGGCGATGTTAAACTTCGCTCGGCGCGACCCCACACTTCTATTTTTCCAGCGACGCTTCGGGCACTTTCCTGACTTTCTGCATTTTCGTCCAAACGCAAGCTAACCGGAGTGCAGTCGCCGGCCAGCACGTGCAGCCTTGAACCAAAGAAATCCATAAGACAGGCCAAGCACCACCAGGAGTAAGCTCCAGTGCCCACGCCGAAAGCTCAGCAGGATTGCGGTGGTACTTGCGAAGATCCAAACCACGGCAAGCGCCACTGCGATGAACCGATCCCACAGGAAGCTACTGTTGTAAATATCGCCTTATCACATGTAATCCGGCTCCGAATCGGGGGCGGACACTCTAGATGGATCGAGGAGACCGCAATCTGCTTGTCCTCGTGCCCCCTCAGGAACCTCACTTAAGGCAGGAACGTCCCGTATCGGCACAGATGACTCGCAGCATGGCCAAAAGTTTTTAGAGCCTCGTTAGCGACGTCGCCAAGGCCAGAGCCCTTCCCGCCAGGGAGAACCGTTCCTTATGCCGTTCACGATGCTGCACACGAAGATTATCTCCTGATGCTTGAGATTGCTAAACCGGGCGGAATAACGCTCTTGATAATTTTGGGGCCGTACCAACCTTCTCGGTGAGATTCGAAAGCATTCGTGCACATCCAAGGACGAATGTGCGCAAGGCGCCCGCCGGGCCTTGCGGCTCCGGTCCGGATCGTGAGATGAGCGTAAAGTGACGCGTGGCTCTGATGCCATCAACCTGGACGCTCTTCAGAACGCCTAGATCCAATTCCTTCGAGATCGCCCAGCGTGAAACGAAGCCGACACCGAGTCCTGCTTCCACGGCAGATTTAATCGCCTCGGTAGAATCCAGTTCCATCACGCTCTTAAAAGACTTCAATTTCAGGCCTGCCTTTTCAAGAGCAGACTCAACCACCCGGCGGGAACCTGAACCATGTTCACGTGGAAGAAAAGTTGATGTCACAAGTTCACGGGTGGACAGGCGGTCGGATTCGAAATGGAGAGGGGTAATCAGAACGAGTTCGTCTTCCATGAAGCGTTCCGTGCGCACGCCCCACTCGCGCGTGGGGCCTTCGATCAATCCAAGCGAAATCTTGTCATCGAGTAGCAGCCCGACAATCTCGGCGGTGTTACCGCTGTGCAGCGATACTTGCACACGGGGATTCTCTCCGAGGAAAGTTCTGAGCAGCCACGGAATAACGTACTGTGCGATGGTTGTGGAGGCTCCCAATGCCAGTTCTCCTGAGACTTTGCCGTCGTCTGTAGCTCTCGCTCGGCTTCGGAAACGAGCTCGGCCAGTCTGTTGGCGTATGTAAGCAAAACTGAGCCCTGCCGAGTCAGAGAAATCTTGCCGGCGGTACGATCGAACAGGCGTACACCGAGATCATTTTCCAGTGCCTTGATTTGCAGCGTAATGGCGGGCTGAGTCAGGAAAAGATGTTCGGCAGCCTTGCGAAAGTTGAGTTGCTCGGCCACAGCACGAAACACCTTCAGGCGAAAGTTCTCCAACTGCGCCATCCGCTGATTATCCTTCAAAAGCGATTCTTTGACATCGAAGTCGAGCCAGCCGTTCGACGTTCACATCGCCACGCGCGTTCACTCCGGCGCCGGCCGAGCACTCATACCCAAACTGGGGTCACTGGCTGTATCGTCGGCAAGTCGGAAGTTGAGCCGACAAGTCTGCAACAAATAGCCGTGCAACATACTGATTTCATGCATACCGCGCGACGCACTTTCAGATCTGCCAAACCGACAGATTCTCTACACAGAGCACTCGACACGTATTCAGGCGGGTCGGCCCGTAAGTCTCGCAATCAATTCTATCTTCGCTCACAACATCACCGAGCAAGCAATCTCGGAAAAACTGCTCGCACGCGGCGGAGACTTACTAGTTGTTGGCAGCGAGGCGTTGGGAAAATCGAAGAAATGGGTGGTCGTGTCCGGCGGATTCGCTGTTATCCGCTGCCGTCGATTGCGGAAGTCGACCAGTGCGTCAATTAACTCGGATTCAGTGGATTCCAAATCTTTTCGAATGTCTGCAGCAGCTTTTCTCGAGCTGCTGAGACAACATACGACCTAGGGCGCACCCACGGCCGATGGGCCGGTGGCTCGAGTGGTACTAGTCGGTACTACCCTGATAGCGCTTAAACCCGTAGCGTTGGAAAATGGCAATGGCTCTCGGCGAGCGAATGAACTTAAGCCAGCTAGTTGCGGCCTGCGGGTGCGGAGCACGCTTCACCTTAGCTCCGGCATAGACCCCGGTGGTGTTGTCGCCAGCGGGAATATCGACATGCTCAATGGGATGGCCAATCTGCTCTTGAAATATTGCTTCGGACTGCCACGTTATCCCCGCATCAACGATGCCCTGCATCAGAAACAGCGGTGTCTGCCGGTGGTGAATCGTGGTCAGCAGTGTGCTACCGTCGTTTACCTTCGTCTCATAGACCGCCTTCACAAGTGCTTCGCCGCCAGCTTTGTTTAGCGATACCTTAATTTGCTCTACCACGCCTTCGAAGTCCGGATTCGGCATGGCAAGTCTCACATTGGGCTTGCCCAAGTCTGACAAACTATAGACCTTCGCCGGGTTACCTTTCGGTACCATGATTGTCAGTGTATTAGTGATATAGGGCACGACAGGAGGAACCAATAGTCCTTGACTGACTAAGCCTTGCACGGCCGTCAACCCGGCAAAGTAGCAATCCGGCTTGACCGTCCAAGTCATGTTCCCACAAGTAACGGTGCCCCCCGCCTGAATCTGTTGGACGAGTAATCCTGGCGGGATTGTTTCCCAGTACAGGCGACCTCGATATTGCCGATACTCCCGCTCAAACGTGCGCACCAAGGGCGCCATTGCAAAGAAAGAGTTACCCGCAACATATAACGCCAGCTTCGGATCACGTGGGTCACCATGGAAATCTGCGAGATTATCCGCCTCGGGTACGGTGAATTCGAGGCCCCGTTTGATTGCATCATTGTTGGCGCCGTGTTGCCAGGGTGGGAATATGCTTGGGTTAAATCGCGGCAGGTTTGAGGCGTCCTTCAGCTCGCCTTCCATTGGGCGGACGGTCTCGGCTCTAGCGGAAGAATCAGATACCTGCCTCAAGAACCGATGCTGAAGTGCATTCGCGCCGAGCCTTCTCTTCATCCGTATACTCCAGAAATCTCATTTCGGCCAGTGCGATCGCCTCACGCTATCACAAATCGGCTGTGGGGGGTTCTTTGGACCTCCCTGCTGCACAAAAAGGCGAGAATCGGAACTCCCAGTGCTCACTGCTTTCGGAACTCGCAGCGATATCCGCGTTTAGTAACTAGCTTCCCGGAATTCACTCGGCCGAGCCCGACGAGTTGTTTTCGGTAACGGGGAAATGGAGCCTAAGTTGTCCGAGTTGGATGACCTCCTCGGAAGGATTACGCTCGGCCTTTCGCTTTGCCATATTCATTCGTCCTCCGAGGAGGTTCCATTCACACTACAAATTCTATGCCATATCGTGGAGCGGCCTCGAGCATTCTCTGTACCTCCCCGTACGCAGGCTCATCTGCTGGCGGCAACGTCATAGCCTGTGCCGGCGCACTGAATTCCTTGAACCATCCTTCCAGCCCTGCGGGAGTGAGCAGAATGAGCATCCGGCTCTGCTCTGATTCGATTGTGAACGAGTGGGGCACATCGCGGGGTAAGAAGACCATTGTTCCGGCCGTTCCCTTAATTGTGCGATCGCCGACCGAAACGACGATCTCGCCCTCCAGTACGTAAAAGATCTCATCTTCCAGATGATGGATATGTGGAGGCGGCACATTGCCTCTCCTGGCGACCGCTTCGATCAATGCGAACTGCCCGTGCGTTTCTTCGCCGGTGGCCAGAAAGGTCATCAGCGAACCGTTGTACCAGACCGAATGATCAAGGGACTGGCGCCCGCGGCTAAATGCAATGGATTCTACGGGTTTCATGTTTGCTGCGCCCGGCGCTTCGCCGGAAGAACTGATTTCGAGGTCAAGGATCTGCTGTGACATATATTTGCTCTCCTTTAGTAGACCAAGTTGTGATCATTACTGCCGCGCTCGCGACCGCACGACACTTGAATAGACGCAGTGCCGTTACTCGTGGATTCCGCAGTAATTCTTATCGGTTATCAGGTGTGCTTATCGACTGAAAATGTCTGCACAAGGGGATAAAGTTGATGCCGGCTAGGATCGTGACGAAGATTCACATGCAACACAAAACCGGCTTAAGATCACTCATTTGCTGTCCATACAACTGTTGCAAAATCGCCTCTCTGACAATGTCGGCGCTGTCAACTGTTTTCTGAGCACAGAGCGGCATCAGCTTTAGAGATAGCGCCATTTCGCTCTAGTTGAAAAACTACCGTAACAGTTCACCACGGCTCGCCTTGTAATTCTCTCAGGTCAGAAACTCGGTCCGACCCATGCATCTCTTTCGGTCGCATTCGATCATGAGTACTAGTTCGAACTCCTCGCTGAAGAGGAGCAGGACGCCCACTCAATATCTCGGTGTTCTACTGCACACCATGGCGATTTCCGGGCTGTCCTGCGTGCGAACCGAACTTGATCCACTGCTGATAATCCCATTCCTGGCACATCATCCAGTACAGACAAACGGCCAGCCGGCGCGCCATAGCAACCTTGGCGATCTTTCGTCCCCGCCGCATCAGCAGGTGAAAGTATCGGCTGCGCCATTCCGGAAGGCTGCGAACTGTGGCCTGCGCCGCCTCTACCAGCAGAAAGCGCAACATCGAACTTCCTTGCTTAGTGATATGCCCCAGCCGTCGCCGATTCCCGCTGGAGTCCTCCAGCGGAACCAGACCGAGATAGCTCGCCACCTGCTTCCCACACAGAAAGCGTTCCGCTTTCCCGATGATCAGCACAAACGCTAAGGCAGTGAGGGGGCCCACACCGGGATGGGTCGCCAGTCGTTGCGCCTCCGGGCACTTTTCGACTTCCTGCTCTACCGCTTGGCTCAACTCGGCGATAGTGGGATCCAACCGATCGAGCAACTCCAGCAACTCGCGCCGCCGTCGGCTCGCCCATGGAGCCAGTCGGAACGATTCCCGTCGCTGCCGTTGGCTTCGCCACAACCGCTTCTTGCAGCGCAGACCTTCATTCAGGGCAACAGCCTGCAACTGATTCATGATCAGAGTGCGGGCCTGCACCATGCGGTGGCGATGCCACAGCAGTTGTCGCAGATCGCGATTCTCCCAACTCGGCACCCATATCCTGGGGAAGTCGTCCTTTAGCATCA
>Ga0306923_10001008_pt1 | contig 24104 bp, 21 predicted proteins | sample sta12Can44000108_FD_203841 | JGI IMG/M metagenome (GOLD analysis project Ga0306923, IMG submission 203841) | Lab enrichment of tropical soil microbial communities from Luquillo Experimental Forest, Puerto Rico - statanox.12C.anox.44.000.108 (v2)... | ecosystem: Environmental > Terrestrial >... | reverse complement strand
GAGGAAGGGCCGGAGCCCGCTCGATCAGGCCGACGCGAAGCCGTTCCGTCCCCGGTGGAGCCGGGGACGGACCTCGGCCGGCGCGCCGTCGGTCGTCGAGGCCGCGGCCGACCGGAACCGGAAGGTCTCGAGCATCGCCGCGAGCTCCTGCGCCTGCGCCGCGAGCTCCGCCGACGATGCCGAGGCCTCCTCGGCGCTCGCCGCGTTCTGCTGCGTGACGCCGCCGACCTCGGCCATCGCCTCGCTCACCTGCCGCACGCCCGCCGCGTGCTCGCGGGCGGCGCCCGCGATGCGGTCCATCACCCCCGAGAGCCGCTCCACCGCGCCGAAGATGTCGCCGAGCCGCGCGACGAGCTCGCGCGACGTGACCTCGCCGCGCTCGGCCTGCGCCACCGCCTCGCGGATGAGCTCCTCCGTGCGCGTCGCCGCCTTCCTCGACTGGAGCGCGAGCGCGCGGACCTCCTCGGCGACCACGGCGAACCCGCGGCCCGCCTCTCCGGCGCGCGCCGCCTCCACCGCCGCGTTCAGCGCGAGCAGGTTCGTCTGCTGCGCGATCGCGTGGATGTCGCGGATGATCCCGCCCGTCCGCTCCGCGGAGGCCCGGACGCCCGCCATGGCCTGCTTCATCTGATCCACCGCCGTCGAGCCGCGCCCCGCCGCCTCGCGCGTGCTCCCCGCGAGCGCGCGCACCTCCTGCACGTCCCGCTCGGTGGTCTGCGCCGTCCCCGCCATGACCTCGAGCGACGCCGAGGTCTCCTCGAGCGCGGTGGCCTGCGCGGCGGCGCCGCCGGCGACGGCCTGGCTCGACGACGCGATCTCCTCGGCGGCGGTGGCGACCTGCTGCGACGCGACCGCGACCTGCGACAGCGCGCCGTCGAGCGCGTCGGCCGTCTGGTTCAGGGCCTCCTGCAGGCGCGCGTGCTCGCCGCGCCACGCGCCCTCCGAGCGCGCGTGGAGATCACGCGCCGCCAGCCGCTCGAGCACGGACGCCGCTTCGGTCACCGGCGCGAGCAGGGCGTCGAGCGTGCGGTTCATCCCGACGAGCACGTCGGCGTAGGCGCCACGGAACCTCGTGGGATCGGCGCGCGCCCCGAGCTCGCCCTCCGTCGCGGCGCGGCTCAGCGCGGCCGCCTCGTCGATCATCCCGGCGAGCGCGTCGCGCGCCGCCTGGAAGTTGCGCGTGAGGACGTCGGCCTCCGACCGCGGCGTGAGCGCGACGTCGAGGCCGCCGCGCGCCACGGCCTCGGCCGCGGAGGCGACGCCCTGGACGTACGCGAGCGTCTCGCGGAAGGCGTCGGCGAGCTGGCCGACCTCGTCGTCGCCCCGGTGCTCGATCCGTTGCGAGACGTCGCCGACCGCGACCCGGGTCGCCACCCGCGCCATCTCCTCGATGGGCGCCGCGAGGCGCGCCGCGGCCGCGCGCGTGGCGAGCACCGTCACGACGAGGGCCGCGAGGGCGAACGCCAGCACGATCGCGACGGTCGCGGTGAGCGACGACCGGACGCCCGCCGCGGCCTGCGACGCCTCGGCGTGGTCCATCTCGGCGACGATCACCCAGTCCCAGGGCGCGAAGAACGACACCACGGCGAGCCGGCGGCGCGGCGCCTCGCCGGCGAGCGCGAAGGTGCGGTCCTCCACCGCGTGCGTCCCAGCGCGGAGCGCGGCCCCGCGGGAGACGAGCTCCTGCACCGGCGCGGCGCCCGCCCCGTCGCGGAGGTCCCAGGCGATCTCGCCCTCGCTCCGGCCCTTCGGCGGCACGGCGAACGCACCGCGCCGGTCGCCGGTCGCGCCCACCACCCACACCCCGCCCGTCGTGCCGATCCGCGTCGAGGCGATGGCGCTCCGGATCGAGTCGAGCGAGTCGAGCCGGACGCCCACGAAGAGCATGCCGATCACCTCGCCCCCGTCGCCGCGCAGCGGCTCGTAGACGGTGAGGTACCAGGCGTCCACCACGAACGCGCGGCCGACGTACCGCTCGCCGCGGAGCGCCGCCTCGATCACCGGGCTCGGCGCGCCGTCGGGCGCGTGGGCCGGGATGTAGGTGCCGATCGCGCGCGCGCCGTCCTTCCCCACCACCGTCGTCGCGACGCGCAGCATGTCGCCGCCGGCGTCCATCCGCTGGAACAGCGTCGCCTCGGCGCCCGTGAGGCGCTGGATGTCGTCCACCAGCGGGGACGGCTCGCGGCGGTCGCGGTTCGCGACGAGCCCGCTCGTGCCGATCGCGAGCTGAGGCACGGACACCTCGACCGTGCTCAGATCGAGCTGGTTGCGCGCGGTCCACCGCACCTGCGAGGTGGACGTGGCCCGCACGCCCCCCTGCCGGGCGAGCACGTCCTTCGCCACCGTCATCGCCGCCTCGACGCGCCGCGTGGTCTCCGCGTGCGTCGTCTCGCACAGCACGCGCACGGCGTCGGCGGCCCCCACGAGCCGCTCGCTCACGAGCTCCTGGACGCTCGCGTCCACGCGGTACGCCACGCGCGACCGCTGCCAGGCGAGCAGGGCCACGACCGCGGCGACGAGGACGAGCGCGGGCACGACGCCGAGGTAGACGAGCTTCTGGCGCAGGCTGAGCTTCTTGTTCATTGGGACGGTCCGGGGTCCGGGAGGGGGGCAGGCGACCGTAGCACAGCGGGCGCGCGAGTCACCCTTTGGAGTGAACCTCCGTCAGGGTAGGCCGCGGCGCGGTCGCCCGCGTCGCCGTGCTATGACGCGCCCGTGAGCTCCGTGAAGAAGCAGCGCGTCGACCTCCTGCTCGTCGAGCGCGGCCTCGCGGAGTCCCGCGCGAAGGCGCAGGCGCTCGTGATGGCGGGCGCCGTGGTCGCCGGCGAGCAGCGGGTGGACAAGCCCGGCCAGCTCGTCGCCGCGGACGCGCCGCTCCGCGTGAAGGAGGGCGCGGCGCCGCAGCGGTACGTCTCGCGCGGCGCGCTGAAGCTCGAGAAGGCGCTCGCCGAGTTCCCGATCGATCCCGCGGGGAAGACCTGCGCCGACCTCGGCGCCTCCACCGGCGGCTTCACCGATCTCCTCCTCCAGCGCGGCGCCGCGAAGGTGTACGCGGTGGACGTGGGCTACGGGCAGCTCCACCCGCGGCTGCGCGGCGACGCGCGCGTGGTCGTGCGCGAGCGCGAGAACGCCCGGCTCCTCGACGCGGCCTCGCTGGGCGAGGCGGTGGAGCTCGTCGTCGGCGACCTGTCGTTCATCTCGCTCCGGCTCGTGCTCCCGGCGGTGAAGGCGATCCTCCGCCCGGGCGGCGACGCGATCCTGCTCGTGAAGCCGCAGTTCGAGGTGGGGAAGGGCGAGGTGGGGAAGGGCGGCGTCGTCCGCGACGACGCGAAGCGGCGCGAGGCGCTCGAGGCCGTGAAGGAGGCGGCGCGCGCGCTCGGGCTCGAGCCGGTGGGCGAGGCGGAGTCGCCGATCGAGGGGCCCGCGGGCAACCGCGAGTGGCTGCTGGCACTACACCGGATGTGAGAGGTCGGGCGGCCGTCAGCGCGGCACCCGTCCCGGGGCGGGCTCGCCTTGACCGATCCCCCCACGTCTGTTAGTGAAACGCCGACATTTTCGCCTCCCGGGAGATCCGGGTCACGAAAGTGGGCCTCGCGCCCACTTTTTCGTTTTTTTGGACGCCTTGAAATGACCGCCATCGGAGCCGAGCCCATCGCCGAACGCGCTCGCCGCGTGCTCGACCCCGTGATCGAGCGGGACGGCTTCGAGCTCGTGGACGTGGAGTGGGCGCGCGAGGGGCACGCGTGGGTCCTGCGCGTGTACGTCGATCGTCCCGGTGGCGTCACGATCGATCACTGCCAGGAGCTGTCGCGGACCCTCGAGACGATCCTCGACGTCGAGGACTTCATCGAGCCCGCGTACAGCCTGGAGGTCAGCTCGCCCGGCGTGAACCGGCCGCTGCGCAAGCCGGAGCACTTCCAGAAGTTCGCCGGCGAGCGGGTCCACGTGAAGGCGTTCGGGCCGATCGAGGGCAGCGCTCCCGGGCAGGCGCCCCGGAAGAACTGGACCGGCGTGCTTCGCGGCTTCGCCGACGGGATGGTCGAGGTGGACGTGGACGGCACGCTCCACCGGATCCCGCTCGAGAAGATCGCCAAGGCGAACATCGAGTACGACTTCGACGCCGATCTGCGGAGGAAGGAGTAGCCATGCAGCAGGCCGTGAACCTGAACCTGGTCCTCGACCAGGTTGCCAAGGACAAGGGCATCGAGCGCGCGACGCTGGTCGCGATCCTCGAGGACGCCATCGCGCAGGCCGCGAAGAAGCACTTCGGCCCGGAGCGGGCCCTGAAGGCCCACTACGACGAGGACAAGGGGCAGATCGACCTGTTCCAGGTCCTCACGATCGTCTCCGAGCCCTCGGAGGAGAACCCGCTCGCCGACCCGGTGAACATGATCCCGGTCGAGACCGCGCAGGCGAAGGGGATCGAGGTGGAGGTCGGCGACGAGCTCGACTTCCCCATCTACTACCGCCCCGAGGACGAGGAGGAGGCGCGGGTCCAGGACGAGCAGTGGGGTGACCTGCTCAAGCTGAAGACCTACCGCCGGAGCTTCGGCCGCATCGCCGCGCAGACGGCGAAGCAGGTGATGATCCAGGGGACGCGCAACGCCGAGCGCGAGAACATCTTCAACGAGTACAAGGATCGCAAGGGCGAGGTGATCACCGGCATCGTCCGCCGGTTCGAGCGCGGCAACGTCATCGTCGACATGGGCCGCGCCGAGGCGGTGCTGCCGGTGCGCGAGCAGGTGCCGCGCGAGAGCTACCGCGCCGGCGACCGCATCCAGGCCTACGTGGTCGACGTGCTCCGCGAGTCGAAGGGGCCGCAGATCATCCTCTCCCGCGCCTCGGTGGAGCTGCTGAAGCGGCTCTTCGAGATGGAGGTCCCCGAGATCGCCGAGGGCGTCGTCGTGATCGAGGCGGCGGCCCGCGAGCCGGGCGGCCGCGCGAAGATCGCGGTGTCGTCGCGCGACTCCGACGTCGACCCGGTGGGCGCCTGCGTCGGCATGAAGGGCAGCCGCGTGCAGGCGGTCGTGCAGGAGCTCCGCGGCGAGAAGATCGACATCGTGCCCTGGCACGAGGACCCCGCGCGCTTCGTGTGCAACGCGCTCGCGCCGGCCGAGGTCTCCCGCGTGCTCCTCGACGAGGACAACAGCGCGATGGAGATCATCGTCCCCGACGACCAGCTCTCGCTCGCCATCGGGCGCCGCGGCCAGAACGTGCGGCTCGCGTCCCAGCTCACGGGCTGGAAGCTCGACATCAACAGCGAGTCGCGCGTGAAGGAGATGCGCGAGTTCGCGACCCGCAGCTTCGACGCGCTCGGTATCCCGGAGCAGACGCAGGAGATGCTGTACGCGCACGGCTTCCGGAAGGCGCAGGACGTGGCGAACGCGTCGGCCGAGATGCTCACGCAGTTCCCGGGCTTCACGATGGACATGATCCCGGACCTGCAGAAGCGCGCCCGCGAGCAGTCGATCGACGACGCCGAGGAGGAGATCCGGCTCGAGCAGGAGCGCGAGGCCGCGCGGCTCGCCGAGGCGCGCCGCCACCCCGACGAGCTGAGCCCGGAGGAGCGCCTCGCCCGCGTGCGCGGCGTCTCCGAGAAGACGGTCGAGGCGTTGAAGGGCGCCGGCTACGGCACGGTGGAGGCGGTGCACGGCGAGGCCGATGTGATGCGCTTCGCCGAGTCCACCGGCCTCGGCATCAAGAAGGCGCGACAGATCAAGCACGCGGTCGGGGTGTACCTCGAGGAAGAGGCGAAGCTGCGGGCGGAGCTCGACGCGGAGAGGGCTCAAGCCGGCCGCGGCGGGAGCCCGATCTAGCAGGCGTGGAGGGGCCGGTCCGCACCTGCGTCGGCTGTGGTGGGCGGGAGCCGGCCAGCACGCTCGTCCGCCTCGTCGTCGAGGACGGGCGGGTGGTGCCGGGGAGGCCGGGGCGAGGAGGTCGAGGCGCGTGGATCCACGCGACCGAGGCGTGCCTCGACCGGGCGGTGCGGCGGAAGGCGTTCGCGCGGGCCTTCCGGTGTCGGGACGTCGCGGCGCTGGACGCCGCCGCGGTCCGGCTTTTGTTGACGGGAAGTGTTCGTAAGAATTAGGAGTGGCGATCCATGTCGAAGAAGCGGGTCCACGAGATCGGCAAGCAGCTGAAGGAGCACGGCATCGACTTCTCCAACTCGGAGCTCGTCGAGAAGCTGCATGCCCTCGGGTACGACGTGAAGAGCCACAGCTCCTCGCTCGAGGAAGACCAGGCCCACGCTGCCTACGAGAAGATTCTGAACGAGAAGAAGCCCAAGCCTGCGCCCGCTCGCCCCACGGGGCCGGGCTTTGTCGTGCGGAAGCGCGCGCACCCCGAGGTGATGGGGCCGCCCGCGGTGGCCGCGCCGCAGTACGCACCCGTTCCTGCTCCCGAGCCCGAGCCCGTGGCCGAGGAGCCGGCATCCGCGCCGGTCGCGCAGGAGCCTGGGCCGGTCGCCGCCGAGGCGGCCGCCGCGCCCGCGCCCGTCGGGCCACCGCCCGTCGCCGAGCCCGCGCCGGCCGCCGCTGAGCCGGTACCCTCGCCTGCGGCCGCGCAGCCGGCGCCCGCGCCCGTGGCTCACCCGGCGCCCCAACCGTCGGCTGCCGCCGCGCCGCCGCCTGCGCCTGCCCCGGTCGCCGCACCCGCGCCGGCGGCTGCCGCGCACCCCACCGCCGCGCCGCGCCCGTCCGCGCCCGTGCCTTCGGCCCCGCGCCCGCCGCCTGCGTACCGGCCCGGGATGCCGAGCGCGCCGCCGCGCCCGGGCATGCCCGGCGCGCCGCGCCCCGGCGCCCACGTGCCGCTCTCCGCCTCGCGTCCCGGAGCGCCCGGCGCTCACGCCGCGCACGGCGCTCAGCCTCACGCGCCCGCGGTCGATCCGCGGACGCTCCGCCCCACGTCCACGCAGGCCGTCGTCATCTCGCGCCCCACCGTCCCGGTGCGCCGCGTGACGCCGCCCTCCACCGCGCGCCAGAACTTCCCGGTCGCGCCGGGCCGCCGCGCGCTGGGTGAGGTCCGCGAGTTCAAGGTCGTCCCCGGGGTCCTCGGGCGCGACCGCGAGATCATCGACGTCTCGAAGGACAAGCGCCGCGGCCGCACGGCGGGCAGGCCCAGCGACGAGGCGAACAAGGGGCTCTCCGGCCAGTCGCTCCTGCAGGCCGCGATCAACGACCGCGCCTACGTCCCGGTTCGCGGCAAGAAGAAGAAGCCCACGAAGAAGGGAGCCAAGACGCAGATCACCGAGCGCGCCGAGCACAAGAAGGTCATCCGCATCGAGGAGTCGATCTCCGTCTCCGACCTGTCGCAGCAGATGGGCGTCCGGGCCTCCGACCTCATCCGCAAGCTGATGCAGGCCGGTACCATGGCCACCATCAACCAGCAGATCGGGGCCGACGTCGCGAGCCTGCTCGCGAAGGAGTTCGGCTTCACGGTCGAGAAGAAGGGCTTCGAGGTCGAGGAGTACATCCCGGAGGAGGAGGTCGACGAGTCGAAGCTCGTGAACCGGCCTCCAGTCGTCACCGTGATGGGCCACGTCGACCACGGCAAGACCTCGCTCCTCGACGCCATCCGCGCGGCCGACGTCGCCGCGGGCGAGGCGGGCGGGATCACCCAACACATCGGCGCCTACTCGGTGCTGACGCCACACGGGCCGATCACCTTCCTCGACACGCCGGGCCACGAGGCCTTCACGGCGATGCGCGAGCGCGGGGCGCAGGTCACCGACCTCGTCGTCCTCGTGGTCGCCGCCGACGACGGCGTGATGCCGCAGACCGCGGAGGCCATCAAGCACGCCAAGAAGGCCGGGGTCACGATCCTCGTCGCGATCAACAAGATCGACAAGCCGGGTGCCTCGCCCGAGCGCGTGATGCAGCAGCTCACCGAGTTCGAGCTCGTCGCCGAGCAGTGGGGCGGCCAGACCATCATGCTGCCGGTGTCCGCGCGCACGAAGCAGGGCATCCCCGAGCTGCTCGAGTACATCGCGCTGCAGTCCGAGGTGCTCGACCTCAAGTCGAACCCCGAGAAGGTCGCGGCGGGCCGCGTCGTCGAGGCGAAGCTCGAGAAGGGCCGCGGTCCCGTGGCCACCGTCCTCGTCCAGGAGGGCACGCTCCGGGTCGGCGACGCGATCGTCACCGGCATCGAGTACGGCCGCGTCCGCGCGATGATGAACGAGCGCGGCGAGCAGGTGAAGGAGGTCCCGCCGGGCTATCCGGTCGAGGTCCTCGGCCTCTCGGGCGTGCCCACCGCCGGCGACGAGTTCAACGTCGTCGAGGACGAGAAGGCCGCGAAGGAGGTCGCCGCGCACCGCGCCGTGAAGGCCCGGCAGAAGGAGCTCGGCGGCGCGAAGAAGGCCACGCTCGAGGACCTCTTCGCGAAGGCGAAGACCGGCGGCCAGAAGGAGCTCAACGTCGTCATCAAGGCCGACGTGCAGGGCTCGGCGGAGGCGGTGTCGCAGGCGCTCCAGAAGCTCGCCACGCGCAAGGTTGGCGTGAAGGTGCTCACGGCGGGCGTCGGCGCGATCACCGAGTCCGACGTGCTCACCGCGGCGGCCGGCAAGGCCGTGATCGTCGGCTTCAACACCCGGCCGGAGACGAAGGTCGAGCAGATCGCGAGCCAGCAGGGCGCGAAGATCATGCAGTTCTCGATCATCTACGAGGCGGTGGACGCCGTCCGCGAGGAGATGGTCGGGCTGCTCGATCCGATCATCAAGGAGAAGCCGCTCGGCAAGGCCGAGGTCCGCCAGGTGTTCAACATCACCCGCGTCGGCGTCATCGCCGGCTCGGCGGTCACCGACGGCGTCATCCGCCGCAACGCGCACTGCCGCGTGCTCCGCGACCGCAAGGTGGTGCACACCGGCAAGATCGGCTCGCTGAAGCGCCTGAAGGACGACGTGCGCGAGGTCGCCGCCGGCCTCGAGTGTGGCATCGGCGTCGACGGGTTCACGGAGTTCAAGCCGGGCGACGTGATCGACGCCTACGAGCTCGAGGAGATTCGCCCGTCGCTCGACTAGAGCTTTCCGATTAAGCTCGAGGGAGGGCGGCCTGCTCCGCGCGGGTCGCCCTCTTCGTCATGTTCGTTGGCGTGCTGAGGCTCATCCTGTACCTGCCCGAGCCCGGGTCGCTGAAGTCGAAGCGCCACCTGCTCCGCTCGGCGCTCGACCGTGTGAAGTCCAAGTTCAACGTCTCCATCGCCGAGGTGGGCGGGAACGACCTCTGGCAGCGGGCGGTGGTGGGTGTGACCGCGGTGGGAAACGACCACGCCTTCGTGAACGAGACCCTCGACAAGGTGGCCGACTTCGTGGGCTCGATGCACGGCGGCCAGATCCAGATCACCGACCGACAGCACGAGATCCACGCCTACGGCGAGGACAGCTTCGGCGCTTCGCTCACGACGGGGGTTCGCACCCTCGCCGACGTGAAGGGATGGGGAGACGACGATGAGCCATGACCGCCCGGCGCGCGTCGCGCACGAGTTCCAGCGCGAGCTCGGCGCGATCATCTCGCGCGGCCTGAAGGACCCGCGCATCACCGGTTTCATCACCGTGACCGGCGCGAAGATGTCGCCCGACCTGAAGGAGGTCGTGGCGTACGTGTCGATCCACGGAGAGGAGAAGGTGCGCGAGGAGACGCTCGCCGGCCTCCGAGCGGCCGCCAGCTACCTCCAGCGCGAGGTGGGCCGGAACCTCAAGCTGCGCAACGTGCCGCACCTGCGCTTCGTCTACGACGAGAGCGTCGCCGAGGGGGACAAGATCGAGCGGCTGCTGAAGCAGGTGCGGGAGAAGGAAGGGTGGTAGGCGTCCTCGTCGTCGACAAGCCGGCGGGCCCCACGAGCTTCGACGTCGTGAAGCGGGTCCGCCGCGCCCTCGGCGGCGCGAAGGCCGGCCACACCGGCACCCTCGACCCGGCGGCCACCGGCGTGCTCGCGGTGTGCGTGGGCGAGGCCGTGAAGCTCCAGCACTGGCTCGTCGCCGGCGACAAGGCCTACGACGCCGAGATCCTGTTCGGCGTCGCGACGGACACCGCGGACGCCGAGGGGAAGCCGGTGGCGGAGGCCGACGCCTCGGCGCTCGATCGCGCGGCGGTGACCGCTGCGCTGGCGCGCTTCGTCGGCGAGCTCGACCAGGTCCCGCCGATGTTCTCCGCGGTGCGCGTCGGCGGCCGGCGCCTCCACGAGGCCGCCCGCGCCGGCGAGGAGGTGGATCGGGCGCCGCGTCGCGTGCGAGTGGACGCGCTCGACCTCCTCGACTTCGCTCCCGGCCCTCGCGCGCGGGCGAAGGTGGCGGTCCGCTGCGGGAAGGGGACCTACGTCCGCTCGCTCGCCGTCGATCTCGGCCAGGCGCTCGGTCTTCCCGCCCACCTCGCGGCGCTGCGCCGCACCGCGTCAGGTCCCTTCACGCTCGCCCAGGCGATCCCTCTCGGCGAGGTGGATCGGCTCGGCCCGGCGGTGGCCGCGCGCCTCATCCCCCCGGAGGACGCCCTCGGCGCGCTACCGGCGCTCCGGCTCTCCGCCGCCGAGGAGCGCGCGATCCGGCACGGGCAGCGGCTGCGGCTCGCAACCCCTGAGGGGCCACTCGTCCGCGCGCTCTCGGCCGAGGGCCAGCTCGTCGCCTTGCTGGAGCCGTCGGACGGCGGAGCCCGCCCGGTACGGGTGTTCGCGCCGCCCCGGACGCCCGAGCACCCGGCGCCCGGTTCACATTGACTCCCCGGCTGGAATCGCTTAGATACCCGCCCTTTCCGGCCGTCTACGGCCCTCGCGGCGCGCGCCTTCGCCCCCGCGGCGGTGACGGCCCTCACCCAGGAGAAGCGACTATGGCGATGGTGCAGGAGAAGAAGACCGAGCTCGTTCAGAAGTTCCGTCGGCACGATTCCGACACCGGCTCGCCCGAGGTCCAGGTGGCGCTCCTCAGCGAGCGCATCACCTACCTCACCGAGCACTTCAAGACGCACAAGAAGGATCACCACAGCCGCCGCGGCCTGCTGAAGCTGGTCGGCCAGCGGCGCCGGCTGCTCGACTACCTCCGGACCGTCGACGAGAACCGCTACAAGGGCCTCATCGACCAGCTCGGAATCCGGAAGTAGCGCACTTCCCGCAACGCGGCGCCCCGGCAACTCCGCCGGGGCGCTCGCGCTTCGGGGTCCCAAAGCCGTCGAAGGAGGGAACCGAGGGCGCCTCCGTTTCCGACTGGATCGCCGCTCCGAGCGAGCGACGCTCCCGCCAGGAACCGAAGCACCGTCGGTCTCTCCTCCACGGCTCACCCGCGGCGCGCCTCGCGCGCGCCCGATGAGGAGAAGCACCAGATGAACGCAATTCGCGAGACCGCCTCCATCGGCGGCAAGCAGATCAGCATCGAGACCGGGAAGATCGCGAAGCAGGCCGACGGCGCGGCGTGGGTCCGCCTCGGTGACTCGATCGTCCTCGTCACCGTCGTGTCGGCGAAGGAGAAGAAGGAGGGCATCGACTTCTTCCCGCTCACCGTCGACTACCAGGAGAAGCTCTTCGCCGCCGGCCGCATCCCCGGCAGCTTCTTCCGCCGCGAGGGGCGCCTCACCGAGAAGGAGACGCTCGCCTCCCGCATCATCGACCGCTCGTGCCGCCCGCTCTTCCCCGAGGGCTATGCGAACGAGACGCAGATCATCGCCACCGTCGTCTCCTTCGACCAGGAGAACGACACCGACGTCCTCGCGCTCACCGGCGCGTCGGCGGCGCTCCAGGTGTCGAACGTGCCCTTCAACGGCCCGATCGCCGGCGTGCGCGTCGGCCGCCTGAACGGCCAGCTCATCGCGAACCCCACGCTCGCACAGCGCGCGGAGTGCGACCTCGACGTCGTCATGGCCGCGTCCGAGGACGCGATCGTGATGGTGGAGGGCGGCGCCCGCGAGGTGTCCGAGCCGGTGATGGTGGAGGCGCTGCTCTTCGGCCACGCGGCGGTGAAGGACCTGCTCGCGGCGCAGAAGCGGCTCGCCGAGGCGACGGCGGGCAAGGGCGTGAAGCGCGCCTTCGAGCCGCCGAAGGCCGACGCGACGCTGAAGGAGAAGGTGAAGGCGCTCACCTGGGAGAAGACCCGCGAGGCCTACTCCCGGAACGAGAAGCACGACCGCTACGGCCGGCTCTCGGAGATCAAGAAGGAGCTCCTCGAGGGTCTCAAGGCGGAGGCCGCCGGCGACGCGACGAAGCTCGCCGAGCTCGCGGCCCGCGAGAAGGAGATCAAGGGCTACTACGAGGACGTGAAGTACGAGTACATGCGGAAGATGATCACGGACGAGGGGAAGCGGATCGGCGGCCGCGGCTCCAAGGACATCCGGAAGATCACCTGCGAGGTGGGCCTCCTCCCCCGCGTGCACGGCTCGGCGCTCTTCACCCGCGGTGAGACGCAGGCGCTCGTCGCCTCCACCCTCGGCACCGCCGAGGACGAGCAGCGGGTCGAGCAGCTCACCGGCATGAGCTTCAAGAAGTTCATGCTGCACTACAACTTCCCGCCGTTCTCCGTGGGCGAGGCGAAGTTCCTCCGCGGCCCCGGCCGGCGCGAGATCGGCCACGGCGCCCTCGCCGAGCGCGCGCTGCGCTACGTGATGCCCGACGAGGCGAAGTTCCCGTACACGGTCCGCATCGTCTCCGACATCATGGAGTCGAACGGGTCGTCGTCGATGGCGTCGGTGTGCGGTGGCTGCCTCTCGCTCATGGACGCCGGCGTGCCGATCAAGGCGCCGGTGGCCGGCATCGCGATGGGCCTCATCAAGGAGGGCGAGAAGATCGCCATCCTCTCCGACATCCTCGGTGACGAGGACCACCTCGGCGACATGGACTTCAAGGTCTGCGGCACCGAGGCCGGCATCACGTCCATCCAGATGGACATCAAGATCGGCGGCGTCACGCGCCAGATCCTCGAGAGCGCGCTCGATCAGGCGGCCGCGGGCCGGAAGCACATCCTCGGCGAGATGGCGAAGTCCATCTCGGCACCGCGCGCCGAGATCAGCGCCTACGCGCCGCGGATCACGACGATCAAGATCCGCCCCGAGCGCATCAAGGACGTCATCGGGCCCGGCGGCAAGGTGATCAAGGAGATCACCGCCCAGACCGGCTGCGCCATCAACATCGAGGACGACGGCCGCATCTCGATCGCGAGCGCCGACCAGAAGGCGGTCGAGGCCGCGATCAAGCGCATCCGCGACCTCACGCAGGAGGCGGAGGTGGGGAAGACCTACCTCGGCACGGTGCGGAAGATCGCCGAGTTCGGCGCCTTCGTGGAGATCTTCCCGGGCACCGACGGCCTCATCCACATCTCGGAGCTCTCCGACAAGCGCGTGAAGAGCGTGTCCGACGTGCTCAGCGAGGGCGAGGAGGTGCTCGTGAAGGTCGTGAGCGTCGACCGCCAGGGCAAGATCCGCCTCTCCCGCAAGGAGGCGCTGGCCGAGGCCGCCGGGAAGAAGGCCGCCGAGGCGGCGGGCCAGGCCGGTGGCTCCGGCGGCGGCTCGGGCGCTCCGCAGGCGTAAGCGTGGCTCCCGCGCTCCGGATCCGGCGGGTCGCAGGCCGCGGCCCGCCGCTCGAGCTCCCCGCCTACCAGACCCAGCACGCTGCGGGGCTGGACCTCCGGGCCGACGAGGACTTCGTCCTCCAGCCCGGAGAGCGGCGCGCCGTCCCCACCGGGCTCGCGCTCGAGCTGCCCGAGGGGTACGAGGGGCAGGTGCGGCCGCGCTCCGGCCTCGCCGCCCGCCATGGCATCGGCATGGTGAACGCGCCGGGGACCATCGACGCCGACTACCGCGGCGAGGTCCACGTGATCCTCGTGAACCACGGGCAGGAGCCGTTCGCCGCGAAGCGCGGCGAGCGGATCGCCCAGCTCGTGGTCGCGCCGGTGGCGCGCGTCGAGGTGATCGAGGTCGACGCGCTCTCCGACAGCGACCGGGGCGCCGGCGGCTTCGGCTCCACCGGGAAGCATTGAGAAACGCTCCCTCTCCCCGCTCGCGGGGAGAGGGTCGGGGTGAGGGGAAGAGCGACCCTGGGACCCCCCCTCATCCCAGCCTTCTCCCCCCACTCCGCGGGGGAGAGGGGACTGACACGAACAGGGTGAGGGGACAGCACGATGATTCCTCGTTACACGCGTCCCGAGATGGCCCGCATCTGGTCGCCCGAGCGGCGCTACCGGATCTGGCTCGACGTGGAGCTCGCCGCGGCCGATGCGATGGCCGACCTCGGCGAGGTGCCGCGCGAGGACCTCGCCCAGCTCCACCGCACGTTCGACGGCTACGAGGTGTCGGCCGCCGACGTGGCGCGCATCGAGGAGATCGAGCGCACGGTGAAGCACGACGTGATCGCCTTCCTCACCTTCGTGGAGGAGAAGGGCGGCCCGGCGGCGCGCCACCTGCACAAGGGGATGACGTCGTCCGACGTCCTCGACACCACGCTCGCCGTGCAGCTCAAGGAGGCCTCGGCGCTCCTCCTCGCCGGGATCGATCGCGCCCGCGCGGCGGTGAAGCGGCGGGCGCTCGAGCACGCGCGCACGCCGATGATGGGGCGCAGCCACGGCATCCACGCCGAGCCCACCACGTTCGGCGTGAAGCTCGCCGGCTGGTACGACGCCTGGACGCGGCGGCGCGAGGCGATCGCCCGCGCGGCCGAGGTCGTCGCGGTGGGCAAGATCTCGGGCCCGGTGGGCACCTTCGCGAGCGTCGACCCGCGGGTCGAGGCTCACGTGATGAAGGCGCTCGGGCTCGCCGGCGGCGAGGGCGCCGCCACGCAGGTGGTGAACCGCGACCGGCACGCCGAGTACTTCTGCGCGCTCGCGGTGGCCGCCGGCACGCTCGAGCAGCACGCGGTGGAGATCCGCCACCTGCAGCGCACGGAGGTGCGCGAGGCGGAGGAGCCGTTCACGGCGGGCCAGAAGGGCTCGTCGGCGATGCCGCACAAGCGCAACCCGATCCTCTCCGAGAACCTCACCGGCCTCGCCCGGCTCGTGCGCAGCTACGCGCAGGCGGCGCTGGAGGACGTGGCGCTCTGGCACGAGCGCGACATCAGCCACTCGTCGGTGGAGCGGGTCATCGGCCCCGACGCGACGCTCGCGCTCGACTTCGCGCTCCACCGCTTCGCCGGGATGATCGAGAACCTCCGCGTGTACCCGGAGCGGATGCAGGAGAACCTCGACCAGACCGGTGGCCTCTACGAGGCGCAGCGCGTGCTGCTCGCGCTCGTGGGGAAGGGCGTCGCGCGCCAGGAGGCGTACGTCTGGGTCCAGCGGAACGCGATGAAGGTCTGGGAGGAGAAGGTGGACTTCCGGACGGCGCTGAAGGCCGACCCCGAGGTGCGCTCCAAGCTGTCCGAGGCGGAGGTCGACGCGTGCTTCGCGCTCGACCACCACCTGAAGCACGTGGACGCGATCTTCGCGCGCGTCTTCCGCGATTGATCACGGTTCGATTCGCCTCTCGGCCCTCCGCGCGGCGCGCCGCTGGTTCAGGACGTGCGCTCGCCTCGCGATCTCCGCGGCGAGCGGCCCGGCGCGGCCCGAGCCAAGGGGTGAGCCGGTTCGACCGAGCTCGGCGTGTCGAGCCAGTTCGCGGCCGGAGTCTCCGTGGCCGCGATGCTGGAGTCGCCTAACGTACCGCCGGCATCGCGCCCGGGAGCGGCGTCGACGTGGCTTGCGCGCTCCGCGGCAGCGTGAAGTGGAAGGTCGCGCCCTCGCCGGCGCGGCTCTCCACCCAGATGCGCCCGCCGTGCGCCTCCACGATCCCCTTCGCGATCGCGAGGCCGAGGCCGGTGCCCTGCCGCGACTCGCGCGACTTCCAGTAGCGGTCGAAGATGCGGAGCTGATGCTCCGGCGGGATGCCGACGCCGGAGTCTGCCACCGAGAACCGCACCTGGTCGCCCGCCATCACCGCGCCGAGCGTGATGCGGCCCCCGCGCGGCGTGAAGTTCACCGCGTTCCCGATGAGGTTCGAGAAGACCTGCACGATCCGCTCCCGGTCGCAGTACACGTCGATCGGCTCGCTGGCGGTCTCGAGGGCGACCGAGATCTGCTTCTCGGCGGCGAGCGGCGAGAGCAGCGCGGCCGCCTCGGCGAGGATCGCGCCGGCCACCGTCGGCTGCCGCTCGAGCGAGAAGCGGCCCGACTCGATGCGGGACGACTCGAGCAGGTCGCGGATGAGCCGGCCCATGCGCCGCGCGGAGCGCTCGATCGCGGCGGCGTGCGCGCGCACGCGATCGGGCGGCATGGACGGGCGCGCGAGGAGGTTCGACGCCATCCCGATGGCGTGGAGCGGGTTCCGCAGGTCGTGCGACACGATGGCGAGGACGTCGTCCCGGGCGCGGATCGCCTGCTGCGCGTCGGCGTAGAGCTGCGCGTTGTCGATCGCGAGCGCCGCCCGGCGGGCGAGGTGCTGCGCCATCTCGAGGTCGGCCTGGCCGTAGCGCCGGCCCGACTCGGCGGCCGCGAAGGTGAGGACTCCCAGGATCCGGCCGCGCGCGGCCATCGGCACGATCATCGCCGAGCGGACCCCCAGCTTGCGGAGCGCAGCGAGGTGCTCGGCGTCCGCGGCCGAGGTCGTCCGCAGCTCGTCGGAGATCTCCTCGAACAGCTCTGGCTTGCCCGTGCGCAGCACGTTCGGCACGCCGCGGGGGGCGTCGGGATCGGGCGGGTGGAGGCGCCAGACCTCGCGCGCCAGCTCCACCTTCGCCGGGTCGGCGTGGGCCACCACCGCCGGCGACTCGGACGTCGCCTGGACGAGGTCGATCGTGCACCAGTCGCCCACGCGCGGCACCGCCAGGCGCGCGACGCTCGTGAGCGTGACCTTCGTGTCGAGCGACGAGGCGAGGAGAGCGCTCGCCTCGGAGAGGAAGGCCGTGCGCGCCTGCGACGCCTCGGCCTCCGCCCACGCGCGCCGCGCGGTGTCGAGCAGCTGCGCCCGGTCGAGCGCCTGCGCGGCCTGGCGCGCGATCGCGAGGAGGAGCGCCCGGTCGTCGGCCTCGAAGGTGCGCTGGCCTGCGAACGTGAACGCGACCGCGCCGAGCCGGCCGGCGCGGACCTCGAGCGGCAAAACCGCGAGCGCGTACTCGGCGGGCACGTGCGGCCCGTACCGCCGTGCGGCCTCGGGCCAGCTCCGCTCGTGCTCCGCCCGCGAGCCGACCCACACCGGCTCGCCGTTGCGCAGCGTGGCGGCCACCGGCGACTCGCCGTCGAGCGACACCTGCCCGAAGAGCGTGCGCACCGCCTCGCGGACGCCGGCCGAGTGCACGAGCTCCGCCTTGCCGTCGCGCAGGGCGTAGAGGTATCCGCTCGACGCGCGGAGGGCCGCCTGGCCGTGCTCCACCGTCACCCGCGCGACGTCGTGGCCGTCGGCGGCCTCCGAGAGCGCCGCGGTGAAGGCGTGCAGGCGCGCGAGCCGGTCGCCGGTGCTGCGCTCGCGTGCGAGGAGCGCGCGCTCGTTCTCCTTGAAGCGGGTGATGTCCGCGAAGACCCAGACCGCCCCCTGGATCGCGCCAGCCGGGTCACGGAACGGTGCGGTGCTCGCGAGGAGCACGCCAGGGGAGCCGTCGAAGCGCCGGATGTCGAGCTCCTCCGCCTCCACCACCTCCCCCTTCCCGAGGGCGCGCGCGACGGACCACTCCTCGCGCGCATACGGGCGCCCGTCGGGGTGGAAGGCCTCGTAGTCCGGCCAATCGGTGAGCGCTGTGGTGTTCGCCCCACCAGCCCAGATCCTCTCCGCCGCCCGGTTCCGGACCACCACCCGGCCGCGCGCGTCGTAGACGAGGATGCCGTGCGGGCTGTGCCTGAGGATCGTCGCGAGGAGGCCACGGTCCCGCGAGGCGAGCGCCTGCACCCGCTCCAGCTCGCGCCGAAGCGCCTCGTGCTGAACCTCGCCGACGAGGCTACTCGCGTGGGTGCCGGTGAGCATCGCAGGCGCTCTCAGGCGCAGGAGAGCGCCACGCCCAACGTCATCCCTGCGTGCGCCCGGGGAACGTCTCCGGCTGGGGCACGCCCCGAGGCAGCAGGCGCCACTCCGGCGCCGCGGTGGACGGCCGCACGGTGTGGCGCTTCGCCGCAGCCCCGATTCCGGCGCGGCTCCTCGCCTAGAGGTAGCCCTTCGCCGCGAGGTTCTTGCCGATTCGCTCGGCCACGCTCCCGACCTGCGACTCGAACTTCGCGCCCGTAAGTCGCTCGTACAGGTCGAGGTACTTCGACGCGAGCATCACGCGGACGTCGTCGGTGAGCGCGGGCGGCGTGCCGTGGCCGGAGAACCCGTGCTCCTGGATGAGCCACTGCCGGATGTTCTCCTTGTCGAGCATCTGCGGGTCCTTGCCCGCCGCGAAGCGCTCGGCGTAGGTGTCGGCCATCCAGTAGCGCGACGAGTCGGGCGTGTGGATCTCGTCGATGACGATCAGCTTGCCGTCGGGCCCGATCCCCATCTCGTACTTCGTGTCGACGAGGATGAGGCCTCGGCTCCGCGCCCACTCCTGGCCGCGCGCGAAGAGGCGCCGCGCGATCGCGACGGCCTCGCGCCACACCTCGGGGGCGACGAGCCCCTTCGCCACGATGTCGGCCTCGCTGATCGGCTCGTCGTGGCGCCCGTACTCGGCCTTCGTCGACGGCGTGATCACCGGCTCGTCGAACGCCTGGTCCTTCTTCAGCCCGTCCGGCCACGCGATGCCGTACGCCCCGGCCTTGCCGGCCTGGTAGTCGCGCCAGAGTGAGCCGGTGATGTAGCCGCGGATGATGATCTCGACCGGCAGCGCCTTCGCGCGCTTCACCACCATCACGCTCGGATCGGGCGCTTCGAGCAGGTGCGTGGGCGCGACGTCCTTCACCTTGTCGAACCAGAACAGCGTGAGGCGCGAGAGGATCTCGCCCTTGAACGGGATCGTGCCGAGCACGTGGTCGAACGCCGACACGCGGTCGGTCGTGATCATCACGATCCGGTCGCCCTGCGAGTAGTTGTCGCGGACCTTTCCGCGGTAGAGCTGCCCGAGCGCCGGGAAGTCGGCCTGCCGAAGCGTGTGCGGGAGCTGGGCGCGAAGCTGGGACTCGGAGATCATGGCGGCGGATGCTATCGCATTCCGCTGGCCTCTGGAGGAGGGCGATGGACCTCTCGCGCGTCACGATCGTGCTGCACCGGCCTTCCTCGGCGGAGAACATCGGGGCGGTCGCCCGCGCGATGAAGAACTTCGGCCTGTCGCGGCTCGCCATCGTGGCGCCTCCCTCCTGGGCGGGACCCGCGCGCGCCGGCCACGGGCTCGCCCGCGAGCACGTCCTCGAGCGCGCCCGGAAGACGGCGCGCAAGGCCTCCGACCTCCTGGAGGCGGCGCACGTCCACGGTGAGCTGCGCCAGGCGCTGGCGAGCTCCACCTGGACCTGTGGCACCACGTCGCGCGAGCCGGAGGGACGCCCGCGGCTCGATCCGCGCGCGCTGGCCGGTGAGGTCGCGCGCCGCTCGGCCCACGGCGAGGTGGCGATCCTGTTCGGCGAGGAGCGGCGGGGGCTTTCGGACGAGGAGCTCGACCCGTGCCAGGCGGTCTGCTCGATCCCGACCCGCCCCGCGTACGACTCGATGAACCTGGCCCAGGCGGTGGCGGTGGTGGCCTACGAGCTCGGCACCGCGAGCGCCGCGCCGCTCGCCGGGCCGCCGCCGGGCGAGCCGGCGCGGAGCCAGACCGTGGAGGCGCTGTGGGAGCGGCTCGGCGGCCTGCTCGGCCGCACGGGGTACCTGAACCCGCAGAACCCGGAGCACATCCTCGGCGACTGGCGCCGGCTCCTCGCGCGCGCCGAGCCGACGCAGCGGGAGGTGGAGCTGCTGGTCGCGGCGGTGCGCAGCGTCGAGAGGCTGGTGAGGTAGTCCGCGCTGCGCAGCAGGCGGGGAGCGCAGCTCCCCGTAAATGCCAACAGGCCCGGCGCGGACGGCAGGACCGTCCGCGGCGAGCCCGTCGAGAGCCGGCTGCCTGCTGGAACCTAGGCGGCCGCCGCGCCGGCGAGCTTCGCGCCCTTGCGCGACGCCTTCCACGCCGTGAAGTGCTCCTCACAGAGCCCGTGCTCCTTCACCTGCTTCTTGCAGCCTTCCTTGCTGCAGATGTCGTAGCGGGAGGGGCGACCCTCGAGCTCGTTGCGGCGCCACTTCTTGTAGTGGAAGAAGCAGAGCCCCTTCGCGCGGTAGGCGCGCTTGCAGCCCTCGACGGTGCAGGTCTTCTTCCCGTTCGCCTTGGGGGCAGGAGCCTTCTTCTTCGCCTTCGCGGTGGTCTCGGCCATGTCGTTCTCGTCCTGAAAACAGGTCGCGCCCGGGAGCGGGCGCGTGGGCCGCCTTGAATAGCCCAAGAGAACGGGAACTTCAACCGCGGCGCGCCCTCAGTCGTCCTCGCGCGGGAGCCCCCCGCCGCGCCCGGCGACCGCCTCGCTGCCGGGCATCTCCACGAGCTTCACCTGCACCGCGTGCTCGGCGCTCCCCCGACGCACCGACACCGCCACCCGGCGTCCGACGCCGGCGCTCGCCACGTACCAGCGCAGCCGCGCCGCGCTCGGCACCTCGCGGCCGTCGAACCCGACGATCACGTCGCCCGGCGTGAGGCCCGCCGTGGCCGCCGGCCCGCCGTCCACGACCGAGGTCACCACGACCCCGCGGGTGGTGGTCCGCTGGCCGCGCTCGCGCGGCAGCTCGCGCACCCCCACGCCCATCCAGCTCCGCACCACCTTGCCGTGCTCGCGGAGCTGCGTGAGCACGTCCTTCGCCATGTTGATGGGCACGGCGAACCCGATCCCCTGCCCGGTGGCGTTGATGGCGGTGGCGATGCCCACCACCTCGCCCTTCAGGTTCACGAGGGGTCCGCCGGAGTTGCCCGGGTTGATGGAGGCGTCGGTCTGGATGAAGTCGTAGTAGCCGTCGCGCCCGAGCGGCGCGATCTCCGAGCGGCCCACCTGCGAGACGATCCCGAGCGTCACCGTGTGCGCGAGCCCGAAGGGGTTCCCGACCACGAGCACCCAGTCGGCGATGTCGAGCCGGTCGGAGTCGCCGAGCGCCACCGTCGGGAGCGCGCGCCCGGCCTCCACCTTCAGGAGCGCGACGTCGGTGAGCGCGTCCGCGCCGACGACGCGCGCGGGCACCCTGCCGCCCTCCTCGCCGAGGTCCACCTCCACGCGCCGTGCGCCCTCCACCACGTGCGCGTTCGTGAGCACGAAGCCCGCCGGGTCGACGACGAAGCCGCTCGCGAGCCCGCGCCGCGCGCCGTACGGATGCGCCCTGCCGAACAGGTCGCGCAGCGGATCGGACTTGTCGGACTTGCCGGAGGAGCGGGGCTTCTCGGCCTCGTTCGAGGTGAAGACGCCGACCACGGCCGGCAGGACGGCCTTCGCGAGCGGCCCGAGCTCGGGGAGGCTCCCCGCCGCGCGGCCTCGGATCTCGGGATCGGCGCGCGCGGGACCGCCCCCGACGACGAGGAGCGCTGCGACCAGCGGCGCGGACCACCGCATGTGCCCACCTCCGGGCGAAAGATGGAGGTGCGGCCCTGGGGCCACAAGCCGCCGCGCGGCCGTCGCGGACGACGCTAGCGGGAGCGCTCGGAGAGGAGCCGGTCGAGCGCCGCGCGGTCCGACTCCCGGTGATCCTCCGCGGGCGGGCGCGTCGCCTGCGAGGCGGACGGGGCAGGGGGCGCGGGCCGGCCGCGGGGGGCGGCGTCCGCGCGCGCGAGCGGAGCATCGGCTGCGGGCTCGGGCGCGTGCTCCGGGCGGCGCGCGGTCTTCTCGGAACGGTCCCGCTTCGCCGCGGGCGGCCGCGTGTGCTTCGCCGCCGGGGCGTGCGGGCCGCGCCACTCGTCCCAGGCCGAGGAGAAGAAGGTGCCGGCGTCCGGGGCGGCCTCGAAGCGCGCGAGCGCGGTGCGGCCGCGAAGCGGCACGAGGCAGAAGGCGGCCGCGAGGCCGCCGAGCACGATCGCGAGCGCGGCGAGCCGGAGCATGAGAGGAGGGTGGCACGGGGCCGGGGGCGCCGCGAATTTTTGGAGGCGGGGTCGCCTCCCGCTACGCCGGGCGATCCGCCCCGAGCCAGGGCGCGAGCTCGGCGGCCTCGTGCACGAGCACGCCGGCACCCTCTGCAGCGAGGCGCTCCTCGGGCACGAGCCCCCACGTCACCGCGACGAAGCGCATCGGGACGGCGCGCGCGGTGCGCAGGTCCACGAGGCTGTCGCCCACCAGCACGGCGTCCTCCGGCCGCGCCCCGTGGCGGGCGAGGAGCGCGCGCGTGCCCTCGGGATCGGGCTTCCTCGGCCCGTCGTCTCCACCGACCACCTCCACGAACCGCTCCGCCACCCCGAGGCCGGCGAGGATCTTCCGCGCCAGCTCGCCCGGCTTGTTCGTGTGGACGGCGAGCGGGATCCGCGCCGTCGCGAGGAGGCTCGCCACGCCGGGGTAGAGCACGGTGTGATCGAGGAGGTGCTCGCCGTAGTGCTCCCACCAGGCGGCGAGCGCCGGCTCGAGGAGCTCCTGCCGGTCGGGGCCGAGCGCGCGCGCCACGAGCTTCCCCGCGCCGTCCCCCACGAACCCCTCGACCTCCTCCAGCGAGCGCGGCGGGAGGCCGAGGGTCCGGAGCGCGTGGTTCACCGCCTCGCAGAGGTCTTCGCGGGAGTCGATGAGGGTGCCGTCGAGGTCGAGGACGGCGAAGCGCGGCGTCGTCACGTCCCGACCGCCTCCGCCGCCCGTTCCCGCGCATCCGCGCGCCGCTGGATCACGCGCACGAGCGCGTCGTGCACGCGAGGATCGAGCTGCTCGCCGCGCAGGTCGGCCATCACCTCCAGCGCGCGCGCGGTGGTCATCGCGGGCTGGTACGGCCGCTCGGAGGTGCAGGCGTCGAAGGTGTCGGCGGCGCCGACGATGCGCGCCACGAACGGGATCTCCTCGCCGGCGAGGCCGTCGGGGTAACCGTGTCCGTCCCAGCGCTCGTGATGGTTCCGCACCGCCCGCGCAGCGTCGTGGAGGAACGCGACCCCGCGCAGGATCTCGGCGCCGATGGCGGGGTGCTCGCGCATCACCTCCAGCTCCGCGGGCGTGAGCGAGTCGCGCTTGCCGAGGATCGGCTCCGGCACGCCGATCTTCCCCACGTCGTGGAGGAGTCCGCCCCAGGCGACCGCGTCGAGCGCCTTCCCCTCGAGCCCCAGCTCGCGCGCGAGCTCGCCGGCGAGCTCGGAGACGCGCCCGCTGTGGCCGCGGGTGTAGGGGTCCTTCGCGTCGATCGCCGAGGCGAGGCTCCGGATCGTCGCGAGCCAGCCCGCCTCCAGCTCGCCGATGAGCCGCCGGTTCTCGGCGTCGTAGCTCTCGAGCACGCGGGACATGTGGTTGAAGGTGTAGGCGAGGTCGGCCACCTCGTGCTTCACGGCGACCGTGACCTGGCTCCCGAAGCGGCCCTGCGCGATGTCGAGCGCGCCGGCCACGCAGCGCCGGATGGGATCGGCGACGCGGCGGGCCTGCACCGCGGCGAGCCAGGCGGCGAGGGCGAGCGAGAGCACGGCGGCGCCGCCCGCGGCCTTCAGCACCGGGCCGAGCGGCGGCGCGGCGTGGGAGCCCACGAGCGCGGCGACGAGCAGCAGCGTGAACGCCGCGATGGGCAGCGCGCCGGCGAGGAGCATCCAGAGGAAGAGCGACCGGAAGAGTCTCATTCACGCCCAGTGGCGCGCAGGAGCGCCTTCTCGATGGTCTTCCGACGGAACGGCTTCTCCAGGATCGCGTTCGGCTGCTCGGCCCCGGGCACCTCGCGGAGCGAGGAGTCGCTGATCGCGGTGAGGAGGATCACCGGGACCTTCGAGCCGCTCGCGCGGATCTGCCGGAGCGCGTCGAGCCCGGAGAGCTTCGGCATGAGGAAGTCGAGGATCACCGCCTCCGGCGACTCGCGCAGGCACGCCTCCACCGCCTCCGCGCCGTTCTCCGCGGTCACCACCTCGTGGCCCATGTCCACGAGCACGTCGTGGAGGAGCGCGCGGATGGTGCGGTCGTCGTCGGCGATGACGAGCTTCATGGTCCCATCCTACCGGTGGAAGAGCCGCGCGAGATCGCCGAACACCGTGACGGCCAGGATGAGGCCGAAGAGCGCCACGAAGCCGGCGGTGTGAACGATGTTCTCGACGCGCTGGTTCACCCGCCGCCTGGC
>Ga0306923_10001002_pt1 | contig 24178 bp, 31 predicted proteins | sample sta12Can44000108_FD_203841 | JGI IMG/M metagenome (GOLD analysis project Ga0306923, IMG submission 203841) | Lab enrichment of tropical soil microbial communities from Luquillo Experimental Forest, Puerto Rico - statanox.12C.anox.44.000.108 (v2)... | ecosystem: Environmental > Terrestrial >... | reverse complement strand
AAACAGGGGGATGGGGGTTGCAAAGTCCCTAGCTACCCCCACGCCCCCGATGGGCGCTCGCCGAATATCTCCCTGGAACGGACAAAAGTCCGCTTAGCGACCAAAAACACCCCCTCTGAGCAGCTAAAATACGCCTTTCTGCATGTCAGCCGGGAGTTTAGTCCGCTTATCAAGATCACCGTGACCTGCAAAAACCCGAAATCTGCGATTCCAGCAAACAGGGTCAGCTACCTGCCAGCGAAGAGGCTAACGCGGCCAGCTAACCAGCAAACCCCGCCAGCAAATGTCTCTGAGCTGGGGTTTTGTCACAAAGTTAGCTAGCGGGCTCTGGTGCCCGGTCCGCCGGCCACCAGGCGTCGGTAGGCGGCGTGGACGGCGGACGGGGCCATGCCGACGGCCCGGCCGATGGCGCGGTAGGTGTGGCCCTTTTGCCGTAGCTCGAGGATGGCGCGGTCGCGTTCGTACGGGGTCATCTGGACGTCGGAGGCCCAATTTCGCATGTGGGAAGCGTATCGGCTGTAATCCGCTGGGCTTTTTGACTTTCCGCCGGAATTTCGTACTTTCCGCCGAAATTTCCGACAATCCGCCGGAATGCTGTGATTAGCGATTCAGCGCCCCTGGGCGTGAGCACATCGTGAGCACAATCTGAGCACATTTCTGTAGGTCTCTGTCGAACTACGTTATTGTCTTTTTGCAGTTCAAGCCGGGTTTGACCCCCTGACCAGGACCGCTCAGAACAGTTCAATCCTGACAGGAGGCTCAACCGTGGGGCCGACGTTTACGCTGGTAGACGCGGTTTCTGATCCGAATATCCGTGCGATTGAGCACGCCGTGAGCACATTTTGAGCACGTTTCAGATCAGCGGGTTGCTGGTGATGTGCCAGTATCCGCACCGGCACAGGTAGGGGCGGTGCGCCCGGGTGAAAGGGCCGACGACGAACCCGGCCAGCGCCTGCCCCCGGCTGCGGTAGGCGTGCTTGTACGGGGTGGGGCAGTCCAGCAGCGGGGTCGCGGTCATCGCTTCCTCGCCTGCCGGTGCAGGGTGTCGAGCCGGTCGGCGACCGCATCCAGGTCGGAGTCGAACAGGTCGGCGTAGACATCGAGCGTCATCGCGGCGCTGGCGTGCCCGAGCATCCGCTGAACCACCTTGACGTTGGCCCCCGCGCTGATCGCCAACGATGCGGCGGTGTGCCGCAGCGCGTGGGCGGTGATCCGGGGAAACGTCGGGTCGGCGGCCTGGCAGCGGGCGACCGCCCCGGACAGCCACGAATTCCTCGACGACGGCGGGGCCAGATACCCGCCGGTCGCCGACGGCCACAGCACCTCGTCGCGGCCCTTGCCGTCACACGTCTGCGCGAGCGCGTCGGTGACGAAACCGGGCAGCGCCACGCTGCGGTTCTTCCCCGACTTCAACGAGCCGACGTGGACCTCGCGCCCGATCACCACCGCGTTGCGGTGCAGATGCACCCGGCGGCGCAGGAAATCCACGTCACCGACTCGCAGCGCCGCCGCTTCGCCCCAGCGCAGCCCGCCGACACCCAGCAGCAGCACCAGCGGGCGGTAGCGGCCGGCCTCATCTGCCAGGGCGTGCAGTTGCTGCGCGGTCAGGTACACGTTCTGGCGCCGTGCCCGCTTGGGCAGTTTGACGCCGCGGGCCGGGTTGGACGCCAGCAGCCGGTCGGCCACCGCGTCGTCGAGGATGCGGCGCAGCACCGAGGCCGCGGTTTCCACGATCACCGGCCCGCGCCGCGCGGACAGCTGCGCGACCCAGGCGGCCACGTCCGAGTAGCGGACGTCGGCCAGCGCGGTGGTGCCCCAGCGCGGCTCCACGTGGACCCGCCACGCGGACTCGTAGCTGCGCCACCCGGAGGGTTTCATGTGTCCGCGCTGACGGGCCAGCCACGCCCCGCCCAGCTCGGCCACGCTGACCCGGCCCAGCGACGGCGCCACGTACTCACCGCGCGCCTTGGCGACCTCCACTGACGCGGCGAACATCTGCGCGTCCCGTTTGGTGGCGAAGCCGCGTTTCATGGTCTGTTTGTTGTCGGGTTTGCGGTAGCGCACCATGTAAAGCGTTGCGCCGCCCGCGGTTTGGTATTTCTCAATCGTTGCCACGGTGGTCCTTCCAGAGTTCGGCTTGTAGTTCGGTGGTCAGTGCACGCGCTATGTGTCCGCGTCTGCCGACTGAGGTGCCGGCGCGGCGGTCGCGTTCCTCGCTGAACGGGCGGTGCCACAGCCGCCAGGACAGGCCCAGCAGGGTGTCGGGCTCGATGCCGAGACGCCGGGCCAGCCGGGTGTCGGTGATGGTGGCGCGGCGGCGCATGTCTTCGACGTCGCCCAGGCGCATCCGGTAGCGCTCGCCGAACACGCCGGGGGCCGGACCCAGCAGCTCGTCGGTTCGCCCGGCGGTGGCACCGTCGTCGCCGCCGTGCAGCTCCCACGGTTTGCCCGAGCAGAACGCCGCCAGCGTGTCGCCCGTCGGCGCGAAATCGTCGTTTAACGTCACGTAGCCATCCGATCCGACAAGATCGTGCAGATACACCCGGGGCCGTTTGCGCTGGGTCATGGTCCCGCCGGCGTGCCATACCCGAAACGGGCCGGGGGCCTCGGCCACCGCGTTGTCCAGCGCCGCCACCGCCGCGAACAGCACATGGGCATAGACCGCGTTGCGGCCGCTCTCGAAATCGCCGACCTTGGAGGCGGTCCAGCGCAGCCCGACGCGGCGCGCGTGGGAAGCGAGTTGGGCTTGCGTGACGCCGTGGGTGTCACGTATCCGGCGGCAGTTGGCTCCGACGGTGGCCTGGAACGAAGTGGAATCCATTCACAGAAGATAACGTAGATCTACGGCACTCGTCTAGCCCTTGACCGGATCTCTCGGCTGTGTTTTCGTCGAACTAGTTGCACGTACTCATACGTGCCACAGGGAAGGAATCACATTGCCCAAACTGGACGACCAGCTCGCCACGCCTGAGCAAGTGGCCGAGTCTCTGAACGTCACCACCTCCACGCTGGCGCAGCAGCGGTATCGGGGGATCGGCTTGCCGTATATCCGGGTCGGTCGCGCGGTGCGGTACCGCTGGGCCGACGTCCGGGCGTATTTGGACGCGCGCACCGTGAAGCCCGGCGCATGACACGGGTGCCTAAGGCCGAAAAGGCTTGCGCGTAAGCGGGTGACCAGCGATGCCGCCTGACAGAAGGGGCGGCGCCCCCACCCCTGAGAGCGCCCGCCACCATCACCGTCGCCAGTCACCACTCAGCAGAGACCAGCACCCACAGGGTATCGCGGCGCCCCGACACCTCGGGTACCGCGACGCCCCCTCGCTGTGGCTCGGGCCGCTGCGCTGCGGATGCCCGAACTCTTGGCCCTGCGATTGCGGCGAAGCGCCACCGTCGGATCGCTGGGTTAACGCCGGCGCCGCCGCCGCTAGTCATCTCCTCGACATCGGCTGCACGCCGCTGCTTCCCCAGAAGGTGCTGTGCGCGTTGTGGCGCCGCGGCGGCGGCGACCGCGCCCTGGCCGAGAACCTGTACGAACTGGCGGCCGGCGAGTGAGCACCGCGGTTTATGGGACTAGTGCACTAAACGGTCAGCGGCGTCGGAGGACCAAGGCGGAGCTGGCCGAGATCGACGCCGCCATCTACGAGGTCGCCGAGGCCGAGGAGCCGGTCACCGTCCGCGGCCTGTTCTACCGCGTCATGTCACGCGGGCTGGTGCCCAAGACCGAGCACGGCTACGCCGTGGTGCAGCGCCAAGCCCTGAAGATGCGTCGCCGTGGTGATCTCCCCTACGAGTGGATTACCGATGGGTCCCGGCTGCGGCTCAAGCCGCGAACGTTCTCCAGCGCCCAGGCGGCGCTGGAGAACACGGCCCGCATGTACCGGCGTGACCTGTGGATCGACCAGGGCATCCACGTCGAGGTGTGGTGTGAGAAAGACGCCATCCGCGGCGTGGTCTATCCGGTCACCGCCGAGTACGACGTGCCGCTGCTGATCTCGCGCGGCTACAGCTCCGAGACGTTCCTGTGGGAGACGGCCGAGGAGATCAACACCGAGGGCAACCCGGCCGTGATCTACAACATCGGCGACCACGACCGCGACGGCGTGCAGGCCTGGCGCGCCATCTGCCGCAAGTTGGAGGAGTTTGTCGACGACGACATCGAGCTGACATTCTTCCGGATCGCGGTCACACCCCTGCAGATTGACTGGCTGAATCTGCCCACCCGGCCCGACAAGACCAACAGCGGGTTCGGGGACTGTGTCGAGGTCGACGCCATGCCGTCCTCGACGCTGCGCGATCTGTTGCGAATTGCGATCGAGAGAAACGTCGACCCGGAGGCGTTGCGGATCACCAAGGAGGCTGAAAAGAGCGAACGCGAGGTGTTGGCGCGGATCGCACGCATCGGTGACGGCGACGGGTGCGTCTGATGACTGCCGGGGGTTCGCAGCAGGTTCGTTGGTGGGATTTACGCGAAGAGTTTGATCTGGCGGTCGGCGATGGGTAGCGCCGCGGTCTCCTGGTGGTCGGTGCATGAGTGGGTGCAGCCCTATTTGCAGCCCTATCTCGATGCCGCTGGCCCGTTGCCGATGGTCGGCACCCCAGAGTGGTGCGCGCTCGACGACGCCGACCCGCGTAAGGTCGCCGCCCTGTTCGACGCCGCCCAGCACTGGGCGCTTCGGATCGAAACCGGCCAGACCGCGCTCGCCGAGGCGTCACGTGACATATCTGCCTCGACCGAGTGGGCGTCGGTCGCCACCGAAATCTTCTGGCGCCGCAGCGCCTACATCCCGCGGGAGGTCGCATGACCGAGGACCGCTCCGACGAATACCTGGAGACGTTCGGCGACATCGACGGAGCCGAGCTGCTCGACGACCTCGTGACATGGTGGGTCCGGTTCATCGCCGTCACCGACACCGACGACCTGTACTTGCTGGCGTTGTGGGCGGTACACACCCACCTGGTCCGCGAGCTGTACACCACTCCGCGGCTGCTGATCGACTCGATCATGGAGGGCAGCGGCAAGTCCACCGTGATCGACCACCTCAACCGGCTCTGCGTGGACCCGGTGCAGGCCGCCACCATCTCATCCCCGGCGCTGATACCGCGTCTGCTGGAGAACCGGATGCGGACCATCCTGATCGACGAGGCGCACCGGGCGTTACGCCCCGACAAGCCGGGTGTGGAGGAACTGCTCGGCATCATCAACACCGGATACCGCCACGGCGCCACACGCCCCGTTTTGATCCCCACCAAGGGCGGCGGCTGGGACGCCGACGAAATGACGACGTTCGCGCCGCTGGCGATGGCAGGTAACAATCCGAACCTGCCCGCTGATACCGCCTCGCGGCAGATCCGGATCCTGCTGATGCCCGACCTTGACGGCAGCATCGAGGATTCGGATTGGGAGTACATCGAAGACGAGGCCGCCGCGCTGAGAGCCCGCATCGCCGCCTTCGCTGATGCAGTCCGCGACGACATCCGCGGCATAGATGCCGATCTGCCCGCGGGCTGCATAGGTCGGAGCAAGGAGAAGTGGCGGCCATTGGCGCGGGTCTCCGCCGCCGCCGGGGGTCACTGGCCGCAGACCGTCTTGCGGTTGATCGAGGCGGATATGGCGCAGGAGAAGGCCGAGCGTGAGGCCGGGCTGAAGAAACTGCCGCCGGGCATGGTCGTGATGCGCGACCTGTGGATCATCTGGCCCGAGGGTGAACCGTTCATGCCGACCCGCCAGCTCGTGGCCAAACTCGTCGGACATCACCCGGATTATTGGGGCGCCGACAGCCCCTACGGCAAACAACTCACCGAGACCAGATTGGGTCTGCTGATCGACCAGGCGGCGAAGGTGACATCGTGCCGGCCCGACACCCGCGGCCCCCGCGGCTATGTCCGCTCCACCTTGGAGCCGGTCTGGCGCCGACTCAAAATAGGCCGTATTCAACCCGGAGAACCCGGCGCACCCGGCGCACCCGGCGCAGATTGCGCCGGATCGCCTGGTGATGTATCCGGGTTATCCGAGTTATCCGGGTTCTCCGGGTTGTTTGAGACCCCTATCCAACCCGGCGCAGCGACCGGATTCGCCCCCCCGACCGGCCCCGGCCGCTGCCCCGAATGCGGCTGGCACATCGAGAAGCAAGGCCACCGCGACGACTGCCCAGCAAACCCCGCGTTCTGACTGAAAGGAATTTTCCGTATGACCGACCGATGGCCTTGGGGCGCTGGCCCGGCGCCCGCGCTGCGCTGCGACGAATGCGGTAAACGGATCGGCCGGCGCCGCTTGCACTTTGTGCTGACCGACGGCGCCCGGCTGCTGTGCGGGCGCTGCACGGAGCGCCGTGACTTGCACGCGGTCTACTTCCCGCACTGCCCCAAGTCCTGGCACGACCTTTACGACCACGATCTGCTGCTGGCCACCCGAGCGGCCGCGTGGTTCGTGCTCGACACCCCCGAAAAGAGGACCGCATGACCATCTGGACAGTCACCTTGTTCGACGGCCGCACCGCGCAGATTTCCGCGGACGAGATCACCACCCGCAACGACGGCAGTTTGTGGTTGTTGCGTTCGGTGGCGCCGCCGCCCGCCAAGCTGGTCCCGGTCGCGGTCCTGGCGGCCAACGAGTGGGTGTCGTGCTGCGTCTGCGATGCCGCCATCGCCTGGACCGAACGCGAGCACCCGGCATCAAGGCTCGCGTGATCGGTGCGATGATCACCCGTGTGGGCCGCCCCCGGCAACAGACGTGTCATCTCGGCCACCCCCTGTCGCCGGCCAACGTCCGGCTCAACGCCGCCGGATCCCAGGAGTGCCTTGTCTGCGCCCGTCGTCGCTCCCGCCAGTGGCAGCGCCAACATCGCGCCACCGTGCCCCGCGTTGACGACAAACACCCCCCGACGATCGCCCTCGTGGTGTGGGCGTCGCAGAACTTGCACGCCACCTGGAGCTACCACCGCAGCCACGCCGACGCCGCCGCACTGGCGCCGGCCGACGGCACCCCGCACACCATCATCAACGTCGCCCAGCCCAAGCTGCGGCCCCCGAAAATCAACTGGCCGATCACAGGAACCCCATGAACCCCGAAGAACAGCTCGCAGCCGAGGCCGCCGCCATCGCCGAGGTCGGCGACCGGCCGATGCGCCCGCATCCCCGAGGGCTTGCGGGCCGCACACTCGATGCGATCGACGACGCCGAACTAGTCAGCAGCGACCCGCACGCCAGCGAGGAAGCCAAACAGTCGGCCCGGGCCCTCGCCGACGCGCTGAGCGCCGCCCTGGCCGCCGAAGACTGACCCCCCGCGTACAACCCACCCCACCCGAGGGCCGCTGATCACTCCACGGCCCCATACGGCTCCAGGAATCGGCAAGGGTGGGCCAATTGGCCCAGGCCTATATCTGAATGACAACCGTGTAGTTAAATGGACCCTATCCCGGCCCCAGGGGCGATCAAGGTTCGCCGCGACAGGCCGTTTGTCGCGGCTCGTCTGTGCCAATCTCCCTGGGGCGGGGCATAATCCTCGGTAGACCCCGCATCGTCGTGCACGGCGCTGCGCGGGAGGGACAGCCAGTTCCCGGTCCCTCGGAGATGATCGGCACCCGTGAGGGCGGCACGCTCCCGATCCGGCACCCGTAAGGGGTGTCGTCAGGGGTCGTCAGGGACCCAAGTCCCTGACGCGTGCGAAACCGGCGCCTGTCCGCCGGTTTCGCCTTACCCCGAAAGCCGCTGCGTGCCATGCCATCCCAAGCCCTTATCGACCAGCTCGAAACCCGCCGCCAGACCTGCCAACAGCGAGCCGAAACGATCCTGGCCCGCGCCAAAGCCGACGGCCGCGACACCCTCACCCCTCAAGAAGACGCCGAAGTACATCAGCACATCGAAACGCTGCGCACGTTGTCGCAAAGAATCACCGACGAGACCGAGGAACTGCGGCGCGGCCAAATCCCCGCCCACCTACGCCACCTCAGCCACGCAACCCAAGACCGGAGAAGCACCCCCATGAACCCCACCAGCAACGTCTACCGCCCCCACAGCCAAACCAGCTACTTCCGCGACCTCATGCGCGTCCAGCTCAACATGGACGACACGTCAGAGTCCCGCCGCCGGCTGGCCGCCCACGCCGAAGAAATCGCCACCGATTTCGGCACCGAATACCGCGACATTTCCCGGGTCGACGGCACCGGCGGATACTTCTCACCACCGGCATGGTTAGTAAATCAGTACATCGAATTCGCCCGCCCCGGACGACCCACCGCCAACCTGGCGCAACGCCTGCCCCTACCCGGAGGCTGCGACAACCTCAACCTGCCGAAAATCCTGACCGGAACCCAAACCGGAATTCAAACCGCGGACAATACCGCGGTCACCGACGTCGACCTGACCGACACATTCGTAAATCTGCCGGTACGAACACTCGCAGGCCAGCAAGGAATCAGCATTCAGCTGATCGACCAGTCGCCGGTGGCGATGGATGACGTTATTTTCAAAGACCTCACCGCCGACCACGCCATGCGCCTCGACCAGCAGATTTTGTACGGCACCGGATCAAGCGGCCAAGTCCTGGGCATCGCCAACACACCAGGCATCCAAACCGTCACGGTATCGTCCTTGGACATCAAAGGCGTCTATTCAGCCATTGCCAACGCAATACAGCTGATCAATACGACACGATACTTGCCGCCCGAGGTCATTGTTATGCATCCACGACGGTTTTCGTGGCTGATGTCGCTTCTGGATCTTCAGAACAGGCCACTTTTTGTGCCAGACGCTAATGGCCCGTTCAATGCCGCCGGCGTGATCGAAGACGTCGACCCCCAGCAGATCGTCGGAAGAACCCACGGGCTGCCGATCGTTGTCGACGCGAACATCAAAACCACCGCCGGCGCCGGCACCGAAGACGAAATTTACGTGATGAGATCCTCCGACCTTGTCCTGTACGAATCGGGCTTGCGCGCGCGTGTGCTTCCGGAGCCGAAAGCAGCCACACTGACTGTTTTGTGTCAGGTGTATGGGTATTTGGCGTTCAGCGCGGCCCGCTTCCCGCAATCAGTTGTCCAGCTGACTGGGCTTTTGCCGCCCACGTTCTGATGACCGGCAGGCAGCCACGCAAACAGCCGCCGATCGCACCCAACGCCCCGGTGCTGACCACCCCCTGCACCCTGCTCGCCCTGCGGCACTGGCTCGCCGACATCGACGTGCTGGGCCCCGCCGCCGATGTGGCCGCCACCATCACCACCACCAACAGCGAAATCACCGTCGGCTAAACGATCGCGACCATCGCGGGCTGGTTGTCCACTTTGTGGACGTTTCAGGGTTGTTTGTCGACGTTTCAGGGCCGTTTGCGGGCTGTTCGGGGGCCTGGACCATCCCGGCGACACCGTCCGCGCCACCCTCCGGCGCGGGTACCTACCCTCCGGTGACCATGGTTTTTGGTGACCATGGCTCGCTGACCATGGCCGGGCGACGGTCACCACCCCCAGCAAACCCAGCAAACATGGGGCAATGGCCAGCAAACATGGCATCCACGCCAGCAAACAGGGGGATGGGGGTTGCAAAGTCCCTAGCTACCCCCACGCCCCCGATGGCCACTCGCCAAATCTCTCTCTGAGCAACCAAAAAAACACACCTTGGGAACGCATAACCGCAGGTCGGAGCCTCATCGCCCAAAGTAAAGCTACCTAGCTAAACTAACGCTGACCTGCGGAAATGCCGATTTTCGGAAAACTAGCAAAGGGCTGAACCCGCTGGTTAACCCGTCCAGCAAACACCGTTCTGGCGGGTGTGCAATCTGTCGGATAGTCTAATAGCGCGGGGTGTCAAATAGCGTTGCCGTGTTAAATAACGCGGTGGTGTCAAATAGCGACCAGGATGGCGGTGTCGGTGCTGGTCACGGTCGTGTTCGGATTTCGTTGGTCATTGGGGCATTATGGGGCACTTTCGGGGTCCTTTTCGGGGCATGTTGGGGGCGTTTCGGGGCATTTAGGGGACATAATCGATCACATGACTCGTCGGAAATCTGCGCCGCCGTCGAAGACTGAAGTGTATGCCGCGAGGTTGGAGTCGTTGCTGGCTGCGGTGTGGCCGGGGGCGATGGCGGGGGATCCGAAGGTGGTTGAGGTGGCGCGCCGGATTTTGGCGCAGCAGGGCCGGCATTTGGGGTTGGCTGTGGATGTCGGGCCGACGCCGCCGATTTCGGATAGTGAGTTGGCGCCGGATGATGAGTTGGCTTCATTTCGGCGCCGCTACCAGCGGAAACAGCAGGCATGACGGCGACCCTGTTGACGACGACCGAACTCGGGTCGGTCACCCCCAGGTTGGCGACCCCGCCGATCGAATCGCATATCGGGTATGGGGGGTGGTTGTCGCGGGAGTGGTCCTGGGGGTGGGATTGCATCGAGTTCCTCGAGAAATGTTTGGGTTGGCGGTTGCTGGAGTGGCAGCAGTGGCTGTATGTCCACGCGTTGGAGAAGGGCCCGGACCGGCAGGGGTTTCGGTTCTCCAGGATCTGTGTGCTGGTGTCCCGGCAGAACGGGAAGTCGCAGTGGTTGAAGGGGTTGGGGTTGTGGCGGTTGTTCATGGATCCGTTGGGGCAGTCGACGGGGGGGTGTCCAGGTGCGAAGACGGTGTTGATGGCGTGTCAGAACTTGAAGTATGCCGAAGCGATGTTGAAAGAGGTCGCGGAGGATCTTGGTGGGTGTCGGGGTTTGCGGGGGGAGTACACCAAGCATCGGTTGGATAACGGGTCGAATCGGATCGAGTTGACGAACGGTCGGCAGTGGCGGGTGGTGGCGGCGAATCGGCGGGGTGGCCGGGGGATGGCCGTGGATCTGGTTCTGCTTGATGAGTTGCGTGAACATCAGAATTCTGATGCGTGGAACGCGATTGTGCCGACGACGACGGCGCGGCCGCATCCGCAGGTGGTGTGTTGTTCAAATGCGGGGGACGCGAAAAGTGAGGTACTCCGTACGCTGCGGGATGGTGCGAACGCGCGGATCGTGGCGGGCACCACGAAGGACACGCGGGTTGGGTTGTTTGAGTGGTCGGCGCCACCTGACAGTGATCCGCGTGATGAGACGGTGTGGCGGCTAGCGAATCCGGCGATGGGTTCGGGGTTGTTTCGGTTGGCGGATTTGCGGGGGTTTTTGGAGGCGCAGCAGTTCCGCAACATGCCGGGTTTTATGACTGAGCATTTGTGTATGTGGGTGGATGCGTTGGAGCCGGGGATTATGCCGGCGGAGCATTGGGCCGAGACCCTTGACCCGGAGTCGCATCGGGCTCGGGGGGCGGCCGCGTTTGTGGCGGTCGACGTGAATTATCAGCGGTCGATGACTTATGTGGCGGTCGCCGCGGCCCGGGCCGGGGGTGGGACGCATGTCGAGTTGATCGCGTCGGCGGGGGGCACGGATTGGGTGATCGATTGGCTGGGGGCGCGGAAGGGGAAGTTCGCGGGGATCGCGGTGCAGAAAACATCGGCCCCCGTCTCGGGGTTGATTCCGGAGATGGTGGCCGCCGGTTTGGAGGTCACCCCGGTGGTGGCCGGGATCGATTTGCAGACGGCGTGCGGGTTGTTGTTCGACGGGGTGGTGGAGCACACGATTTGGCATCGCCCGGACCCGGTGTTGGATCGGGCCGCCGCTAGTGGGGTGGCCCGGCGGACGGGGGATGCGTGGGTGTTCGACCGCCGCGCCTCCCCAGTCGATGTCGCGCCCCTGGTGGCGGTGGCGAATGCGGTGTGGCTGGCGAACTATATACCCGATGTCAAGAACCCGGTGTGTCACGCGTGGCCGGACGAGGAAGTCATTGCACAGTGGGAGCAGCCGCCGGTACGCCTGGACGATGAACTGGAGCGGGCATGGATGAGAATGTGACCCCGATCGGTGCCCGGCTGGGTTCGCAGCGGTTGTTCCCCGATGATGACCCCGATTCGTTCTTCGGCAACAAACCTACCCTGCCGAAGAATGCGGTGCCCCCGAACCCCACGGCGGCCAGCCCTGTTCCGACTCCCCCGGCCGCTGCGGGGGCACCGCCCCACTTCACGTCTGTTGCGTCGACGGTGTTGGAGTTGACCGGGATCACCGCCCTGGCGGTGGGGGGTTGGCTGATCGCCCCGTATGTGGGGTTGATGATCGCGGGGGTCGCGTTGATTCTTTATGGGATCGCAGTGAGCCGATGAGTATCCTCGCCCGCCTCCTGCACCGCGCCGAGCTCGGCGCCCTTGAGGTCCGTGCCCTGCAATCGTCGGCGTTCGTCCCACCCCCCCAAGTTGGGGTCATCGACGACTTCGTCGGGGTGCATCGCAGCATGGCGAACATGACCGTGTATGGGTGTGTGCGGTTGCTGGCGGACACGATCGCCTCGTTGCCGTGGGCGGCGTACCGCAAAGATAAGAAAGGGATCCCGGTCAAACTGGATCCGCAGCCCGCCATCATTAGACAGCCATTTCCTGGGTTCAACCTTTTTCAGTGGAAATGGATGGTCGTCGCGAATTTGGCGTTACGCGGGAATTCTTATCACCTGATCACGTCACGGGACAGCGGGGGGACGCCGACGGCGTTGATGCCGATGCACCCCGACATCGTGTTTTTGGAGAGACGCCCGGATATTTTGGCGTGGTTCGATCCGATCTACCGGGTGATGGGTGAGCAGGTCAACAAAAACGACATCTGCCACATCCGGCGTTTCACGATGCCCGGTGAGCCGTGGGGGCTGTCCCCGATTCGGCAGGCCGCGGTGGCGATCGGATTGTCGCTGTCGGCTGAAGAGTATGGCTACCGCTGGTTTAAGGAATCGGCTTCGCCGTCGGGGTTGTTGATGACGGATCAGAATTTGGATCCCGAGAGTGTGGAGCGGCAGCAGCAGAATTGGATCGCGTCTCATGGTGGCCGGCGACTCCCCGCCGTCTTGACTGGTGGGTTTAAGTGGCAGAACCTGTCCATCAGCCCGGATGAGTCCCAGTTTTTGGAAACGAGGGAATTTCAAAGGGAAGACATTTGCATCATGTTCGGCGTCCCGCCAGTGCTGCTGGGTCATACGAAGGCCGCGACCGCATGGGGAACTGGAATTGAACAGATTACTCAGGGTGCGGTGACTTATTCGTTCCGGTCGTGGACTTCGTGTATTGAGAGTGCGTTGTCTGATTTGTTGCCCCGCGGCCAGTACATCTCCACCGACTTCGATGCCCTCTACCGGGGTGATATCGACACCCGGTATAAGGCGTATCAGACGGCGATTCAGGCTGGGTGGGCTAACCGCAACGAGGTTCGGGCGAAAGAGGAGATGGAGCCGGCTGACGGTTTGGACACTTTCTTGCAGCCGGTGAATATGGCGCCGTCTGGGTTCGACCCCGCGAAGACCGCCGCACTGTCCGCGGCCGGGGCGCCGGGCGAGAAGCCCCCCACCAGTGAGCCGGGGTTCGGCGGCCGACCCCAAACCCCACCAAGCCGCAACGGGCAATCCGTAGGAGTCACGAAATGAGCATCGCTGTCCATCCGAACCGCGCGAAAATCCTCGACGTCCGCGAAACCCGCGCTTGCCCCACCCCGTTCGAGTACCGCGAAAACCGCAGCGGCAAGATCGTCATTGAGGGCTACGCCGCCACCTGGGAGCCTTACGACATCCTGGGTGGTCCTGACCGCGGAGGATGGACAGAGCGGATCGACCAGCGCGCTTTCGATGTCACGCTGGCCACCAAACCGGACCTGATGCTGTTGGTCAATCATGAAGGCTGGCCGTTGGCGCGGACGACGACTGAGAATCTACAGGTCACCCGCGACATGAAAGGGCTGAAGATCCGCGCCCAGCTCGATCCCGATGACTGGGACGTGCAGCGGCTGATCCCGAAGCTGCGGCCGCAGGCCAATGGGCGGGCCATCATGGACCAGATGTCGTTCGGGTTTAGAGTCAAAGATCAAGTCTGGGATGCCTCCTACACGCAGCGGATGATCACCGAAATCACGCTGCAGCATGGCGACGTTTCGATCGTGAACTATGGCGCCAACCCGACGACCCAGGTCGCGATCGCCGACGCGTTGGAGGCCGCCTCCCACCTGTCCGACGGCCAGCTCGTTGAGCTGCGGCACCTCGACGCTTCCCTGGCCGATGCGCTGGAGGCGTGCCGCGCCGACAAAGACCCCAAGAAGCCGTACGGCGACGTCGCTTACGCGGACCCGCGCAACGGGAAGTATCCGATCGACACCGAAGCCCACGCCCGCGCGGACCCGATCCCGTTCAGCGCCCCGGCGCCCGGCGTCGTCCGCGGCGAACCCCCCAACGAAGACGACGAGGAGATCGAACCAGCGGGGACCGAAGCGTGGCCGGGCGAAGACCCGATCACTGTGGGGGTGATTGAGGCTGCCCTGCAGAAGGTTCGGGACGCCGCCGATCCGTCAGGTTTGCGTTCCATCACCGCCCGGTTGGCTGAGTTGGCGGCCGCCCGCGTGTCCTACCCCCCCACACTCGCCCCCTAGACGTATCCTCAACGGTTGAACCCGCGAACCTGGCACAGGCGGCGGCGCCCGGCACGGGCACGACCGGCACGGTCACCAACCCATCCCGTCACGCCCGAAAGAAGACCCCTATGAATAGCGACGCTCCCGGCGCCATCGACCTGCAAGCCTATCTCAACCGGCTCATCGACCAACGCGCCGAACTCGCCGAAAAACGCGACAACCTCGAATCCAAAGCCACCGCGATCCTGATGGTCGCCCAAGACACCCACGGCGACACCCTCTCCGCCGAAGAGGACGCCGAAGTACGCAAACACGTCGAATCCATGCGGACCCTGGGGACCGACATCGAAACCCTCGACGCCCGGATCAAAGACACCGGCGAAGAAGTCAGGCGCACCGGGCAGATCCAGGCGAACCTCGCCCAGGTCCGCAACACCCAGAAAGCGATCGTGTCGGTCCGCGAATCCAACGTGTACACCGCGGAGAACAAGCATCAGCGGTCGTATGTGCGGGATTTGATCCGGTATACGACGAATCAGGATCACGACGGGGAGTCGCGGCGCCGGTTGTTTGATCACGCGCAGGATGTGGCCACCGCCCCGGAATATCAGGAATGGCGCGACATCAGCCGGGTTGACGGTTCCGGTGGGTATGCGGTGCCCCCGGCATGGCTCATGGATCAGTATGTGACGTATGCCCGCCCGGGCCGGGCGTTCGCGAATGTGTGCCAACGGCAACAGTTGCCGGGGGGTACTGATAGCATAAACGTGCCGAAGATGCTTACCGGTACCAGCGTCGCCATCCAGGCCACCGACAACAGCACCGTCTCGGAAACCAACCTGACCGACACGTTCATCAACGCCCCCGTGCGGACGATCTCCGGTCAGCAAGGGCTCGCGATCCAGCTGATTGACCAGTCCCCGATCGCGTTCGATGATGTCGTGTTCCGGGACCTGGTGGCCGCGCACGCCGCGGTACTGGATGGGCAGGTGATCGGCGGATCCGGGTCATCCGGTCAGGTGCTGGGTGTGAATAACACCCCGGGTATTACGTCGATCGCGGCCGCCGGGGTCACGCTGACTCAGGTGTATTCTGCGATCGCCAACGCGATCCAGACGGTACACACCACCAGGTTTTTGCCGCCCGAAGTGGTGGTCATGCACCCGCGGCGGTGGGGTTGGCTGCTCGCCCAGGTCGACACCCAGAACCGTCCGGTGGTGCTGCCCGAAGCCAACAACCCCATGAACGCCGTAGGGATTTTGGAGGCCGTCGACTCCCAGCAGATCGTCGGCCGCCTACAGGGTTTGCCGATAGTTACAGACCCTAACATAGCTACCAACTCCGGCGCGGGAACTGAGGACATCGTCTACGTCATGCGGGCCTCTGACCTCATACTGTGGGAGTCTGGGATAAGGGCCAGGGTCTTACCAGAGACCCGAGCAGCAAATCTCACGGTCCTGCTCCAAGTCTATTCGTACTTAGCGTTCACCGCGGCCCGCTATCCGGCGTCCGTGGTGGAGATCACCGGGCTGACCGCACCCACCTTCTAGGACAGCAAGCGACACGCTCAACCGGTTGGGCATTGCTCACCGGTTGGGCGTTACGCTTCCCACTATGGTTGCTAAAGATTCCCCCGAATCCCCCGAAACCCGTTCCGGTGTGACGAAGCCGCCCGGCGCATTGACTACGCCCTGCACCCTGCTCGCCCTGCATAACTGGCTGCAGTCCGCCCACGCCACCGCCCCGGGTTGGGGTGGCACCGCGCAGGTCACCACGACCGCCACCAGCATCGCGGTCGCCTGATGTCGGCGCCGGCGCCGGGCCGGTTCGGGCGGATGCCGCCGCCGCCGCCCGGCAAGATCTGGGTGCGTAACCCCGATACCGGGTGGGCGTTGTCGATCGTGGCTGGGGTGGAGCGGTTTAAAGCCGTCGGTGAACAGGTGCCCGACCATTTGGTGGAGTTGGCGCGGTCGGTGCCCGGTGAGCTCCCCGATACCGCGACCGTGGCGGTGGATTCTGACTTCGGTGTCCCACTTCCCGCGTTTGCCTCCGCGGAACCGATGGGTGCAGCCGGTTCGTCCGAAGCCGAACCCGATGAGCAGCCGTCGTTGTGGGACACCGAAGCTTCGGAGGGCGTCGACCTCGAGGGGTGGACGGTGACCGAACTCAAGAACGCCCTGGATGACCTCGAGGTCGACTACCCCGCTAATGCCCGCAAAAGTGAGTTGATCGCCCTGCTCGAGGAGGCGGAACAGTGACTGCGCCCAGTCCGGTGTCGTCACCAGCGGCACGGCGTGACCCGTACCCGCCGCTGTGTGACCCCAACGACCCGGACTGGGCGTCATTCCAGGCGCAGGACCCCAACTATTTCCTGTCGGTGGCCGGGGCCCGCATCCGGACGTATTGCGGGTGGCGGATCTATCCGAACGACACCGACACCGTTGATCGGCTGCGGATCGGCACCAACGGCCGCATCATGCTCCCGTCGCTGTATGTCACCGATGTCGCCCAGCTGACCGTGCAGACCGGGGTAAACACCAGCATCACCATCGACCCCGACATGTACGAGTGGTTCGCCAACGGCTGGATCATGCCGCTGGGTTTGACGGGGTGGGGTTGGGGCGGCTATTCCGGCTTCTACTACGGGCCGGACACGCCGGCGTATTTGCCGTGGATGAACTTCGGCTACGCCACCGTCACTTTTACTCACGGCTATCCGGCGGTCCCGGCGGATGTTAAATCGGTGGCCTACGAGTTGGCGGAAGTGGCGGCGGAAATGACCGCCGGTAATGTGTCCGGGATCACCACCCCCGGCTACCAGTTGACCTTGACCCGCAACGCCGGCCTGAACCTGAACTGTGAGCAGATGGACCGGCTGGCCCCCTACCGGCTGCCGGTGGTCGCCTGATGAAGATCCCGGCGCCGTGGCCGGTGCTGCACACCCCCCGCACCGTGGACACCACCACCACCGACGCCCACGGCAACAACCCGATCAAAGACGGCGCCCCCGTCATCCGCTACGTGTATTCGTACCACCAGGCCGGGCGGCTGGGCAGCAGCTCGGAAGTGATTTCGCCGGAGTTCCTTGACCGCATCGAAACCACCCTGGATATGGCGGTCCCCGACCCGCAACACTATTCCGCGTCCGATGGGGTGATCCTGGGCGGCACCGTCGACGAGTCCGGGAACTATGACGGTGGGGTGCAGTATTGGGTGAACGGCGACCCCACCAGCGACTTTCAGGGCCCGTTCAAAAAGCTGTACGCGTGGGCGGGTGGGGTTGTGAAGCTGCGGCGGATCACATGACCGAACCGTTGGCCGGCGGCGGCGCCGATGATCCCGGCACCGATACCGACGCGCCGGCCGGGGCGCACACCTTCCGGGACGGCTCCGAGATGGTCATCGACAAAGCCGCCTTCTCGGCGTTCGCGATCCAAGCCCTGCACGCCCCCGCCGTCATCGCCGCCCTGGCTGACGAGGTGGCGCAGATCGCCGACTACGCCAACAGCATCGCCGTGCAGAAAGGCGCCATCTACGCGGTGACCGAAGTGCAGTCGTGGCCGGACTCCAAACGTGCCCGCGCTAACGTGTGGTCCAGCAATTTCGCGGCCATGATCGACGACGCCCACAATTCGACACTGTTCAAGGCGTTGGCGCATTTCGGTGGGACGGCCACCCAATGACCGCGCCAACCCCGTACGGCATCGTCGGCCCCGACCCCGAATCGTTGGCGCTGGCGTATTTCACCCCGCTGATGTCCCCGGTCCCGGTCACCACCCGGCTGCCGAAACCGGCGGCCCGCGCGGACACCGTCACCCCCTGGCTTCGTTTGGAGGCTGGTGGCGGCTTCATGCGGGACGACGAAATCATGTTCGACCTGTCCCTGATCCTGCACTCCTACGCCCCGCAGAACGAGGAACCGGCTGCCGCGAAAAACCTTCGCACCGCCCTGGGCTACGGGGCCCGCGGCATCTACACGTTCACCGTCACCGACCCCGACGGCGTCGACTGGTGGGTGGCGCATTCCAAAGTGCAGGGCAACCTGTTCAAACAAAACGATCCCCTGGTCAACATGCCCCGCTACAAGGCGATGCTGATGTGGCGGATCCCCGGCCAGGCCCTCGCCGTGTCCTAACCCCCGAAACCCCTTTTGGCGTGCAATGCTAAGCCGTGCAGCATTGCTACATGCTTGAGCAGGAGGAAACCGAATGAGTGCCCCCGTTGTGATCGCCGAAGTCCAGGAAATCGCCGCCCCCTCCCCTAAGGTCACCGGCGGCGTGCGGTTCGCCCCGTTCGGCACCACGATGCCCACCGACTCCACCAGCGCGTTGGATCCCGCGTTCGTCACCCTGGGCCGCGTTGAACAGAACGGTTTGGACCGGGTCGAAGACCGGCCGGAAGGCAAACAGTACGACTGGGGCGGAAACCTGATCGCCATCCTGCAGGATCACTACGGGCTGCAATTGAAATTCAAGCTCCTTCAAATGGTGAACAAAGACGTCCAGAACGCTGTCCACGGATCCTCGAATGTGACCGTAACGCCGCCGACGGCGACCACCGGCACCCTGTATACCAGCCACATCAACGGGAAGTTGCTGGATTCCGGGATTTGGGTCTTCGATGCGTACTACCAGAAGATGTCGGCGCGCCTGGTTGTCGGCTACGGTCGCCCCACCTCGATCGCCGGCCCGAAATGGTCGCACAAAGAATTGGCGACCTTCGACGTCACCCTGGAGGCGTTCCCCGACGACAACAACGATTTCGCGATCGAATACTGGGACGACGGGATCTTCACCTGATGACCGCAGCCCCACCCCGGAAACGGGCGACGGCCCCGAAACCCGCGAGCTTGGCGGCGCCGCAGAAAACCAACGGCCCGGCGAGTAACGGCGCCGCCAACCCTACCCCGCTGCCACCCCCGACAAAAGTGCCCGACATTGAGCACCCGTACGGGGACCGCAAGATTTTCGTGTGGAAGCCCCGCAAAGGCGGCGACCCGATCGTCCTCCCGCACATCTCCACGGTGAAAACCAGCCAAGAATTTTTCTGCCTGATCTATGACCTCAACGAAATGTTCCAGGGCTTCGAATGGCTGATCAAAGCTGAAGTCCCCAAAGCGATCCGGCTGCGGGTCGCCGCCCTCGGCGATGACGATCCCACCGATCAGAACAACATGTATACGGCGTGGTTCAAGCCGATCAACCGCCCGACGGGTGGGGAGCCGCCGGGGGAATCCTGATGCTCACCCAGGCGGTGGGCAGATTCCACCACGCCCTGCAACGGGATCTACTCACGCTGGGTTTCCGGAGCGCGGATATGTTCACCGACCGGCTCACCATCAATGAGCTGATTTCGATTGTGGTGGCCGCCCCGCCCGGGTCCGCGTTGCGGCACGCGTTCGATGACGGCTGGACCCGCACCGACCATGTCCTGGCGAACATGGCCGAAGCCCAGGCCGGTGTCGCCCATCTGACCGGACCCTACGACCGCCCAGGCCTGGGGGATCGGCTGCCCGGCGAGCAGATGTTTCCCGCCGACGTCATGACCTGGGAGGAAATGGACGCGCTCGACGCCGAACGCGAGCAGCGGCCCAAGGGCAAGTCCCATGAGCGGCGGTGGCGATGACCACCCCTGCGGGCGGGAATGAACTTGGGACCGTTTTCATCAACGTCGCCCCGAAGATGTCGGGGCTGGGCAACCAGTTCCTGGCCGCCGGCCGCGAAGGCGCGAAAACGTTTTTGCAGGGCTTCACCGAAGGCATGAAACAAGTTGCGCTGCCGTCGGATGCCTCTGTCCTCGGCGAAGTCATCCAAGGGAAACCCATCGGGACGGCGACGAAAACCGCCTCCCAAAGGGCTGGAACCGAGATCGGGAAAGGCCTGAATACCGGCATCGCCGAAGGCATGAAAACCGCGCCCAGCGGCGGCGGCGGGGTCCTCTCCGATGTCGTCGCCGGGAAACCCGTGTCCTCGGGGACGAAAGCGGCCGCCGAAAACGCCGGGAAAGAGATCGGCGCGAGCATCAACAAGGGGATCACCGCCACCGCGGAACAAACCGGGAATGACGCCGGGGAGAAAATCAGCGGCGGCATCAAAGCCAAGCTGCAGAGTATCGACGGGGCGGCGATCGGCGCCACGATCGGCGGCGCCATCGGCGACGGCCTCAGAGGCAGCAACGTCACCGGCGCCATCGACAGCATCAACACCGGCCTGTCGAAAACCGCGGACATCGCCGCCACCGTTGGCATCGATATGAAAAGCTGGCAGATCCCGCCCGGTGTAGACACCGAGATCAATGACATCAGCAACAAAACCAGCGATGTTGTGACTCATTTGCAGCAGGCGAAAACCGCGGGCGACGAGTTCGGGAAGTCATCCAGCGGCGGCCTGGGCGGGTGGATCGACAAAGGCGCAACCTTTATCGGCTATCTGGAAATCGCGAAAGATTTGTTTACGGACATCGTCCATATCAACGACTGGCTTGACTCGCATATCAGTTGGCTCGACAGGCTGGATAAAGGCGAGCCGATCGGGCGGTGGATGCAGCAGCACGTTTTAGGCCGAACAGGCTGGGGAGAGCCGCCGTCATCGATTTACGCTGCCGCTGGGCCTAACCAAAAGTATTGGTGGCCTAAGGATTCCGGGGGGACGTTCTACAGCCGCCAGCCCGAACCTTATGCAGAGGGGTTCATCGGCCCCATCCCTGCAGGCGCCACCCGCGCCCCGGGCGGGGTGAACCCACCTGGGCTGCCTTCGTATGCGCCGCCTGGAGGTGGTTTCTATAACCAGTGGTATCCGCCGGAAACCGGCGGCGCCGCAGGGGGCGGCGGCGGCGGCGGCGGCGGTGGCGGTGGGGGTGGGGGTGGCCGTAGCGGGTGGCGGAGTGAGGAATCCTCGACCACCGACTGGGACGCCCTCGCCCAGGCCGAATCGTCCGGAAACTGGGCGGATCCCGACAGCGGCGGCACCGGCCACTACGGTGGCCTGCAGTTCGACATGCCGACCTGGCGTGACTTCGGCGGCCTGGAGTTCGCTGACCGCCCTGATCATGCCACCCGCGAGCAGCAGATCATCGTCGCTGAACGGGTGCCGATGGCGCAGCGCCCGAAACGCTGGGCGCAGACGTGGTGGACTCAGAGCGGCGGCGGCCGCGGCGGCGGGGGGACCAGCGCAGGGGGCCGGGGCCGCTACACCGGCGGCGGCGGAGGAGGTGGCGGCGATTTCGGTGCCGCCGCCGGCGCCCCCACCGCGGCACCCCCCAACGAAAACGAGATCCGCTCCTGGGTCACCGAAAACTTCGGGATCCCCAACACCTTCGGCACCGGATCCTGGGAAAACGCCACCCATCCCAAAGACCAGGGCTGGCACGGCAAAGGATACGCATTCGACTTCCACGGCACCCAAGAACAGATGGCCGACCTGGCGAATTGGGTGGCGCAGAACTGGGCCCAATACACCCTCGAACTCATCTACAGCGGCCCAGGATTCGACTCGAATAACTGCATCAAAAACGGGAAATTCGGCAACGTGTACGGCGCCGCCATGCTCGCCGAACATACCGATCACGTGCATTGGGCGATGACGAAGGCCCCCTCTCAAGCTGAGATGCAGGCCGCGACTGGGCGCGGCGGCTCCCGCGTCGACATGGGCGGCGGCGGCGGCGGGGGCGGCGGGGCTGGCGGTGGCGGCGCGGGCGGCGGTGGTGGGGAGCAGCTCGGGCAGTCCATCATCTCCGGCATGTTCCAAGAGTTGGGGTTCCCCGACGTGTTCGGGAAACCGTTCACCCAATGGGGCGCCTGGAAGATGGGCATGGCCGGCCTCAACTACGGGATGGGGTTGGCGAAGATGGCGAGCGCCGCGCACGGCGGCCCCGGCGGCGGCGGGAGTGGGGGCACCGCGGGCAGTCCAGGGACCACCAACATCAACAGCGTGTCCCTGAACAGCCCCGTGATCGCCGGGAACAACGCCGCCGACCACATCACCGCCCTGCAAACCGCCGCCAGCCAGGCTAGCTTCCCCACCACTGGGGCAGCGGGATTGCCGCACGCGACATGACCACGCCGTCCTACCCGCCGGGCAACACCACCACCAGCATGGGGCGCCCCCCGTTCACCGACGCCGCTGTCCCCTTCAACCAGTTGCCGCCCGCGCTGCGGGGCATGCAAACCCACATCCTCTACCTCGACCCGCTCGGAAACTACTGGGACCTCGCCGGCCCCCGGAAAGGCCGCCAAGGGGTACGGCTCGCCGGGTCCGGCTCCGGGCAGATCATGGGCGACCAGAACTGGCCCACCGAACAAGTCCTCGTCAACTCCCCCTACATGATGGGCGCCTCGATTCAACGGCAGAACGTCGGCCAACGGCAACTGAATTTGAAGATCATCATCGGCAACCACGCCCCACCCCTGACCGAATATCAATACCGGATGGCCGAAGAACACTGGTGGGCCGGCCAGGACGAAACCAACGACGGCTGGCTCGCCGTCTACACCCGATTCTCCGGGTGGCGGTGGATCCCGGTCCGCCCACAAACCACCGTGCAAACCCCGCAGACGCAGGACCCGACCGCGTTCGGGAACAACTTCTCCGCCTGGGATCTGACCTGGCTGGCCGCCCGCCCCTACTACACCAAACCCGCCCTGACACTGCCGTTCCAAGCCAGCCAAGCCGGGCCGGCGAAACCACCCCCCGCCGGTCTGCTGGCCGGAACATTGGATGCCCTACTCGGGCAGACCTACTACTGGGGGACGCTGCCACTGGCCAACCGCGGGGATTTGCCCAGCTACGCGACCTATTACGTCAGCTCGCCGGGGCAGGCGATCGTGCAGGACAACGCCTCAACCCGACTGGTCGCGCTGCCGGTCACCACCAACAGCGTCGGAACGTTCATGTGTGACACCGAACCCGCGCACCGCACCCTGACCGCCGCCAACGACCCGCAAGACAATTTGTTGTTCGACCTGATCCGGCAATCCCAGATCCTCGACTTCTTCCTGGGCGGCATCGCCAACGAAGGCCTGCCCCTGCAACTGCAGTTTGCGAACCGGTTTATCTATGCGATCCCCCCGAAAACCGTCGTCCAGTTGACCGTCGGGCACAGTGATCCGGCCGGGGTGATCGTCGCCCAAGTCGGACAACGCTTTAAGAGGTCGCGGTGAGTCAAGCCATCAGCGCATTGTTGGGCGGCCCGACGAACTTCGACATCGGCCTGCAGTTCGACCAATGGATCAAGCTGCCGATCGCCGGGCCGGCCGTCCCCGATTTGTTGACGGACACGGCGGCGTGCGCCACCTATCTGAACGGGGTCCGGCACACCGTCCTCGAGGGCGCCAAACAACGCCCCCTGATCCGGATCACCGACGGCGACCTGAACGTGATGAACACCCTCGAAGGCGAGTTGTCCTGCTCGGTGGAGGAGCTGATGGAGGACACCGGGAAATGCACACTCACCATTTTGTACGACAATTGGCTGGTCGACTGGATGACCCATCAGACCATGCCGATCTCCGATTTGAATCTGATCATCGACTTTGATCCTTTGCATCCGAATTGGCGGCGCCGCTGGGGGGGGAAGATCACCGAAATCCACGTCAAACAAGACGGCGCGGGCATCCACTCCATCGAGTTGACGGCCCTGCATTTCCGGGAGCATGCCCGCCGTCTGCTGCTGGCTTGCAATCCGCTGTTTCCGCCGGAGGTGATGCTGCCCAAGATGTTTGTGCTGCCCGGCCCGGTCCGCACTATTTGCGC
>Ga0306923_10000996_pt1 | contig 24238 bp, 21 predicted proteins | sample sta12Can44000108_FD_203841 | JGI IMG/M metagenome (GOLD analysis project Ga0306923, IMG submission 203841) | Lab enrichment of tropical soil microbial communities from Luquillo Experimental Forest, Puerto Rico - statanox.12C.anox.44.000.108 (v2)... | ecosystem: Environmental > Terrestrial >... | reverse complement strand
GCGTGCGTGGTACGGATTGGGGCTGGTTGCACTACTCGATCATGATGCGCCGCGCGCGTTAGAAGTGTTCGGGCGGCTGACGACAGGGGAACATGCAGCGACCCACGATCCTATGGTACTGGCGTGGTCGCACATTTACCTGGCGCGCATCTATGACGACGAAGGCCAAGTGGACCGCGCCAAGACGGAATATCAGGCGGCGCTGGCCGTCCAAGGAGCGCCGACTCAGGCCCAACAAGCGGCGCAAAAGGGTCTAGGCGACCTGGGCACGAAGAAACCAGTTGAGCGGCCCTGAGACAATTGAAGGAGCAAGATCTATGAGAAGCAGTCGAAAACAAATTCTGGCCGCCTTGGCCCTAGGTGTAGCGTTGTTCACCGGGAAACCGGCTTTCGCTCAGGCACCGAGTTCCCAGCAACCGGCCGCGCCAGCAGCAACGGATAAGGACAAGGCTCAAGCACCGGTGGCACCGCTCACATTGGATGCGGCTCCGCCTCCCGTGAATGCGGAAGAAGACGCGGCCATGAAAGCTTTCCGGGACGCTCCGATTGCGGATGTAGCCAAGAAAGATCAGATGGGCGAAGAGTTTGTGCAGAAATATCCGCAAAGCCGATACCGGGTGGAAGTTTACGGATGGCTGGTGCGTGGGTATTTGAGCCTGGGCCAGATGGACAAAATGGAAGCGGCGGGAGACAAGGAACTAGAGCTGGAGCCCAACGACCCGCAGACGCTCGCTATCGTCGGATCCATGTTACCCCGTGCGATGTCTTCGAGCATGCCCGACGCCCAACGCGAGAAGCGTCTGGCCAAGGCTGAACAGTATTGCAAGAAAGCGCTGGAGATCCTGCCGACTTATGCGAAACCCGCAAACATGAGTGACGAGCTTTTCGTTGCCGCCAAGAATCAGACCGCGGCGATGGCGTATAGCGGACTGGGACTGGTGGCGTTCCGCAGGGCGAAGTATTCGGATGCAATTCCGAGTCTCGAACAGGCTATCAAGCTCGAGTCCTCGCCTGATCCCGTGAACTTCTATTTGTTGGGATTGTGCAATGAGAAGGCTTCTCATTTTGACGATGCGGTGGCTGCCTTCACAAAGTGTGCGGTACTTCCAGGCGGCTTGCAGGCGACTTGCAAATCGTCGATTGATGAGGCGAAGAAGCTAGCCGCAACGCAGTTAAGCGTGCCGAAATAGTGTCCGGCCAAGGTATGGCGGGAGCGGTGAGAATGACCCGCATAGATGATGACGAATTGCTCGAGCGTCTGGGGTACGACTTCCGGGACCCGGGACTGCTCGACCGCGCGCTGACGCATAGCTCGGCGGTTCCGGAGCTGCGCACGGCTCGCGGGGAAGAAATTTCGTTCACCGGATCGGCCATCCAGGACAATGAGCGGCTCGAATTCCTCGGGGATGCGGTGCTTGAGCTTTTGACCAGTGAATATCTGCTGGTGAATTTTCCGGAATGGACCGAGGGGCAACTGTCGAAGAGTCGGGCGCGCATCGTCAACGCGCATTCGCTGGAAATTGGGGCAAGGCGTTTGGGTCTGGGAGAACATTTGCGGCTCGGACGCGGGGAAGAGAAGACGGGAGGCCGCGAGAAGCCGGCGCTGCTGGCGGATGCATTTGAAGCCGTGGTCGCGGCCATGTATCTGGACGGGGGACTTGATCCGGTGAGGGAACTGCTGAAGCGAACGGTATTCCTGTTGGCGCTGGAGAACGGGGAACGCATTTCGGAATCGGATCGCAAGAGCGCCCTGCAGGAATTTTTGCAAGCCAGGGGAGAGCAGCCGGCGGAGTACCGGCTCGCCGGCGAAAGCGGCCCCGATCACCAGAAGACATTTGTAGTGGAAGTGAGAATCAAAGGCGAATGCCTGGCGAGCGCGGAAGGCAGCACAAAGAAAGAAGCGGAACAGAAAGCCGCCCGCTGCGCGCTGGAAAAACTCTTGCAGGCGGAAGCGGACCAGAGTGAAGAGGTAGGGCCGAATGCCTGATGAAGCGCTCGCCCCGGAGATCGCACCGCCGGTTGAACAAGTAGAGCCAAGGCCCGCAACAGGGCCGGTGCATGAAGCGGCGGAACATCAGACGACGTTTTCGGAATATCTCGAGTCGCTTCTGGTCACGGTCATCCTGGCACTGTTTGGCACGAGTTTTGTGGTGCAGGCATTCAAAATCCCTTCGCAATCCATGGAGCGTACGCTGCTGGTGGGGGACCATCTACTGGTCAATAAATTCATTTTTGGCGGGCGGGGACAGTGGTATGACAAGCTTCTGCCCTACCGCCCTCTGGAAAGGGGCGACATCATCGTTTTCAAGTTTCCCTATCAGGACCACCCGCACTTCGTGAAGCGCGTGATCGGCTTGCCCGGCGACCACCTGAAGATTGTGGACCAACAGGTGTACATCAACGGAAAACCGCTCAGCGAACCTTATGTGCTGCACGATCCGGCATCCGGCTACGATCTGCTGAACTACTCATTTCCGCCCGTGGGTAACCAGATTTTTGTGTCGCCGGTGCAACCGGAATGGGCGCGCGAAATCCGCAAGTATACTCAAGGGGATGAACTGGTTGTGCCACCGGGCGAGTATTTCGCGATGGGCGACAACCGCGACCACAGCTTGGACAGCCGCTACTGGGGATTTGTGGATCGCGACGCCATCATGGGCCGCCCGTTTCTGATTTACTGGTCCGTAGACGCCAACAGCAGCGATTACGGCGAGAGCTCCTTCGGACAAAGGGTTGTCGGCATTTTCGATACGCTGACGCATCTCCCGGCACGGACGCGCTGGAGCCGCATGCTCCACACGGTGCACTGAACTGCGATGCAGGTGCAGCCTCTACCTTTTTCTCGCCTGGTCTGAGAGACTCCCATCGGCATGAGTCGAATCCGGAAATATGGAAAATTGGCGGTGCTGTTTGTCGTGCTGCTGATTGCCGCGCAACTGAACGCTACCCTCCTGGTGAAGACGCACCGCGTTCGCGGATACCTGATCGCGCGCCTCGCGCGGACGTTTGGGCGGCCAGTGGAGGCGAGCCGATTTTCCGTGCAGCTCCTGCCGATGCCGAGACTCGATATCGAAGGCGTGACGATCGGGGAAGATCCGTCGTTCGGCCATGAATATTTTCTGCGAGCAGAGAGAATGGATGCCAGCCTGCGCTGGATGGGCTTGCTGCGGGGGAAATTCGAATTCGGCACGATGTCTCTGACGCGGCCGAGCCTGATCCTGGTCCGAAACGGGCAAGGACGATGGAACCTGGAGGGCTGGTTGCCTCCCGTCCGAACCAAAGCGCCCGGCGAAAACACGTTTTACGGGCCTCGGCCTCCGTCAGAAGCGGCCAATTTTTTGCAGAAGATCGAGTTTGATGACGGCCGGATCAATTTCAAGATGGGCGTGGACAAGAAGCCGTTTGCGTTCACCAACGTTTCGGGCAGCGTGGAACAGATGGGACCGGGACGGTGGCAATTGAGGCTGGAAGCGCAGCCCTGGCGTAGCGGCGTGGCGCTGCAATCCACGGGAATCATTCAGGTGCGCGGCGATGTCGCGGGCACTTCGGCGCGGCTCCAGCCAGCACAGATTCGGTTGCACTGGGATAAGGTTCCCCTGGCGGATCTGTTTCGCCTGGTGACCGGGAACGACCCCGGCGTCCGTGGGGAACTGGCTTTGGACGGAATCGCGAGCATCGGTACGGAATCCTCCGGCCCTTCGGCGGGAACCGGCAAATGGAAATTTGAATTGCAGGCGCGGGCGACGCAAATCCACCGTTGGGATTTGACGGAGCGTAGCGACAATCCACGCGTGAATCTGAATTTGCAAGGAGTCTGGGACTTAACGGCAGGCGAAGCGCGCGCGGAACAAATGACCCTGGAATTGCCAAGCTCGACCGTGCAAGGCAATGCCGTGCTGCAAACCAGGGGACCCGCGGCGTGGAACGTCCGCGTCAACAGCCTTTCGATACGCGGGGCAGATGTACTGGCGTGGTGCCGCGCTTTCCAACCTGGGATTGCCGAGAGCATTTCGTTGGACGAATCCTTTCGCGGTGAGCTTGCGGTGAGTGGCTGGCCACTCCATTGGGATAGCGCGAAGATTGCGAGCGAGGGCGGAAGCATGGCCGTGCCTGGTTTCCCGCAGCCGTTGAGAATCGATCCGTTTGCGGGAAGGATCGCTGGAAGTCGGTTGATCGTGGAACCGGTGCGGATTCGGTTGGGGGCTGGGAAGACGGAACTGGTTGCGCCGGTAAAACCCGACACGCTCGAAAAGACGAAACCTGGAAAGACGGTGACCAAGCCTGTGGCGCTTCCTCCGGCGGAAAACGCCATCGAGGCAGCGCTATTGCAGGATTTTTCGAGCGATGAAGGCAGATTAAATGTGTCTTTGCGACTCTCCCATGTGACGCGGCTTTTCAAACTGGCGGCCGCTTTTGGCAAGACACTGAACCATGGGTGGGAATTGAACGGAGAGGCGAGCGCGAGGTTGGATTGGGAATGGCAACACAACTTGAAAAATGTTCGATGGAAAGGCTACGTGGACCTGAAGAAGGCAGAACTGCAAGCCGCCGGGCTGAACCTGCCGTTGAAGCTGGAGGACGTCAGCGTCGAATGGAAAGAAGGACGGCGCGCCGCCGAGATCCGGCGGGCGGAGGCTTTTGGCGCGACCTGGTCGGGAACCATTGAAGAAGGCGTGGCGAATGGTTCAGCGGAGGAGAATCAGTGGCAATTTCAGTTTCATGCGGATCACCTTGACGCCACGGACCTGGACCGCTGGGTGGGGCCACGGACGCGGCCGAACTGGCTGCAAAGGCTTTTGCCTTCGTTGCTGGGAGGCGGCGATAGCGGCGGGAAGGCGAGCGAACTGCTGCGGCGTGTTTCCGCCGAGGGTGAACTTTCCGTAGACAGCTTGACCATCGAAAAGATCAAACTTGCGCAGGCACACGCGAAACTGTCGCTGCGCGATCTCCATCTGGAGGTAAGGGATGCGGAGGCGGAATGGGCGGGAGGAAGCCTGCGGGGCAACGTCCAGGCGCAATTTTCTCCGCTGCCGAGGTACGAAATAGCCGCGGACCTGGACGGCGTGAATCTGGCGCAATTGCCGTGGGCCCCGCATTGGGCGGAGCGGTGGTCCGGCCTGGCGAGTGGAACCATTCATTTCACGACCAGCGGCGTGGGCCGGGAAGAATTGTTGAAGCAACTTGCGGGGCGAGGTGAAGTGAGGCTGAAAGATGTGGAATTGCGCGGTTGGGATGTGACGGGCAGCGTGGAATCGGGAGCCGTGCGCCCGGGAGTATCGCGCTGGACAAGTGGCGCGGGTGAATTCGTCTTGCGAGATCGCGCCTTGGATTTCGAGGCGCTGCAGCTCGAAGCGCCTCACACGCGAATACAACTCACGGGGTCTTTTGGTTTTGGCCAGGATGCGAAGCTTACGTTTTCACTGTTTCCCGCGGGGAAGCCGGGTGCGCGCAGCGTGCCCGCGAAACGTGTGCTTCAGGTGAGCGGGGCGCTGGATTCGCCGCAGGTTGCGGTGGAGACGGCTGCGGTGGTGCAAAAGAAACCGTAAGGCCGGGCGGGTTAAAATACACACGTCAGGGGAGATGCGGATGAGGCGCTTTCTTTTCTGTTTGGTTGCAATTGCGCTGTTGTGGGGAGCACGAACCGCGGCGCAGCAGGCGTTCACGCTGGAGCAGGTGCTGAGCGCGCCGTTTCCGGCGAGCCTCGTTACAGCGAAGACTGGCAATCGCCTGGCGTGGACGTTGGATCAACAAGGCCGGCGCAATATCTGGGTCGCGCAAGGGCCGGATTTCACGGCACGGCAATTGACCAGCTACAAGGAAGATGATGGCGGAGTCCGATCTGCATTTCACTGCGGACAGTAATGCGATCGTTTATCTTCGCGGCGAAGGGAAGAATTCGGCGGGGCAGTACGCGAACCCGACGAGCAATCCCGCCGGTGCGGAGCAAACGATCTGGCTTGTTTCATGGAATGACGGGGCGCCCGTGAAGATAGATGCCGGGCATTCGCCATGCCTGTCCACTCAGGGGCGCATCGCCTATGCGAGGGACGGGCAGGTTTGGCTGGCATCCATGCAGTCGAGTGAAAAGCCGAAGCAGGTTGTGGTGCGGGGGAAAAATGAACCGGTGCAATGGTCGCCGGACGGTGGTGAACTGCTTTTCGTTTCGAACCGCAGCGATCACAGCTTCGTCGGAATTTACGATGCAGGAGCGCAGACGGTAAAGTTTCTCGCGCCGTCGGTGGATTTAGACTCGGATGCGGTGTGGTCGCTCGACGGGAAGCGGGTCGCTTTTGTTCGACAGCCCGCGGTCGCACGCGATACTCCCGATGGATATTTTATTGAACCGGACCGGCCGCACCCATGGGCGATCTGGGTTGCGGATGCGACGACAGGAACCGCGCGCGAAGTGTGGCGCAGTGGAGCAGCCTTGGTGTCGTCGTATCCCTACATGGCACAGGAGACGGGCGGGGGTGTGCTCCGATGGGCTGCCGAGAATCGGCTCGTTTTTGCGAGCGAAGAAGACAGCTGGCAGCATCTGTATACGCTCTCGGCGGATGGCGGGGCGCCAAAATTGCTCACTCCCGGATCGTGCGAAGTGGAACAGTGGTCGTTTTCTCCGGATAAAGCCTCGGTGTTGTTCAACTCCAATTGTGGCGATGTGGACCGCCGCCATCTGTGGCGCGTTACTGTGAATAGCGGCGCGCCCACTGAAATGACGCAGGGAGAAAGCATCGAGTGGGGCGGAGAATTCCTGAGTGATGCGCAGCATTTCGCCTATTTTTCTTCTGACGCGAAATACACCGGGCGAGCCATGGTCAGCGCGTTTACGGGTGGAGGGAAACCGCTTGTGCTTGCCTCTGACACGGTTCCAGCGGATTTTCCCGCGGAACAACTGGTGGCACCGCAGCAGGTGATCTTCAAGTCGGGTGACGGTCTGGAGATACACGGGCAATTATTTTCGCCGAAGAACGTGAAAACCGGAGAAAAACGTCCCGCGTTGATCTTTTTGCACGGCGGGCCCATGCGGCAGATGTTGCTGGGCTGGCATTATATGTACTACTACTCGAACGCCTACGCGATGAACCAGTATCTAGCCAGCCGCGGGTACATCGTGTTGGCCATCAATTACCGCAGCGGCATTGGTTACGGGCGGGCTTTTCGGGAAGCACCAGGGCGCGCAGGCCGCGGGGCGAGCGAGTATCAGGACGTGTTTGCCGCCGGAAAATATCTGGGTTCACGAAATGATGTGGATGCGAAACGCATCGGGTTGTGGGGCGGAAGTTATGGTGGCTACCTGACGGCGCTCGGACTCGGACGCAACTCGGATCTGTTTGCCGCAGGAGTTGATTTGCACGGAGTGCACGACTGGCCCACGGACAATTGGGAAGGGAAGAATATCTCGCCGGAGCTGAACAAGCTGGCGCATTCCTCATCGCCGGTGACGGCTGTGGAGACGTGGAAATCGCCGGTGCTGTTTATTCATGCGGATGACGATCGCAACGTGATCTTCTCGCAGACGTGGATCTTATTGCAAGGCTACGTGCAAAGGGCGGCGTGGTGATCGAGCAACTCGTTTTTCCGGACGACGTGCACGACTTCCTGTTGTACGGCAACTGGCTGAAGGCTTACGAGGCCGGCAGCGCCTTCTTTGACCGCCAGCTTGGAACACCGCAAAAATGAATCGCGCTGCGCGCTGCCGAAGTCTCCTGTCTTCACCTCCGGTGTGGGTAGTCCCGGGCTGCGTTGCGCTCCTCCTCTTTGTGCCAACCCGCGTGCAGAGCGACGATCGCATTGCGCTCTTGCCGAAACTGCGCGCCGGGCAGACGCTGCGTTATGACATTCGCGCGCGAATTCACCGCCGCGTGGAGACGGAGAGCCGCGTCTCGACTATGGTGCAGACCCCCGACTTGAACCGGGCTTTATCCATACGGCTGCTCCTGAGCGTGAAAGATGTTCGCGACGAGAATGGGAGGCCGGTGGTTGTGGCCCGCGTTGATTTGCAGGAGGAGCAAGAAACCGCAAATGGGAACGCACCTCGCGCCACGCCCAAAGTCGAGTTCAAACTATTGGGCGACGGACAGTTGGCGACCGTGGATGGTCTGGACGACCTGGACCCGGAACAGCGCCTCGCCTGGCAATTCTGGATTGCGCGGTTTGCTTGTGGCTGGACTCTTCCGCCAAATGGAGTCAAGCCCGAGGAGAAATGGAAATCCGAGGAGGTGGAGAAAACGCCTTCCCCAATTGCCGTCCTGGTTTGGGAGCGCGAAACCACGTATGTGGAAAATAATCGCTGTCCGGTCGTTCCCGAAGAGTCTTGCGCGAGCTTCCTTACGCACGCCACTTTGAAACAGAAATCTTCACCCAAAGATACGACGCCGGAAGAGTATCGGCTTCACGAGCTGAAGACCTCCGGAACGGCGCAAGGCACGAATGAAATCATCACCTACATTTCCCTGAAGACGGGCCAGGTCCTGCGCGCGACCGAGTCAGCAAAGCAATCCATGGATGTGACAATCTTGAAAGCAGATGGAACGAACGGCGTGCACTATTCCATCGAAGCCACCAGTCAATTCGAGACCGTCTTCGTATCCGCAAAACCATAATTTGGCGGGCTTGGTATAATGAACGTTTCGGCTCAGCCCGGAACCGCTGCAGGAGACCCGAGCGATGAATTTCAAGCTACGCAGCAATTACCAGCCCCGTGGGGACCAGCCAGCCGCGATTGAACAGCTTTCGCGCGGGCTGGAGGCGGGCGACAAGAACCAGGTGCTACTCGGAGTCACCGGCTCGGGAAAAACATTCACGATGGCCAAGGTGATCGAGCAGGCCAACCGCCCGGCGCTGGTCCTGGCGCACAACAAAACACTTGCGGCGCAGCTCTATCACGAATTCAAAGGCTTCTTTCCGGAAAATGCGGTCGAGTATTTTGTCAGCTACTACGATTTTTACCAGCCGGAAGCCTATGTGCCCTCGGGTGACATTTACATCCAGAAGGAAGCGACGATCAACGACGAACTGGATAAGCTGCGCATGAGCGCGACGCGGTCGCTGTTCGAGCGGCGGGATGTCATCATCGTCGCCTCGGTTTCCTGCATCTACGGCATTGGCTCGCCGGAGGCATACTACGGGATGCTGGTGATGCTTGAAAAAGGGCACCAGACTTCGCGGGAAGCGTTGCTACGCAGGCTGGTGGATATTCAGTACGAGCGCGGGGAAGATCTGCGCCGCGGCACGTTCCGCGTGCGCGGCGATATCATCGAAATCTATCCGACCTACGAAGATCAAGCGTATCGTGTGGAGATGTGGGGCGACCAGATTGACACAATCCGGCAGATCGATCCGCTCACGGGAGAAATTCGCACGGGAATGGAAGACGTGGCGAGGGTGCCGATTTATCCCAGAACCCACTACGTGATGCCGCAGGAGCAGCGCGATCGAGCCGTCGTCGGGATCCAGGAAGAACTGCAGTGGTGGAAAAAGGAGCTGGAGAAGCAGAGCAAATTCGTGGAGGCGCAGCGCGTGGTGCAGCGCACCATGTTCGACATCGAAATGATGCGTACGATCGGCTATTGCCACGGCGTGGAAAACTATTCCCGGCACCTCAGCGGGCGGCTCCCGGGCGAAGCGCCGCCGACGCTGCTTGATTATGTGCCGCAGGATTACCTGCTGTTCGTGGATGAGGCGCACGTGACCATTCCGCAGGTGCGCGGCATGTTTCACGGTGACCGGTCGCGCAAGCAGACGCTGGTGGATTATGGCTTTCGGATGCCGTCGGCCCTGGACAACCGGCCGCTGACGTTTGAGGAATTCGAGCACCGCATGAATCAGGTGGTGTACGTGTCGGCGACGCCGGGCCCTTACGAGCTGACCAAGTCCGGCGGCGTGGTGGTGGAGCAGGTGATTCGACCGACTGGGCTGATCGACCCGGAGGTGGAAGTACGGCCGGTGAAGGGGCAGGTGGACGATCTGCTCGAGGAGATTCGCATTCGGGCGGAGAAGAATGAACGCGTGCTGGTAACAACTCTGACGAAACGCATGGCGGAAGACTTGAGCGAGTATTTCACCGAGATTGGTGTGCGTTGCCGCTACTTGCATTCGGAGATTGAGACTCTGGACCGCATTAAGATTCTGCGCGATCTGCGCAGAGGCGAATATGATGTGCTCATCGGGATCAACTTGCTGCGCGAAGGCCTGGACTTGCCCGAAGTGTCGCTGGTCGCGATTCTGGATGCGGACAAGGAAGGCTACCTGCGCAGCACCACTTCCCTGATTCAGACCATGGGGCGATGCGCTCGGCACATTTCGGGCCGCGCTATTCTGTACGCCGACGTGCGCACGAAATCGATGAATGAAGCGATCAGCGAGACGAACCGGCGGCGCGCCAAACAGGTGGAGTACAACAAGGAAAACAACATCACCCCGCAATCGATTGTGAAGGGCGTGGACATGGAGCTGGCACACATTGTCGAAGCGGATTACGTGACCGTGCCGCTGGGCGCGGGCGAACTGGATGCCGCGGCGTCGAATGTGCGTTCCGAGGTGCAACTGGCGGAATTGCTGCAGCAGCTCGAAGCGCAAATGAGGGAAGCGGCAAAGAAATTTGAATTTGAGAAGGCCGCGCAACTGCGCGACCGCATCCGAGCGCTAAAGCAGCAGGACCTCACGGGAGTTTTCGCCAAGGATGCTGCGGAATCTTCGCAAGCCGCTTCCCAGGAAGGCGCATAGGGGCTGAGGGATCTTGCATAGCGTGTTGGTTGACCTTCGGGGTGCAAACGGCGCCCCTCAGGATGACTGCTTGTTGTGCTGGTTTCCGTGAGACCTCAGCGGCTAAAGCCCGTGTTTTCCGGCGTTCTTTCGGCACGGCTGAAGCCGTGCCCTCCCACCGTCAGACGCTGCCGCGGCGGAGTTCGTCGAGCGGGTAGAAGGTACCGCGCCAGAAGACGCCGCGCTGTTTCAGGGTGATGATCGTGGAACGCAGCAGCATATAGGCGAACAAAACCGCGCCTATCGGCAGAGTAAGGCAATAGAGCGGCGGCACGCGCATGACTATATCCACGCCCAGGTGGAAACCGATGGCGATGAGCACCGATATGGCGGCAAGTCCTCGAACCCAGCCGTGGCCGAAGACAAGGCCCGCGAAGGGCGCCACATTGAAGAGCACCAGGCTGAGGATTTGCACAAGAGCCAACGGGACGCTGTACTGCGCGCCGGCAAAGAAATTCTTCTCCACGCCGTGGATCAGGTTGCCCAGACCGAGATGCCATTCGACCGAAACCGCGTCTTGCGCCACAGCGGCCCCAGAGCGAAACCCGGCTTGCTTCACGAGTTTTCCCAGTTTCATATCATCCACGACTTCCATGGCCAGCCGGCGGTGCGTGCCGCTAGCTTCGTAGGCGCTACGCTTGAGGATTTGAAAGGCGCCCACGCCGACATAGGCGCGCGAGCGCGGGTTGCTGACCTGATAGAGATCGGTGGTGAGCTGAAATCCCATGCCAAAAAAAGTAATCAACACAGTATCCCAGAAGCCGCTGCGTTCGACGTCGCCGAGGAGAGTCAGATGGTCGAGCTTGCGCTCTCGCGCTAGGGTGACCACGCGACGGAGAGTGTCGGGCTTCAATTTCACATCAGCGTCGGTAAACAGCAGCCATTTGCCTGTGGAGGCTTCGTAGGCTTTTTGCAACGCGTGTGGCTTTCCTAGCCAGCCCTGCGACAATTCCTGGACGTGCACGACGTGCAGAAGTGGATGAGTGCCGGCGAATTTATCGAGAATGCGCGAAGTGGCATCCTGGGAGCGATCGTCCACGGCGATGATTTCGAGCTGCGGGTAATCGATGGCGATAAGGGTAGCAAGCGCGACCGGGAGCTTTTCCTCTTCGTCGCGGGCCGCGAAAAGGAGGGAAATGCTTGGGCAATCGGCGTCCTGGGCGGGTTCGTAGTCGCGCAGCCAAGGCAGGCGGGCCGCTCCACAGGCCACTTTCAAACCATAGGTGGCCCAGAAGAGCGCAATCAGACCGAACAGGAGAACCCAGAAAAGATGCATGCGTATTGGAGTCGAGTACCAGCCTCAGGTTATCCTAGCACGGATGCCAAAGAGCCTTTCGATTGTCGGGGCAGGACGTGTAGCACGGGCTCTGGGGCGGCGCCTGCGCGAACTGAGATGGAAAATTGGCGCTGTTGTGGCGCGAACGGAACCCAAGGCGCGCAAAGCCGTGCGGTTTATTGGCGGCGGGCGGGCGCAAGCTGGCGTCTCACCGCAATGCCTACAGAGCGAGACGATTCTGATCGCGGTTCCGGATGATGCGATTGCGAGCGTGGCCGATGAACTTGCGCGAATCGGCGGAGCGTCGCTGCGCGGCAAAAGCGTGCTCCACACCAGCGGGGCTCTCGATGCCTCGGCGCTTTCGTCGTTGCGAGCCTGCGGCGCCTTTGTGGGGTCTCTGCATCCACTGCAGACGTTCAGCGGGGTGGGAGTGCCTCCGCTGGAGGGCAGGGTATTCGGCGTGGAAGGCGACGGCGCAGCGGTGAAAACGGCGCGGCGGATTGCGCTGGCGCCGAGCGGAATTCCGGTGAACATCTCCGCGGAGAAAAAGCCGCTGTATCACGCCGCGGGAGCATTTGCAGCGGGGCATTTGCTCGCGCTGGAAGAGGCCGGAGTGCAGATGCTGATGAGCGCAGGAATGAAAAGGCGTGAAGCGGTGAGAGCCCTGCTTTCGCTGTCGCGGCAGGTTCTGGAGCACTATGAAAAGCTGGGACCGCATCAGGCCTGGACGGGCCCGCTTTCGCGGCGGGATTACGGCGTTGTTATGGATCACGAAGCAGCGATCGGGCGGGCGAGGCCGGAATTCCTGGAAGCGTATCAGGTGGTCAACCGGCTTGCGGCGCATGTGTTGTCGAATGATCCGGGTACCTTGCTGCGTGAACTGGAAGCGATTTCGGAGAGCAAACAAGTTTAACGGGTGTCAGAGACTAACGTCCCAGGGGGCCACGAGTGACACGATTGCAGATTCCCATACAGGATTCTACACTTCAGAATGGATTGCGGGTGGTCATTGCGCCGGACGCCACTGCGCCGGTCGTGACGGTTGGCGTCTATTACAAAATCGGATTCCGGCTGGAGCCACAGGGACGCAGCGGCTTCGCGCACCTTTTCGAGCACATGATGTTTCAGGGTTCGGAGAATGCGCCCAAGATGCAGCACATCAAACTGATCAATTCTAGCGGCGGCGTGCTGAACGGCTCGACGATGTACGATGTGACGAATTATTACGAAGCGGTGCCGTCGAACGCGCTGGAGCGCGTACTGTGGCTCGAAGCGGACCGCATGCGTGCGCTGAAGGTGGATGACGAGAACCTGCGCAATCAGCGCGACGTGGTGAAAGAAGAGGTTCGCGTGAACGTGCTCAACCAGCCCTACGGCGGATTTCCCTGGCTGGACATGCCGCCTGTGGCGTTTCGCAATTGGGCTAACGCGCATAATTTCTATGGGGATTTCGCGGACCTCGATGCGGCCAGCCTCGCCGATGTGCAGAAATTCTTCCGGACTTACTATGTGCCGAACAACGCGGTACTGCTGATGCTCGGCGACGTGAAGCCAGAGGAAGGATTCGCCCTTGCGGAAAAGTACTTCGCGCCGATTCCGGCGGGCGCTACGCCTCCGTTTGCCGATCCGGCCGAGCCGCCGCAAAGAGAAGAGCGCCGCGGGCAGGTGGAAGAAAAATTCGGCACGCTGCCGGCGATGGCGATCGGTTACGTGATGCCGCCTCGGCGGACGACGGATTGGTGCGCGATGGCTTTGCTGGACCAGGCGCTGCACGGCGGCAGGGCGGGACGAATTCACCGGGAATTGGTGCTCGAAAAGCAGATTGCCGTGGAAGCCGACGGGGGCATTGACGACATTTTCGGCTACAACGGCCCTTCACAGATGACCACGAAGATTCTGCACAAGCCGGAATATTCCGCGGAAGCCACGCTCGCGGCGTTCGACGAAGTTTTGCGCGAAGTGCGGGAGAAGGGCATCAGCGAGGACGAACTGCAGCAACTGAAGGTGAAGTGGCGCTCGGACTATTATTCGACTCTCGAAGGCGGCCGCGGCGGCTACATGCCGCGCTATGGCCTGATGCACCTGCTGGCTTGCTTCACGCTCTTCGACAAGGAGCCGCAACTAGTGAATACGATTCTTGATGGTTTTCTAGCCGTGAAGCGAGAAGAGATTCAAAATGTCGCGCAGAAGTATTTGTTGCCGGAAAATCGCGCCATCGTGTTGCGCACTCCGGTAACGAGCGATGCAAAGGAGGCCGCGTAATGGCGACCCGCGCGGCTGAAGTTTCCTTTGGAGTTCCTGCGCTGACGCCCGAGCGCGCGGTTAGCTGGCCGAAACGCACGCGGGCGCAACTGGCGAATGGGCTGCAAGTTGTTTTGGCGGAGACGCACGCGATCCCGAAATTCCATGGCGAGCTGTTTTTTCGGGCAGGAAACGCGTTGGTTGTGGATCGCGCGCCGACCCTCGCCGAGATGACGGCGACGGTCGTACGCACGGGCACGGCGAAGCGCGCGAGCCGGCAGATCGAAGAGGACCTGCGGCGGCTGGGCGCGGATTTGGGGGCAACCGCAGGACAAGACACGAGCGCAATTTCGTTTGCCGGGCTGAGCGAGTGTTCGGAACCGATTCTGCAGCTGGTGAATGAACTGGCGCGCGAAGCATCTTTTCCGGAAGCGGAGTTCGAGAGGGAGCGGCGGCAAAAACTCGAGGAAGTGAAGCTGGAGCGCACCTCGCCTGATTTTCTGGCGGGAGAGCGGCTGCGCAAGGTGTTGTTTGGCGCGCATCCGTATGCGGCGATTTCGCCGAGCGAAGCGCAAGTGGCGGCGTATCGGCGCGAGGACCTGCAAGGCGTGTATCGAGAAATCTATACGCCGGAAAACGCGCTGCTGATGCTCGTCGGCGATTTCGAGCCGCAGGTCATGCTGAAAACGATTGAGAAGGTTTTCGCCGATTGGGAAGGGAAGAAGCCGGCCGCGAAAGAGGCGCCAGTACCCCCGAAGCCGCAGGGACGGCGTGTGTATCTTGTGCACAATCCCGGTTCGGTGCAGACACAGATTCTGGCGGGCTGCCACGCGATCACGCGTAAGCATCCGGACTGGCTGCGGCTGGGGTTGACGAACAGTTTGTATGGCGGGGCGTTCAATTCGCGGCTGGTGATGAACATCCGCGAGGACAAGGGCTATACATACAGCCCGCGCAGCTCGGTGCATACTTTGCGGCTGCACGGGTATTTTTCCGTGTCCGCGGCGGTGCGCAATGACGTTGTGGCCGCGTCGCTGACGGAGATCTTCTATGAAATCGATAAGCTGCGCGCGGTGCCGGTGCCAGAGACGGAACTGGCCGACGCGCAGAACTACCTGACCGGAGTTTTCTCGATGGGGCTCGCGACGCAGGAAGGGCTATTGTCCCAATTCTCGACGGTCGAACTGAATGAATTGCCGTCGGATTATCTGGAGACCTATCGGGAGAAAGTGCGGTCGTTTACACCCACGGATCTTTTGGCCGCTGCACGCAAGTATTTCGACTCTGCGAACATGCAGATTGTCGTGGTGGGGGATCGCGCGCAGATTGAGGAGCAGGCGAAGTTGTTTGGCGAAATCGAGATTTTCGACAATCAGGGGAATCACATCCAGGAGGGCTTTTGCCCTGGATGATATTTCTTTTATACATATCTTAACTATAATCAAGCGGTCATGGCCGGGCGTACGCTTCTGCGGATTTATCTCCTAATCTTGGCTGTGGTGTGGTGTTCTGTTAGTGCGCCTTCCTTTGCGAAGAAAAAGCCGCCGCTGCATCCCGTCAATCTGAATGCCGAACTGGAGCAGGTGCCGGGGATTGGTTCGTCCACGGCAGAGAAGATTCTGAAGATGCGCAAGTCTTACGGCGCGTTCAAGAGCGTGGATGACCTGCTGGCGATCAAAGGCATCGGGAAGAAGCGGCTGGACAAATGCGGAAATAACTGACGGTGGGAAAACCCCCAGCGAAGAAGACGACGACAACGTCGGAAGCAGGTGCCATGGCTGCGAAAGTGCCTCCCCAGAAAAAACCGCTGCGAAGCAGGAGCCAAATCCGAAGACGCCCCTTGCTGCGGCTACGGCTAGCGAAGACGAAGAACCCTGAACGCAGGCCTCAGCGGCTAAAGCCGGGAGGATTGTGCGCCAGTTACGGCACGACTGAAAGTCGTGCCCTCCCGCCAGAATAATCCCGAAGTTAGAGCTACAGGCGTTGGTGTGTCGGTTTGCTGGGGTTGAGTTGAAGGGGGACCTGGTCAGCGATGCGGATGCCATAACCTTCGAGGGCTACAACCTTCTTGGGGTGGTTGGTGATGACACGGATATCGTTCAAACCGAGATCAATCAGGATTTGCGCGCCGATGCCGCTTTCGTGCTGCACCATGCGCTGGCGGGCGGGCTCGCGATCAAGCTGGCCGCGGGAATGAAAATGAATCTGCGGCAACGTGCCCGGCGTTTCGGGCGGGTCAATCGAGAAGCCGCGGCCTGTGTGGTGCAGGTAGAGGAAAACGCCGCGATCTTCTTCCGCAATCCTTTCCAGGGAACGCGCCACGAGTTCCGTGCAATCGCAGGCCGTCGAGCCAAACACGTCGCCGGTGAGGCAGTGGGAGTGCACGCGAACGAGCGGCGGGCTTGCGCCTTCCAAATTGCCACGGACAAGCGCGATGTGCTGGTCGTGGTCCACGTCGCTGGCATAGGCGATCATTTTGAAGTTTCCGAACCGCGTGGGCACAACGGCCTCGGCGACGCGGCGGACATAACGTTCATGCTGCATCCGGTAGCGAATCAGGTCCGCGACAGTCAGCATCTTCAGGTTGTGTTCCTGGCAAAATTCGATGAGCTGCGGGACGCGGGACATCGTGCCGTCCTCGCTCATGATTTCGCAGATCACTCCGGAGGGACTCAGTCCGGCGATGCGCGCGAGATCTACGCTGGCTTCCGTTTGTCCCGCGCGAACGAGCACACCGCCGTTGCGCGCTCGCAGGGGGAACATGTGGCCGGGACGGGCAAGGTCCTGGGGGCGCGTCTTGGGGTCAATGGCCGTGAGAATGGTGATGGCGCGGTCGGAAGCGCTGATGCCGGTGGTGACACCTACGCGTGCGTCAATGGCTTCGCAGAACGCGGTGCCGTGGACGGAAGTGTTAATGGGGGACATGAGGGGAAGGTTCAGCTCATCGCAACGCTGCTCGGTCAGGGTGAGGCAGATAAGGCCACGGCCAAACTTGGCCATGAAGTTGATGGTGTCGGGCGTGATTTTTTCGGCGGCCACGGTGAGGTCGCCTTCGTTTTCGCGGTCTTCGTCGTCCACCAGGACAATCATGCGACCCTGGCGGATCTCTTCCACGGCCTCTTCGACAGTGGTGAATGGCGAGCGCGTTTCGTTCATCTTATTGAAAATATAGCAGAAAGAGGGTGTTTTGGGGTGGCGAACGAGGGGCTAATGGAGGAGAGGGGCCACAAAATGGAAGAGTTCCGCGCCGAGGATTGCGGCACCAGGAATGGTGAGGACCCAAGCCCAAACGATGCGGTGCGTGACGCCCCAGCGGACGGCGGTGAGCCGGTGGGAAGCGCCGACTCCGACGATTGCGCCAGTGATCGTGTGCGTGGTGCTGACGGGGATACCGAATTGGGCAGTTCCGAAGAGCGTTAGGGCCCCCGCGGTCTCTGCTGCGAAACCGCCAAAAGGCGTAAGCTTGGTAATGCGCTGGCCCATGGTCTTGATGATGCGCCACCCACCCGCCATGGTGCCGCCGCCCATGGCGAGGTGGCAGCAAATAATGACCCAGTAGGGAACTTCGTAATTTTTCATGAGGCCGCCGGCCACCATGGCGGCAGTAATGATTCCCATACCTTTTTGCGCGTCGTTGGTGCCGTGGCCGAGGCTGTAACCGGCCGCCGAGAGCAATTGAAGGCGACGGAACCAGCGATCCACCTTCCGCGGCCGCTGATCGCGCACAATCCAAGTGGTGATGATCGTGACTGTGATTCCCACGACCATACCTATGACCGGCGAAAGGAAGATGAAAAGCACCGGCAGCTTCCAGCCACCGAGCATGAGGGCCTTGAATCCGGCGTGAGCAACCGCCGCGCCACCGTACCCTCCCATCAGAGCATGAGAAGAACTGGTGGGAAGCCCCAAGGTTAACGTGATGAGATTCCAGGTGATGGCGCCGAGAAGACCGGCGAGAAGAACTTTCTCGTCCACCATCTCAATGTGAACCATGCCTTTACCAATGGTCTTGGCAACGGCGGTGCCGAAGACGAAGGCCGCCACAAAGTTCCAGAAAGCAGCCCACAGAACCGCGCGGAAGGGCGTGAGGACCTGCGTGGAGACGACCGTGGCGATAGAGTTGGCGGCATCGTGCCAGCCGTTGGAGAACTCGAAGGCGAGCGTAAGGAAAACTGTGATGAGGACGAGAGTAAATCGGTTCACGGGGATCAGGCGTTCTTCAGGATGACACTCTCGATTACGTTAGAGACGTCTTCACATTTATCTACTGCCGTTTCGATGACTTCAAAAATTTCTTTCCACTTAATGATCTGGACAGGATCTTTCTCTTCCTCGAAAAGCTGGGCGATGAGCGTACGGCAGATGCGGTCGCTTTCATTCTCCAGGCGATTGATTTCGATGACGCAGTGGAGGGCCTTGTCGGGCGATTCCATGGCATGAATCGCAGCCGAAAGCTCGGCGGTCGCGGCGCCCAGCACCCTGGCGAGCTCGAAGGTGCCCGGACGGATCTGGTCGATACGGTAAAGGACAAAGCGGCTGGCGGCGGCGTCAATCAGGTCAATGACGTCGTCCATGGTGCCGCAGAGTTCGTGCATATCCTCGCGGTCGAAAGGAGTAACGAAGGTCTGGTTTAGCTTGCGGAAGATCTGGTGAGTAATTTCGTCGCCCTGGTGCTCAATCGCCTTGATGATCTGGACCTGCTCCGGTATGCCGGTGTAGTGCTCGAGCATCTTGACTAAGGCTTGCGCGCCGGACACGATGTTTTCCGCCTGTTTCTGGAAAAGGACGAAAAAATCCCCATCATGCGGCATGAAACGCTGCAAGAATCCTGGCATGGCAACCGGCTCCCCCCTGAGGAACGCGACCGCAGCATAGGAAGTCTATCGGAGCAGCGAAAGAGTGGCAAGGAAGCGCAATACGCAATTCGCGTTCAGCTCGATGGGATTCTTCCAGGGAAGCTTAGAACGCGGGATCAATCGAGGAAGTGCAGAAGATTGGACAAGAGGACCCGATGGTGCAAGGCGGGTGGCTCAAGATCGAAGTGCATCCGGTGATGTTGGAGGATTTGTCGAGCGTGAAATTTGATTGCCGGAGAAGAAGTGAACATCAAGCGGAACAAAGGGAAGACGCAGGCGCGGGCCACGCCTGCGTTCCTCATTTTATAGTCATAGAGAACGCAGGAAGTTATGGGAGGCGCCAGGAAGCGCATAAAGTGGGAAAACTGGACGGTATCAACCACGATCAGGTAACCGCTTTGGTCAACGTTGGTGGAGTCTTCCGGCATAGGGTTAAAGACGCAGGAGGCCGGCGGATCGCCCCGCTCGCTCGGAAAGAGTTCGTTGGTAACGCCCATCTCGACGTTGATCAAAAGAAAAAGGGCGGCCGCGAAAACGGCCGCCCTTTTTGGATTGAGATTCTGGGCTAGCTGGTAAAGCTTAGTACATGCCGCCCATGCCGCCCGGGCCACCGGGACCGCCGGCTGCAGCAGCCTTCTTGTCCTCTTCCTTGAGCTCAGCCACGAGCGCTTCGGTGGTGAGCATGAGGCCGGCGATGGAAGCGGCGTTCTGAAGGGCCAGGCGTGTAACCTTGGCCGGATCGATAACGCCCATCTTGACCATGTCGCCGTACTCGCCCGTGTCCGCATTGAAGCCGAAGTTTTCATCCTTCGATTCGCGGATTTTGCCGATGACCACAGCGCCTTCGTGACCGGCGTTGTGGGCAATCTGGCGGGCTGGCTCTTCGAGTGCGCGCTTCACGATACCGACGCCAACGGCTTCGTCATCGTGGAGCTTGAGCTTGTCGATGGCATTGAGACAACGGAGCAGTGCAGTGCCGCCGCCGGGTACGATGCCTTCCTCGACAGCCGCGCGAGTCGCGTGCATGGCGTCTTCCACGCGGGCTTTCTTTTCCTTAAGTTCGGTTTCGGTCGCTGCGCCAACCTTGATCACAGCCACGCCGCCGACGAGCTTGGCGAGGCGCTCCTGGAGCTTCTCGCGGTCGTAGTCGGAAGTGGTGTTCTCGATCTGTTGGCGGATCTGCTTGACGCGGCCTTCGATCTCACTGGGCTTGCCCGAACCTTCGACGATAGTGGTATTGTCCTTGTCGATGGTGACCTTCTTGGCCTTGCCGAGGTCTTCGATCTTGACGTTTTCGAGCTTGATGCCGAGATCTTCGGTGATGGCCTTCCCGCCGGTCAGGGTGGCAATGTCCTCGAGCATAGCCTTGCGGCGGTCGCCAAAGCCGGGGGCCTTGACGGCAGTGCACTGCAGCGTGCCGCGCAGCTTGTTGACGACCAAGGTGGCGAGGGCTTCGCCTTCGACGTCCTCGGCGACGATGACCAGGGGCTTGCCGAGCTTGGCAATCTGCTCGAGCAACGGGAGAAGGTCCTTCATGGAACTGATCTTCTTTTCGTGGATGAGGATCAGCGCGTTTTCGAGGACGGACTCCATGCGCTCGGGATCGGTGATGAAGTAGGGGGACAGGTAGCCGCGGTCGAACTGCATACCTTCCACGACTTCGAGCGTCGTTTCCATAGTTTTGGATTCTTCCACGGTGATGACGCCGTCCTTGCCGACCTTCTTCATGGCTTCGGCGATGATGCCGCCGATCTGCTTGTCGTTGTTGGCGGAAATGGTGCCAACCTGAGCGATCATTTCGCCCTTGACGTCCTTGTGGAGCTTCTTGATTTCCTCGACGGCGACTTCGACGGCCTTGTCGATGCCGCGTTTGAGAGCGGTGGGGCTGGCGCCGGCGGCGACAGTCTTGACGCCTTCGCGGAAGATAGCCTGGGCCAGAACGGTGGCGGTGGTGGTGCCATCACCAGCAACGTCACTGGTCTTGGAGGCCACTTCGCGAACCATCTGCGCACCCATGTTCTCGAGTGGATCTCTCAGCTCGATTTCTTTTGCAACGGTGACGCCGTCCTTGGTGATGACGGGGGCGCCGAACTTCTTTTCGATCACCGCATTACGGCCCTTGGGGCCGAGGGTGATTTTCACTGCATCCGCGAGGGCGTTCACGCCACGAAGAATCGCCTGGCGGGAATTCTCTCCGGTAACAATCTGCTTCGCCATTTCTTCATTCCTCCTAAGATTTGGTACTAAAATCCGAACCTTGCTTTGGCCTGAGGGCCAGATTTAATTCTTGGTTCCTGATTGCTGATATCCGATTTCGGATCTCGGCGATCCGCATTACCTCTTTGCGGCTTTGGCGGCGCCACCGAGCTTGGCGAGAATTTCTTCCTCGCGCAGGATCAGGTACTCTTCGCCATCGAGCTTGATTTCACTGCCGCTATACTTCCCGAAGAGCACGCGGTCGCCGACGTTAACGTCGAGGGGAATGCGCTCGCCCTTCTCGCGCTTGCCGGCACCGACGGCGATGATCTCGCCCTCTTGCGGCTTTTCCTTCGCGGAGTCAGGGATGATGATGCCACCCTTGACGGATTCCTTTTCTTCAATGCGCTTCACGATTACGCGGTCGTGGAGCGGTGTGAGATTGACTGCCATCGTCGAAAAACCTCCATTAGGTGAACTAGTTGGTTTGAACGGAAGACTAACCGTGCTTTGAGGGTGCGGAAAGGGAATTAGCACTCCTCGCAACCGACTGCTAATATAGCAGGAATAGGCGTCGTGTCAAGTGATTTTGTGCCAACGGTAGGTTTTTCCTCATTGAGCTCTGGCCAGTTATTTTCGTTTAAGTACTCTGTATTCAGTATGATAGTGCTGCCATATTTTTCCTGCACATGGCAATTGCCTTGCGCGGAAGGCAGTTATAGACTCAGGTCTAAATCACAACCATGCATTGGCTGCTCTTTCTTCGATTGTTTCTGCTGACCGCAGGTACGCTGCTGCCCTTTTTCTGGATGGTGGTTATTCTTGGCCACCGGAGGCAGAGAAACCTCGAGCGAGTCTTCTTCTTCCTCTGTTTGGCGCTGGTTTGTTTTTTTGGCAGCAGCCTGCTGGCAATGAACGCTCAGTTGCACTACCTGACGCCACCCCCGGGGCTCTTGAAATTTTCCTGGGTCTTTTTGTGCCTCGGGCTTTCGTTCATCCCGCCCCTGCTCGTGCATTTTCACGTGGAGTACGCCGAGATTCGAGAACTCATTTCCATGCGAAATGTGAAACTCGCTTGGCTAGTGGCCGCGTGGGCCCCGGCGCTACTGTTCTCGCCGAGATTGCTGGCTACACTCCGATCGGGTGGCGGCTCTGGATTTGAGGTTCCTTCGCTGCAACTGGGTCCGTTCTTTAAGGCCTGGCTGATCGCAGCGGTCATCATCGCAGCCTTTTGGCAACGACGCTTTGCAAGAACCGCTCCCGACAAAGAACAACATGAATTCCACAAAAGACTCCAATGCGATTTTCTTGGCTTAGCTTTTTGGCTGTTGGTGCTGTTCTTGTGGGCCCGGCTGATTGGCGCTGAAACCGCCATTTGGTTTTCTCTCTTGGTGATGTTTTTTGCCCTTGAACCGCTGGCCTCTCTTATCGGCAAAGTCCAGAAGATCAATTTTCTGCAGATCGGGCGGCAACGGAATCTGATCTACGCCGTATTTATGGTGTTTCTCGCGCTCCTGTATCTCAGTCTCGTGCGGCGTGCGAGCCAATGGCTAGAGCCGTATCTTCCGCCGGAAACGTCGGCGGCCTTGCTGCTGTTCTTGCCCGTGGTGTTCTTTGAACCGCTGCAACGGTTGATGAGGCGATTGCTGCGGCAAACAGCGCAAACCGAGGTGGATCGGGCGCAGAAGTTGATGGGGCCGATTAACGAGGGAGCCCGGCTGGGCGACCTTCGCAAGCTCCGGGAATTCAGCGAGCGGTGGATCGCGGAACAGTTGCAGCTCGCCGAAGTGCAGCTCGCACTGGATAAAGAGGGTTTCACGTCCCAGGATTCAAAGACAGCAAAGGACCGTTCGGGTGCGGCCCTTGAAATAAGGCGAGCGGGGCAACCCTTGGGGATGCTCGTTGTGCGGTCGCATGGCGCAATGGTTTCGGGAGAAACGTACGCAGCGCTGGAGTTTTTATGCGAGCAACTGCCAGCGGCGTTCGATCTTTGCCGGCTGATTGAAGAGAAGCTCCAACTGGAAAGAGAATTGGCAGAACGCGAGCGGATGGCGCTGGTGGGGCAGATGGCGGCGAGCATTTCGCACAATTTGAAGAACCCGCTGGGCTCGATGAAGACCATTCTGCAGGTCCAGATGGAAAGCCCGGATCTTCCGGTGACAATGCGGCGCGAGACGCAGATGGTGCTGGATGAGATCAATCGGCTTTCCGCGAAGCTGAGTCAGCTATTGCAATTCAGCCGTCCGGGCGTGGGTTTGGGCAGGGCGCCGCAGATCTGCGATTTGGGGAGCGTGGCGGAAAGTGTCGTAAGCGTTCTTCGGCATGAAGCGGAGAGCCGCTGCGTGGCGCTTGAATTGATGCGCGAGGACGAACAAATGAAAGCCGGCACGAGCAATGAAGTGGCCAGCGACATCCTTTCCAACGTTGTTCTGAACGCGATGGAGGCAGCGTCACGTGGCGGGCATGTGCGAATGGAATTGCGCAGGGAAGGGGCGGATTGCGCGATCACCGTGGAAGACGACGGGCCGGGCATTGCGCCGGCGTTGAGCGACAAGATTCTGCGGCCCTTCTTCACCACGAAGGCGCGTGGCACGGGACTAGGGCTCGCGATCGTACAACGGCGATTGGAGGAGCTGAACGGATCCCTGGCATGGGAGAGCCCGGTCCAAAATGGGCGCGGTACGTGCTTTCGGTTGAAACTGCCGCTGGTCTCAAACAATTCTGGGCCGGAGAAACTATGAAAACGGTACTCATTCTGGACGATGAGCCCGCGGCGCGTTATGGCTTGCGCCGGGCGTTGGAGAACCGCTACGGAATTGTTGAAGCGGATTCCGCAGCGGCTGCGCGGTCGGCATTAGCTTCAGATAAGCCGGACCTGCTTCTATTGGACCTGGTGCTACCCGGC
>Ga0306923_10000995_pt1 | contig 24238 bp, 20 predicted proteins | sample sta12Can44000108_FD_203841 | JGI IMG/M metagenome (GOLD analysis project Ga0306923, IMG submission 203841) | Lab enrichment of tropical soil microbial communities from Luquillo Experimental Forest, Puerto Rico - statanox.12C.anox.44.000.108 (v2)... | ecosystem: Environmental > Terrestrial >... | reverse complement strand
GGTGCCGGCACGGTCCGCGGCCTGGGACTGCAGCGCCAGGGCGGCCTGGTGGGTTATCTGCCAGCGCATGGCCATGGCCGGCACCATGCCCATGGCATGCAGCACCTCGGCGTTACGCAAGCTGGCATCGGCGAAGTTGGTGGCCTTGTACGAGACCGCGCCGGCGTCCTTCAGCGCCTTGCGGGTGCTCTTTTCGTTGATCACCGCCAGGGTGGCGATGAGGATCGAGCCCGCCAGGGTGACCACGCCCAGCAAGGGGTGCAGCACGAAGGTGACGGCGATGAACAGGGGCGCCCATGGGGCGTCGCAGAAGACGAGCAGCGCCGGTCCGGTGGCGAAGTCGCGCACGCTGTCGAGGTCGCGCAGCACCTGGCCGTTGACGGTACCCGGCTGCTTCACCGCCTGGGCGAACAGGGCCGAAAAGGTGCGGCCGGCCAGCAACTGGTCGAGCCGGGCGCCGGCCCGCACCAGAACGCGGGAGCGCACGGCTTCCAGCGATCCCAGGATTGCCAGCAGGAAGCCGGCGACAAGGGTGAGCATCAGCAGGGTCGAGCCGCTGCGCGAGGACAGCACGCGGTCGTAAACCTGGAGCATGTAGAGCGGGGAGACGAACAGCAGCACGTTGCCGCAGAAGCTGAACAGGGCAGTGGCGGCGACGGCGCCCTTGCAGGTGGAGATTGCCTGCCGGATCGGGCTGGCCGGGATCTGGTCTTTGACGAAGGCCATGGGAACGACCGTTCCTTCTCGCTGTGAATGCGTTGGAACGGAGGCTGTGCCCGGGCACTTAACAAAGTATTACCACCATAGAGGTGCCAGTTTATTGCCATAAAGCAATAGCGCCGTCCGGGGTAGTATCACTGTTGGGGAAGAAACGGTGGTGTAGTGCCGTTCGGTGGCTTTTTAAGGTAACTGGATTAACACGGTGTTAAGTGGCTCATCCGGTGGTTAAAATATCTTTTGGGTAGTCGGGTGCGGACGGAAATATGGCATCGGATTATTTCCATTTCCGCCCCCTTGCCCGCATGCGGGCAAGGGGGCAAAGAATGGGACCTACCTCCGGCGAGGTATCACAAAAGAAGTTTCCGGGCGGTGAACGCCTCGGCATATCCCGAGGGCGAATTGCAGCCGATGCCGCGCAGCCGCATCATCCCCAGGAAGGTGGTGGGATCGAACCAGGTGCGGGATTTCTGGCTGGCGAAGCAGCGGGCCAGCGTCTCGACCTTGGTTTCGGCGTGAGCCCGCTCCACCGGCACGAAAAGGTTGGGGTTGCCGATATCGCCCTCGTATTTCGGAATTTCGTATTCCAGCACCAGGTGGTCGCGGAAGGTATTCCACGTCAGTTCCGCCACCACGCGGTGATCCTGATGATGGTCGGTGGTGGAGTGGGTCAGGACGAGGGAAGGGGGGAATTCGGCCTTCAGGCGCTCGAACTCCTCCTTCACCGCGCCCCAAGCCTGGGGCAGGAAGCTTTCACGGAAGGACAGCAGGTCCACCCGCACCTCTTCCGCCCCGGCCAGGAAACGCTCGGCGGCGGCCCTCGCCTCGGCCTGACGCAGGCTGGATCCGGTGAATACCACCCAGCGCACCTTGGAGCCGGGGTGGCGCTCCAGCAGCTTCAGAATGGTGGCGCCACAGCCGATCTCGATGTCGTCGCAATGGGCGCCCAGGCAGAGCAGCCGCAGCGGCTGCGCTGCCTTGAGGTCGAGGCCGAGGGTGAGCATGGCCTTATTCCCCCGCCCGGGCCCGCCGCAGCGGATCGCGCTCCTCGCGGTACGAGGCAAGCGACCGGCTCAGCCCCTCCCGCAGGGGGGTGCGGGCGGTGAAGCCGGTCATGCGGTGCAGTTTGGCGAGGTCGGGGCAGCGCCGCTGGGGATTGTCCACCAGATAGGCGGCCTCGGCGCTGGTCTCGAACAGCACCGGCAGCGGCGGGTGCCCGGCCACCTCGGCCATGGTGCGGGCGGCGGTGGCGATGGACACCTCCTCGGCGTTGCCCACGTTGAAGGCCTCGCCGTCGGCTTCCGGCATCATCAGCAGCATCATGCAGGCCTCGGTGAAATCCGAAACGTAGCAGAACGAGCGGGTGGCGCCGCCGTCCGAGAACAGCACCAGTGGGCCGCCGGCCAGCGCGGCGCGCAGCAGGTCGGGGATGATGCGTCCGTCATCCAGGCGTTGGCCGGGGCCGTAGACATTGAACGGCCGGATTACCTTCACCGGCACGCGGTGCAGGCGGAAGTACGTGGCGCACAGGGTTTCGCCCAGGCGCTTGCTCTCGTCGTAGCAGGCGCGCGGGCCGGTGAAGTTGACGTTGCCCCAATAGGTCTCGGGCGTGGGCACCACCGCCGGGTCGCCGTAGACCTCGGACGATGAGAACGACAGCATGCCGCGCGCCTTGCGCGCCGCCTCCAGCAGGTTCCAGGTGCCCTGCACGTTGGCGGCGATCACCAGCAGCGGGTTGGAGCGGTAGATGGAGGGCGAGCCGATGGAGGCGGCGTGGATGATCCAGTCCCAGTGGCCCTGCACCTCCTCGGGGCGCGAGACGTCGGCGGTCCGCAACGTCAGCCAGGGGCGGCCGAGCAGGTGCGAAATGCGCTCGGGCGGGCCCACCAGAAAGGTATCCAAGGCCACCACCTGGGCAGGCTTGTCCCGATGGCGCTCGTTGAAGGCGTCCAGCACGTCAAGGAAGAAGGCGCCCAGGAATCCCGCGGCACCGGTGACCAGCACCCGGCTGCCCGCCAGCGGCTCCAGCATGCGGCCGAGGCGGTGGACCACGCCACGCGCATCTTCGCGGATGATCTCGGTGATCATGCGTTCTCCTATGGTGAATGGGGGGCGTCGGGGCCCAGTCCGATGCGGACCACCCGGATGGCGGGCGGCAGCTCCAGCCCGTCCAGAACCGAACGTCCGTCCAGCACCACCAGCCGGTCCCGGCGGGACCAGTCGAGGGCGCGGTAATGCGGCCAGGCGGTGGCGATGATGGCACCATCGGCGCCCTCCAGCGCCTCATCCGCCTGGTCGCAGACCTCGAAGCCCATGGCGCGGGCCCGCTCGCGCGCCTGGGGCAGGGGGTCGTGGGCGCGCACCTCGGCGCCGCGCCGGCGCAGCCGCTCGACCAGCTTGAGGCCGGGGGACTCGCGCAAATCGTCGGTGTCGGGCTTGAAGGTCAGCCCCAGCACGGCGACGCGGCGCTCGAACACTCCCCCCAAGCGATCGGCCAGTAGGTTCAGCGCCTGGGCCGGGCGGATGGCGTTGACCGCGCTGATGGCGGCGATCAGCGGCACCGGCACGCCCAGGCGGTGGGCGTAGACGTTGAAGGCCTCCAGATCCTTTGGGAAGCACGAGCCGCCGAAGCCGATGCCGCCCTTGAGGAAGCGGGTGGCGCCGGCACGCCCACCCTCGGGGCCGTCCAGCATGCGGTCCAGGTGCACCGCCTCCATCACCCGGGCATGGTCGGCGCTGGGGGTGGCTTCGCACAGCGACGCGATCTGGTTGGCGTAGGAGATCAGCAGGGCCTGCAGGGAATTGGCGGCGTATTTGACCATTTCGGCCTCGGCCAGGCCCATGCGCAGCAATGGCGCCGGGAAAGGCCGGTAGAGCTCGGCCATCACCTCGCCGGAATAGGAATCCCATTCGCCGATCACGATGCGGTCGGGCTTGAGGAAGTCCGCCACCGCGCTGCCCTGGCTCAGGAATTCCGGGTTCATGGCCAGGCCGAAATCCACGCCTGCCCGGCCGCCGCTGGTTTCCTCCAAAGCCTTGCGCACCGGGCCGGCGGTGGTGCCGGGAATCACGGTGCTTTTGACCGCCACCACCGGGCGGTCGCGGCGGCCGCGCAATAGGGCGCCGATCTGGCGGCTGGCGGCGTCGACCGCGCTGAGGTCGATGCGCCCTTCCAGCGAGGGCGTGCCCACCGCCACCATCACCACCTGGGCATTGCGCATGGCCGCCCCCAAGTCCGTGGTGGCGTCCAGGCGTCCGGCGCCCATCCCGTCGCGGATCAGTGCATCCAGTCCGTCCTCGTGAATGGGAGTGACGCCCCGGCTCAGCGCCTTGATGCGGGCGGCGTCGGAATCGACACATGTGACTCGATGGCCTATGGCGGCCAGGCAGGCGGCGGTCACCAGACCAACATAGCCGCTGCCGACCATGGCGACGTGCATGGTTTTCGCTCCGTCAGGGGGCGTTCGCACTCCAAGACTTAAGCGCGTCGATCAGCAGGCGAAATCGATCTGGGGGATAATCCAATCGGCTTTCCGGGGAGGATGCCGGCCATCCGAGGCATCGCCGGATGTCCAATTCAATCGTGCGGTATGCACGTACTAAATCGTGGGGCGGTATGGCTCATGGCCAGGGCTGCTCTTCCCTAGGGCGGCGGCCTGGATGAAAGGACGGATCGCCGTGAAGGATTCCGAACTGGCGGACAACGGCCTAGCCGGCGGCGAGCAGGCGGCGGCGGTGTGCCGCTTCTGCGGTGGGCCTTTGGCCGACGTGGTGGACCTGGGCATGTCGCCCCTGTGCGAGAGCTTCCTTGCGCCCCACCAGCTGAACCACATGGAACCGTTCTATCCGCTGAAGGTGCGGGTGTGCGAGCACTGCTTCCTGATGCAGTTGGAGGAATACGTCGCCCCCCATCACATCTTCAGCGAATACGCCTACTTCTCATCCTATTCCGATGCCTATCTGGATCATGCCCGGCGCTATGTGGACCAGGTGGTGCGGCGCCTCGGCCTGGGGCCTGAAAGCCATGTGGTCGAACTGGCCTCCAACGACGGCTACCTGCTGCAGCACTTCCACCGCCACGGCGTGCCGGTGCTGGGGGTGGAGCCGGCGGCCAATGTGGCCCAGGCGGCCATCGCGCGCGGCGTGCCCACAATGGTGGAGTTCTTCGGCACCGCCTGTGCCAGCCGCATGAGGCGGGCCGATCTGGTGATCGCCAACAACGTGCTGGCCCAGGTGCCCGACCTCAACGACTTCGTCGCCGGGATGGCCATGCTGCTGAAGCCGCGCGGCGTCGCCACGGTGGAGTTCCCCCATCTCGCCAAGCTGATCGGCGAAAACCAATACGACACCATCTACCACGAGCACTTCTCGTACTTCTCGCTGGGCACCGCGAGGGCCATCTTCGCCCGCCACGGGCTCAAGCTGTTCGACGTGGAGGAAATCTGGACCCATGGCGGTTCGCTGCGCCTCTACCTCTGCCCCGAGGCGGCCGAACGGCCGGTATCCGACAAGGTGGCGGAAATCCTGACCCGCGAATCCGAGGAGCAGTTGGATCAGCTGGTTGGCTTCTCGCGCTTCGCCGAGCAGGTCCGCCAGGCCAAATGGAACCTGGTGGATTTCCTCATCCGCGCCAAGTGGTATGGCAAGTCCATCGTCGCCTACGGGGCGCCGGGCAAGGGCAATACCCTGCTGAACTATTGCGGCATTCGCAGCGATTTCCTGGACTATGCGGTGGACCGCAATCCGTACAAGCACGGCAAGTACACCCCGGGCACTCACATCCCCATCTTCCCGCCCGAGCGTATCCGCGAAACGCGGCCAGACTATCTGCTGATCCTGCCGTGGAACCTGAAGCACGAGATCATGTCCAGCCACGGCTATATCCGCGATTGGGGCGGCCAGTTCGTGGTGCCGATCCCCGACGTGGCGATTTTCCCGTGAGGCGGAGGGCCAGGCGATGAAGGTCGTATTGTTCTGCGGCGGGCTGGGCATGCGCATGCGCGACTATTCCCAGACCCAGCCCAAGCCCATGGCCGTGCTGCGCAACCGGCCGCTGCTCTGGCACGTGATGCGCTGGTACGCCCATTGGGGCCACAAGGACTTCATCCTCTGCCTCGGCCATCGGGGCGAAGCCATCAAGGAATACTTCCTGGGCTACAACGAGGCCATGTCCAACGACTTCGTGCTGTCCGACGGCGGGCACCGGGTCGAGCTGCTGGCCGAGGACATCCGCGACTGGCGCATTACCTTCGTGGATACCGGGCTGACCTCCAACATCGGCGAGCGGCTGCGCCGGGTGGCGCCGTTCCTGGACGGCGACGAGACGTTCCTGGCCAATTATTCGGACGGGCTGTCGGACATCCCGCTGCCCCGTCTGATCGAACGTCACCAAGCCAGCAAGGCGGTGGCCACCTTCCTGGCGGTGCGGCCCAGCCAGTCCTTCCACGTCGCCCGCATGCACGATGACGGCACGGTGGCGGGTATCCTGGACGTCAAGGAGACCGACATGTGGATCAATGGCGGTTTCTTCGTCCTGGACCGCAGCATGTTCGACCACATGGCGGAAGGTGAGGAACTGGTGCTTGAGCCGTTCCAGCGCCTGATCGAACGCGGCCGCCTGTCGGCCTATCGCTACGAAGGGTTCTGGCGGGCGGTGGACACCTTCAAGGACCTGACCGAGATGGAGGCCCTGCTGGCCCAGGGGCCGGGGCCGTGGGAGGCGTGGCGGCTGCCCCCGGTGCCCAAGGTGGTAGCGCCACTGTCCTGAGGAAAGGCCGGAACAAGGTCACTTGGCCGAACGTCATTTTCTCCATGGAGGGTTGTCCCGAAAGGCTTACGGAGAACGCCATGGGGATCAAGATCGTCGATGCTAAGGAAACCTATCGGCTGATAACGGATTGTCTCGGCCATTATGCGGTGGTCGAGGCCCGCTGCGGCCATGTCTACTCGCTCCATGGTCACCACCGCCGCGAGGCGCGTGACGACGAGGATGGCATGGCCCGCGTGGTCGGGAGCGATGGCTGGTTTCCCGAGGACGAGGCTCGCACCTGCTTCGACAGTGCCGCCGGGGGCGAGGATCATTGGCGCCAGTGCATCTGGTGAGGGACAGGCCTCAAGCCCGTCCCAGCCAAGCCTCCATCAGCCACCGCGAGATGCTGCCGTGCATGGGCAGGAACAGGCCGGTATTCTTGCCCCGGTGCGCATCGTCGAAGGTCCTCAGGATGACATCGCGGCTGAACCAGCGGGCGTCTTCCAGTTCGTGCTGATCGGGAACCAGTGTGCCGCCGTCGGCGCGGGCCGAGAAGGCCAGCATGATTGAGGAGGGAAAGGGCCAGGGCTGACTGCCTTCATAGGCGACATCAGCCACCTCCACCCCGGTCTCCTCGCGCACTTCGCGTGCCACCGCCTCCTCCAGCGTTTCGCCCGGCTCGACGAAGCCGGCCAGCACCGACCATTGGCCCTGCGGCCAGGCGCGCTGGCGGTGCAGCAGCACGTTGTCGCCGTCGGTGACGCGCATGATCACCGCGGGGTCGGTGCGCGGGTAGAATTGGGCGTTGCAGCGGGCATCCAGGCACTGGCGCATGTTGCCGCCTTCGCGGGCCTCGGTGGGGGCGCCGCATGAGCCGCAAAAGCGCGAGCGGTGGTGCCAGATCATCATGGCCCGGGCGTAGCCCAGCAGGGCGGCGTCGCCGGCCGGAAGCAGGGCGCCCACCGCGCGCAGGCCCGTCCAGGCGCCACCCAGTCCCAGGGCGGGCCCGCCGCCATCGGCCTCGGGCTCGGATTTGGACAGGTCGGCGGCGAACACCGGCGCGCCCGAGCCGGTCAGGCCCAGCAGCACCACCTCGGAGGCCAGGTCCAGCAACTCGGCGGCCTGGGTCCCTTCCGCCAAGACGGCGGCTTCTTCGCCGGCCACCAGCGACAATTCGCGCCAATTGGGCACGACCAGCTTGTCGGGCGAGCGGCGCAGCGCCTCCAGGGCTTTGGCGTCGTGGCGGATGGAGTGGGCGCGGTCCAGCGGCAGTGCGCCGTAGAGGATGTTTTCCATGGACAAACCATGGCACGGCCTGCCCCTGCCCTCAAGGGGGGCGGCAGGCACGGATTGTGCGCAACAAGAAGATTGCGCTTTCCGGCAACGCTGGGGATAAATACCGCATTGGCAGGGGGTTTCATGAGCGAAAACAGGGCCGTCCTCGAGGTTATCCTGGAAAACATCCGGGACGCGGTGGTGCTGGCTGATGGCGAGCGCCGGCTGATGCGGCTGAACAAGGCGTTCGAGACCCTGACCGGCCATGTCGCCGATAACGTTCTGCATGGAATCGGCGAGGATGCGGCCAAGGCCCGCGATACCCTGCTTCTCGCCCTCTCGGTCAATGACGGCGGTCGCTGGCACGGCACCATTCGTTGCGCCGACGGCGCCGATCGATTGTTCGACGTCACCGTCAGTGCGGTCAACGGCGATGGCGATTTCCCCACCCATTTCCTGGGATTGCTGCGCCAGGCCTCCGAGGAGGATTCGCGGCGTTTCGGCCATGACGAACTGACCGGCCTGCCCAACCGCGATATCTTTGCCGACCGCGTGGAGCAGGCGGTGTTGCAGGTCAACCGCTCGGGCGGTTCGGTGGCGCTGTTGCTCATGGGGCTCGACCGCTTCACCCTGGTCAACGACGCGCTGGGCCACGGCGCCGGCGACCGCCTGCTGATCGAGGTGGCCCGGCGCCTGCGCCACTGCATCCGCGAGACCGACACGGCGGTGCGCCTGGACGGCGACCGCTTCGCCCTGGTGATGACCATCGCCGACACCGACGACAGCGTCATCGTCGCCGAGAAGATGCTGAAATCGGTGCGCGAACCGTTTGCCATCGATGGGCAGGAGGTGGTGGTCACCTTTTCCATCGGCATCGCCATCTATCCGCAGGACGCCGCCAGCGGCCAAGCCCTGGTCAAGCAGGCGGAAAATGCGCTGCATCACGCCAAGGTGTCGGGGCGCAACCAGTATCAGTTCTTCTCCACCGACATGAACCGCAAGGCCCGGCACCGTCTGGACCTGGAGGCGCGCCTGCGCCGGGCGCTGGCCAATCAGGAATTCGAGGTGTTCTACCAGCCCAAGGTCCAGGCGCAGGACGACCGCATCGTCGGCGCCGAGGCGCTGGTGCGCTGGATGGACCCGGACAAGGGCATGGTGTCGCCCGCCGACTTCATCCCGGTGGCCGAGGAAACCGGCCTGATCGAGCCCATCGGCGCCTGGGTGCTGCGCCGCTCGTGCGAGCAGAACAAGGGCTGGCAGGAGAGTGGCCTGTCCCCCATCAAGGTGTCGGTCAACGTCTCGCCCCGTCAGTTCCGCTCGCGCACCTTCATCGACACCGTGGTGGAGATTCTTCGCGCCACCCGGCTGGACCCGCGCTGGCTGGAGCTGGAAATCACCGAAAGCATGCTGATGAACGACGTCGAGGCCGCCGTGCAGAAGATGAATGCGCTGCGCGAGCTGGGCCTGGGCCTGTCCATCGACGATTTCGGCACCGGCTATTCGTCGCTCAGCTATCTGGGCCGTTTTCCCATCACCACCCTGAAGATCGACCGCGCCTTCATCGCCGACGTGGACACCAACCCCAAGACCGCCGAGATCGCCCGCGCCATCATCGGCCTGTCCCGCGGCCTGAACCTGGAGGTGGTGGCCGAGGGCGCCGAGGTGGTGGACCACGTCAATTTCTTGCGCAGCAACGGCTGCGATACCGTGCAGGGTTTTTACTATTCCAGGCCGGTTCCCGCCGCTCAGTTCGAGCGCATGCTGGCCGAAGGCGTGCTCCGTCACGGCTAGGTCTGATCCGGGCGGAAGCGCGTATTTATGATCGGGTCAAGCCCGGCCATGACGATAAGATGGGCCTTTCATCCAAGACCGAACAGACGCCAGCCAATTCAACCCCGCCGCTTGCCAGCCGGTAGGAAGGGGTAGGGCACCCGACTTCGGCGTGATTGAACCATGTCCCCCCGCCGCCGCTACCCTGCGGCCATGGACCGCCGCGCCTTCCTGTTCTCCGCCGCCGCCTCCCTCCTGCCGTCCGGGCAGCACCATCCCGCCGCCGAGGCCCGGGCGGTGCTGCTGCTGCCGCTTACCGGCGAGCGGGCGCCGCTGGGCCGCATGCTGCGTGGTGTGGCGCTGGCGGCGGCCGAGTCGGTCAATCGGGCGCTGCCGCGCGGTGCCCGTCGGGTCGCCCTGCAGGTGGAGGATTGGCAGTCCGATCCGCGCCGCTTCGACGCTCTGGTACGCCGCCATGGGGTGGGCGAGGGGCGTCCAGCCGCCCTGATGGGGCCGTGCCCGCACGAGCTGCGCCGCGATGTCGGCACCTTCCTGGAGGCGGTGGACGGCGCGTTGTGGGACCCCCAGGGCTACGAGGGTGGCGAGTGCTCGCCGGCGCTGCTGCATTTCGGCCCGACCCCGCACCAAAGCCTGACCCAGGCGCTGCCTTTCCTGGCGCGCGAGGTGGGCAACCGCTTCCTGCTGGTGGCTGGTGAGGGGGCTTATGGAAGCGGGCTGGCGCGGGTGGGCAAGTGGGCCCTGGGCCGCATGGGCGCCGAACTGGTGGGCAAGGCCGAGCCGGGCATGCGCGTCGCTTGGCTGCGCAAGTTGAAGCGCGAGCGTGTGGACGTGGTGTTGTGCACCTTGGAAGGGGCTGAGCTGGCGGGGTTCCTTGCCGCTTATGGTGAGTTGCGGTTGGACCCGGCGTCGCAGCCCATCCTGGCCCCCGCCATGACCGAACTGGAGGCCCGCGCCGCCGGTTCGTTGGCCGCCGGCCATGTGTCCTGCCAGCCTTATTACGCCGCCTGGCGCACGCTGGGCAACGACCGCTTCCTGGCCGCGCTACGCCGATATCTGGAGCCCGGCACCGTCCCTACCGCGCAAGGCGAGGCGCTGTGGGGCCTGATCCACCTGTTCGGTTACGCGGTTGCCAACCTCGGCAGCCTGACCCTGCATCCCGTCCTGGTGCGCGAAGCCGCCCGTGGCCGTGAGTTGCTGCTGCCGCAGGGCAGGGTTGTGGTGGAGACGGAGACCCTGCACCCCCGCCTGTGGCCGAAATTGGCAATAGTCAATTCCGACGGCAGTTTCAAGGTGATCGCCCGTTCGCAGCGCGCGGTGCCGCCGCTGCCCTTCTGGGGCTTGGATTCCGGGGCTTGCCCGGCCCGGGACGTGGCCGTCGAGGACTGACGAAAAGCCACAAGTCCTTTGGGTCCTTTTGATCAAAATCAAGTACCCCCACCTTGAGGGGGCGCAAGCTCCTCCCAACGGACAGGGAGGTCAGCATTATGCGCGTCAACGGCTTCGTCGCCCGCGAGCGGGAACGGGCTCATCCGCAGCTTGAGAATGTCTGTGGCGTGCTGGTGCATGTGCGCCCCGAACGCCGCCATGACATCGCCAAGCGGCTGGAAGAGCTGCCGGGCGTGGAAATTCACGCCATTGGCGATGACGGCAAGCTGATCGTCACCGTCGAGGATGCCGGGGGGACGTGGGCCGGCGCCACCATCGATCAATTCAACACGGTCCAGGGCGTGCTCTCGGTCGCCCTGGTCTACCACCATTTCGACTCCGAGCTTGAAGGGGAGATCGTTCCATGAGCTTGACCCGTCGCGATTTCATCAAGGCCCAGGCCGTCGCCGCTACCGCGGCGGCCGCAGGCATGGCTGTGCCGGCCGTGGCCCAGACGGTCAAGCCCGGCGCCATCCGCTGGGACAAGGGCGTCTGCCGCTTCTGCGGCACTGGCTGCGGCGTGCTGGTGGGCGTCCAGGACGGTCGCGTGGTGGCCACCCAGGGCGATCCCGACGCGCCGGTCAACCGCGGCCTGAACTGCATCAAGGGCTATTTCCTGTCCAAGATCATGTACGGCCAGGACCGCCTGACCAAGCCGCTGCTGCGCATGAAGAACGGCAAGTTCGACAAGAACGGCGAGTTCACGCCGATCTCGTGGGACCAGGCCTTCGACATCATGGCCGAGAAGTGGAAGGAACAGCTGAAGAAGGCCGACGGCCTCACCCGCATCGGCATGTTCGGCTCGGGCCAGTGGACCATCTGGGAAGGCTATGCCGCCGCCAAGCTGATGAAGGCCGGCTTCCGCTCCAACAACCTCGACCCCAACGCCCGCCATTGCATGGCCTCGGCGGTGACCGGTTTCATGCGCACGTTCGGCATGGACGAGCCCATGGGCTGCTATGACGACATCGAGCAGACCGACGCCTTCGTGCTGTGGGGCTCGAACATGGCGGAGATGCATCCGATCCTGTGGTCGCGCATCACCGACCGTCGCCTGACCCACGAGGGCGCCAAGGTGGCCGTGCTGTCCACCTACGAGCACAAGTCGTTCGACCTGGCCGACATCCCCATGGTGTTCACGCCGCAGACCGACCTGGCGATCCTGAACTTCATCTGCAACTACATCATCCAGAACAACGCCGTCGATAAGGACTTCATCGCCAAGTCGGTGAACTTCAAGAAGGGCGTCACCGACATTGGCTTTGGTCTGCGCCCCAACCATCCGCTGGAAAAGGAAGCCGGCAATAACGGTTACGGCGAGGGCAAGGGCGACCCCAACAAGGTCGACAATTTCAGCTTCGATGAGTTCAAGGCCTTCGTCGCCGAGTACACCGCCGAGAAGGTTGCCAAGCTGTCGGGCGTGCCGGAAGACAAGCTGATCGCGCTGGCCAAGCTGTACGCCGATCCCAAGGTGAACGTCATCTCGTTCTGGACCATGGGCTTCAACCAGCATACGCGCGGCACGTGGGTCAACAACATGATCTACAACGTGCACCTGCTGGTGGGGAAGATTTCCAAGCCCGGCTGCGGTCCGTTCTCGCTGACCGGCCAGCCCTCGGCCTGCGGCACCGCCCGCGAGGTGGGCACCTTCGCCCATCGCCTGCCGGCCGACATGCTGGTGACCGTGGACGCCCACCGCAAGCATGCGGAGGAGCTGTGGAAGGTGCCCGAGGGCACCGTCAATCCCAAGATCGGTTACCACGCGGTCCTGCAGAACCGCATGCTCAAGGACGGCAAGCTCAACGCCTACTGGGTCATGTGCACCAACAACATGCAGACCGGTGCCAACATGAACGAGGAGACCTATCCGGGTTATCGCAACCCGGAGGCCTTCATCGTGGTGTCCGACCCTTATCCCACCGTCACCGCCCTGTCGGCCGACCTGATCCTGCCCACCGCCATGTGGATGGAGAAGGAGGGCGCCTACGGCAATGCCGAGCGTCGTACCCAGTTCTGGCGCCAGCAGGTGAAGGCTCCGGGCGAGGCCAAGTCGGACCTGTGGCAGCTGATGGAATTCTCCAAGCGCTTCAAGATGGAGGAGGTCTGGCCGGCCGAGCTGCTGGACAAGGCGCCGCACCTCAAGGGCAAGACCATGTTCGACGCCCTGTATGCCAACGGCCAGGTCAACAAGTTCCCGCTGTCGGACCAGACCCCCGGCTTCGAGAATGACGAGAGCAAGGCCTTCGGCTTCTATGTGCAGAAGGGCCTGTTCGAGGAATACGCCTCGTTCGGCCGTGGCCATGGCCACGACCTGGCGCCCTTCGACATGTACCACAAGGCCCGCGGCCTGCGCTGGCCCGTGGTGGACGGCAAGGAGACCCTGTGGCGCTACCGCGAGGGCTACGACCCCTACGTCAAGCAGGGCGAGGGCGTGAAGTTCTACGGCAAGCCCGACGGCAAGGCCTGGATCATCGCCCTGCCGTATCAGGATCCGCCGGAGAAGCCCGATGCCGAGTTCGACATGTGGCTGTGCACCGGCCGCGTGCTGGAACACTGGCACTCGGGCTCCATGACCCGTCGTGTGCCCGAACTGTTCAAGGCGGTGCCGGCGGCGCTGTGCTACATGCATCCCAACGACGCCAAGAAGCGCAACCTGCGCAACGGCGATATCGTGAAGATCAAGAGCCGGCGCGGTGAAATCCAGACCCGTCTCGACACCCGTGGCCGCAATCGGCCGCCCGAGGGTCTGATCTTCGTGCCGTTCTTCGACGAGTCCATCCTGGTCAACAAGCTCACCCTCGACGCCACCTGCCCGATCTCGAAGGAGACGGACTACAAGAAGTGTGCGGTCAAGGTGGAGAAGGCCTAAGACCATGGACCGGCGGGCCGTCCTGACGGGTGCCGTGCGCGCCGCTTGTGGGGCGGGGTTGGCAGCGTTGCTGCTGGCCCTGCCGGCCCACAAGCGGGCCAAGGCAGTCGCCCTGCGCCCGCCGGGAGCCTTGCCCGAGGACGAGTTCCTGTCGGCCTGCGTGCGGTGCGGCCTGTGTGTCCGCGACTGCCCCTACGACGCCCTGAAGCTGTCTGAGGTGGGGGATGGCCCCCACCTCGGCACGCCCTTCTTCACGGCGCGCAACGTGCCGTGCGAGATGTGCGAAACCATCCCCTGCGTCGCCGCCTGTCCCACGGGGGCGCTGGACAAGTCGCTCACCGACATCAAACAGGCCCATATGGGCGTGGCGGTGCTGGTGGGCCACGAAACCTGCCTGAACTACCTGGGCCTCCGGTGCGACGTCTGCTATCGCGTCTGCCCGTTGTCGGACCAGGCCATCAGCCTGGAGATCCATCACAACGAGCGCACCGGCAAGCACGCCTTCTTCATTCCCACCGTGCATTCCGACAAGTGCACCGGCTGCGGCAAGTGCGAGAAGGCCTGCGTGCTGGACGAGGCCGCCATCAAGGTGCTGCCGCACGAGCAGGCGGTGGGCCAGCTCGGCAAGCACTACCGCCTGGGATGGAAGGAAAAGGAGAAGGCCGGCAAGGCGCTGATCGACGACAACCTGCAACTGCCCATCCGCGGCATGGAGCAGGGCTTGCCCGGCCTCGAGCGCACCGGTAATGGCGGCTTCAAGGAGTTCAAGCCATGAAGTGGCTGATCGCCCGCCGTGCCGCCCAGCTGGGGTTCCTCGGCCTGTTCCTGTCGGGGCCGCTGCTCCACGTGTGGATCACCAAGGGCACGCTGGCTTCCAGCCTGACGCTCGGCGTGCTGCCGCTTACCGATCCGCTGATCGCCCTGCAAAGCCTGTTGGCCGGTCATCGGCTGGAAAAGGCGGCACTGATCGGCGCCGCCATCGTGCTGGCGCTCTACGCCGTCGTGGGCGGACGCGCCTTCTGCGCGTGGGCCTGCCCGATCAACCTGGTCACCGATTTTGCCGCTTGGGCGCGCGCCAAGCTCGGCATCAAGGAGACCATCGCCCTCGACCGCCGCCTGCGCCTGTGGCTGCTGGCTGGCGTGCTGGCGGGATCGGCGCTGACCGGAACCATCGTGTGGGAGCTGGTCAACCCCATCACCATCCTGCACCGCGCCCTGGTCACCGGCTCGATCCTGGCCGGCGGCGCCGGCCTGCTGGTGGTGGCTGCGGTATTTCTGTTCGACCTCGGCATCGCCGCACGCGGCTGGTGCGGCTCGCTGTGCCCGGTGGGCGCCTTCTACGGCCTGATCGGTGCGAAGGGGTTGCTGCGGGTGCGCGCCGACAACCGCCGTGCCTGCGACGATTGCATGGATTGCTTCAAGGTCTGCCCCGAACGCCAGGTGATCGCGCCGGCGCTGCGGGGCGAGGCCAAGGGAGTGGGCCCCGTCATCCTGTCCAGCGACTGCAGCAATTGCGGGCGCTGCATCGACGTGTGCCCGAAACAAGTCTTCCGGTTCGGCACCCGGTTCGGCAACCGGGTCCCGGCCACCACCAATGACGTTCTGCAAGGGGAGTGAGTGCTGTGAAGACCAAGATCATGGCTGTCGCCGTCGCCCTGGGCCTGGCCCTCGGCCTCGGCCTGGGACCGCAAAATGTGGGCGCCGAGGAGCTGAAGGGCCTGCGCGGGCAGGCGGTCACCGCCCCCGACAAGGCGCCCGAGGCCTACAAGGTGCAGGACGGCGTCAAGCACGAGCGCGCCTATCGCCAGCAGCCGCCGCTGGTGCCGCACCAGACCGACAAGTACGAGATCGACCTAAAGGTCAACCAGTGCCTGCGCTGCCACGAATGGCCCTATTCAGACCAGGAGAAGGCGCCGAAGATCTCGGACCTGCACTACATCGACCGCAACGGCGTGCGTCAGGACACCGTCAACGGCAACCGCTACGTCTGCACCCAGTGCCACGTGCCGCAGGTCGACGCCAAGCCGCTGGTGGAGAACAAGTTCCAGCCGGCCGTCACCAACCGCTGACGACCGCGAAAGGACCACGGCCATGACCATGGACAACAACAGCGCCAAACCGGGCCTCTTGCGCCAGGCGCTCGGCCTGCTCACCAAGCCCTCGGGGCGGTGGTCGCTGGGCGCGCTTCTGGTGGTGGGCTTCGCCGCCGGCGTGATCTTCTGGGGCGGTTTCAATACCGCCATGGAGCTGACCAACTCCGAGGCGTTCTGCACCACCTGCCACGAGATGGAGCAGAACGTTTATCGCGAGTACCGCGGCACCATCCACGATTCCAACCGCTCGGGCGTGCGCGCCACCTGCCCGGACTGCCACGTGCCCAAGCCGTGGTTCTACAAGATCAAGCGCAAGATCCAGGCCTCCAACGAGGTTCTGCATAAGATCCTGGGCAGCATCGATACCCGCGAAAAGTTCGAGGCCAAGCGCCTGGAGCTGGCCAAGCACGAATGGACCCGCATGAAGGAGACGGATTCGCGCGAATGCCGGAACTGCCACAGCTTCTCGGCCTTCGACCTGTCCCGCCAGCAAAAGCGCGCCCAGATCCGTCACGACGAGGCCATCGAGGAAGGCAAGACCTGCATCGATTGCCACAAGGGCGTCGCCCACAAGCTGCCGCAGGGTGCGTTCAACGCCGAGCGCGAGCTGAACGAAACCTGGAACGCGGTTCACAAGAAGTAAGAAGACTCCTTCGGAACGCATCTGGCCCCGCCTGAAAAGGCGGGGCTTTTTTCTTGGCCGGGGTGATGCCTATCATATGTGCCAATCATCGGTCAGCCCGAGATCGACCTGCGTTTTTCAGAAGGGCATCCCAGACATCCTGTGCCGCCGTTAGGGCGTGCCGTGCCAAGGAAAATCCCGTGTACAAAGGTAGTTGTCTCTGTGGAGCTGTCGAATACGAGATCAACGGCCAGCTTGGTCCTATCGTCTATTGCCATTGCTCGCGCTGCCGAAAAGCAAATGGTTCTGCCTTTGCAGCGGTGTCGCCGGTCGCTGCCTCCGATTTCCGCATTGTGAAGGGGGCTGAGGGGGTACGCACCTACCGCACTGAGGCCGGGGTTCACCGCGTGTTTTGCGGCACCTGTGGTTCACCCATCATCGCCAAGCGCGAGAACATGCCCGAGACGGTGCGTGTACGCATCGGCACGTTGGACACGCCGATCGATGCGAAGGTGTCCGCCCATATCTTCGTGGGGTCCAAAGCCGATTGGCATGATATCCATGATGATGCGCCTCGGTACCAAGAGAGGCCCTAAGGCGTAAAAAGGGACGGCGAGACGGCCTTAAACGCCCCACTCCCAGCGCCAATCCGCATAGGGAAGCAGCTCGGGCTCCTCGCCATTGGCGCCCACCCAGGAATCCACCGCATAGCGGTCTTCGGTTCCGGTCTCGACGATGTCCACCGCCACGTGTTGCAGCACGACCGTATAGCGGTGGATGAAGCTGCCGACCTGGTGGTGGTTCAGCAGGCCGGCATGGGCGAGGCGTGACAGATAGGTCAGCGTGTTGACCGATTCGGCGATGCAGTCCAACTGGCCGGGCTCGTCGGGGTATTCGCGCTCATTGCCGGGGTGGTCGCGCCAGGTGCCGTTGCGGGTGCCGATAAGGGTCTCGTACAGGGCGATGGCCTTGCGGATGCGGGTGCGTTCGGCGGCCGGGCTGTCCTCTCCGTCGGCAAACAGGCCGCGCAGGCGGGCCGCCTCGGCCGGTGTCAGGGCCTGCGCGCCGGTCTGGACGCAGCCAGCCTCCTCGCACAGCACCATGGGGGTGGTCAGCGGATCGGGGCCTTGCGCGGCGGCATTGGCGCCAATGATGGCTTCGGCCAGGTCCTGCCATTCCTCGTGGGTGGCGGCCAGAAGGCGTTCGCCGTCGCCGGCCCGCGCCTCGACGGCGGCGAGGAGCAATGACAGGGTAAACAGGGCGGAGGCCAAAGTGCGCATCCGCCGATCATACTTACCTACGTCATTCGATCAATGCGGTATCCGCCCTATCGGGGGCGTACCGGGATGCCATACTTCTCCAGCAGGCGGTACAGCGTCATCCGCGACACCCCCAGATGCTCGGCGGTGCGGGTGATGTTGTGGCGGTTGCCGGCGAGGGCGCGGCGGATCAGCGTCTCGTCGGCCCCTCGGCGGGCCGAGCCGAGCGAGCCGTCGCTCCCCGAACCCTCGCCATCGGCTGCCGCCAGATCCAGGTCCGCGGGCGTGATCAGGGTATCGTCGGCCATCACCACCGCGCGGCGGATGGTGGCGATCAGTTCGCGGACGTTGCCCGGCCAGGGATAGCGCCGCACCAGCCGGGTGGCCTCGGGTGTCAAGCCCAGCACGCCCTTGTCGGCCTCACGGGCGAATTTGGCGATGAAATAGGCGGTCAACTGGTCCACGTCCTCGGCCCGCTCGCGCAGGGGCGGCATGGTCAGCGTCAGCACGTTGAGGCGGAAATAAAGGTCCTCGCGGAACCGGCCCTCGGCCACCGCCTTGCGCAGGGCCATGTTGGTGGCGGCGACCACTCGCACGTCCACCTTGATGGGCTGCACGCCACCCACCCGGTCGATGGTGTGTTCCTGCAGAAAACGCAGCAAATGGGCCTGGAGGTCCAGCGGCAGGTCGCCGATCTCGTCCAGGAACACGGTGCCCCTATCGGCGGCCTGGAGGCGGCCTATGCGGCGCTGGTCGGCGCCGGTGAAGGCCCCCTTCTCGTGGCCGAACAGCTCGCTGGCGATCAGGTGTTTGGGCAGGGCTGCGCAGTTGATGGGCACGAAGGGGCCTGCGGCGCGCAACGAGCGCTGGTGGATGGACACCGCCGCCAGTTCCTTGCCGGTACCAGACTCGCCGGTGATCAGCACCGGCGCGTTGGTCACGGCGATCTTGGCGATGGCGGCCAGCAGGCGCTTCATGGCTGGGCTGTCGCCGATCATGGTCGGCTGCTCGCCGGCCCGGGCGAGGCGTTTCAACGCCGGGCGCAGCCGTTCCAATAAGGACGGGTCGTGCCGCGCCTGCTCCATGATGAAATTGGCCAGGGCGTCGTTGCCCAGGCTGGCGATCATTTCCTTGGTGAGTGACGGCTCGTCGACGATTTCGACATACACGGTGACGACTCTCCGCTTTCCCCCAAGCGGGCCAGAGTGTCGCAGAAGCCGGCAGATGCGTTCAGCTATCTTTCGGGGTGCCGGTGCGCGCGTTGGGGCTCTCCCGTAGGGCAGGGCCTCCGTTCGAGAGCTTGGTCGGCATAGAGGCTTTGGCCTTGGTCCTATAGGGCGGAAGAGAAAAACCGCCCGTCCGGCCAACCGATTATGTTCGCTTTCACTGTCGCGGTGCGAGGTGAGACTAATGAGCCGCTCTGGATTGTTGGGTGCCACCGCCGTGCTGGCGTTGATGGCGGGGACCGCCTGGGCCGGACCGGTAGATGAGGATGGTGCCGAACCCCTGATCGTGGAAATCCCCGCTGACGAGCCCGAGACCTTGCCCGCCGTGGTTCAGCCCGCGGCTACGGAGCGGCAACAGGTTCCACAGGCGGCGTTCGCCGAACAGGCGGTGCCCGTATCGGCCCCCGCCACCGTCGAGGAGCCCGCACCCCAGCAGCAACCGGTCCAGGCTGCGGTCGAGCCGCCCGCGCCGCCGCAGCCGGTTCGGCCCGCGGTTTCCCAGCCCCAGCCGGCTCCGCAGCAGGCAGTGGCCGAGACAAGCCAGCAGAACACCGCCAGCGCTGACATCCCCGCGGCAATCGATATTCCCGGCGTGCTGACCCGCAAGGGGGCTTTGGTCATCGAGCCCGGCATCGAATACAGCCACAGCAGCCAGAACCAATTCGCCTTCGGCGGCGTGCAAATATTGAACACCTTCCTGGTCGGTGCCATCGAGGCGAAACAGGCTAATCGCGACGCCATCACCGGAACGCTCGGGCTGCGGCTGGGGCTTACCGACCGGCTGGAGGCCGAGGCCCGCATCCCCTACATGTACCGCAACGATTCCAGCACCAACACGCTCATCGACGCGGGCGGCGCCAACGAGACGGTCAGCCTGTCCGACCATGGGCTGGGCGACGTCGAAGGCGCGCTGCACTACCAGTTCAATGACGGGACCGGCAAATGGCCGGTGTTCGTCGGCAACTTCCGCGCCAAAAGCGCCACCGGCACCAGCCCTTACGACGTCTCCTATGATCAGTTCGGTGTGGCGAGGGAGCTGGCGACCGGTTCCGGCTCGTGGGGCCTGGAGCCGTCGCTGACGGTGATCGCCCCCTCGGACCCGGCGGTATTCTACGCCAACATCGGCTACCTGTGGAACATGCAGGCCGACGTCAATAAGCAGATCGGGACGCGCTTCGTCGAAAAGGTCGATCCGGGTGACGCCATCCGCTTCGGCGTCGGCATGGGTTTGGCGCTCAACGAGAAGGTCTCGCTGTCCATCGGCTACCAGCACGACTGGATCATGAAGACGACGACCACGTTCTCGGACGGCACCGCCAAGTCGTCTACCTTGTCGGTGGGGTCGCTGACCTTCGGCGTGAACTGGCAGATGGCCGACAATGCTGCGCTCAACGTCTCGGTCGGCGTGGGCGTGACCACCGATGCCCCCGATGTCCGCCTGATGGCGCGCGTACCCATAACGCTTAATCTTTGGTGATCTTCGAGAAGTAGAAAAAGGAAAGGGCGGCCGTGGGGCCGCCCTTATCCTTTGGAGGGCATCGGCGAGGAACTTCCCCCTCCAGGAATTCCTCGCCTCCGCTCGGGATGCCAAGCCGCGGGTCAGGCGGCTTGTTCCCCTGCTCGTTCCTTCTTGTCCGGCGCAGCCTCCATATGCACGTGGAAGCAGCTTTGGCACCATAGCACCGGGGTCAGCTTGCGGTCGCGGCTGACACGGTGGCGGGTACGGCGGCCGCAGGCCGGGCAGTGATGGAATTCGTCGTCCATGACTCTGTGTCCTCGGAAAAACGGGCACAGGGATATGCCGACGGCGCCTGCGGTTCAAACGAAGCTTTCGTGACTATTCCGCCGCCGCGCCCAGGCCGGCCTTGGCCTCCTTGCGGCCACGGGCATAAAGGCGCAGACGCTCGAACCACAGGTATAAGACGGGGGTGATGTAGAGCGTCAGCATCTGGCTGACCACCAGGCCGCCCACCACCGACAGGCCCAGCGGCTGGCGCAGCTCGGCCGCCGCGCCCTGGCCGAGCGCGATGGGCAGGGTGCCCATGATGGCGGCCATGGTGGTCATCATGATCGGGCGGAAGCGCAGCAGACAGGCCTGACGGATGGCCTCCTGCGGGGCCAGGCCCTGGTGGCGCTGCGCCTCCATGGCGAAGTCGATCATCATGATGGCGTTCTTCTTGACGATGCCGATCAGCATCAGGATGCCGATCATGGCGATCACCGACAGCTCCTGGCCGAACAGCATCAGCGTCACCAGCGCGCCCACCGCCGCCGAGGGCAGGCCCGAGAGGATGGTCACCGGGTGGATCAAGCTCTCGTACAGCACGCCCAGTACCACGTAGATCACCAGCACTGCGCCCAGCAGCAGGAAGCCCTGATTGCGCATGGAATCCTGGAACACCTTGGCGGTGCCGGCGAAGCTGGGGTTGATGCCCAGCGGCATGCTGGTGGCGGTCTGCAATTGGCTGATGCGTTCCACCGCCTCGCCCAGGGAATGGCCGGGGGCGACGTTGAACGAGATGGTCACCGCCGGCAGCTGGGATTGGTGGTTGACGGTGAGCGGCCCGACCTGGCGGCGGATCGACGCCACCGTGTCCATCGCCACCAGCTGGCCGGCGTTGGAGCGCACCTTCAGCCGCGATAGGGCGGCGGTGTCCGCCTGGTAGCGCGGCTCCATCTCGATGATGACCTGATAGGAATCGGCCGGGGTGTAGATGGTGGAAATCTGGCGGGTGCCGTACGAGGAATACAGCGTCGAGCGGATGTCCTCCAGCGGCACGCCCAGCGCCGCCGCCTTGTCGCGGTCCACGTCCACCATGGCCTGCGGGCTCTTGATCTGCAGGTCCGAATTGACGTCCTGGAACAGCGGGTCATGCGCCATGGCCGCCTGGATGCGGCTGGAGAAGGCGTACAGTTCGTCCTGGTCGATGCCTTCCAGCGAGTACTGATACATGGCCTTGGACTGGCGGCCGCCGACGATCAGGCTCTGCACCGGCTGGAAATAGACGTTCACGCCCGGCTGGGTGCCCACCGCCTTGCGCAGGCGCTGGATCACCTCGGTCACCGGCGGGCGCTCCCCGCGAGCGGACAGCTGCACGAACATGCGGCCCGCATTGGTGGCCTGGTTCGAGCCCGTGGTGCCCACCGCCGAGGTCACCGCCGTCACCGCCGGTTCGGCCTGGACGATGGCGGCGACACGCTTCTGCATCTCGGCCAGGGCGGCGAAGCTGATGTCTTCCGCCGCCTCGGTGTTGACGCGAATCTGGCCGGTGTCCTCGATGGGGAAGAAGCCCTTCGGCACCGCGCCGAACAGCCATACGGTGGCGCCGATGGTGGCAAGCGTCGCCACGCCCATCAGCGAGCCGTGCGTCAGCACCCAGTCCAGGGTGACGCGGTAGACCGCCAGCATGCGGTCGAATCCATGCTCCAGCGCGCGTTCCACCGGGCCGGCCTTGACCGAGTGCTCGGGTCGTAGCCAGCGGGCGCACATGGTGGGAGTCAGCGTCAGCGACACCAGCGCCGACAGCACGATGGACAGTGTCACCACCACCGCGAATTCGTGGAAGACGCGGCCGATGACGCCGCCCATCAGCAGGATCGGGATGAACACGGCGATTAGCGACACGGTGATGGAGACGATGGTGAAGCCGATCTCCTTGGCGCCCTTCAGCGCCGCCTCGAACGGCCCCATGCCCTCGTCCACATGGCGCTGGATGTTCTCCAGCATGACGATGGCGTCGTCCACCACCAGGCCGACCGCCAGCGTCAGGCCCAGCAGCGAGATGTTGTCCAGCGAGAACCCCAGCACCGACATGGCGCCCAGGGTGGCCACCAGCGACACCGGCATGGCGATGGCGGGGATGATGGTGGCCGACAGCCGGCGCAGGAAGACGAAGATCACCATCACCACCAGCGCCACGGTCAGTCCGAAGGTGAGCTGGACGTCCTCGATGGCGGCGCGGATCGACTGCGAGCGATCGTTCATGACGTCGATCTTGGCGGTCGGCGGCACGGCGGCCTGGACGCTGGGCAGCAGGGCGCGCACCGCGTCCACCACCTCGACGGTATTGGCATCGGGCTGGCGCTGCACCGCCAGCACGATGGCGCGGGTGCCGTTGTACCAGGCCGCGGTGCGGTCGTTTTCGACGCTGTCCACGGCACTGCCCACGTCCTTCAGGCGCACCGGCGCGCCATCGCGCCATGCCACCACCAGATTGGCGAAGGAGGCCGCGTCGGGCATCTGCGGGTTGGCTTGCAGGGTGATCTGCTGCTTCGGGCCGTTCAGTACGCCGAGCGGCGAGTTGGTATTGGCGGCGGTCACCGCTTTGGACACTTCGTCCATGGTCAGCCCGCGCGATGCCAGCGCGTCGGGGTCGAGGCGGACGCGCACGGCGAACTTCTGGCTGCCGTAGACCAGCACCTGGGCGACGCCGGTCAGGCGCGACATGCGCGGCATCAGGATGGTCTGGGCGTAGCGGTCCAGGGTGGACATGGGCAGCGTTGCCGAGGACAGCGCCAGCAGCACCACCGGCGAATCGGCCGGATTGACCTTGCGGAAGCTGGGCGGCGTGGTCATCTCGGCCGGCAGCTTCTTCTGGGCCCGCGCGATGGCCGCCTGCACGTCCTGCGCGGCGGCATCGATGTTGCGGTCCAGCACGAAGGACAGGGTGATGGAGGTGTTGCCCTGGCCCGAGGACGACGTGATGGCCTCGACGCCGGCGATGGTGGAGAACTCGCGCTCCATGGGCGCGGCCACCGAGGCCGCCATGTTTTCCGGGCTGGCGCCCGGCAGGGTGGCGGTCACCTCGATGGTGGGGAAATCGGCGTTGGGCAGCGCCGCCACCGGCAGTTGGCTCCAGCCGGCGATGCCGGCGAAGATCAGGGCCAGCGTTAACAGCAGTGTGGCGATGGGCCGGCGGATGAAGATTTCCGACAGGTTCATGATTTCGGCCCGGCGACGGGTGCCTTCTCAACCACCTTCATGCCCGGCCCCAGGCGCATCTGGCCTTCCACCACCACCTTGTCGCCGACGCCCAAGCCGAACGTCACCACCGCCACACCGTCGAGCACGCGGTCGACGGAGACCTGGTGCATCTCGGCGGCTCCCTCGGGGGTGACTACGAAGACATACTGGCCGCTCTGGCCGGTCTGCACCGCTTCCGCCGGCACGGTCAGCGCCTGGGCCTCGGTGCCCAGCGTCAGTGCCACGTTG
>Ga0306923_10000993_pt1 | contig 24252 bp, 22 predicted proteins | sample sta12Can44000108_FD_203841 | JGI IMG/M metagenome (GOLD analysis project Ga0306923, IMG submission 203841) | Lab enrichment of tropical soil microbial communities from Luquillo Experimental Forest, Puerto Rico - statanox.12C.anox.44.000.108 (v2)... | ecosystem: Environmental > Terrestrial >... | reverse complement strand
GACTTCTTCAGGCCGATGCGCAGTTACTTCTACTGGGAAAAGCACTGCTTCGATATCCCGGTCTGCTGGGCGATCAGATCGATCTTTGACGTAATCGACGGTATCGATCAGCTCAGCGACCAGTTTGTAAAGCTCACCGCCAGTCTGGACAAATTGGATGCCGGACAGCAGAAACTGGTGATGCTGTTGCCACCCCAGATCGCCGACCAGGAGAAGAATCTGGGACTGACGCTGTCCAACTTCGCCACGAACTTCGGGATCAACGCCTTGACGCGAGCCAATACTGACACCGCGACCGCCCTGGGACAGGCTTATGACGCGGCCAAAAACGATGATTCCTTCTACTTGCCGCCCGAGGCTTTCGCCAACCCCGAGTTCAAGAGGGGCCTGAAATTGTTCCTCTCGCCAGACGGCAAGGCCGCTCGCATGATCATCTCCCATGAAGGTGATCCGGCAACCCCCGAGGGCATCTCGCATATCGACCCGATCAGGAACGCGGCCAAACTGGCCGTGAAGAACACCCCCCTCGGGGACTCCAATATCTATATCGGCGGCACCGCGGCGACCTACAAGGACATAGCCGACGGCGCCAAGTACGATCTCATGATCGCCGGAATAGCCGCGCTGAGCCTGATTTTGGTCATCATGCTGATCATCACCCGAAGCCTGGTCGCCGCGCTCGTCATTGTGGGCACGGTGGCGCTTTCGCTGGGCGCCTCTTTCGGGCTTTCCGTCTTGGTCTGGCAGGATATTCTGGGAATCAAGTTGTACTGGATTTGCCTTGCGCTGTCCGTCATCATCCTTTTGGCGGTGGGATCCGACTACAATCTGCTGCTGATTTCCCGGTTCAAAGAGGAGATTCACGCCGGTCTGAAGACAGGCATTATCCGCGCCATGGCCGGCACCGGGGCGGTAGTGACCTCTGCCGGCCTGGTGTTTGCCTTCACCATGTCGTCTTTCGTGTTCGCCAGTTTATTGGTGCTGGGTCAGGTCGGAACCACCATCGGCCTCGGGCTGCTGTTCGACACACTGATCGTGCGTTCGTTTATGACGCCGTCCGTGGCGACGCTCCTGGGGCGGTGGTTCTGGTGGCCACAACGCGTACGACCGCGCCCGGCCAGCACCATGCTTCGCCCGTACGGGCCGCGTCCCGCGGTCCGTCAACTGCTGCTATGGGAAGACGGGGACCCCGCGGTAACTTCCGAATCACCCTCCCGCCCAAGCCAACCCCGCGCCTGAAAGGGAATGCAGTTGGGCCTATTTGGTTATCTGGCGATACTCGCGGGCGTGGCCGAATTAGTGTTCGCCGTTTGTTTCTTTGCTTTCGTAAAACGGCTCCTGGGGCGCGCACCTACTCCGCTAAGCGAAGAAATCGGGGGCTTCAGGAAGGTCCTACGTAAATTACGCAAAGGTGAGCCGATGTCGAAGGACGAGCTAGATTTTGCGTCGCAAATCATTGCCGATCGCGGATCCTTACTGGCCTACTCCATCCCCGCCGCAATTTTCACCCTCGGATGCTTCTACGTGTTCGGCAACCTTGAACTGCATGGACCCAAATCCCTTCGGCCCTATATCGGACTGTTCCCGATGTTAGGGTCCATAAACGTAACCGCTCAGCTTCACAGGGTTGCAGTCTTGAAAAAGCGTCTGCGGTCTAGAACGCCTTAGAAACCCGCGGCCTGGCCGTCGCGGCGCGGATCGCTGACCGCGAGATACCCGTCGTCGAGGCGCCAAATCGCCTGGCAGCTACCGAAACCCATGTATTCGTCCACGCCGACAAGGTCGTGGCCGCGCCGGCGGAGCTCGTCGAGCGTCGACTGCGGGAACCCGCCTTCGCAGCTGACCCGCATGCCCTGCACCCACCGGAACCGCGGTCCGTCACATGCCGCCTGCGGATTCTGGCCGTGGTCGGCGATGCGCACCATCACCTGCACATGACCCTGGGGCTGCATCGGGCCACCCATCACTCCCAAGCTCATTACCGGGGCACCGTCCTTGGTGACAAAGCCCGGGATGATCGTGTGGTAAGGACGCTTGTTGGGCCCGACCCGGTTTGGATGTCCTTGAGCCGAAGAGAAATCCGCGCCCCTGTTCTGCAGCGAAATCCCGGTGCCCGGCACCACCACACCGGAACCGAATCCGACGTAGTTCGACTGGATCATCGACACCATCACCCCCGCGGAATCGGCCGCGGTCAAATACACGGTGCCCCCGTTCGGGGTGCCGGCGGTTGCCGGCTTTGCCCGCTTCCGATCGATCAATCCCGCGCGCTGCCGCAGGTACCCCTTGTCCAACAGGCGTTCCGGAGCCAGCGCCATGTAGTCGATGTCGGCGACGTAGGCCTGCGCGTCGGCGAAGGCCAGCTTCACCGCTTCGATCTGCAGATGCACGCTGTCCGCGGAATCGGCCGGCAACGAGGACATGTCGAAGTGCTCCAGGATGCCGAGCGCGATCAGGGCAACAATCCCGTGGCCGTTGGGCGGTATCTCGTGCACCGTGTATCCGCGGTAGCCGGTGTGGATCGTGCCGACCCAGTCGGCGCGGTGAGCGGCGAGGTCGGTTGCACGCATGGCTCCACCGTTGGCCAACGCGTGCGCCTCGAGTTTGGCGGCGAGGTCCCCGCGGTAGAACGCCTCGCCGTTGGTTGCGGCGATCTGCTCGAGCGTGGCCGCATGGTCCGGAAACCTGAACAGCTCACCGGGTTTCGGCGCCTTACCGGCAGGCAGGAACGCCTCGGCGAAGCCGGGCTGGCTCTTGAACAGCGGCACCTGCGCGGCCCATTGTTCCGCGACGGTCGGCGAAACCAGGAAGCCGTTGCGGCCGTAGGAGATTGCCGGGTCGAAAAGTCTTGCGAACGGAAGCCTGCCGAACTTGGCGTGCAGCTCGGCCCACGCCGACACGGCCCCGGGCACGGTCACCGAATTCCAGCCCACCGCGGGAACAGCGTTGCCGCCGAAGTACTCTGGCGTCCACGCCGCCGGCGAGCGGCCGGACGCGTTCAGTCCGTGCAGTTGCTCGCCGTCCCACACGATGACGAAAGCGTCCGAGCCGATGCCGTTGGACACCGGTTCCACGATTGTGAGCGTGATGGCGGTGGCGATGGCCGCGTCCACCGCGCTGCCGCCCTCGGCGAGCATCCGAAGGCCCGCCTGGGCGGCGAGCGGTTGCGACGTGCACACCGCGTTTGTCGCCAGAAGGGGCTTTCGCGGCCAGGCGTAGGGGAAGTTCCAACCGAATGGTGTGGTCACGGTGGGATGGTCGCACGGATTTGGTGTGGCCGAGGGTAGGGGGCTGTTCTCAAATTTGATAGCGCATGCGCTATCAAATTTTCGAACCGCATGGCGACCTGTTGACGGTGCAGGAGTGGCCCATGTGACAGCGGGTCGTCACGCCGTCAGCAGCGGCGCCATCCAGGTCAGCTCGGCCGGTAGCTGCGAGCTCCAGAACTCCCCGTTGTGCCCGCCGGGCGAGAAACCACCGGCGGGCGGGTTGGGCAGTTGAGCGATGAACTGCTTTGTCGCGCCGTAAAACGGGTCGCCGTCCCCGCAATCCACCCGGATCGGGATCGACGCCAGCGCCGGCATCCCGAACACCGAGTTCGCCGAAAAGTCGTCGGGCCCGTCGAATGCGCCGGGTGCGGCCGCCCCGGAGGACAGCCACAATGCCGGGCTCACGGCACAAATCGCCGCGGTACGCGCGGGCCCAAGCCGGCCGCCGAGCAGCAATGCGCCGTAAGCGCCCATCGACCAGCCCAGGAAGGCCACCCGTGAGGTGTCCAGACCCTGGCCGCCCAGCATCGGGATGAGCTCGTTCAGCACCATGGCCCCGGCGTCCTCGCCGGAGGCCCGCTTGTGCCAATACCCGCCGCCGCCGTCGACGGCGACCACCGCGAACGGCGGCAGTCCGGCGTTGACGGCCTGGGCCAGGCCCTGCTCGACGCCGCCGGCCATCACCGTGGACGCGTCACTGCCCTTACCGTGCAGCGCGATCACCGGCCGCAATGTCTTGGTCTGCCCAGGCGGTCGGGCGATCGCCCAGTTGGTCGGCACGCCGCCGCGCGCCGCCGACACGAAAGAGCCGGTCACCATCGTGGGCGCCGCTTGAGCCGGCGCAGACGGGGTGGGCGCCGGTTCGAGGGGTGCGCTCGGACCGGGCGCCAACGGCACCCGCGTGCCGGCCGTCGACACCGGCATGGCGTGCGATGCTCGGGGCGGCAACAGGATGTCGAGGGCGTATGCGCCGACCGCGCCGACCGCTGCGCCGGCGCCAAGACCTAGCAGGGCGCGGCGGCTCAAATCGGGCATGCGGGCCATCATGCCATGGGCGTTTCGCCGAAATGGCATCGCAGTACCACTTTGACTGGCACGATGGCTAGTCGTGACTTCAGCAGTTACTCCAAAAGGAGAACGGCGACGGTATGCGCTGGTAAGCGCCGCCGCCGAGCTGCTTGCTGAAGGCGGTTTCGAAGCCGTGCGACACCGAGCGGTCGCCAGGCGGGCCGGCCTGCCGTTGGCGTCCACGACTTACTACTTCTCGTCTCTCGACGATTTGATCGCACGCGCCGTCGAACACGTGGGCATGATCGAGGTGGCGCAGCTGCGGGCACGCGTTCAAGACCTGTCCCGGCGGCGTCGCGGGCCCGAGACCACCGCTGAGGTGCTCGTTGATCTGCTTGTGGGCGACATGTCCGGCCCGGGACTCGCCGAGCAGCTGATATCGCGATATGAGCGCCACATCGCCTGCACACGCCTGCCCGCATTGCGCGAAACCATGCGCCGCAACCTGCGCCAACGCGCCGAGGCCGTGTCCGAGGCCATCGAAAAGTCGGGTCGTTCGGTGCACATCGAGCTGGTCTGCACGTTGATCTGCGCGGTCGACGGTTCGGTGGTTGCCTCGCTGGTCGAGGGCCGGGATCCCCGCACGGCGGTGATGACGACGGTGGTCGATCTCATTGACGTGCTGGCACCCATCGACGAGCGACCCGTGCGAATCTGAGCGGCTACAGCGAAGGCGTCACGATGTATCCGGTGGCGAAATCGCCGTAGATCGTGATGCCGGCGGGGCAGCGCTGGGCGTACAACGCGACATAGGCGCAGACGACGGCATCGACCGGGTCTTCCGCGCGGCGCAGGTCGCTTTTGCGTTGCGCGGTGACCACCCGCCGGCGCAGCTCCGTCCAGCCGTCATGGATCGCCACGCACAACGGCACCGTGGCGTGCGCGAGCGTTTCGATGCCGTCCATCAGCAGTAGCAGCTCCGACCTGAGCTGGGCGAGATCGCGGCCCGGTTTGGCCTTGTACTTGAGGGTTCGCGCCAGCCGGAACAGCACCACGGTCGCCGGGTGCGGGTAGACCTCGATGGCGCGCCGCGTAGCCGGTGACCGTGGGTCCATGTCGAGGCCCAGCGCCCGGGCCAGCCGGGCCGCGCGCGGGACATCGGCGAACTCCGGTCTCGCGGTGTTGGCCGGGTGCGCGCCGGCTTCGAACCTGCGGAAGTCGCGGTTGAGCGCGGCCTCGGCAGGACGCTGACCGGTGCGGTTGGTCACCACCAGGGGCGCGTCGAAGGCGACCAGGCAGTCACCCCGTACGTAGGGCGACAACGCGGCGAGCACGGCGGCGTCGTCGCGGACCGCGCCCAGGCGCACCAGCCGGCCGTCGGCGTCGACGACCGCGATACCGGTCGGATTGCGACTGGCCCAGGCCAGGTCCACGCCGGCGTAATACATCCGCACAGGGTACGGCCGGGCCCTGTCACATGCGCCACATTGGCCTCCGGCGGGAAGGGTGACGCGGCGGTCGCACATTGTCGATATGAGGCGGGCACTTTGTAAGCCGGCAGCCGGTCAGCGGAATGCGTCGACCGTAAGCTGTGTGCTTGTGAGCATTCCGAACGTGCTGGCCGCCCGGTACGCCAGCCCGGAGATGGTCGCGATCTGGTCACCGGAGGCCAAGATGGTCGCGGAGCGGCGGCTGTGGCTGGCCGTGCTGCGGGCACAGACGGAACTGGGGGTTGACGTTCCCCCCGAAGCCATCGCCGATTACGAACGGGTGCTCGACGAGGTCGATTTGGCCTCGATCGCGGAGCGTGAACGGGTGCTGCGTCACGACGTCAAGGCCCGGATCGAGGAATTCAACGCGCTGGCCGGTCACGAGCACGTGCACAAGGGGATGACGAGTCGCGACCTGACCGAGAACGTGGAGCAGCTGCAGATCCGGCGGTCGCTGGAATTGGTGTTCTCCCATGGGGTCGCGGTGGTGGCGCGGCTTGCCGAGCGGGCGGTGGCCTATCGCGATCTGGTGATGGCCGGACGCAGCCACAACGTCGCGGCGCAGGCAACGACTTTGGGCAAGCGGTTCGCCTCTGCGGCGCAAGAAACGCTGATCGCGTTGACGCGGCTGCGTGAGTTGATCGACCGCTACCCGCTGCGCGGCATCAAAGGCCCGATGGGCACCGCGCAGGACATGCTCGACCTGCTGGGCGGGGACGCGGCCAAGCTCGCCGAGCTCGAGCGCCGCATCGCTGAATTCTTAGGCTTCACAACGGTTTTGACCAGTGTCGGCCAGATATACCCGCGTTCGCTCGACCACGATGTGACTTCCGCGCTGGTGCAGCTCGGCGCTGGGCCATCTTCGATGGCCCACACCATCCGGCTGATGGCCGGGCACGAGCTCGTCACCGAGGGGTTCGCGCCGGGACAGGTCGGCTCGTCGGCGATGCCGCACAAGATGAACACCCGCAGTTGCGAACGGGTCAACGGACTGCAGGTGGTGCTGCGCGGCTACGCGTCGATGGCCGCCGAACTGGCGGGCGCGCAGTGGAACGAGGGCGACGTGTTCTGCTCCGTGGTGCGTCGAGTCGCGTTGCCGGACAGCTTCTTTGCCATCGACGGGCAGATCGAGACGTTTTTGACGGTGCTCGACGAGTTCGGCGCCTACCCGGCGGTGATCAGCCGCGAGCTGGATCGTTACTTGCCGTTCCTGGCCACCACCAGGGTGCTCATCGCCGCGGTGCGCGCCGGCATGGGTCGCGAGGCCGCGCACCACGTCATCCGGGAGCATGCGGTGGCGACGGCGCTGGCCATGCGAGAACGCGGCGCCGAGCCCGACCTGCTGGACCGGCTGGCCGCCGATCCGCGGCTGCCGCTTGACCGAGCCGCCCTGGACGCCGCACTGGCCGACAAGAAGGCGTTCAGCGGTGCGGCCGGTGACCAGGTGGACGAGGTGGTCGCGCTGGTGGACGCGTTGGTGAGCCGCTACCCGGACGCGGCCAAATACAGCCCGGGTGCGATCCTGTGACTCTCGCCGGTGCGCTGTCGGGGATCGATTTCACCGATCTGGACAACTTCGCCAACGGATTTCCGCACGAGTTCTTCGCCGTCCATCGGCGAGAGGCGCCGGTGTACTGGCACCAGCCCACCGACAACACGCCCGACGGCGAGGGCTTCTGGTCCGTCGCCACCTACGCGGAAACTCTTGCGGTGCTGAAGGATCCGGTGACCTTCTCGTCGGTCACCGGCGGTGAGCGGCCGTTCGGTGGCACGCTGTTGCAGGACCTGGCCATCGCGGGCCAGGTGCTCAACATGATGGACGACCCGAGACACGCTCAGATTCGGCGACTCGTCAGCTCCGGGCTGACGCCGCGGATGATCGGCCTCGTCGAGGACGATCTGCGGGCCCGGGCGCGCCGGCTGCTGGACGCGGTGGTGCCGGGCGAGCCGTTCGACTTCCTGGTTGACATCGCCGCCGAACTGCCGATGCAGATGATCTGCATCCTGCTGGGAGTGCCCGAATCCGAACGACATTGGCTGTTCGGTGCCATCGAGCCGCAGTTCGACTTCGGCGGCTCGCGCAAGGCGGCGCTGTCGCAGCTGTCGGTGGAGGAGGCCGGGTCGCGCATGTACGCCTACGGCCAGGAGTTGATCGCTTCCAAGCGTGCCAAGCCGACCGACGACATGCTGTCGGTCGTCGCCAACGCCTCCGTCGACGACGCGCAGGCGCCGGCCCTCTCCGATCTCGAGCTGTATCTGTTCTTCAGCCTGCTGTTCAGCGCCGGTGCGGAGACGACGCGCAATGCCGTCGCGTGCGGGCTGCTGGCGCTGGCCGAGCATCCGGGGCAATTGCGCGCGCTGCGTGCGGATTTCGGCAGGTTGCCGACGGCGGTCGAGGAGATGGTGCGCTGGGCGTCCCCGTCACCGTCGAAGCGCCGCACCGCCACGCGCGACGTCACGCTCGGCGGACAGGCGATCGAGGCCGGACAGAAGGTGCAGGTCTGGGAGGGCTCGGCCAACCGGGACGCCACCGTGTTCGACCGCGCCGACGAATTCGACATCGCCCGGAAACCGAACCCGCACTTGGGCTTCGGCCAGGGTGTGCACTATTGCCTGGGCGCCAATCTGGCCCGGCTGGAACTGCGAGTGCTGTTCGAGGAACTGCTGTCGCGGTTTTCCGGCGTGCGGCTTGTGCAGCCCGTCGAATGGACCCGCAGTAATCGGCATACCGGCATCCGGCACCTGGTCGTGGAGCTACTCGAGGAACAGTGACGATCCGGCTCGCCGATGTCGAGCCGTCACCCGATGTGTTCGCCGCGGTGATGGCGACCGGAGTCTTGTCGATCGGCGCGCGCGACCACCATTACCCCGCGGTCAGCGACACATTGGGCGTCCTGGCCACCGTCGGACTGCTGGTGCTGGTCGCGCTGGTTCTCCTCACCCGAGCGATTGCGTCCTGGGACTTGCGGGATCCCGATGTCACGCTGCGACTGTTCACGTTTGTGGCCGCGTGCGCGGTGCTGGACAGCCGGCTGGCGTCGAGGCCTGTGGTGCTGGTCGCCCTCGGCGTGGTGGCGCTCGCGGGGTGGCTGGTGTTGATCGTGCTCAACGCGCGCAACATGTCGGCGCGTCCCTGGGCGGCGCTGCGGGACCGCGCGCAAGGTTCGTGGGAGCTGGGCAGTGTGGGCACCTCCGGGCTGGCGATCGTGGCGGCGACGGTCGCCCGGCACGAGCACTGGTGGCTTTGGGTGGCCGTGCCGGTCTGGGTGGCCGCGCTGGGCATCTACGGCCTGATGACGTGGCTGATTTTGTGGCGCGCGGTCAACGAGCGCCAGGATCGTGACGGCTTCGAGCCCGACAGCTGGATTCTGATGGGCGGCCTGGCCATTGCGACATTGGCCGGCGACAAGATCCACGCCCTGGCACCCGCCTGGCTGGCCGGGCCGGTGCGGGTGGCTACCGTCGTGACGTGGGTGGCGGCCACCCTGTGGATACCGCCATTGATCTACTTCGGCCTGCACCGGATCAGGCTGTGGCCGGACCTGCTACGCTTCGCCGGTGTGTGGTGGGCGCTGGTGTTCCCGCTGGGCATGTATTCGGCCGCAAGCTACGCGATGGCCGCCGAAATCGATCAGGCTTCGCTGACCACCGTTTCGCTGGTCTTCTTCTGGGACGCGTTGGCGGCGTGGCTGATTGTGGTCGTCGCCGGGCTGCTGCGCTCGTGGCGCACCGTGGTCCTCAACCCGCGCGAAGCGTGATGCCGGCCGACCGCAGTTCCAGCGCGGCCAGCGCCCGGATGGTCGCGGGATCCTCGTGTCGCCACCCCCCGACCGGGTCCGCGCTGATGGCCGTCAGCTTGCGCGGCGGCCGGTTCGCCAATGCCCGCAGCGCCAGCAGCTGCTCGCCGGCCGGGGTCGCCGCCAGGCCGGTGACGACCCATTTGCGCCGGAAGAACCGAAGGCGCAGGAACAGCCACGGCAGGTCCACGATGAGGATCGGCACCGCGACGACCGCCAGCGCCAGCAGCACCGCGAGCCAGCTCGCCGTGGTGTCGAGGCTGTGTCCGGCATTCGCGATGTCGAGGGCGGCCTCGCTGGCCGAGGCAAGCGGCTTGCTCACCGCATCCCCCACCACCGGGATGTGCTGCGCGCCATGGCCCGCCGACGCCAGGTTGCCGGCGATCCCGTTCGCGCCGTTCTCGACCTGCCGGCCGGCATCGGCGATCGTCGAGATGGCGTCGTACACGGCCACGCCGACGAGCAGCCATATTCCCGTCCATACGAAAATGGCGAAATCGCTGAAAAGTTGTGCCAGCAGCCGGGCGGGTCTGGTGGAGTAGGGCAGAATTCGCGATGTCGGCGACGTCATCGCTAAATACCAGCACAGGGACGGCCTGCGGCGCCCGATAGGCTGACCCGATGCGTCCCGCATTGTCCGACTACCAGCATCTCGCCAGCGGCAAGGTCCGCGAGATCTACCGCGTCGACGACGAGCACCTGCTGCTGGTGGCGACCGACCGGATCTCGGCGTACGACTACGTGCTGGACAGCACGATCCCGGACAAGGGCCGCATCCTGACCGCGATGAGCGTGTTCTTCTTCGGCCTCGTCGAGGCCCCCAACCACCTGGCCGGCCCGGCCGACGACCCGCGCATTCCCGACGAGGCGCTGGGCCGCGCGCTGTTGGTGCGGCGGCTGGAGATGCTTCCGGTGGAATGTGTGGCTCGCGGTTACCTGACCGGCTCGGGACTGCTGGACTACCAGGCGACCGGCAAGGTGTGCGGCATTACCTTGCCGCCGGGCCTGGTGGAAGCCAGCAGGTTCGCCACACCGCTGTTCACCCCGGCGACCAAGGCGGCACTGGGCGACCACGACGAGAACATCTCGTTCGCCCGTGTGATCGAGATGGTGGGTGCGGTGCGCGCCAACCAGCTGCGCGACCGCACGCTGCAGGTCTATCTCCAGGCCGCCGATCACGCCCTGACGAGGGGAATCATCATCGCCGACACCAAGTTCGAATTCGGCACCGACCGGAACGGCGACCTGTTGTTGGCCGACGAAATCTTCACCCCGGATTCGTCCCGGTATTGGCCGGCCGAGGATTACCGGGCCGGTGTGGTTCAGACCAGTTTTGACAAGCAGTTCGTCCGCAACTGGCTGACCAGCCCCGAGTCCGGCTGGGACCGCCACGGCCCGCAACCCCCGCCACCGCTTCCGGATGACATCATCGAGGCCACTCGCGGCCGTTATATCAATGCCTACGAGAGGATTTCCGGCTTGAGTTTCGACGACTGGATCGGCCCGGGCGCATGAGTGTACCGCCCACAGCCAAGCGGGTCGATACCCGGCGCGAGCACCACGGGGACGTCTTTGTCGACCCGTACGAATGGCTGCGTGATAAGGACGATCCTGAGGTCATTGCCTACCTGGAGGCCGAGAACGACTACGTCGATCGGACGACGGCCCACCTTGAAGCGTTGCGGCAGCAGATATTCGATGAGATCAAGGCGCGGACCAAGGAGACCGACCTGTCGGTACCGACCCGGCAAGGTGACTGGTGGTACTACGCCCGTACGTTCGAGGGAAAGCAGTACCGCGTCCAGTGCCGTTGCCCGGTAACCGATCCCGATGACTGGGCTCCACCCGTCCTGGACGAAGACACCGAAATACCCGGCGAGCAGGTCTTGCTCGACTCGAATGCCGAAGCCGAAGGTCACGAATTCTTCGCACTGGGCGCCGCGATGGTCAGCCTGGATTCGAACCTGCTGGCATACTCCGTCGACACCGTCGGCGATGAGCGCTATACGCTGCGGTTCAAGGACTTACGCACCGGCGACCAGTACCCCGACGAGATCGCCGACATCGCGGCGGGAGGGACATGGGCGGCCGACAACCGCACGGTGTACTACCTGACCCTGGATGCCGCCCACCGTCCCGACAGGGTGTGGCGGTATCGGCTAGGCTCCGGCGAGCCGTCGGAGCTGGTGTATCACGAAGCCGACGAACGGTTTTGGCTGGGGGTGGGGCTCACCCGCAGCGAAAAGTATGTGTTCATTGCCTCGGGGTCGTCCATCACCACAGAGATGCACTACGCCGATTCGGCCGATCCGCTCGCACGGTTCACCGTCGTGCTGCCGCGCCGCGAAGGGGTGGAATATTCGGTAGAGCACGCGGTGGTCGGCGGGCAGGACCGATTCTTGATCCTGCACAACGACGGTGCGGTGAACTTCACGCTCACCGAGGCCCCGGTCAGCGATCCCACACGGCAGCGCACCCTGATCGGTCACCGCGACGACGTCCGGCTCGAGGGAGTGGATGCCTTCGCCGGTCATCTGGTGGTCAGCTACCGGCGCGCGGCGTTGCCCCGGATCCAGCTGTGGCCCATCGATTCCGACGGCGGCTACGGCGAGCCCGAAGAGATCTCGTTCGACTCCGAGCTGATGTCGTCCGGCTTGGGTGGCAACCCGACGTGGGAGTCGCCCAAACTGCGGATCAGAGCGGGGTCTCTGGTCACCCCGGCGCAAATTTACGATATCGACTTTGCCACCGGTGAGCGCACATTGTTGCGCGAGCAACCCGTCCTCGGCGACTACCGACCCGCAGACTACGTTGAACGGCGCGACTGGGCCCTAGCCGACGACGGCACTCGGATCCCGGTGTCGATCGTGCACCGCGCCGACGTCGAGTTCCCGGCGCCGGCGCTGTTATATGGCTATGGTGCCTACGAGATCTGCACCGACCCAGCCTTTTCCATCGCACGGTTGTCGTTGCTGGATCGCGGCATGGTGTTCGTCATCGCCCATGTCCGCGGCGGCGGCGAGATGGGCCGGCGGTGGTACGAGCACGGCAAGCTTTTGGAGAAGAAGAATACCTTCACCGACTTCGTCTCGGCGGCAAGGCATTTGGTGGACTCCGGCCTGACCCGACCGCAACAGCTGGTGGCGCTCGGTGGCAGCGCGGGCGGTCTGCTGGTGGGCGCGGTGGCCAACTTGGCGCCGGATCTCTTCGCCGGAATCCTCGCGCAGGTGCCCTTCGTCGACCCACTGACCACCATCCTCGACCCCTCCCTGCCGCTGACCGTCACCGAATGGGACGAATGGGGAAACCCGTTGAGCGACAGCGATGTTTACTCGTACATGAAGTCGTATTCGCCCTATGAGAATGTCGAGGCCAAACGGTACCCGGCCATCCTCGCGATGACCTCGTTGAACGACACCAGGGTCTACTACGTCGAGCCGGCGAAGTGGGTTGCCGCGCTGCGGCACGCCAACACCGACGGCAACCCGATTCTGTTGAAGACTCAGATGAACGCGGGGCATGGTGGGGTCAGCGGTCGGTACAAGGCTTGGAAGGAAACGGCCTTTCAGTACGCGTGGCTGCTAGCCGCTGCCGACCGCGACCGCTACGGCGGCGGCCAGGAAGGCGACCTCCATGGCGGTCCGCAGGGCTAGCCGCGTCGTCATCGACTTGGGCGGATTCGGCATCCGGGAGGCATAGACGTTTGCCGGGAACATGGCCAGCATCAGCACCAGCAGGCAGACGGCCGCCGCCACCCGGGTCGTGGGTACCAACAGCCCCGCGGCGCCCAGCAGTTCCAGCAGGCCGGTGATGGTCACCAGGTGGCCGGGGGCGGGCAGTCGGGGCGGGACGATCGCGATGAGATCGCGGCGCAGCGCCGGCGCGAAGTGCGCAAACCCGGTCAGCATGAACATCGCCGCCAGCCCGACGGCGAGCGCGGCGGTCCAGCTGTTGACATAGCCCTCACCAGACCAGCCAAGCCAGCCGATGCCGCGGGCGGCGATGGTGCCCAACAGCAGGGTGATCAACGGAGCCATCTGACCCTTCCCCAATCTAGACACTGACAAGTTCTCGATATCGCCACCGTAGCGGCCTTATCTAGCCACTGTCAAGTTATGCCCGGTATGCTGGCCTTGTGACTCGTCCCACCTACCACCACGGCGACCTGCGCGCGGCGATCCTGACCGAAGCCGCACGGCTGGTGGCCGAGCGGGGCGCCGACGGAGTCTCGCTGCGCGAGCTGGCCCGCGGCGCGGGCGTTTCACACGCCGCGCCGGCGCACCACTTCACCGATCGGCGAGGGTTGTTCACCGCGCTGGCCACCCAGGGGTTTCAGCTCCTGACCCAGGCGCTGATCGCCGCGCGCGGCGATTTCACCGCGGCGGCGCTGGCCTACGTGCGCTTTGCCATCGCGCACCCCGGCCACTACCAGGTGATGTTCAACAAGTCGCTGCTCGACGCCGCGGACGCCGAGCTGGCCGCCGCCGAGGCCGCCGCCGGTGCCGAACTTTCCCGCGGGGTCGCGACTCTGCGGGATCCCAACGCCCAGGCCGACCCCGCGGGCGCTCAGCTGGCGGCATGGTCACTGGTACATGGGTTTTCGACGCTGTGGCTCAACGACGCCGTCAACGCTCAAGTCAGGCAGCGCGATCCGACGGACACGGTGATGCGGATCGCGAGCATGCTGTTCGAACCCTGAGCCGAAGCTAGTCGTCGGTCCGGGCGGTATCGCTGGCCGGCTTCTTCGGCAGAAACGCCGCCGGAACGATGGTGCACACCACCAGCGCGACCGCGATCACGAATACCACCGTGTAGGCATGCGAAAGGTCGTGCAGCACATGCCCCCAGAAGTCGGGGGCAAGCGTCCGCGCGGGCATCGCGGCCGGGTCTACCGGCACCCCACTGGTGGCGGCCTGCTGTTTCAGCGATGCGAGCTTGTTTGCCGCGGAGATGTTTTCGCTGCGGTTGAACTGATTGGTCAGGATCATCGACATCAGCGCGGTTCCCACCGAGCCGCCCACCTGCTGCCCGACGCTGATCAGCGTTGTGCCCCGGGCGATCTCGTGTGGGGCCAGCGCCTGGACCGACGCCACGGACAGGGGCATCATCGTGCAACCCATGCCCAGGCCCATGATCGCCACCCCGACCAAGAGTGTGGGGAGGTACGCGGCCTGCCCGCCCACACCGAAGGCGAAGGTACCCAGGCCGGCGGTCATCAGCGCGATGCCGACGAGCACGATCTTGCCCGGTCCCTGCCTGTCGACCAGCGGTCCGGCCAGCTGCATGGTCAGCATGGCGCCGAGTCCCTGGGGGATCATGTGCATGCCGGCCTGCATCGGCGTCTGATGCAGCACCTGCTGGAAGTAGCTCGGGAGCAGCAGGATGGCACCGAAAAAGGCGACGGCGAACACCAGCATCGTCACATTGGCCCACGTCAGCACGCGGTTGCCGAAGAGCCGCAGATCTATCAGCGGGTGATCCTTATGGTGCCACGCGTGCACAATGAACGCGGCGATCAACGCCAGGCCGACGGCCGCCGGGATCAACACGTGGCGATCGGCCACGGTCCCGCGGCCCGGGATGGACGACACCCCGTAGAGGAACATCGCCAGGCCGGGAGACAGCAGCAGCGCGCCGACGACGTCGAACGTTTCCGAACGCGCGGGGTGATCCCTCGGAAAAACGATTGCCGCGAGCACGACCGCGCCCAGCGCGATCGGAAGGTTGATCAGGAAGATCCATCTCCAGCTGGCGGTGCCGATCAGCCAACCACCCAGGATTGGCCCACCGATCGGGGCGAGCAGCATGGGGATGCTCAGGATCGACATCAGCCGGCCGAGCCGCCCGGGACCCGCTTCGCGGGTCAAGATCATGAATGCCAGGGGCAACAGCATGCCGCCACCGATGCCCTGTACGACCCGAAATATGATGAGCTGCAGAATATTTGACGCCAGCGCGCACAGCAGCGAGCCCAGCGCGAACGCCACCACCGACCCCATGAACAGCCGTTTGGTGCCGAACCGGTCGGCCGCCCAACCCGTGATCGGTATCACCGTCGCCAATGCGAGCGTGTAGCCGGTCATCGTCCAGCCGACGACCGCCTGGGTGGACCCGAACAGGTCGATGAAGGTGCGTTGTCCGACGCTGACGACGGTGACGTCCAGGATCGCCATCACCGTGGCCAGGATGCACACGCCGGAGATGCGCAGCAGCGCGGCGTCCAGCTTGTCGGGGTAGACATGCGCGCCCGGCTGCTGAGTGGGGGCGGTGGGCGGCGGGGTGTCGGTCGCTGCTGAACGGGCCTTTTCCATAGCGTTGCTTAGCATATCGAACCGATCACCCCTGGAGGACGTTGGGCGTTTGCTGGCCGGCCCCGGATCCGGCCGGCGCCGAACCGGCGGCCGCGCTCCGACCGGGCGGCACGGAGCGCGGCGAAACACGCGTGCGCGGCCCCGGAATTTCCGCCGCCGGGGATGGCTTGCCGGCGTTCCGGCCGGTGCCGATATACGCCTGCTGTCTGCGTGTCCTTCACCATCCCGACACCTGGGATCGGCAAACTGCGGGTGTGTCTGGAAAATTGATCGTCTCGGTCTCGGGGATAGGTGAGCGGACCCTGGCCGACGTCGAGGCTTTCTGCGCGCAAATGGACGCCCGCAACGTGCCGGTGTCGTTGCTGGTGGCTCCGCGCCTGTCCGGTGACTACCGGCTCGACCGCGACCCGCACACCGTCGAGTGGCTGACCGCGCGGCGGGCCGGCGGCGACGCCATCGTGCTGCACGGTTACGACGACCCGGCCACCAAGAAACGTCGCGGCGAATTTGCGATCCTGCGCGCACACGAGGCCAACCTGCGACTCATGGGCGCGGACCGGGTGCTCGAGCACCTCGGGCTACGCACCCGGCTGTTCGCAGCACCGGGCTGGGTCGTCTCACCGGGCGTCGTCAAGGCGTTGCCCCAGAACGGCTTTCGACTGCTCGCCGATCTGCACGGGATCACCGACCTGGTCCGGCACACCACCGTCCGCACCCGGGTACTGGGCATCGGAGAAGGCTTCCTGACCGAGCCGTGGTGGTGCCGCATGGTGGTGCTGTCCGCCGAGCGGATCGCCCGCCGCGGCGGCATAGTCCGGGTCGCGGTCGCCGCCCGTCAACTGCGCAAGCCCGGCCCGCTGCAGGCGATGGTGGACGCCGTCGACCTGGCTTCGATGCACGGTTGCACGCCGACGGTGTACCGGTGGATGCCCGACAAGGCGATTCTCGACGCCGCGTGATCCCAGCGTCTGATTAACCCGCCGGCCTGGGCATTACTGTTCCCACATGAGCGATTCTTCGGCCGCGGGATTCGCCGCTGACGCGATTGTTGTCGGAGCGGGGCTGTCGGGCCTGGTGGCCGCGTGCGAATTGGTGGAGCGCGGCCTGCGGGTGCTGATTCTCGACCAGGAGAACAGCGCCAATCTGGGCGGGCAGGCCTTCTGGTCGTTCGGCGGCCTGTTCTTCGTCGACAGCCCGGAGCAGCGCCGCCTGGGTATTCGCGACAGCCACGAACTCGCCCTGCAGGATTGGCTCGGTACGGCGGCCTTCGACCGACCCGAGGACTACTGGCCACGCCAATGGGCGCATGCCTATGTCGATTTCGCGTCCGGGGAGAAACACAGCTGGCTGCGCGCCCGGGGCCTCAAGATTTTCCCGCTGGTGGCCTGGGCCGAGCGTGGCGGCTATGACGCACAGGGACACGGCAATTCGGTGCCTCGTTTTCACATCACATGGGGTACCGGGCCGGCCCTGGTCGAGATCTTCGCGCGTCAGCTGCGGGATCGCTCGGCGGTGCGGTTCGCGCACCGCCACCAGGTCGACGAGTTGATTGTCGAGGGCGACGCGGTGACCGGCGTGCGGGGCACCGTGCTGGAGCCCTCCGCCGTGCCGCGAGGCGTGACTTCGTCACGAAAAGCAATAGCGCAATTTGAGTTTCGCGCTCCGGCGGTGATCGTCACCAGCGGTGGCATTGGCGGTAACCACGATCTGGTGCGTAAGAACTGGCCTAAGCGGATGGGCCGTGTCCCCGAGCAACTGCTCAGCGGCGTGCCCGCGCACGTCGACGGCAGGATGATCGCCATTTCCCAAAAGGCCGGCGCCCGGGTGATCAATCCCGACCGGATGTGGCATTACACCGAGGGCATCACGAATTACGACCCGATCTGGCCGCTGCACGGCATCCGGATCATTGCCGGGCCGTCATCGTTGTGGCTCGATGCCGCCGGCAAGCGGTTGCCCGGCCCGCTGTATCCCGGATTCGACACTCTCGGCACGTTGGAGTACATCACCAAGTCCGGGTACGACTACACGTGGTTTGTGTTGAACGCCAAAATCATTGAAAAGGAATTTGCGCTCTCGGGGCAGGAGCAGAATCCCGATCTGACCGGGCAGAGTGTGCGCGAGTTGCTGCGCTCCCGGGCCCGTTCCGGTCCGCCCGCACCGGTGCGCGCATTCGTCGACCGGGGTGTGGACTTCGTCAGCGCGAACTCGTTGCGCGAGTTGGTGACCGCGATGAACAAGCTGCCCGATGTGGACCCGCTGGACTACGCAACGGTCGAGGGCGCGGTCACCGCCCGCGATCGGGAGGTGGTCAACAAGTTCAGCAAGGATGGTCAGATCACCGCAATTCGCGCCGCCCGAGGCTATTTGGGCGACCGGCTTGGCCGCGTGGCGGCGCCGCACCGGCTGACCGACCCGAAGGCCGGGCCGATGATCGCGGTCAAGCTGCATATCCTGACCCGAAAAACGTTGGGCGGCATCGAGACCGACTTGGATTCGCGGGTACTGAAGGCCGACGGCACCCCGCTCACCGGGCTGTACGCGGCCGGCGAGGTGGCTGGATTCGGCGGCGGCGGCGTGCATGGATACCGGGCATTGGAGGGCACTTTCCTGGGCGGCTGCATATTCTCCGGGCGCGCCGCGGGCCGCGGTGCCGCCGACGACATTTCTTAGGGCCCAGCAGACACAGAATCGCATGTTTCGAGCCGAAATCGTGCGATTCTGCGTCTGCTCGCGCTAGAAGGTGCCCGCGCTAGAAGGTGACCGCGGTCTCCTCGGGCAATACCTGGAAGTCGGTGCTGGTCAACTCGGTGAGCCGACCGTAGTAGATGCCCCGCGCGTCGGGGGCGATGATTCCCTGGTGGATGGGTACCGCGCGCGCCGGTGCCACCGCGCGCAGGTAATCGACGGCCTCGGCAATCTTCATCCACGGGGCCGCCGCCGGGGCGGCCAAAACGTCGACCGGCTCGTCGGGCACGAACAGCGCATCGCCGGGATGCATTAGCCTGGCGGCGTGGTCCCCGTCGCCCACCAGATACGAAATATTCTCTATCACAGGGATTTCCGGGTGGATCACGGCGTGCCGACCGCCGACGGCCCGGACGGTCAGCTCCCCAATTCGCAGTTCGTCGCCGACGTGCACCGCCCGGCACGGCGCGTCCAGCTGAGCGGTGGTTTGCGGGTCGGCGTAGAGCGCGGCCTCCGGGTTGCCCTCGAGCAGCGACGGCAGCCGTTCGACGTCGACGTGGTCGGGGTGCTGGTGGGTGATCAGGATGGCCGTCAGGCCGGTGATTCCCTCGAAGCCGTGCGCGAAGGTACCGGGGTCAAAGAGCACACGCGTGTTGTCGAACTCGGCGAGCAGACAGGAATGGCCGAAATGCGTCAGTTGCATGTCTACGATTGTGCCCGGACGGGGGTGCTGCCGATGCGGGTGATCGTGGCGACGATGTTATTTGTCGGCGGCTTCGCGGTGGGTCTCGTCGTCGTCGTACCCGCCCACGCAGACCCGGAGACCTGCCCGTCCGTGTGTGACCAGATCCCGAACACCGCGTGGATCGGCCAGCACGCTGTGCCGTTGGACTCGGCATACAACTGGCCCGCGCTGGCCGGTTCGGCGGAGCAGGTGACGGGTACCGCCGTCGCGCCGCGTTTCCGCTTCGAGGATGTATGCGCTGCGCCGGCGGTACCGCAGGACGCCCGCTACTCGGCGGTAGCGGCTCGCGTGACGGTGACCCACCCGGACGGTCAGTGGCAGTTGCGGGCCCAGATCCTGCACTGGCGCGGCGATACGGCCCGCGGCGGCCCGACCGCGGCTTCGGTGTTCAGCAACGCCGTCGCCGCGCTGCGCGGCTGCCAGCGGGGGGCACCGGCACAGTCGCCGTCGATCACCAGCGACGAACCGAACCGGATGGCCGCGGTGATCAGCGGGCCGGTCGTCATGCACACCTATCTGGTGGCGCACGTGGCCAGCAGCACGGTCAGCGAGCTCACCCTCTGGTCGTCCGGCCCGCCACAGGTGCCGTGGCCGGCGATGGCGGACGACCCGGTGCTGAACTCCATGACCGCGCCACTGTGCGACGCCTACATCGCCTCGTGCCCGTAAGCCCCGTGCCGCATCCGTCGCCGGTAGAGTTGGCGCCGAAATAGACCTGAGGAGGAGCGCCGGTGGCCCGGGTGGTCGTTCATGTAATGCCCAAAGCGGAGATTCTCGACCCGCAGGGTCAGGCGATCGTCGGCGCACTGGGCCGGCTCGGTCATCCCGGGATCTCGGATGTCCGGCAGGGCAAGAGGTTTGAGCTGGAAGTCGACGATACGGTTGATGATTCGACGCTCGCCGAGATAGCGGAATCGCTGCTCGCGAACACCGTGATCGAAGACTGGACGATAAGCCGGGAGGCGCGGTGACGGCGCGGATCGGCGTCATCACCTTCCCCGGGACGCTCGACGACGTGGACGCCGCCCGCGCGGCCCGGCGTGTTGGCGCCGAGGCGGTGGGTTTGTGGCATGCTGACGCCGACCTGAAGGGGGTCGACGCGGTGGTGGTGCCCGGTGGGTTTTCCTACGGTGATTACCTGCGGGCCGGCGCCATTGCCAGATTCGCCCCGGTGATGGCCGAAGTGGTCGGCGCGGCGGGACGCGGCATGCCGGTATTGGGAATTTGCAACGGTTTTCAGGTCCTCTGCGAGGCCGGGCTGCTGCCCGGGGCGCTGACCCGCAACGCGGGTCTGCACTTCGTCTGCCGCGATGTATGGCTGCGGGTGGCATCGACCTCGACGGCCTGGACGTCGCGCTTCGAGCCCGACGCGGACCTGCTGGTGCCGCTGAAGTCCGGCGAGGGCCGCTACGTGGCCCCCGCGAACGTCATCGACGAGCTGGAGGGCGAGGGCCGTGTGGTGTTCCGTTACCACGACAACCCCAACGGCTCGCTGCACGACATCGCGGGCATCGGCTCCGCCAACGGTCGTGTGGTCGGGCTGATGCCGCATCCCGAGCACGCCATCGAAGCGCTGACGGGTCCCTCCGACGACGGGCTCGGCCTGTTCTATTCGGCGCTCGACACCGTGCTCGCCGCGTAGACGGAAATCCCCGCCGCACTGCGTAATTCGGTGAAGGCCGCGATCAGCTCGTCCGTCGCTTCGTGTGGATCGTTGAACGTCTGGTCGTCGGTGAGTACCGCAATGCCGAGCTGGCCGGCGTAGCTCCACACCGTGATGTTGACCGGGGCGCCCGGCGAAAGCACCCCGGTCGAATAGATCTCGCTGACCGTCGCGCCCCCGAAGTGGCCGCGCTCGCGCGGCCCCGCGACGCTGGACACCGCCACGTTCATCATCTTGTTGGGCGCCTCGCGCCGGCCCAGCCACCGGAAAGCGGCCGGGGCGATCGCGGTCGGCAGATAGGCCATCATCCGCCCGTAGAGTCGCGGGCCGAGGATTTCGTGGTCTTCCTTGGCGATTCGCGTCGCCAGCGCGACCAGCCGCGCCCGCTCGGTCGGGTCGGCGATGTGAACGGGCAGCGAAATGGACAGTCCGCTGATCTCGTTGCCGGTGATGCGGTCGGACTTGTCCGTGGCGGTCGGCACCGATGCGATGATCGGCCGATCGGCCGCGCCGTCATAGGCCAACAACAGCTTCCGCAGTGCGCCCGCCGCCGTCGCCAGGATCAGGTCGTTCATTGTGATGCCCAACGCCGTGGCGGTTGCCTTGACGTCGGCCAGCGGCAGCGTCGCGCTGGCGAAGCGCCGCCGGGGTGACACGACGTGGTTGAGAAAGGTCGGTGGCGCGTCGAAGGCGTCGGCCAGATCCGGGTGAGCCCCGCGCTCCCTGGTCCGGCGGCGCACCCGCGTCAACCCCACCGCTGCGTCGCGGATCAGCGCCGGCAGCCCGGCGACCTGCCGGGCGTGGTCGAGAGCGGCGGCGCACAGCAGATCACCACTGGACGGTGTGACGCCGGCTTCGGCTTCGCGTTCGTCGGTGGTCGCGTCCGTGAGATCCATCGCGCGTGCCAGCAGGTTGACCGACGCGACGCCGTCGGCCAGCGCATGGTGCACCTTGCCGATCAACGCGAAACGACCCCCGGACAGCCCCTCGGCGAAATGAAACTCCCACAGCGGGCGGCTGCGATCCAGGGGCGTGGAGGCCACCTCACCGATGACCCGGTCGAGCTCTCGGCGGCCGCCCGGTGCGGGCACCCGCACCCGCCGCAGGTGATAGTCCAGGTCGACTTCGCAGTTCTCTTGCCACATCGGGTGATGCAGTTGCCAGGGGATGTCAACGAGCTTGTAGCGCAACGGTTCCAGCAGATGCAACCGGCGACGCACGTGGTGGCGGAACGTGTCGAAGCCGAACTCGCCGTCGAAGTCGGACGGGTCGATGACCGCCACCTTCAACGTGTGCGTGTGCAGGTTCGGTGTCTCGCTGTAGAGCAGCATCGCGTCCATGCCGTTGAGTCTTTTCACACGCCACCTCGCCGTGCCGAAGCCCGTCAATGAAGTCGTCAGCCCAGGACGGGCAATCGGCGCTGACCGGCCAGCCGCTTGAGCGCGGCCTCCATCACCGCGCGGACGTGGGCGTCGACCTCGTCGACGTCGGGGTCTTCGCCGAATCGGGCGGTGACGTCGATCGGCTCGAGTACCTCCGTGACGATCTTGGCCGGCAGCGGCAGGTTGGGCGGGAAGATCATGCTCAGCCCGAACGGGAATCCGAAGCTGACCGGCAGAATGTCCATCCGGGCCTTGGTGAGCCCCAACTTGCGGGCCATCCAATTGCCCCGGGTCAGGAACAGCTGGGTCTCCTGGGCGCCGATCGACACGGTGGGAATGATCGGCACCGCGGTTTCGATCGCCGTCCGGACGTAGCCGGTGCGGCCGTTGAAGTCGATGGTGTTCGCGCTCAGCGTGGGCCGGTACGAGTCATAGTCGCCCCCGGGGAATACCAGTACCACGGCGCCGGAATGCAATGCGGTGGCGGCATTTTCACGGCTCGCTTCGATGACGCCGAGACGGCGCAGCCAGTCGTCCATCGGGCCGATGAATAGGCCGTAGTGGCCGAGGGTGTAGACGGGGCGGTCGTAACCGAAGTGGTCGTAGAAGGCCGGCGAGAAGATGAATACGTCCGGCGTCAACATGCCACCGGAGTGGTTGGACACGATCAGAGCGCCACCGGCGGGCGGAATGTTGTCCAGGTTTCGCACCTCGGCGCGATGCCATCGCCTGATCACTGGCGCGATGTTTTTGATGATCTGTTTGGTGAACGTCGGATCCCACTTGGCGGTCTCGTGATTGTCCGCCACCGTGCCGCTACTGCCCTTCATGGTTCGCCCTCAAGTTTTGCCGGTCGTCGTTTTTGCCACTGTTATTGATTGCCGGTGTGACGCCGGCCTCAAACCTCAGCGCGTGTGCGACATATGCTACTCTCTTTTTAGGAGAATATCATATCCGTTAGCTACGGACCGGCCACGATCGAGGGAGTATGTCCGAAAAGGTTCTTGTTACAGGGGGTTTTGGGCTGGTCGGCTCGCAGACCGTGCGCCAGCTGGTTGCCGACGGCCACCGCGTGGTCGCCACCGACCTGGGCACCGCTGACCAGCGCAGGGCGGCCAGGTCGCTGCCCGCGGGTGCCGAGGCGTATTGGGCGGACCTGACCGACACGAACCAGGTCGACCGCCTCGTCGCCGAGACGTCACCCACGGTGATCATCCACCTGGCCGCGATCATCCCGCCGGTGATCTATCGCCAACCCGACCTGGCACGCCGCGTCAATGTCGACGCGACCGTGGCGCTTCTGCGCGCCGCGCAGGCAAGCCCGCAGCCGGTGCGCTTCATCCAGGCTTCCAGCAATGCCGTGCATGGCGCCCGCAACCCGCACCGCCACCACGATCTGTTGCAAGCGGACACCTCGATGTGGCCGTCGGATCTCTACGGCGCGCACAAGGCCGAGGCCGAAGAACACGTCCGATCCTCGGGTCTTGAGTGGGTGATCCTGCGCCTGGCCGGGGTGATGAGTGTCGACCCGGGGGCCATGCCGTTCAGCGTCGATGCGCTCTTCTTCGAAAGCGCGCTGCCGACCGACGGTCGCATCCACACCATCGACGTTCGCGATGCCGCGGGTGCGTTTGCGGCGGCGACGACCGCCGATGTCGGCGATGAAGTCCTGCTGATCGCCGGCGACGAGTCGCACCTGCTGCGGCAGGGAGACGTCGGTCAGGCGCTGGCCGCCGCCCGAGGCCTGGTCAACGTCCTGCCGGGAGGCCGGGCGGGCGACCCCGACAGCGACGACGGCTGGTTCGTGACCGACTGGATGGATACCACCCGCGCTCAACAGGCCCTGCGATTCCAGCGCCATCCGTGGCCGGACATGCTGGCCGAGATGCGCGCCACCGC
>Ga0306923_10000988_pt1 | contig 24284 bp, 15 predicted proteins | sample sta12Can44000108_FD_203841 | JGI IMG/M metagenome (GOLD analysis project Ga0306923, IMG submission 203841) | Lab enrichment of tropical soil microbial communities from Luquillo Experimental Forest, Puerto Rico - statanox.12C.anox.44.000.108 (v2)... | ecosystem: Environmental > Terrestrial >... | reverse complement strand
CGTCGCGTCATCAATTGCCCGGCGCGCTCCCAATCCAGCTTGCGGAACGCCTGCCATTCCGTGCAGACCAGGGCGGCGTCGGCGCCCTTCACGGCTTCGTAGGGATCCTCATGATAGGCCACTTGCGGATAGCTCGCTTTTGTTCGTGAGATCGCTTCCGGGTCGCTCGCGTGGACCTCGGCTCCTTCTTCCAGCAAGCGCCGAATAACTTCGAGTGCAGGCGCGAAGCGAATGTCGTCGGTATTCGCTTTGAAGGCCAGACCGAGCACGGCCACGCGCTTTCCTTTGACGACCCAGAGCGCTTTGTGAATCTTCTCAAAAAAGCGGTCGAGTCGCTGCTTATTTACCTTTTCCGCCGCCTTCAACATTTGAAAGTCCACACCCACGGACGCGGACAAATGAATGAACGCCTGAATGTCCTTCGGAAAACAGAATCCGCCGAATCCGAGTCCGGCCTTCAGGAATTGTGTTCCGATGCGCGGGTCGAGTCCCATCGCGTGGGTTACTTCCTCGACGTCGGCGCCAATCCGCTCGCACAAGTCGGCAATCACGTTGGCATAACTGATTTTCAGAGCAAGAAACGAGTTCGAGGCATGCTTGATCAACTCCGCGCTGTTGATCGTCGTTACCAGCAGTTCTCCCGTTGTACCGCTGAGGCATTTGCCCGCATGCACGGGGCAATGAAACTTCCGTTCCAGGATCGGAGCGTAGACTTCCCGCAGTTTCGTCGCGCTTTTCTCGTCCTCGACGCCCACGACAATGCGGTCAGGATGAAAAAAATCGTCAACCGCCGTTCCCTCGCGGAGGAATTCCGGATTCGACGCGACCTGAAACTTTTGCGCGCCGCCGCGTGAATAAGCCGCAAGAGCTTTCTGGAGCTGCACGCCGGTCAGCGCTGGCACTGTGCTTTTTTCCACCACGAGCTTGGCTGTTTGCGCTTCGACGGCGATCTGGCGAGCCACGTGATCAATCGCCGAAAGGTCGGCTTCGCCCGTTTCCTTGGGTGGGGTACCCACGCAGATGAAAATCACTTCTCCGGCGCGGATGGCTTCGCCCGCATCCGCCGTGTAGGAAATTTTCTTTTCCGCCGCCGCGCGCTGCAGGACTTCCTCGAGGTGCTCCTCATAGATAGGTACCTTGCCAGCTCTTAACTGCGCGATGCGTTTCTCGTCAATGTCCGTGCAAAAGACTTCGTGGCCCGCGGCTGCCAAACATGCGCCGGTGACCAATCCCACGTAGCCACACCCGATGACCGTCAAGCGCACTTTTTGTTACTCCTTTTCACGTGGCGATAAATCCTGTCCAGGAGGGAGGAGCGGACCCCTTTCAATTCCTCGTTGCCAGGCGAGACCCTCGACTTATTTTCTCCTGGGAACAGGCCGCGAAGCCGGATCAGCGCCAGGCGCGGCTGGCGCTTCATAATAACCGGGTCGATTCGTCGCGGTTGATCTCACCGAGCGACTCCCGCGTCGAAACGTTCAATAGGTCCACCAGTTAGCTATAAATCCTGGGCATCGATTGACCCGGACCGCCTAGGCCTGGGCCATGCGGCGCTGAAAAGTGAGCAAGATGAGGTCCGCGCGGCGGCGCACCCCGAATTTTGTCAGCAGGTTCGAGACGTGAAATTTCACGGTCCGCTCGGCAATGTTCAATTTGCTAGCAATTTCCTTGTTGGAAAGATTCTCGAGCAGTGAATCGAGAACTTCCTGTTCGCGCCGGCTGAGATTGGTGACCGTATCCGTCTTGAGCCTACGCCCCTGGCTGGTCAGGATGGAATCCACAAAGCCGGAAAGCACCGAGCGCGGCACCCAGAAGCCGCCGTTGGAAACGAGCGGCAGCGCGCGGGAGAGCTGGTCGCGCGCTTCGGCATAGGTAAGGATGCCCTTCACACCCTGCCGCAGGAGCGAAAAGCTGTTAGCTTCGTTCAGCGAATCGCCGACGACGATCAGGCGAGCATCCGTGAAGCGCTCCAGGATATTGGTGAGCAGGGCGCCGGTAGCCTGGCGGGCCGCATGCGCATCAATAACATAGACCTGGGCCTTGGGAGGCTCAAGGTTGCGCAGGTCGGGTGCCAAAGTGGATTCGAGCTGCTTGGCGATAACCTTGAACTGCGAGGCCTTGCCGAGTAGCCGTTCAAATTCGCTTAGCACCAGCGGGTGCGGCGAGAGCAAGCAGACAGTTAGTTTCGAGGACATACGTTTAGTAGCCACTGTCCCTCAGGGTAGAGAATGCAACACGAAGGGGCAAGTACAATGGGAACAGATGTTCACGAGTTGTTACTGACGGATAGGGCGTGTTTTCAGAGGGATGGGAAAAGGAGAGGAATAAGGTTGGGGTGTTCGATTGGGCGTAAGCACAGTAAAATAAGGGGATAGGTAGGGGGGCAAACGCTCCCAGAAGTAGAGGCTCTAAAGGACCGCTGCCCTTAGGACCGAATGAGAGATCTGAAACAATCCGAGAAGGCCCTTCGCGAACTGCTAGCGGAGCGCATCCTGGTACTGGATGGCGCGATGGGTACCATGCTGCAGCAACGCGATTTGATCTCAGCGGACTTCGGCGGCGCGGCCCTAGAGGGGTGCAACGAAAATCTGGTACGGACGCGCCCGGACGTGGTGCTGGATATTCATCGCAAGTATTTCGAAGCCGGGTCGGACATCGTCGAGACCAATACCTTCGGTTCTACCCCACTGGTGCTGGCCGAATATGGCTTGCAGGCCAATGCGCATGAATTGAGCAAGCGCGCGGCGGTCCTTGCCCGCCAGGCGGCCGAGGAATTCTCTACACCGGGCAAGCCACGGTTTGTCGCCGGTTCGATGGGGCCGACAACGAAGGCCATTACCGTTACGGGTGGCGTGACCTTCGAAGGACTTCTGGATTCGTATTACGTGCAAGCCAAAGGACTGATTGACGGCGGGTCCGACTTGCTTCTGGTGGAGACCTGCCAGGACACACGCAACATCAAGGCAGCAATCCTCGCGATACAAAAATTGTCTAAAGAAATTGGCATGCTGGTCCCTTTCCTCGTTTCGGTGACCATCGAGCCGATGGGCACAATGCTCGCGGGGCAAACGGTGGAAGCGATGTGGGCTTCGCTGCGGCATGCGCATCCGCTGGCCTTTGGAATGAACTGTGCAACGGGCCCGGAGTTCATGACCGACCACGTCCGTACTTTGAGCACGCTGACGGGTGAGTTCGTCTCCTGTTACCCGAATGCGGGATTGCCGGATGAAGAAGGCAAGTATCTGGAAACGCCGACAACTCTCGCGGCACAGCTCGAAAAATTCGTAAACCACGGATGGCTCAATATCGTCGGCGGATGCTGCGGCACAACGGAAAAGCATATTCGCGCCATTTCGCAGATGGTGGAAGGCAAGAAGCCGCGCGTGCGTCCAGCCGAGGCGCACCGCGCCGTGTATTCCGGGATCGAGACGATTGAGGCGGACGACGCCACGCGGCCGCTACTCGTCGGCGAACGGACCAACGTGATTGGCTCGCGGCTCTTCAAAAATCTCGTTGCCGAGGAAAAGTGGGAAGAGGCGACGGAAATCGCACGGCGGCAAGTGAAAGGCGGTGCACACATCGTGGACGTATGCTTGCAAAGCACCGAGCGCGATGAGAAAAAAGACATCCCGGTTTTCTACGAGAAGCTGATCCGCAAGATCAAGGCCCCCGTCATGGTGGATACGACTGACCCCACTGCGGTTCGGCAGGCGCTGACCTATTGCCAGGGCAAAGCCATCATCAATTCCATCAACCTGGAAGATGGCGAAGAAAAATTCGAGAAGGTCGTGCCGCTTGCGCACGATTTCGGCGCGGCTATCGTGGTGGGCTGCATTGATGAAGACCCGCTGCAGGCGCAGGCGTTTACGCGCGAACGGAAGCTGGCCATCGCCAGGCGCTCCTACGAATTGCTCACGAAAAAATACGGGATGGCGCCGGAGGATATCGTCTTCGATCCCCTGGTATTTCCCTGCGCGACGGGCGACGAAAACTACATCGGCGGCGCGGTGGAAACCATGGAGGGCATCCGGCTGATCAAAGAAGCGCTGCCGGATACACGGACGATCCTGGGGATTTCCAATGTATCGTTTGGGCTTCCCGCAGGGGCGCGCGAGGTGGTGAACTCGGTTTTTCTGTACTACTGCACGAAGGCCGGGCTGGACCTGGCTATTGTGAATACGGAAAAGCTGGAGCGCTTCGCTTCGATCCCAGAGCACGAGCGGCGCCTAGCAGAAAATTTGCTTTTCCAACACCCGCCCAAGGGTATTCCGGCGGACCATTCACAAGCTGAACTGTTTCAGAATGTGCCGGCGGACTGGTGGAAGCAGAGCAAGGCTCAGAAAGCCGCTATCAACCAGTATCACATCGTCTCTATCGCCGAACACTTCCGCACGGCAACGAAAAAAGAAAAGGTAAAAGCCGAAGACCTGCCCCTCGACGAACGCCTGGCGAACTATATTATTCAAGGCACGCGGGATGGACTGGTCGCCGATCTCGAGCGAAAACGCGGAGAAGGCGCGGCGCCGTTGGACATCATCAACGGGCCGCTGATGGGTGGCATGTCCGAAGTCGGACGACTGTTTAACGCCAACGAGCTCATTGTTGCGGAAGTGCTGCAATCCGCGGAAGCGATGAAGGCGGCGGTCGGCCACCTCGAGCAGTTCATGGAGAAAGCCGACACGGGGAAGCGCGGAAAAGTGGTGCTGGCGACCGTCAAGGGCGACGTGCACGACATCGGCAAAAATCTGGTTGAGATTATTTTGAAAAACAATGGATTTGACGTGGTGAACCTGGGTATCAAAGTCCCGCCGGAAGAGTTGATCAAGGCATTCCAAGCGCACAACCCCGATGCCATCGGGCTTTCCGGGTTGCTGGTGAAAAGCGCACAGCAGATGGTGATCACTGCTAGCGATTTGAAGGACGCGGGCGTCGGTATACCCCTGCTTGTGGGCGGGGCGGCCTTGAGCGCGAAATTCACGCAACAGAAAATTGCCCCGAGCTATGACGGCGTCGTCTGTTATGCGAAGGACGCGATGACCGGGCTGCGGTTGATGAATGAACTGATGGATCCGGCGACGCGTGCAAAAGTTCTGAGCGAGCACACGATCTCCGGAAACGGCGCGAGCGTGAAATCGACGGTCAAAGTCCTCGAAAAGCCGGCCGTCTTGAGGTCGCCGAAAATCCGGACGGATTTGTCGATTCCGCCAGTGGGGTATCTGGATCGCAAGGTGCGACTGGTGCCGGATTTGCGCGACCTGTGGAGCTACATCAACCCGTTCATGCTTTATGGGCGGCACATGGGTTATCGCGGCGATTTTGAGAAACATCTGGCGACGCGAGAGGCCAAGGCCGTCGAACTTTTCAACGAGATGGAAGAAGTGAAGAATGAGGCCACGACCTTTATGAAGGTGCGCGCGGTGTGGCAATTTTTTGAAGCGGAAGCGGAGGGCGATGCTCTGCACCTGTTTGCCACCGGAGCAAAAGAGCCGCTGCATACCTGGCGGTTCAAGCGCCAGAAAGCGGGCGACCAATTGTGCCTGAGCGACTACGTTCTGGCCCCCACAAATGGCAAAAGGGATCACCTCGCAGTATTTGTGGTGGCAGCCGGTGAAGGCATACGGGAGCGAGGTGAGAAAGCCAAGCAGGACGGCTACTATTTCAAATCGCACGGACTCCAAGCCCTGGCCATTGAAACGGCGGAAGCGTGCGCGGAGTGGCTCCACCGCCGCATACGCGAGGACTGGGGCTTTCCCGATCCAGCGGAAATGACCATGGCGCAGCGATTTACTTCGCGCTATCGCGGAAAGCGTTACAGTTTCGGCTATCCCGCCTGCCCGGAATTGGAAGATCAGGCCAGCATCTGGAAACTGCTCCGGCCGGAGGAGATTGGCGTGCAGCTTACTGAAGGCTTCATGATGGATCCGGAAGCCAGTGTGAGCGCGCTTGTCTTTCACCATCCCGATTGCACCTATTTCAGCGTAGGCGAAAACTCAGAAAATTCCTGAGGCCGAACTCCAATCGGTCTTGGCATTCTTCCAGACGACTCAAACCAACGAACGAGATGGGTTTGGTGTCGGCATTTCGCAAACAAAAACGATACGCGCCGACTCAAGTCTACGTTGAGACCATAGAGAACCTACAAGAGGGGGGCCACCAGTGAATCGCAAGAATAACATTTTAGTTTTCGCAGGTGTTCTGGCTCTGTTGTGTGGGAGCGCCGTCGCCGCGCAGGAATCTTCCCCTTCGGGTACAACGGCTCCGCAGCAGCGTCAGGGACAAAACTGGGGAGATCAGGAAGGCGGGCAGCGGCCGCTTTTCGGAAAAATTACGGCCCTGAAGAACGGGGCCCTGGAGATTACGCGGCAAGACGGCCAGGTGATTGCCGTCAAGTTCACGGATCAGACGGAATTCCGGAAGGACCGCGAAAAAGCAAAGGCGGCGGATTTCAAAGTGGGGGATATGGTAATGGTACGCGGCGACGATTGCCGATCACAGTGTAACGGCCAAAATAATTGGAACACACTCCGGCGGGCCCGGAGGCGGTCCGGGCGGAATGCAAATGGGTACGCTGGGAAAAAACTATGTTGTCGGCGAGGTGAAGGCGATTGATGCGCCAAAGTTGACGGTTTTTAGGCCGGATCATGTGACGCAGATTTTGGAACTCAATGAGGAGACCTCTCTTCGCAAGGGCCGGGAAAGTATCACCATGGCGGACATCCAGGTGGGCGACCATGTTCTGGCGCGGGGCGCGACGCAGAATAATGTATTCGTCCCCAAAGGCGTGATGGTGATGAATCCCGAACTGTGGAAACAGATGCAGGAAATGAACGCGCAATTTGGCGGCCCGCGCCCCGCTGGATCAACAACGGCAGCACCTAAATCGGAGAAACAGCCACCGGCAAATCCTCAGGAGCGGCCGCGTTGAAAGGGGTGTTGCGCGCCATTCTGGTAGTGGTGTGCCTGGCGCTTATTTGTATCGTCTTATTTGTGTGTCTCGCCGTTGGGCAGGAGCCCCCGGTCGCGCCGCCGGTTACTTTTCAGATTAGCGGGACAGTGAGAAGCGGAAAAACACCCCTGCCGGGTGTGACCGTGACGGCTTTGAATACCCTTACCGGAAAAAAGATAAGTGTGGCGAGCGCCTTGGATGGCTCGTTCTTGTTTAAAGGGCTGTCCAGGGGAAGATACGTCGTCAAAGTCGAATTCATGGGATTCGCGACACAGACGCAGGAAGTGGTGCTCAACCGGGAGAACCCAGTGGGAAAGGTAGAGACAGAATTAATCCTGGCATCCCGTCAGCAGGAAGAAGTGAATCGCGTGAACAACACTGCGGCGGCGGCCCGCGGATTTCAAAGCCTGGAGGCAGAGGGCACGTTCTCGACGCTTTCCACCGGAGCTTTGGGAAACGGGTCCGGCAATGGCAACTTCAACGCGAGCGATCTCTCCAGTCTGCCCATGAGCGGCGCGGGGGCTGAAGGCGCGACCGAATCGGTGAGTGTCACCGGAGCGCGGGGCCGGACAAAGGATTTTGGAAACGGGAACGAAGAGGAGCTGCAGCAGCGGATTCAGGAATTTCGCGATCGCGCACAACAAGGGGGCGGGGGATTTGGCGGGTTCATAGGCGGCGGTCCGCAAGGAGGAGGCGGCGTGATCGGACGAATGGGCGGACGCGGCTTCAACCTCAATCAACCGCATGGTTTCCTCTATTTTCAGGATGACGATGCGGGACTGGATGCCAGGTCCTACTCCTTGACGGGCTTGCAATCCGAGAAGGCGAGTTACAAGCAGGTGCGTTTCGGCGCCTTTGTCGGAGGCCCGGTAAAGATTCCTCATCTCTTCGACTGGAGCAAAACGACCTTCTTCACGGCTGGCTGGAACGGCGCACGGGGAACGACTCCCTTCGATATGTTCAGTACGGTTCCGACGGGGGATGAAAGGAAAGGAATTTTCACGGGCTTGACAGAACGGAATGGCAACCCGGTCGTAATCTACGATCCTCAAACGGGCCAGCCATTCGCGAACAATTCTATTGATCCCAGCCGCTTCAGTTCCGCCTCCAAAGCGCTGCTGGCTTACATTCCCGAGCCACAAATCTAACGGCGTCGACGCAGAACTTTCACTACATCACCTCCACGGATAGCAGTACGGATTCTGTGAGCTTGCGATTGATCCATAATTTCGCCGGGACCGGGGGAGCGGGATTTGGACCCCTCTCGGGAGGAGGTGCCGGCGGTGGAGGCCGAGGCGCCCGCGGTCCGCGAAGCAACCTCAGTTTTGGGATGAACCTTTCGCGATCGTCCAACGAGATTGCAAACTCTTTTCCTTCCCTTGCCGGGCGCAACTCAGGGCAAGGCTTGAATGCGAATGTGCGATGGACCTACGGGAAAGGCCACATTACCAACAGCGTTGGATTTACCTACAACCGCAACAGCCTCTCAACGACAAACCTTTATACCAATGCATTAGACGTCGCAGGGGAAGCTGGCATCACCGGTATATCGAGTGACCCGTTCAATTGGGGATTGCCGGGAATCAACTTCAATTCCTACGCGGGCCTGAGTGGGCCGATTGCGGCACAGGAGCTTGATCAGACTTACGCCCTTTCCGACACTGCTTCCTGGAACCGCGGAAAACACAATGTAAGGTTTGGCGGCGATTACCGCAGGATCCTGCAAGATTTTCGGTCCGCAAGGAACGCTGAAGGAAGCTTTGTATTCACGGGATTTGCCACTTCGGGTTATGCGCCGGGGAGTACCCAGCCGCTTCCAGACACCGGCAATGACTTTGCCGATTTTCTCCTTGGGTACCCGCAGCAGACGAGCCTGCAATCGGGCACGAGATCGTATGCGTTTCGAGGGAACGCTTTTGATTTTTTCGTCCAGGACGATTGGCGACTGTTGGCGAATTTTTCCATAAACGCAGGGTTGCGCTACGAATACAACGGGCCTTATACGGAAACGCAGAATCACATCGTAAACCTGGACGTGGCGCCAGGATACACAAACGCCGTCCCTGTTTTTCCAGGTGGGACGGGTCCTTATTCCGGAGTGTTTCCCATTTCGTTGGTGCGAGCCGACCGAAACGATTTCGGCCCCCGGGTTGGCATCGCGTGGAGAGCGAACAAGCTTACGGTCGTGCTGGCGGGCTATGGGATTAACTACAATCTGGCGCAATACGGAGCTTTTGTGCGGAATTTTTCCTATCAACCCCCGTTTGCAAACACCTCGACGAATATCAGTTCTATGGCAAATCCTCTGACCCTCGAGGCCGGATTTCCAGAGACGCCGCCGGGAACCGTGACAAACAACTTCGCGGTCAATGCAAACTACGATTTGCCGTATGTGCAAATCTGGAACCTCGACATCTGGCGCCAACTGACGGCGGGGATTCAACTCAATATTGGGTACAACGGCGCGAAGGGAACGTGGCTGGATACGCAGCGTGCGCTGGTCGCGGGCGGGCAGCCCTTCATCTACGAATCGTCCGAGGGGAATTCCATTTTGCACGCGGGGACAATCCGGATTCGCAAGCGGATGGCGAGGGGGCTCGGGCTCAGCGCCAGTTACGTGTTCTCCAAGTCGATCGATGATGCTTCTTCAATTGGAGGCGGAGGAGTGGTGGTCGCTCAAGACCCCTACGATATTTCGGCGGACCGCGGACTCTCCAGCTTTGATCAGGCTCAAAAGTTTACAGGCAACTGGATTTGTGACCTGCCGTTTGGCGATGGAAGACGGTTCCTGACGACCGGAACACTGTCGCACGTGCTCGGTGGATGGCAGTGGAGCGGGAGCTTAACGATTGGATCCGGATTTTACTTTACGCCGCGCGTCCTAGGGGCATCGGTGGACATCAATCGCGGCGTAAGCGGATCGCAGCGCGCAAATATCCTGCCCAGCTCGGTCATCACGATAAGCAATCCTACGACCGCACAATGGTTTAACACGGCTGCATTTTGCGCGCCAGGGCCCGATTGCGTGAACGCGGCTGATTCGAGTTATGGAGATGCGGGGCGCAACATCATTCTGGGGCCGGCCCAATTTACATTTAATATGACGATCGGCAAGACCATCACGATTAAGGAATCGCGGGCGCTGGAATTGCGGCTGCAAGCCAACAATATTTTCAACACACCGTATTTCTCGAACATTAACACGGTGGTGAATTCCCTGACTTTTGGGCAAGTCACGGGCGTAGGAAACATGCGACGGATGACAATGGTGGCGAGGTTCCGGTTCTAATGGACTTCGGACGAAACGCACACCGAAGAGCGTTGAGGACAGCGGGATCCGCCTTGCTGACCTGGCTCGTCGTTGTAAATCTAGCTGCTCAGGAACCAAAAACACCCCCGCAGCCAGATTACCGAGTGCGCATCACGACCGAGATTGTGCTTGTGAATGTGATTGTGCGAGACAAAAAAGGAAATCTCGTCCGCGACTTGAAGAAAGAAGACTTCACCCTCTCGGAAGACGGCCAGAAACAACAGATTTCAAGTTTTGATTTCGAGAATGTGGATGAGTTAAAAGTTGCAGGGCCGACAGAGAAAACGGTGACGGGAGCGTCAGAGACCGGGCCGATCCTGTCGGCAACCAAGCAGCCGAGTGTGGATGCGCGTGATCGGCGGCTGATGCTGCTCTTCTTTGATTTTTCAGCCATGGATCCGGAACAGATCGACCGCGTGGTGGACACTGCGAGAAAGTATGTTCAGAAGAACATGCAGCCGGCGGATCTGGTTGCGCTAGTTTCCCTTGCGACCAATCTCAAGCTAGATCTGGATTTCACGGATGACCGAACAAAAATCATGGTGAAGCTTTCTGTCTACAACTCGACCGAAGGGCAAGGGTTCGAGAACGGAACTACCGGCAGCTCCGAAGGCGCGGCCGAAACCAGCGCCGTCTACACGCCGGACGACACCGACTACAACACTTTCAGTGCGGATCGCAAACTCCTGGCCTTGCAATCCATTATGCAAGCACTCGGCACGATTCCTCAAAAAAAGAACCTGATTTACTTCAGCAATGGCATCAGCCAGTCCGGGACAGACAACCAGTCCGCATTGCGAGCCGCGACCGCTTCTGCGGTCAAAGCCAACGTGTCCATCTATCCGGTGGACATACGCGGGCTCGAAGCGTTTCCTCCCGGGGGCCAGGCGCAGTCCGCGAGCCTGCATGGACAAGCCGCCTATAGCGGGGCTTCAGTCTTGAACGATTTCAACAGTAACGCCGCTACTCAGGAAACGCTTTACACCCTGGCGACAGACACAGGCGGCAAGGCGTTCATGGACTCAAACGATTTCAGCGGCGTATTTACGCAAGCCCAAAAAGACAGCTCGGCGTATTACGTGCTGGGCTATACGAGCACCAATCGTTTTAAGGACGGACATTTCCGGCGGTTGAAGGTGCAGGTAAACCGGCCGGGCCTGAAGATCGAATACCGCGCGGGATATTATGCGGATCGCGATTATGAGCACATGAACCGCGCAGACCGTGAACAACAGCTAGAGGATGAACTGGCCTCCGAACTTCCCCGAACGGATGTCGCCGTGTATGCGGGCACGGCCTACTTCCGGCAGGATGACTCCCACTATTTGCTAGAGGTTTCACTGGTGGTGCCGGGTTCGCAGATTCCGTTTGTACACGAAAAAGATAAGGACAGCGCCACGCTCGACATTATCGGCGAGGTTCTGGAAGGCGGGAAAACGAGGGTAGGGCAGCTTCGCGATACGGTAAAGCTAGCGGTCGACAGTGGGCAACAAGTGCGCAGAAAGAATGTCCAATACAACACGAGTTTCATCCTGACTCCGGGAAGTTACCACCTAAAGTTCGTCGTGAGAGAAAACCGGAGTGGGCGCACAGGTTCCTTCGAGACGGATGTGCGCGTCCCGGACTTGCGCAAAGCGCCTTTGCGGATGAGTTCTGTCGTGTTGAGCAATCAACGCGTTCCGGCAACACAAAAGAAAAAAACATTCCAGCCCTTGATCAGCGATCAGTCTGAATTGGTGCCGAGTGTCACGCATGTCTTCACGCAGGATCAGCATCTGTACTTGCAGTTTGAGGTGTATGACGCGGCAAAGGGTAAAGTCACCGATACCCCGGCCGCGCCGGGAGAAGGCAAAGGCGCGCACACATCCGTTCACGTCCTGGCGAACACCGAATTTCTACAAGGAGATGCCAAGATCTACGAAACAAAACCGGTCGTGGCCAAAGAAATGACTTCCGTAGACCGGCGAGCGGTTGTTTTTCAGATGGAAATTCTTCTGCAGTCGATGAAACCAGGGTTCTACACCTGCCAGATCAATGTCATTGATGACGTGGCCGGAAATTACGCGTTTCCGCGGTGGCCGATCCTAATTCGCGCAACGAGCCCTTCGGCCGAGGGTGCAAAGTCTTCCGGAATGGATTGAGTTAACTTCGCCACACGCCCCGTGCGCCGAAGTTTCACCAAAGCAAATCTGCCCTCTTCCGTCAGGAGTTGGGACCGCTGTGTTTGTGGCTAAACAATTCCTGTTCCACGAGTTCGGAGAGGATGTGGCCGATCAGGATGTGGCATTCCTGAATTCGCGGCGTGTCGTTCGAGGGAACGCAAATACAATCGTCCACGATGGGCTTAAGTTTGCCCCCGGAACGCCCGGTGAGTGCTACGGTGTGCGTGTCCTTTTTGTTGGCCGCAGAAATAGCGTGGAGTACGTTCGGCGAATTGCCGCTCGTGGAAATGGCGATGACGATGTCGCCGGGACGCGCGAGCGCATCAATCTGGCGGGAGAATAGGTTGTCAAACCCGCGGTCGTTGGCGATGGCAGTGACCGCAGAAAGATTTTCCACGAGAGACAGCGCGGGCAAAGCGGGGCGATCGAACGCAAAGCGCCCGACGAGTTCCGCGGCAATGTGTTGCGCGTCGGTAGCGCTGCCACCGTTGCCGAGAAGAAGAACCTTGTTGCCTTCACGAAAGGCGAGAACCAGTCGTTCGGCAAGCTTCGCGAGCGTTGCAATGATCTGAGTACTTGCGAGCAAAGACTGTTTCGTCGCGATAGAAGCTTCGATGGACGTTCGCACTCGTTTTTCGAACTCAGTTCGGCCCATTTCGCTCCCGTGATTTGTAGTCTAGCACGGACCTCCGAACCATTAGGTCCTTGTTGAGGATGGCCCGAACGCTAAGACGCGATGCCCTCGTCACTCAGCAAACGCTGATACGCCGGAACGGTAAGAAACTCCACAAACCGAGGCGAGCGAATCAGGTCGCACATCAGTTGCGCCGATTTTTCGTAGGCCGCGGATCGCGCCGCATCGCCGCTCTTCTTGGCCTTCTCCAACTCTTCCTGAATGAGCCTATCGCACAGAGCGAGGTCGACAGTCCGCCCGTCTTTCATCCGCGCCCGGTGGTGAATCCACTGCCAGAGTTGCGCGCGGCTGATTTCCGCCGTGGCGGCATCCTCCATGAGATTAAAAAGCGGGACGCAGCCCGTGCCGCGCAGCCAAGCCTCCAGGTAGCCGAGTCCGACGGCGATGTTCTGCTGCACACCCGCTTCGGTGATTTCACCGGCTGGTACCTGTAAAAGGTCCGCTGCCGTGGCGTGAAAGTCTTCGATTTTCTTGTGGATCTGGTTTGCTCCAGGCATTAAGCGGTCGAATATTTCTGCAGCGACAGGCACGAGCCCCGGATGGGCGACCCACGTGCCGTCATGACCGTCTCCGGCTTCGCGTTCCTTGTCCGCGCGAACTTGTGAGATCGCCTTCTCGTTGGCGACTGGGTCGCTCTTAATGGGAATGAAAGCGGCCATGCCGCCCATGGCATGGATGTTGCGGCGATGGCAGGTGCGAATTAGCAGCTTGCTGTACGAGCGGAGAAAATGCGTGGTCATGGTGACCTGGGCACGGTCCGGAAGGATGGCCTTTGGATCGCTGGAAAACTTTTTAATAAAGCTGAAAATGTAGTCCCAGCGGCCGCAATTGAGGCCCGCCGAATGGTCTCGGAGCTCGTAGAGGATTTCGTCCATCTCGAATGTTGCCAGAATCGTTTCGATCAGGACTGTTGCGCGAATACTGCCATAGGGAATGCCAAGCTCCTCCTGGGCAAAAACAAAGACGTCGTTCCAGAGCCGCGCCTCCAGATGACTCTCCATTTTCGGCAGGTAGAAGTAAGGCCCGGTGCCGGACGCAAGCAGATGTTTCGCGTTATGAAAAAAGTAAAGGCCGAAATCGAACAAGGAGCCGGACATGGGTTGCCCGTCCACAAGAACGTGGCGCTCGTCGAGATGCCAGCCCCGCGGACGAACGAAAAGCACGGCCGTTCGCTCGTTCAGTTGATATTTCTTCCCGCTAGCAGGATCTGAAAATGTGATGGTACGGCGGACGGCATCCATCAGGTTGAGTTGACCTTCGATCTGGTTTACCCACGTTGGCGTATTCGAGTCCTCGAAATCGGCCATGAAGACTCTTGCGCCGGAGTTGAGGGCGTTGATGATCATCTTGCGATCCACCGGCCCGGTAATTTCTACGCGCCGGTCTTGCAGGTCGGGTGGGATCGGGGCAACCGTCCAAGCGGCTTGGCGAATTCCCTCCGTTTGTGGAAGGAACGCCGGCTTTTCGCCCGCGTCAATCCGTTTCTGCCGCTCCGCGCGAGCCGCGAGGAGTTCGAGACGCCGACCGTTGAAACGCTGCTGGAGTTCCGTAAAGAACCGCAGAGAATCGGGGGTGAGCACGCGGTGCTGCTCAGGGTGAGAAGGAGCTGAAACAGAAAGCCTGCTCGGATTGCCTGACGGAGTTGTCATAGGCGCCTCTCAATCTCGCTCGAAGATTCCTTCTATTGTTGGGAAGCGGGGCCACCTGAAAATTATGCTCTTCCCTCGCTGGTTAGCAAGGAGACAAGGAGACTTGCAAGGAGACTTATCCCTTGACAATGTGCTTATAAGAAGGTATTTCGTGCGTGCAAGACTATCCTGGAAAGACGATCAGACATTGGAAGCATACGGCTGTTCGACGGTGTCTGAGAGTTTTCGCGTTCGCAAGGTTGCAGGCTCTTTCCTTCGGGAGGACTGAAGATGACCTGGACGCAAGTGTACGACCCGCTCGGTCACTGGTGGCTTTCGACGCTGGTAGCAGCGCTACCGATCATCGTTCTGCTCGGTTTGCTCGCGGGGCTCAAAGTGAAGCCGCATTGGTGTGCGATTGCAGGCGGCGCAACTGCAGTGCTATGTGCAATATTTGTTTTCGGCATGCCCGCAAGACTGGCGGTAACCAGCTTTTTCTATGGCTCCGCTTTCGGCCTTTTAAAAATCGTCTGGATCGTGATTGCCGCCGTCTTTCTTTATGACATTTCCGTCGAGACGGGACAGTTCGAGATCATGAAGCAATCGGTGGCAGCCATCACGCCGGACCGGCGGCTGCAGCTCCTCCTTGTGGCCTTCTGCTTTGGTGCCTTTATCGAAGGTGCGGCAGGATTTGGCGCTCCGGTTGCAATTGCCGGCGCGTTCATGATTGGGTTGGGATTCAAGCCATTTCACGCCGCCGCGCTGAACCTGATCGCCAATACAGCGCCGGTGGCCTGGGGAGCAATCGGAACGCCGGTGCACACCCTGGCGGTGGTAACGGCGTTGCCGGAGAGCGATCTGAACGCCATGATCGGGCGCATTCTTCCGATCACTGCGATCATTGTTCCCTTCTGGCTGGTTCGTGCGATGGTGAGCTGGTCGGATACATTTGAGGTGCTCCCCGCCATCCTCGTCGTCGGCCTCTCCTTCGCCGGAATGCAATACTTCTGGTCCAATCACATGGACAGCAATCTAGTGGATATCGCAGCGGGCGTGACCTCCATGGTCGCCACGCTACTTTTTTTGCGCGTCTGGAAACCGAAGAAAATCTGGCGCTTTGAGGATGAACGGGAGACACCGGTTCCCGTAAAAGGCACCGCGGCTCCAGCAGCCCCCGCCAGCCCCATCATCACCGATCAGATGGACGACGAATGGGATATCCGGCAGCTGCAGAAGACCGGTCCAACGCAAAGTTACACCGGAGATCAGATTGCCAAAGCGTGGCTGCCCTTTGCGATTCTCTCCGTGTTCGTGCTGATCTGGGGCCTGCCGACGGTAAAAATCGCCATGGGCAAGGCCACCACACCCTCGTTCAAGACCGGCGGCTGGGAAGTGCCCTATCTTCACAAAGCGGTCTTCCGCGCGCAGCCAGTTGTGGCAAAGCCGACGGCTGAAAACGCGAAGTTCGATTTTAACTGGCTAACTGCGACGGGAACGGGTTGCTTTTTTGCTGCGCTTCTCTCCGGGATAATTCTTGGGCTAAAGCCGCGGAAGATGGCGCAGATTTTCGGACACACTCTTTTCCGGATGCGCCATGCGATCGTGGCCATGTCCTGCATGCTGGGATTGGGGTACGTCACGAGGTATTCAGGGATGGACGCCGTCTTGGGGCTCGCCTTCACTCGAACGGGTTGGCTCTTTCCCTTCTTTGGCACCTACATCGGCTGGCTAGGTGTGGCGTTGACCGGCAGTGACACGTCCTCCAACGCGCTCTTCGGAGGACTGCAGCGTATCACCGCCGAACAACTCAACCTCAGCCCTATTCTCATGTGCGCGACCAACAGCGCCGGCGGCGTCATGGGCAAGATGGTGGACGCGCAATCCATTTGCGTGGCGACAGCAGCAACCAACCAGGTTGGCAACGAAGGAATCATTTTCCGCTGGGTTTTCTGGCACTCCGTAGCCCTCGCCGCCATCGTCGGCGTGATCGTCATGCTTTACGCCTACGTCTTCCCGCAGTTCATTCCGCATGGATTGACCTTCGTCCGGTGATGAGGCAATCTGCTCCCCAGGGCCTGTGCTTCGGAGAGACTCTCGTCCCATGATGTCCGGAAAGGCAGCCGTGGACAGCCGCATCATCGAGGAATTCCGCGCCGCGGTGGATCCGCGCGGCCTGATTACCTCACACGAAGAACTTCATACCTATGAATGTGATGGCTTGACGAATTTCCGCGTCATGCCGCTAGCGGTGTTGTTGCCTTCCAATACTGAGCAAGTGCAGGCCATCGTGCGGATTTGTGACCGCGAACGCATTCCCTTCGTCGCGCGCGGCTCCGGAACGGGATTGAGTGGGGGGGCGCTTCCGGTTGAAAACGGCGTCGTCATCAGCCTCGCACGAATGAACCGGATCCTCGAAGTGGATTTCCCGAATGCGCGCGTTGTAGTGGAGCCGGGGGTCATCAACCTGGACGTGACGGCCCGTGTGCAGCCGCAGGAATATTTCTACGCGCCGGACCCGTCGTCGCAATCCGTTTGCAGCATCGGCGGAAATGTGGCGGAGAATTCCGGCGGGGCACATTGCCTGAAATATGGATTCACGACGACACATGTGCTGGGCCTCGAAGTCGTCCTTCCGGATGGCTCGCTTGTCCATCTTGGCGGGAAGACTCTGGACGTTCCGGGCTACGACCTCGCGGGCGTCTTTGTGGGCTCGGAAGGCACGCTGGGTATAGCGACGAAAATTACCCTGCGCGTCATGAAGAAGCCAGAGTGTATTCGCACATTGCTCGCGGCTTTTCCTTCCACGAATGAAGCGGGCGCGGCGGTCAGCGACATTATCGCTGCCGGCATGTTGCCCGCAGCGATCGAAATGATGGATAACCTCGCGATCAAGGCAGCCGAGGCGGCCGTACACGCAAACTATCCCAACTGCGGCGGATTGCTTCTTGTGGAGCTGGACGGACCAGTAGCTGAAGTCGAAGCCCTGATGGAACACGTTGACGCCATTTGCCGGAAGAATGGCGCCTGGGAGATTCGCGTGGCACAGTCGGACGCCGAGCGTGTCTTGGTGTGGAAGGGCCGCAAGGCCGCTTTCGCCGCCATGGGTCGCATCTCGCCAAACTATATCGTGCAGGACGGCGTAATACCGCGTACCGCGTTGCCGCAAGTGATGAGCGAGATCGCACGACTGAGCGCGGAAACAGGTCTGCGCGTGGCAAACGTTTTTCACGCCGGTGACGGCAATTTACATCCGCTGGTTCTTTACGACCGCCGCATCCCGGGACAAGAGAAAGCTGCGGAAGCGCTTTCCTACCGCATTCTGGAATTGTGTGTCGCTGCGGGCGGCTCTATCACTGGCGAGCATGGCGTCGGCGAAGAAAAGAAAATGATGATGTCGAAAATGTTCAGTGAACCGGACCTCGTGACTATGCAGCGGGTGCGCTGCGCGTTCGATCCTCTGCAACTTTCCAATCCCACAAAAGTCTTTCCAACGCCGCGCCTCTGTGGCGAGAAACCCGGCGAATATGTGCGGCACCGCTTGGAAACGGCAGGGCTGGCGGAACGATTCTGAAGAGAAACAAGAAGAGCTTGCGAGTTCGATGACTGCGACCATCCTCATGGAAGACAAACTCCGGACGCTTGTCGGCTCTGAGCATGTTCGGCCCGCGGGCCCAGAGGACGCCATTGGTGGTACCCAACCTCAGCTTGTAGTCGAGCCGGGAACTCAGCAGGAACTGGCTGAAGTACTCCGTTGCACAGATGAACCAGGAGTGGCGGTCATTCCTCGCGGCGGTGGGACAAAACTCGAATGGGGAAATCCACCCAGACGCGCGGACTGGATTCTGTCCACCAAGCGGCTCGATCGGATTCTTGAACACGCCTGGGCCGACCTGACCGTGACCGTAGAAGCAGGCTGCACTCTGCAAACTTTGCAAGACGCGCTCGCGCAGCACGGTCAACGGCTGGCCATCGATACTTTGTGGCCCGAACGGGCTACGGTTGGCGGTGTTCTCTCAACAAACGATAGCGGCGTGTTGCGGTTGCGCTTCGGCGCCTTGCGCGACTTGATTATCGGCGTGACCCTCGCGCTTCCCGACGGGACACTCGCGGCGAGCGGCGGAAAAGTCGTTAAGAATGTCGCGGGCTACGATCTGCCAAAGCTCGCCACCGGCGCTCTCGGCACTTTGGGCGTCATCACGCGCGCGGTATTCCGCCTGCACCCACTTCCGAGGGGCTCCAAATCCCTTTCGTTTTTCGCAGCCAGCTTGGACGAAATGCAAAAATGCATCCTGGCCATCCAGGATTCGAAACTAGCACACACCGCCTTTCAAATCTGCTGTGAAAGCGCCGCGCAGCCTGAGGCGGACATTCTCTTCGAGGCCACAGAAGCGGGACTCGCGGCGCAGATCGCCCTACTAGGCAGATTGATTGGTCAGAGGCGGGCCCAGGAAGTTCCCGCAAGCATCTGGGGCGTGAGGGAACACTTTTGGAGTCCGCTTGAAGGAAATGAGGCAGTCGTAAAGATCAGCGTGTTGCCGGCGGAGATTGCGTGGACGATTCAAGCGATCGGACAAACGGCGAAAACGCACAACTTACAATGGCGACTCTGCGTACAAGCAACGGGAATCGGATATGTGCGACTGGAAGGCAATGCCGTAGAGTTGCGCCTGACGATTCAAGAACTACGAACGAAGATGAAGCAAACAGGGGGTTCACTCGTCATATTGCATCAGCCCCGCACCGTGGAGCGGCTCGACACGTGGGGCGACGTAGGCGATGCCCTCCCGCTCATGAGCGCATTGAAAAGCCAGCTAGATCCGCGCGGCACGCTGAATCCAGGCCGATTCGTTGAGGGAATCTAACTGTGGGATTAACAACCAAGATAGACGGTGCGAATGTGTTCGACGCACGGCATCCACCCTCCCAGGAGATCATCGAGAAGTGCGTCCATTGCGGATTTTGCCTGCCCGTTTGCCCGACCTATGTCTTGTGGGGTCAGGAAATGGATTCCCCGCGCGGCCGCATCTATCTGATGAAATTGGCGAGCGAAGGCAAAACGGCGATGAGCCCGCAGTGGGTCTCGCACTTTGATAGCTGCCTGGGATGCGTCGCTTGCATGCCTGCCTGCCCTTCGGGAGTGGACTACGGAAAACTGATCGAAGCCACACGTTCCCAAATCGAACGGCACCATAAGCGTTCTCTTGGCGAGCAATTCCATCGCTGGCTGCTTTTTGAAACCTTCACGAAACCTGAGCGATTGAACATTCTTCGATGGCCACTGCTGTTCTACCAGAAATCCGGCGCGCAGGCCGTTCTGCGCCAGTCCGGCTTGCTGCGGCTGCTGCCGAAATCAGCCGGCGCGATGGAAGCGCTGCTGCCGGAAGTTCGCAAGATCGAGGAAATCGAGGAAGTCACGGCTGCCGAGCGCGGAACGCGAAGGCGTGTCGGGTTGATGCTGGGTTGCGTGCAACGGACTTTTCTCTCGCACGTGAATGCGGCCACTGTGCGTGCACTCGCCGCGGAAGGTTGCGAAGTCGTCGCCCCGCGGGAGCAGCCCTGCTGCGGCGCGCTTCTCGTTCACGCAGGAGAGGAAGAGCGAGCACAAAAACTCGCCCGTAAGACGATTGACGTGTTCGAAGGCGCCCACGTGGATACAATCGTGACGAACGCTGCCGGGTGCGGATCAAATGTGAAAGAATACCCTCACCTTTTGCGGGACGATCTGGGCTATGCCGAGCGCGCGAAAAGATTCTCCGCCTGCTGCAAGGACATCAGCGAAATTCTCGCCGAGATGGCGCCACAGGCCGCGCGCAAGCCTCTTCAACTCCGAGTAGCGTTCCTTGACTCTTGCCACTTGCAGCATGCGCAAGGTGTGCGTTCGCAACCGCGGTTGCTCCTGGCACAAATTCCCGGGCTGGAGCTTCTTGAAATCCCAGAATCGCCCATCTGTTGCGGCTCCGCGGGAATCTACAATCTCATCCAGCCCGATGCCGCGAACGCGTTGGGCGACCGCAAGGCCCAGTTGATTGTCCTGCTGCAACCCGATGTCGTGGTCACAGGGAACCCCGGTTGCATGATGCAATTGCAGACTTCCCTCGCGAGGGCCGGCCGCAAGATTCCCGTGAAGCACACCATTGAGTTGCTCGACGCCTCGATCCGCGGACTTCCTGTGGAATCATTGCTCTAGCGATTTCTAACGAATGATCAGTTTTTGGAGATCGTTGAGTAACCGAGCCAGGAATTCTGACTTTCAGGAATTCTGCCTTTAATGAGGAAGTCTGACAATAGAAGCGAGTAGCTCCACGGGATGCAACACCTCACGATGCAGGCCCGCATGGAGTTGTTCCGTGCAGGAAGTGCCGCTGGCGACCAGCGTCCGGGGTCCGTCATCTGTCTCCGCTCGCGCAACCTGTTGAAAGAGGTCAGCGCCTACCGTCATACTCAAATCGTAGTAATCCTTCTTGTATCCGAAACTCCCCGCCATTCCACAACACTCCACCGAAGAAGTGGCAATATCGAACCCGACGGTCCGAAGAAGCTCTTCGGTGGGCGCGGCACATCCGATGGTCTTCTGCTGGCAGTGCGCGTGATAGAAAAGCCGGTTCCCCACCGGCGAGCGATTGACGTCAAACATTTCTGTGGCATCTCGGCCGGATTGCTGAAGAAGTCGCGCAATGTATTCCACTGGCTCGAAGGCGTGCGCGCGGAGGCGCTCGAAGAGTTCTTGGTTCTCAAGCAGGTGGCGGGCATCGCGGCGGAACATCGCCAGAGAACTGGGTTCGAGAATGATGATGTCGCGACCTTTCTCGAGGTAGGAATCCAGCACGGATGCGGCGCGTCGAGCGTATTCACCCGCCGTGGCCAGCAAGCCCTGGGAAAGAGCCGCACGGCCTTCCGGAATGGACTCCGTGACAACGACGTCCACATCCATTACGTGGAGAAGTTTAAGAGCAGCTAGTCCACGCTGCGGCAGACCGTAATTCGTGAACACATCGGCGAAGAAGGCGGCCTTAGCGACAGGCGCGGCCCAGTCGTAGATCGACAATTCCGTGACGGCGCGAACGAGTGTACGCTTCGGAAACAGCGGCAAGGCTCGCCTGCGATCGAGTCCGAAGGCGCGCTCCAGCGCCCACCGCCCCATTCCTGTGCCTGCGATCGCGTTCCAAAATGATGCAAACCGCGCTCCCCACTCGGCAGACCAGTGGTAGTTGCCGAAAAACAGTTTTGAAACAGGCGCCCGCTGATCCTCTTCCGGCGATGAGAGCATCGCGGAAAGAATCCCGCCGGTCGCGGATAGTTCTTCGGTCTGATTCAACCGATACCGTAAATTCTCGTTCAGCCACGGAATATCAATGCGCACTGGGCATTGATTCACGCAACGCGAACAACCCGTGCAGAGGTCGGAGAATCCCGCATTTTCGAGTTTGCCCGTGCCCGCTTCCCAAGAGCCGCCGATCCCGCCCGAATACGTTTCACCTCCAAACGCATGCCCGCCGACGGTCTGGAAATTCGCACAAGAATTCAGGCAAGCACTGCAGCGTATACAGTAGAGGGTCTCGCGGAAAACGGGGTCGTCGCGCATGCGCATCCGGCCGTTGTCAATGAGCACCAGGTGAAACTCACGCGTCTTTCGCGGGTGGCCGGGGAGCGCGAAAGGCGGATCATCGAGCGGCGGGCTAAGGAAGCTCACGTAGGATGTCAGCTTTTGCCCCGTGCCGCTGGCCGCGAGCAATTCCAAAAATGGCGCCATTTCCCGTCGCGTCGCGATTACTTTTTCGATCCCGGCGATGGCGATATGTATGGGGGGGAGAAGGCAGGTCATGCGGATGTTGCCTTCGCTCTCGACCAGCATCAGTGTGCCGGTGTCGGCGGCGATCAGGTTTGCCCCCGTAACGCCGACGTCCGCATGGAGAAATTTTTCCCTCAGGTGTTCGCGGGCAAACCGCGTGAGTTCTTCTCCAGTATCCAACGGCAGGTCGGTCTGAAATTTTCGTTTGAACAGCTCGGTAATGCGTTCGCGGCTGTAGTGTAGGGCCGGAGCAATGATATGCGACGGCTGTTCATCCGCAACTTGCAGGATGAACTCCGCGAGATCGCTCTCAGCAACTTCGATTCCCGCGGATTGCAAAACGTGGTTCAGGCGAATCTCTTCGGAAGTGATGCTCTTCGCTTTGACCACGAGTTGGGCGTGATGCCGTTTGCAGGCTCCCAGCACGTAGCGGCACGCCTCCTCCGCGTTGGATGCCAGAAAGAAATGGCCGCCCCGTCCCCGGACTGTCGCTTCGAGCTGCTGCAGAAGTTGCGATAGATTTTCGATAGCCCGCTCTTTGATATCGCGCGCCTGATCTTTCAGCGCATCATAGTCGGGCAGCGCCGCAACTGCCCGGTACCGGTTGTTGTTAAAGGTCTGCGTGTTTTTGCGGACAGCAGGGCTTTGAATTTCCAGAGCCATGCGGATGGCGCGGAGCAGGTGCCGCTGGTCGCTCTTGTTGGCCACTGCGCGCGGTGTTTCGTCCAGGGTTGTTGTCCTGGCGGGGCCTGGCATGTCGTTACTCCAGAAGCAGGATATGCAGTCGGTGCGGGCCATGCACACCACGGACCAGCGGTCCCATGTCCGCCGTCGCGCTCGGTCCCGTGATCAATACAAGATTGCGTCGCAGCGCTGCCCCGCCCAGCAGGTTGGGATCAAAAAGGTTTCTGGGCCGCTCCACGATCCTTTCTGCTTGCAGAAGCACAATGTGGAGCGGCATCAGCAGGCTGGCTGCGGCCGCCAGGTGTGGGCCCATCACGATGCAAACGGAGCCGCTCGACGCGACGCCCGCAAAAGCGCTGCTGATCCCGGCATCAGCCTTGGAAAGTTGGGCATCCTGCGGTTCGGGGATCAGTTCCGGGAGATCGCTGAGCGCCGTCCACAATTCACTCGGCAGAAATTCATTGGCGCCAAGCACGATAGTCGTTGTGCCCTGCGCTGCGCGGAACGCAGCATCACGAACGGCACTAGGCGAAGGGGCAACATGTTCGACAACTGCCGCAGCTTCACGCGCGTTGACCGCAAACGTTTCCGCCAGGTTCGACATGATCACCTGCCCCGTGCATTCTGACCCAGTGAGGATTCCGCGTCCAGGTTTTCGTCTCAAAGATACGCGCGCACAAAAAAGTAAACCGTCATTCCCGCGCCTATGCAGATCACCACATCCCGAACGATACTTTGTGGCAGTCTTTGCGCGTAGTGGGCCGCGGCAAAACCGCCACAAAGGGCTCCCAGGAGCACCACCAATGTTTGAGCCCAGGCAACCACTCCCATCACCACGAAGGTGACCGCAGCCACACCGTTGATCACGCCCACGAACACAACCTTGAGCGCATTCATCGCATGAATGTCCGTCATCCCCAAGGCGGAGAGCAGAGCCAGGTTCATGATCCCGATGCCGCCACCAAAGTAGCCCCCGTAGATGGCGACAATCAATTCGAGGAAAGAGACTCCAGCCAATGCCGGACGGCTTGCGTCATGAGAGATCTCCCCCGGGAGACGACCGGTAAATTG